>OMBG01001060.1_pt1 | contig 13025 bp, 8 predicted proteins | sample 1674251 | NCBI WGS metagenome assembly OMBG01 (sample SAMEA103958153, study PRJEB25191) | human gut metagenome | reverse complement strand
CCCTGTTTTGCTTCCTTTTGCAGGAGCAAAAGGAAGGCCCCCGCGGCGAGCGGTGATAACTATGCCTTTGCAAAAGGCCCCGCCCCGCCGCCAGGCGACCACAAACTCGCCCTCAATTCGCACAACAAATCCCAGTTACACTTCCCCAATAAAACCCATCATTTATCCAATTCTCACCCAGTATTTCCCCATTTTGTAAATCTTCCGTAAATAAAAGTGAAATATTAACCTTTGGACTGCAAAAAAGGCTCCATTTTGCCGTATTAGTGAAAGGCCTTTTCAGTCCCCCCATTTGCCAAAAAGGAGGTAGGCGGTTTGGCCCCTGTTGCCCGGGTAGCGGTGGAAAAAACCACCTGCCGTTTTGATAAACTTTTCGATTACGCCATCCCCCAGGGGATGCCCCTCCGCCCCGGAGTGCGGGTGCTGGTGCCCTTTGGGCACGGCCGCCGTATCGGGCTGGTGGTGGAGCTGGCCGAACAAGCCGCGCACGCCGCCCTCAAGCCCATCGCCGCCCCGCTGGAGGAAGAACCCGTCCTCACCGAGGAAGGGCTGTTCCTGCTGCGCTGGCTGCGGGAAAACACCTTCTGCACCTGGTTCGATGCCCTGTCCGTGCTCATTCCGGCCGGCTACGGCCTGCGGGGGCTCACCGGGTGGTCCCTGGTGCGCGGGGCCCCCGTCCCGGAGGGCCTCTCCCTCACCGAGCAGCAGGTGCTCTCCGTTCTGCGGCCCCGCCGCAAGCCCCTGCCTGCCGCCGATTTGGCCGAAACACTGGGGCTTACCCTCTCCGCACTGCCGCTGGAGCGGCTGGAGGCCCTGGGCCTTTTGCGGCGGGAGGAAGTGGTGGAGCGCCGGGTAGGCGATAAAACCCTGCAAATGGTGCGCCTGACCGAAGCCGAGCCCGAAAAGCTGACCCCCAAGCAGCAGCAGGTCTATGAGCTGCTGGGGCAGGTGGGCTGCGGCAGCATCCGGGAAATTTGCTACTTTGCCGGGGTGACCCGCGGCGTGGTGGAAAAGCTGGTGCAGCAGGGCCTGGCCGAAACCTACGAACAGGAAGTGCTGCGCACCCCGCTGAAGGAAGAGACCATCCCCGTGGAGCCGCCCCCCACCCTGACCGAGGAACAGGCCGCCGCAGTGGAAACGCTGTGGCAGGGCTGCCGGGAAGGCGGCCGGACCGGGCTTTTGTACGGGGTGACCGGCAGCGGAAAAACCGCCGTTTACCTCACCCTGGCCCACCGGGTGCTGGCCGAGGGCCGGCGGTGCATTGTCCTTGTCCCGGAAATCTCGCTGACCCCGCAGACCATCCGCCGGTTTTTGGCGGCCTTCGGCAGCCGGGTGGCGGTCATTCACAGCGCCCTTTCCCTCAGTGAGCGGCTGGATGAATACAAACGCATCCGCCGGGGAGAGGTGGATGTGGTGGTGGGGACCCGCTCGGCGGTTTTCGCGCCGGTGGAAAATCTGGGCCTTATCATCGTGGATGAGGAGCAGGAGCACACCTACCGCAGCGAACGCGCTCCCCGCTACGATGCCTGTGAAATTGCCCGGCTGCGGACCAGGCGGCACCGGGGACTGTGTGTTCTGGCCTCCGCCACCCCCAGTATCGAGACCGCCTACCGGGCCCAAAAGGGCGAATATTTGCTGGCCCGGCTGACCCGCCGCTACGGCGGCGCCCCCCTGCCGGAGGTCACTATCCTGGACCTGCGGGAACGGCCCATGGCCGCCGAGGCCCTGAGTGAGGAGCTGTGCGAACAGCTTTTGCAGAATCTGCAGCGGGGCGAACAGAGCATCCTTTTTGTGAACCGGCGGGGCTATTCCGCCACCGCCACCTGCATGAGCTGCCATCAGCCGCTGGAATGCCCTCACTGCTCCATCAGTCTTAAATTCCACGCGGCCAACGGCCGGCTGATGTGCCACTACTGCGGGTACAGCACCGAGGTGCCCAAGGCCTGCCCCCACTGCGGCAGCCGCCTGATGCGGTACTCCGGTGTGGGGACGCAGAAGGTGGAGGAAGCCTTAAAAATGCGGTTCCCCACCGCCCGCATCCTGCGCATGGACCAGGACACCACCATGCGAAAGGACAGCCACCAAAAGCTCCTTTCGGCCTTCGGTCGGGGGGATTACGATATCCTCATCGGGACGCAGATGGTCACCAAGGGGCTGGACTTCCCCCGGGTCACCCTCGTGGGCGTTTTGACCCCCGACCAGATGCTGTATGCCGATGATTTCCGCAGCTACGAGCGGACCTTCAGCCTGATCACCCAGGTGGTGGGGCGCAGCGGTCGCCGGGAGCTGCCCGGCCGGGCCTTTTTGCAGACCTATCAGCCCGACCACCCGGTACTGACCGCCGCGGCAAGGCAGGATTACCCGGCCTTTTACAAAACCGAGGTGGAGACCCGCCGCCTGCTGCTGTATCCCCCGTTCTGCCGGCTGTACTGCCTGGGCTTTTGGGGAGAAAATGAGGCCGAGGTGAAGCGGGCGGGACAGGCGGTGCTCTCTCTGCTGGAGCGGCTGCTGCCCGCCGAATACCCGGAGCTGCCGGTGCGGCTGCTGGGCCTGGCCCCGGCCGGGGTGCTGCGGGTGGCGGGGCGCTACCGGTACAAGCTGCTCATCAAGGGCAAAAACAGCCCCCGGATGCGGGAGCTGCTGTGGCGGCTTTTTACTGAGCCGGCGCTGGCCCAGCCCATGAAAAATGTGACACTGACCATCGAGCCGAACTATGACTCGGACTTATAGCAAGGCGGCGGGGCTTCGCCCCATTTCCGCCTTCGGCGGATGTTCGTGAAAAAATCTGTTATCACCTCCGGTGGCGCAAGTTATTTAGAAGGCTTAATTGGTACGCCTACCGGCGGGGTGGCACTTTTGACTCGCCAAAAGTGCCCAAAAGCGATTTAGGGCTGCGCCCTAAAAACCCGACGCACCGGAACGCCCGCCCGGAAGGTCTGCGACCTCCCGGATCGTGGGCTAAACGGTGCTTATAAGGTATCGCAGATGCATCTGCCCCCTCCCGGCCTCCCCCGCTTCGGGGGAGGGGAACGCCCTCCCTTTTCCTGCAAACCGATAGCCCCGCTAACCATAACCATGGGTCAGCGGCCTTGCACCTTGCAAGCCGCAAATTAGAAAATATTTCGTTCCTTCCCCCATAGTCCCCCTCCTTTGAGGAGGGGACAGGGGTGGTGGTTCGCCGTTCTGCGCTCCAGCGCAGCGGCGATAAAAATGCGCCGCAGGCTCTTTTTAAGCCCATCTGCGTGCAGTACGGATTTATTTTTAGGCAGCAGCCTGAAAATAAATTCGTATCCAGCGCAGCAGGGCGACCGGGTTTTCAGGGCGCAGCCCTGAATGACTTTTGGTTACTTTTCTTCACAGAAAAGTAACGCCCCGCCGGCAGGCGTGCAGATTGTCACCCTCCGGTGAATTTTCCCCGCCGCCGGGCGATACCCATTCACTTCACAAATCCTCCGCCCGCAGGCGATGCCCGACCATCCCCGCAGCGGTGATAAAACCCCAACTAATCCAAGGAGGTGCTACAATGGCACTGAGAAATATTGTGACCGAAAAAGAGGCGCGGCTGCGCAAGGTAAGCCGCCCGGTGGAAAAATTTGATGAGCGGCTGTGGACGCTGCTGGACGACATGGCCGATACCATGTACGAGGCCGACGGCGTGGGCATTGCCGGGGTACAGGTAGGCGTGCTGCGCCGGGTCTTTGTGGTGGATATCGGCGAGGGGCTGACGGAGTTCATCAATCCCACCATTACCGCCCAAAGCGGCGAGCAGGACGGCCTGGAGGGGTGTCTTTCTTCCCCCGGCGAGTACGGCCTGGTGGTGCGCCCGGAGAAGGTGACCATTGTGGCCTATGACCGGCACGGCAAGCCCTTTACGCTGGAGGCGGAGGGCTTTATGGCCCGGGCCATCTGCCACGAAAATGACCACCTGGACGGCCATATTTTTAAGGACATTACCCACCACATGCTTACCGATGAGGAGCTGCGGGAACTGGACGAGGAGTGAGAACCATGCGCATCGTATTTATGGGAACGCCGGATTTTGCGGTGCCCTGCCTGCAAAGGATCCTGGCGGACGGGTACGAGGTGCCCGCGGTCTTTACCCAGCCGGATAAGCCGGTGGGCCGCCACGCCGTCCTTACCCCGCCACCGGTAAAGCAGCTGGCGCAGGAGCGGGGCATCCCGGTGTACCAGCCCACCAAAATGCGGGATGGCACCGTGGCCGCCCAGCTGAAGGAGCTGGCTCCGGATTGCCTGGTGGTGGTGGCCTACGGGCGTATTCTGCCGCAGGCGATACTGGATGTGCCGCCCAAGGGCTGTATCAATATTCACGGCTCCCTGCTGCCCAAATACCGGGGCGCCGCACCCATCCAGTGGAGCGTCATCAACGGGGAGAAGATCACCGGGGTGACCAGCATGTTTATGGATGCCGGCATGGATACCGGCGATATCATTGATACCATTACCACCCCCATAGGGGAAAACGAGACGGCGGGCGAACTTTTTGACCGGCTGGCGCCGCTGGGCGCGGAGCTTTTGAGCCGCACGCTGCGCTCCATCGCTGATGGGACGGTACAGCGTGCCCCGCAGAACAACGCCGAGGCCACCATGGCCCCGATGCTGGAAAAGGCGATGGGAAAGCTGGACTTTACCCGCAGCGCCAAGGAACTGCACGATCAGATCCGCGGGATGAACCCCTGGCCGGGCTGCCACTGCGCAGCGGGCGGCAAGGCCCTGAAGATCCACGAGAGCCGCCTGGCCGAAGGCCATGGCAAGCCGGGCGAGCTGATCGCTCTGGACCCGGTGACGGTGGCCTGCGGTGAGGGCGCTTTGCGGCTTATCACTGTGCAGCCGGAGGGCAAGCCCCGCATGGCCGCGGCCGACTGGCTGCGGGGGGCGAGGCTGCAAAAAGGCGAGTGCTTGGCGTGAGCTTGCCTACCCGGTGGGGGGTACTTTTCTGTGATGAAAAGTGGTAAAAGATTTTTGGGGCGAGTTTGTGGCCGCCTAACGGCGGGGCGGGGCCTTTTGCAAGGCTTAGTGAGTACGCCTACCCGGCGGGGATAGTTTGTGGTCGCCTTCGGCGTCGCGAAGTATTATAAGAGGTATTCATTTGCACGCCTGCCCGGCGGGGGGTTACTTTTCTGTGAAGAAAAGTAACCAAAAGTCACTCGGGGAGGTCCCCGAGGCCCCCACGCGTCGGTACACCCCGTATAATCGGGGCCCCCGCAAGGTCGCAAGACCTTGTGGGGAAAGGAGGATGCACCGCAGCGGGGAGGGCTGCCCGGAGCAAAGCGCAGGGTCAGCCCGACTTAAGCGAAGGTTGCGTCCGACGCGACGACGCTTATAAGGTATTTATTTTAATTCGGTCCCTGCATAGCCAAAATTAAAATGCGCCGCAGGCACCTTGAGATCGTATCTGCGGCGCCGTACGGACGATGCTTTTGCATCGTTCGTATCCCGCCGCAGCTTAAGCGTTAGGGGGTCTTGGGGCACAGCCCCAAGCGTGTTTTGGTATGGGGCCCCCAGCGGGACGCAAGGCCCGCCGGGGAAAGGAGGAGCGGCGGAGCGTTGGAGGGTTGCCCCAAGCGTAAGCGGGGTGACCCGACATGGAGCGCAGCCCGCGACGACGCGTACGCACAAAAGGAACGCCTCGGCGGCGAGCCGTACAGGCCGTCACCCTCCGGTGACTCCGCGACGCCGATAGGCGACTACAAATTAGTTCCGCCGGCAGGCGCTAATGAAGCCTTAACCACAATTTACTTTTTCTTCATAATTTCGGAATCTCCGGGACAAAATATCCCGATAGAATAGAAGCTGAGATATTCTGTGCCTTTGGGCGCGGACGAAAACATAAGGAGGACTTCCACCATGCCGATGGGCTACTACTATGGCTACGATTACACCTGGTACCTGCTGGTGCTGCCGGCATTCCTGCTGGCGCTATGGGCACAGTTCCGGGTAAAGGCCACCTATTCCAAATATTCCAAGGTGCGCAGCGTGCGGGGCCGCACGGCGGCGGAGGTCGCCCGGCAGATCCTGAACGACCACGGACTGAGCTATGTGCAGGTGGACCAGATAGGCGGGGAGCTGACCGATAACTACGACCCCCGCACCAATATCGTGCACCTTTCGCAAGGGGTGTATAGCAGCACCTCCATCGCGGCCATAGGGGTGGCGGCGCACGAGTGCGGCCATGCCGTGCAGCACGCCGAGGAATACGGCCCGCTGAAGCTGCGCAGCGCCATTATCCCCATTACCAATATCGGGTCTTCCCTTTCCATTCCTATCTTTTTCATCGGGCTGCTGTTTAACTACACCCTGCTGATGAACATCGGCATTCTGCTGTTTGGGCTGGTGGCGCTGTTCCAGCTTATCACCCTGCCGGTGGAATTTAACGCGAGCCGCCGGGCGCTGGCCACCATAGAGGAGCGCGCCCTGCTGACCGAGGACGAGGCCCGGGGCGCCAAAAAGGTGCTTTCCGCTGCGGCGCTGACCTATGTGGCGGCGCTGGCTTCCACCCTGGCCCAATTGCTGCGGCTTATTATCATCAGCCGGGGCAACCGCCGGAACTGACGCCATGGCAGACGCAAGACTGACCGCCCTGCGGGGCCTCAATGAGGTCTTTGGGCAGGGGGGCTACTCCAACCTGGTGCTGGAGGGCCTGATGCGGAAAAACGAGCTTACCGGGCAGGAGCGGGCCTTCTGCACCGCGCTGTTTTATGGCATGGTGGAGCGGCGTATCACACTGGACTGGGTGCTGGGGCGGTACTCCCGGCAGCCGGTGGAAAAGCTGTCCCCTGCCGTGCGGGATATCCTGCGGATGGCGGTGTACCAGCTGCTGTATATGCCCTCCATCCCGGAGCGTGCCGCCGTGAATGAGGCGGTGAAGGAAACCCGCGCGATGCGTGTTTCCTCCGCCAGCGGGTATGTAAATGGGGTGCTGCGGGCCTTCCTGCGGGACGGCAAAAAAATTGCCCTGCCGCGTGAGCCGCTTGCCGCCCTTTCCGTTCAATACGCGGTGCCCAAGGCGCTGATCACACTGTGGCGGCAAGGCTACGGCGAGGAAACGACCCGGGCCATTCTGGAGGGCTGCCAAAGCCCGGCGCCGCTTTTTATCCGGGTTAATTCCCAAAAGACCACCGCCGAAGCGCTGATGGAAAAGCTGGCGGAGGAAAATATCACCGCCGAAAAGACCCCCGTGGAAAACGCGCTGCGGCTGGAAGGCGCCGGGGATGTGACCCGGCTGGCAGCCTTCCGGGAGGGGCTGTTCCATGTGCAGGATCTTTCCAGCCAAAGATGCGCCGCCGCGCTGGATGTGCGGCCCGGCCACCGGGTGCTGGATGTCTGCTCGGCCCCGGGAGGAAAGACCTTTACCCTGGCGGAGCGGATGGAGGACACCGGCAGCCTGCTGGCGATGGACCTGTATCCCCACCGGCTGAAGCTGGTGGAGGACGGCGCGGCCCGTTTGGGGCTTCGCTGCATCCAAACAAAGGCGAACGACGCCCAAATTTACGATAAATCCTTGGGAGTATTTGACCGCATCCTGTGTGATGTGGTATGCTCCGGTTATGGGATCATCCGGCGCAAGCCGGAGATCCGCTATAAGGACCCCGCGGAGGGGGTGGCCCTGCCGCAGACGCAGCTGGCCATTCTTACAACCTCCGCCCGGTACCTAGCCCCCGGCGGGCGGCTGGTATACAGCACCTGCACCCTGAACCCCGCCGAGAATGAGGGCGTGGTGAATGCCTTTTTGCGGGAGCACCGGGAGCTTGCCCTGTGCAGGGAGCCCGTGACCTGCCTGCCGGAACAAACCGGCGGGGATGGGTTTTTCTATGCCGTGCTGGAAAAAAAGCTGTAAATGCTTGCGGCTTGTTATGGTGATAGCTTGCTATCGCCTGGCGGCGGGGCGGAGCCTTTTAGATATCAAAATTTGTACGCCTGCCCGGCGAGGGGTTGCTTTTCTATGAAGAAAAGTAACCAAAAGTCATTCAGGGCTCCGCCCTAAAGACCCGTAACGCGTCGGTACGCCCCGTATAATCGGGGCCCCCGCAAGGTCGCAAGACCTTGTGGGGAAAGGAGGATGCACCGCAGCGGGGAGGGCTGCCCGGAGCAAAGCGCAGGGTCAGCCCGACTTAAGCGAAGGTTGCGTCCGACGCGACGACGCTTAAAGGTTGATTTTTAATTTGCTCCCTGCTGAATCCAAAATAAAATGCGCCGCGCCGCCGCTAGGCGACCACAAGCTTGCCCTCAATTCGCATAACAAATCCCAGTTGTAATTTCCCAGTAAAATCCTCTATTTATGAGATGTTCGCCCAATATTTTCATATGTTGTAAATCTTCCGTAAATAAAAGTGAAATATTAACCTTTCACATGCAAAAAAGCGGCCATTTTGCCGTATTAGTGAAAGGACTTTACTGATCCCGCCAAAATTCCACGAAAGGAGCCGAAAGGGTATGGAAAAAATCGATATCTCCTCGATGACGCTGCCGCGGCTCACCGAATGGGTCACCGGCACACTGGGGGAGCCTAAATTCCGCGCCGGACAAATTTACCGGTGGATCCACCAAAAACGGGTCGGCTCCTTTGCCGAAATGACCAATCTTTCCACCGCCCTGCGGCAAAAGCTGGAGGAGCGTGCTTTTCTCACGGTGCTTACCACCCGGCGGCGGCTGGAAAGCAAGCTGGATGAAACCGTGAAGCTGCTGCTGGAGCTGCCTGACCAGAACTGCGTGGAAGCCGTTCTGATGCGGTACGAGCATGGGCTGAGCCTCTGCATTTCCACCCAGGTGGGCTGCCGCATGGGGTGCAAATTCTGCGCCTCCACGCTGGGAGGGCTGGTACGCAGCCTGACCCCGGCCGAGATGCTGGGAGAAGTCTATGAGGCGGAGCGGCAGGCGGGTGAGCCGATCTCCTCGCTGGTGCTGATGGGCATAGGCGAGCCGCTGGATAACTACCGCAATGTACTGGATTTTTTGACGATACTATCCTCGCCGGAGGGCAGAAACCTGAGCCTGCGGCATGTTTCGCTTTCCACCTGTGGCCTGTGCGACCGCATTGACGAGCTGGCAGAGCTGGGGCTGGGGCTGACCCTTTCCATCTCACTGCACGCGGCCGATGATGAGACCCGCAGCGGCATTATGCCGGTGAATAAGCAGTACAACATTGCCCGGCTGATGCAAAGCTGCAAAAATTACTTTGCCAAGACCGGCCGGCGCATCAGCTACGAATATGCCCTCATCGCCGGGGTGAATGACAGCCCGGCCCATGCCGAGGCGCTGGCGAGGCTGCTGGGCGGGCAAAACTGCCATGTGAATCTGATCCCGGTGAACCCGGTGGCGGAACGCGGCACCAAACGGCCGGATAAAGGAGCGGTGCAGCGCTTCGCGGCCCGGCTGGGGGCGCTGGGGCTGAACGCAACCGTCCGGCGGGAGCTGGGCAGCGATATTGCCGCGGCCTGCGGCCAGCTGAGAAGGGCGGAGGCCGGGAAAGCCGGAGACGGTACGAAGTGACGAGGAATGAGCGCCGGGGAGCGGCCGCCCGGTGAGGGCCGCGAGACGGCGCGGAGGCTGCGGGGGTGCTGGGAGCGGCCCCCTGTAAAGGCCGGGCGGGGACAAAGCCCGGACAGACGGAAAACTTCCCGAGGAGGGGAAAAGAAAGATGCTGCATATCTACGGAGCGACAGACCGCGGAATGGTGCGGGAAACCAATGAGGATCGCTTTGCCGGGGAGGTATTTGACCAGGGAAGCGGCTATGCCGTCGTATGCGATGGCATGGGGGGCGAAGTTGGCGGCGGAATAGCGGCCGGCATTGCTGCCGAGGAGGTGCGCCGCATGATTGAGAGCAGCCTGCGGTCCCACATGGAGGAACGCAGCCTGCGGCTGCTGCTGGAAACGGCCATCGCCGGGGCCAACCGGGCGGTATACACCCGCAGCGGCCAAAGCGGCGGGGCCCTGACCGGCATGGGCAGTACCCTTTGCGCCGCCGTCATCAGTGATGGGGTGGCGCTGGTAGCCAATGTGGGCGACAGCCGCTGCTACCTGCTGCGGCAGGGGGAGCTGATCCAGGTGACCGAGGACCACACCGCGGTGGCGGTACTGCTGCAGCAGGGCCTGCTGAGCCCCGAGGAAGCCGCCCATCACCCGGACCGGCACGCCATTACCAGGGCCATAGGGGTGGAGCCGGAGGTCCAGCCGGACTACACCGTGATAGACCTGCTGCGGGGAGACGCCCTGCTGCTGTGCAGTGACGGATTGTATAATACCCTGCCGCCCGGGGAGCTGGCCGGCACCCTGCAGGAGATTCTGCAGGGTGGGGATATCCATACATTGATAGCGAAAGCCAATGCCGCCGGCGGACCGGATAACATCACCGCCGTACTGATCCACAACCGCTGAGAGGAGAACGAAACACATGGAAAATATACTGGGAACCAAGCTGGCAGACCGCTACCTCATAGAAGAGCTGGTGGGGGTAGGCGGCATGTGCAATGTCTACCGGGCCTTTGATGCCGAGGCGCTGCGGACCGTGGCGGTAAAAATGCTGCGGGATGAATATGCCGCCGATGAGGAGTACCTGCGGCGCTTCCGCAATGAGAGCCGGGCCATCAATGCCCTTTCTCACCCCAATATCGTCAAAATTTATGATGTGGTGCTGGATGTACCCAACCCCTACCTGGTGATGGAGTATGTCAGCGGCATTACCCTGAAGGAATATATCGAGCGGAAGAAGCCCATCCCCGGCAAAACGGCCGCCAATATCGCCGGGCTGGTGCTGACCGCCCTGCAGTGTGCCCATGAAAACGGCATCGTCCACCGGGATGTCAAGCCGCAGAATATCATGGTGACCGAAAAGGGCGAGGTAAAGGTGATGGACTTCGGCATTGCCCGCTTTGCCATGAGCCAGAGCCGCACCATTGACGGCAACGCCATCGGTTCGGTCCACTATATCAGCCCGGAGCAGGCCCTGGGCGGCGCGGTGGATCAGCGCACCGATATCTACTCGGTGGGTGTTATCCTCTTTGAGATGCTGAGCGGCAGGCTGCCCTTTGACGGGGAGTCGCCCATCAGTGTGGCGCTGCAGCAGGTGGAGCAGAACCCCAAGGCGCTGCGGAGTCTGAATCCCAATGTGCCGGTGGGTCTGGAGCAGATCACCCTGCACGCCATGGCCAAGGACCCCGACTGCCGCTACCAGAACTGCGGTGAGATGATAGCCGACCTGCGGAAGTGGCTGACGGACCCCAAGACAACCTTCCCGGCGTATACCGCCCGGGCGGCCAAGCCGGCGAAAAAGAGCGGCGAGGGTATTGGCATTATGCCCAAAAAGCAGGGCGTCATGGCCTCCCAGAATGCCGCAAAAACTGGTGAAAATAACGAAAAGAAAAGGCTGCGCGACCGGCTGACCACCCCACTTTCCAAGCTGTTTGCGGTGACCTGCGGCGTAGTGGTGGCTTCCCTGCTCTTTGTGCTGGTGATGTTCCAGATCTATCAGCCCTTTAAGTCAGTGGAGGATATCCCCCTGCCCAACCTGGTCGGGGTGGACTTTACCGCCGCCTCCTCCAACGGGGCCTACCCCGGCATCAAGATAAAGCTGGAGAGCGAGGACTACAATGCCGACTATGAGGAGGGGCAGATCTACCGACAGAGCCCCAACGCCGGCACCAGCGTGAAAAAAGGCAGCACGGTGCAGGTGTGGGTAAGCGCCGGCAACAAGATGGTGACCATCCCGACCTTTACCAACCAGGAGGCGACCGCCGTTTACGCCAAGCTGGTAAGCCTGGGGCTTAAATATTCCACTACCGATATTGCCAGCGACACCATAGCCGAAGGCAGCGTGGTGCGTACCAGCCCCGACGCCGGACAGAGCGTGGCCGCCGGCAGCACCGTGGTGGTGTATGTAAGCGTGGGCAGCAATAAGGAGAAGGTGCAGGTGCCGGAGGTACTGGGCTACCCCGAGGAGAGCGCCGTGCAGGTGCTGCGGGACGCGCAGTTTGATGTGACGGTGACCTACCAGCTGACCGACTACCAGTATGACGGGCTGGTGATCAACCAAACCCCGGCTTCCCCCAGCATGGTGCCCATTGGGAGCAAGATTACCCTGGTGGTGGGAACAGTGGATAACGCCAATGTGAACGGCGAGGCCACCGTGACGCTGCAGACCACACCGCCTGATCTGCCCGGCACCGTGAATGTGACCGCCGTACTGAACGGCGAGACCGTATACAGTGAGGTAATAGAGCCCCGCAACACCCGGCTCATCTCCATCCCGCTGCAGGGCAGCGGCACCTGCATGGCGGATGTGCTGATCGACGGCGAGGTGTATAAGAGCGCTTCGGTGGACTTTGCCACCGGGCAGTACTACTGGACGGCCGACTATTCTTCGGCCTTTGGTGAGTAAATGGAGGGGTTGATCGTGCGCTCGCTGGGCGGGTTTTATACCGTCATCAGCGAGGACGGAACAAAAACCGAATGCCGGGGACGGGGCATCTTCCGCAGGGACGCAACCACCCTGCTGGTGGGCGACCGATGCCGGTTTGAGCCGACCGAGCCAGGCTGCGGGAGCATCACCGCCATAGAACCGCGGAAAAATACCCTGCAGCGCCCGCCGGTGGCCAACCTGGACCGGCTGGCGATGGTGATCTCATTGGCGGACCCGGCCCCCAACGCACTGGTCATTGACCAGCTGACGGCGATTGCGGCCCGCAGGGACATCCCGGTGGTGATGATCTTTACGAAGCCTGACCTGGCCGACCCGACCCCCTGGGCGGAGATCTACCGCAGGGCGGGCTACCCCACCGCCGTGGTGAACAACCGCACCGGTGAGGGTCTGGAGGCGGCGGCCGAGCTGCTGAAGGGCGGGATCACGGCCTTTTGCGGCAACAGCGGCGCCGGGAAAAGCAGCCTGATGAACGGGCTTTACCCCGACCTCAACCTTGCCACCGGGGAGATCAGCAAAAAGCTGGGCGTTTCCCGCGCCGCCGTGTGGAAATCGGTGCAGGCGCTGCGCGCCGAGGGCTGCCGCATCGACTCC
>OMBG01001055.1_pt1 | contig 13063 bp, 11 predicted proteins | sample 1674251 | NCBI WGS metagenome assembly OMBG01 (sample SAMEA103958153, study PRJEB25191) | human gut metagenome | reverse complement strand
TCCTTGATTCGGAAAGTTATTCCTTAAGCAAGTCGTCAAGGAATTCATCCAGGTCGTGATCCAGATTCTCCATCAGGTCGCCACCCACGATGATGGTATCATCATCGGCAAGGTAGAGTTCTCCCAGATTCTCTTTCTCATCATCTTCCAAGACGAAGCTGTAAGGCTTTAGGATTCCGAGATGGTCTACCGTCTCAGCTTTCTTGCGCAAGAGGTCACGCAAAAGCTTCGCCACCTCATCATAGAAGTTTTCATCTTTGTTGTCAATCCATTGCTCAACAACACAGCGGGTAATTTCGTTCTCGTCATCGTCAAAGGCAAGCATCTCGCCGCTGTCCTGTGATACTCTCACATGGATATCGGTCAGCATACATGTGTCTTCTTCAGACGCTGGTACAGGAAACTTTTGAGACACTTTTCTGATAAAGCGCTCTACTTGTTGAATCATTTGTTCTGTTACTTCCATAAATTTACGTTTTTATCAGCCCTTGGCTTTTTGCGAGCTTGAGGCTTGTTTTTTATCTTTCTATTGCAAAGGTACACAAAAAAATGAAACAAACAAAGAAGTTTGGCAAAAAAAGTAACAAAGAAAACGTTTACGCTCCTTTTAATTAAAAAACCTTCTTAAATTGTTTGTCATTTCTAAAATATTTGCTATCTTTGCAACCAAATAAATTGCTAACTCGACTTTACAAATGAACAAGATAAGACATGCTGGTATCGTGGATGGGGTAGAGGGAGAATGTGTGAAAGTTCGCATCCTCCAGGCTTCTGCCTGCAGCGCCTGCAAAGTGGCTGCCCACTGCAATGCCTCTGAAATGAAAGAAAAAATGGTAGAGATAAGAATGGCTGACGCTGCTTCTTATCAGAAGGGCGATTCTGTTGTCGTGGTGGCTGACGCTTCCGTAGGATACAGAGCCAGCCTTTACGGTTATCTCTTGCCGCTGGTGGCAATGGTAGCTACCTTGATCGCTGTTCTTGCTACTACCCATTCTGAGGGTATGGCTGCCGTTTCGGCACTGGGAATTCTCGTCCCTTATTATGTTGTGCTCTATCTGATGCGCAACAGGTTAAGAAACCGATTCAGTTTTAAACTCGAACGTTGTTGATTATTAACTAAAACAAATACAAATTATTATGAATTTTATTTTGATTGCGGTCTTGGTACTCGGTGCCATTTCGCTGATTGCAGCGTTGGTGCTCTTCGGAGTATCTAAGAAGTTTGCCGTAGAAGAAGACCCTCGACTGGGACAGGTAGGAGAACTCCTTCCGGGTGCCAACTGTGGTGGTTGCGGTTTTGCCGGATGTTCCGGTATGGCTGCAGCGCTGGTCAAGGGTGCTGATGCCGGTAGCATCGATGGGCTGATGTGTCCTGTAGGTGGTGCCGACGTGATGGGCAAGGTGGCTGATCTCCTGGGTCTGGCTGTGGCTAACACAGAGGCTAAGGTGGCAGTGGTTCGTTGTAATGGCTCTTGCGAGCATCGTCCTCGCATCGCCGAGTATGATGGTTTGCATACTTGTGCAGCTATGAACTCCTGTGGCGCTGGTGAAACCGGCTGCGGATTTGGCTGTCTGGGTTGTGGTGATTGTGTGGAAGCGTGTCAGTTTGATGCTATTCACATGAATCCTGAAACCGGTCTTCCGGAAGTGGACGAAGAAAAATGTACAGCTTGTGGGGCTTGCAGCAAAGCTTGTCCGCGTAAGATCATTGAAATTCGTCCGAAAGGAAAGAACAACCGCCGCGTAGTGGTGATGTGTGTGAACAAGGATAAGGGAGCTGTTGCCAACAAAGCTTGCAAGGCTAGTTGTATTGGTTGTGGAAAGTGTGTGAAAGTGTGTCCGTTCGAAGCCATTACGTTGGAAAATAATTTGGCATACATTGATCCGGCTAAGTGTAAGTCTTGCCGTAAATGCGAATCGGAATGTCCGAAAGGGGCTATCCAAGCTATCAATTTCCCGCCACGTAAACCGAAAGTAGAAGTGCCGGCTGGTGAGGCTGCTGCAAAACCTGCTGTAAAAGTAGAGGCTTCAAAGGTGGAAACTCCGAAAGCGGAAGCGGTGAAAGCTGAGGCTCCGAAAACGGAAGCATAATCAAAATTCAAAGTAAGTAAAAATTAAAAAGATATAACAGTGAAGACATTTAGAATTGGTGGAGTACATCCAGCAGAAAATAAATTGTCAGCAGGCAAAGCCATTGAGACACTTGCACTTCCTAAGCAAGCGGTATTTCCTTTGTCACAGCATATCGGTGCTCCTGCTACTGCCATCGTGAAAAAAGGCGATGTGGTGAAGGTAGGTACGAAGATTGCTGAGGCGGGTGGCTTTGTTTCAGCAGCCATCTTCTCGTCTGTATCCGGTAAAGTGAACAAGGTAGACGCCGTAATCGATGCTAGCGGTTACCGCAAGCCGGCTATCTTTATCGATGTGGATGGTGACGAATGGGAAGAATCAATAGACCGCAGTTCGACATTGGTGAAAGAGTGTGCTCTCACACCCGAAGAAATCGTTGCTAAAGTGAAAAATGCAGGTGTAGTAGGTATGGGCGGTGCTTGTTTCCCTACTCATGTGAAACTTTCTCCTCCTCCGGGCTGCAAGGCGGAATGTGTAATTATCAATGCTGTAGAGTGTGAGCCTTACCTCACTGCCGATCATCGTTTGATGCTGGAAAAGGCAGACGAAGTACTGGTGGGTGTAAGCATCCTGATGAAAGCTGCAAAAGTGACCAAGGGATATATCGGTATTGAAAATAATAAACCGGATGCTATTAAGTTGATGACTGAAAAGGCTGCTCAGTATCCCGGTATAGAGGTAGTTCCTTTGCAGGTGAAATATCCGCAAGGTGGTGAGAAACAGTTGATAGATGCTGTGATCGGTCGCCAGGTTCCTGCTCCTCCCGCTATTCCTATCAATGTGGGTGCGGTAGTTCAGAATGTAGGTACTGCATTTGCCGTTCAGAAAAACAAACCTTTGTTTGAACGTATCGTGACTGTTACGGGTAAGTCTGTTAAGAACCCCTCCAACTTCCTCACCCGTATGGGTACCCCGATGAGCCAGCTGATTGATGCGGCTGGCGGTTTGCCCGAAGATACGGGAAAAGTGATTGGTGGCGGTCCGATGATGGGTAAAGCACTGGTTAATACGGAAGTTCCCATTTGTAAAGGTAGTTCGGGTGTGCTGATTATGAATGATAAGGAAGCTGCCCGTGCGGAAGCTCAGCCCTGTATCCGCTGTGCCAAGTGCGTCAGTGTGTGTCCTATGGGATTGGAGCCTTTCTTGTTGGCGACACTTTCAGCTCATAAGGACTGGGAGAGAGTAGAAAAAGAAGATGTAATGTCGTGCATCGAGTGCGGTTCGTGTCAGTTTACATGTCCGTCTCATCGTTATTTGCTGGACTATATCCGTTTGGGTAAGGGCACAGTAGGCGGTATCATCCGTGCACGTAATGCTAAAAAATAATTCGACAAAATAGTATGGCTAATAAATTAATAGTATCATTATCGCCTCACGTTCATAGCGGTGATAGCATACAGAAGAATATGTATGGTGTACTCATTGCGTTGATACCTGCGTTGCTGGTGTCATTTTATATGTTCGGACTGGGCGCCGTGGTGGTGACCTTGACCTCGGTTGCCGCCTGTGTATTCTTCGAATGGGCGATTACCAAGTTTATTTTGAAGAGAGAACGCTCTACCATCTGTGATGGTTCGGCTATTATAACCGGTGTGTTGCTGGCATTCAATCTGCCTTCCAACTTGCCGCTTTGGATTATTATCATCGGTGCGTTGGTGGCAATCGGTGTGGGCAAGATGACTTTCGGCGGATTGGGTTGTAATCCTTTCAATCCCGCGCTGGTAGGTCGTATCTTCCTGCTGATTTCTTTTCCTGTGCAGATGACTTCATGGCCGTTGGTTCAACAATGGGGAAGTTATACCGATGCTGAAACCGGTGCTACTCCGCTGGCATTGATGAAAATGGCTGTAAAGGGTGATGCAAATGCTTTAGGTCAGTTGCCCGATACATTAAGTCTATTTCTGGGTAATAACCCGGGTTCACTAGGTGAGGTGAGTGCATTGGCTTTATTGCTTGGTCTGGGATATATGCTATGGAAAAAGATTATTTCCTGGCATATTCCTGTATCTATTCTGGTGACAGTATTTGTATTTGCCGGGCTGATGCATTTGGTTGATCCGGTTGCTTACGCATCTCCGTTGGCTCACTTGTTTACAGGTGGTTTGATGTTGGGAGCTATTTTCATGGCAACCGACTATGTTACTTCGCCTATGACTCATAAAGGTATGATTATTTACGGTGTGGCTATCGGTTTCCTGACGGTGGTTATCCGTTTGTTCGGTGCATATCCCGAAGGTATGTCTTTCGCTATATTCATTATGAACGCATTCACTCCGTTAATCAATACTTATTGTAAACCTAAAAGATTCGGGGAGGTCGTGAAGAAATGAAAAAACTAGAATCATCTTTGAAAAACATGGTTATCGTGCTGACAGGCGTAACCGTGGTAGCCGGAGCATTGCTGGGTTATGTGAATGAGTTGACAAAGGAACCCATTGCACAGGCTAATGCCAAGGCTTTGAGTGATGCCATTGCTATCGTAGTTCCGGGATTTGACAATAATCCTGCCGAAGCTCCTGAAACCATAGAATTGGAAGGCGTTACTTATAAGATATATAAAGCAACCAAAGGAGGAGAATTTATTGGTGCAGCCGTAGAGTCTTCTGCAAATGGTTTTGGTGGTGCGTTGAATGTATTGGTAGGTTTCGATAAAGAGGGCAATATTATAGACTATTCTTTGTTGAGTCATGCAGAAACTCCGGGACTGGGATCAAAGGCAGCCGATTGGTTTAAGAAAGGCGGCAAAGGCGATATTACTGGTATGAATCCGGGACAGAAAGCATTGGTTGTAAATAAAGATGGCGGTCAGATAGATGCAATCACTGCTTCTACTATCACGACACGTGCTTTTCTGAAAGCTGTGAATAATGCTTATGCGGCATATAGTGGCCAAAATGTGGATGGTTCCAGCGGTGCGACACAGCAGGTGTCTGAAACTGCTGCCGATGACCCCAAAGCAGCTAAGGCACAATGTGAGGGAACTCAGGATTGTTGCGGACAAGCCTGTGACTCTGCTGCCTGCAAAGCTGCTTGTGGTGGTAAATGTGATCCTGCTAACTGCGACAAGGCGGACTGTAAAAAAGCAGAATGCCCAAAGCAAGATTGTAAAAACAAAAAATAAGGAAGGAGCAGACTATGAATAATTTTAAAGTATTAATGAACGGGATTGTCAAAGAGAATCCTACGTTTGTACTCCTTTTGGGTATGTGTCCTACATTGGGAACCACTTCTTCTGCCATCAATGGTATGGGTATGGGACTGGCAACCATGTTTGTGTTGATTTGTTCGAATGTGGTAATTTCATCTATCAAGAATCTGATTCCTGATATGGTGCGTATTCCTGCATTCATTGTGGTTATTGCATCATTTGTAACCTTGTTGCAGATGATTATGCAGGCATATGTGCCGGCGCTGTATGCTACTTTGGGATTGTTTATTCCGTTGATTGTGGTAAACTGTATCTTGCTGGGACGCGCCGAAGCGTTTGCCGCAAAGAACGGTCCTGTTCCTTCATTCTTTGACGGATTGGGTATGGGACTAGGATTTACACTTGCATTGACCATCCTTGGTGGTGTACGTGAGTTCCTTGGTACAGGTAAATTGTTTGATATCGCTATTATGCCGGAGCAATACGGAATGTTGATTTTCGTTCTCGCACCGGGAGCCTTCATTGCATTGGGTTACCTTATTGCGATTGTGAATAAACTGAAGAAAGCATAACCCGTAAAAAGTAAGAAAATGGAATATATATTGATATTTATCACCGCTATATTTGTGAACAACATTGTGTTGTCACAATTCTTGGGTATTTGTCCATTCCTCGGTGTATCCAAGAAAGTTGAGACAGCTACGGGTATGGGAGCGGCTGTTGCATTCGTGCTTACCATCGCTACCATTGTTACCTATCTTATCCAGAAATTCGTGCTCGATGCTTTCGGGTTGGAATATTTGCAGACCATTGCATTTATCCTTGTCATTGCAGCATTGGTACAGATGGTGGAAATCATTTTGAAGAAGGTATCTCCCGCCCTTTATCAGGCATTAGGAGTCTTTCTTCCGTTGATTACTACTAACTGCTGTATTCTGGGTGTGGCTATTTTGGTAATCCAGAAAGACTTTGATTTGTTGACGGGGGTGGTTTATGCCTTCTCTACAGCTCTTGGTTTTGCTTTGGCTATGGTGTTGTTTGCAGGTATCCGTGAACAATTAAGTTTGGTGAATATACCTAAAGGAATGCAGGGAATGGCTATCGCATTGGTTACTGCCGGTCTGCTGGCAATGGCATTCATGGGATTTTCAGGTGTAGACAAAGGCTTGGGTGTTTTGTTTGGAATAGAATAAATTCACTTCATCGTTAAAATAAACCGATTCAGAAGTCCGGAGCACAGCTTCGGACTTTTTTATTAGAAAGAAATCCATTGTTCTTGTCCGTAAATTCAATTTTTATGCTTATTTTTGCATTAGAATTAATAGAGAGATTAAATGGCTATGACCTTGATTGTACTCGCGGCCACTATGGGGAATAAATATGGTGGATTGAAACAGCTGGAGGGAATAGGTCCTAATGGCGAAACAATATTAGATTTTTCCATATATGATGCCGTAAGAGTCGGATTTAATAAGATCGTATTTGTCATAAGCAGACATTTTGAACAAGAATTCAAGAAACTGGTATCAGGCAAATACGAACATGTGGTAGAAGTGGAGTATGTTTATCAGGATGTGGAAACGATTCCTGAAGAAAAGCGTAATCCGAAGCGCAAAGCACTGTACGGTTCGGTAAGAGCTGTTCTGATGGGAGAAGAGTTGATTGACTCTCCATTCGGTGTGATAAATGCCGTGAACTTTTACCAAAGAGAAAGTTTTGAATTGTTATATAATAATCTGGTGATGTTGGGAGAAGCTGACTACCATAGTTTCAATATTTGCTACAGGCTGAGAAATGTATTGGCGGAAAGCGGAGGGGTTACCCGTGGTATTTGTGAAGTGGACGAAAAAGGATATCTGTTGTCCGTTACAGACCGTGTAGGAGTAGAACGGATAAGTGGAAATCCGATGTATCCTAATGAATTACATAAATGGGTGGCTTTGGATGACAACAGCTTGGTTTCAATGAATATGTGGGGATTTACTCCGCAGGTATTCGGTGAGATGAAGAAGGCGTTCGATAAGTTCATAGATGAGAATGGAATGGATATGAAAGCCCATTATTCTATTCCGGCTTTTATGAATGAGCGTATTGCTGACGGAGTCAGGGTGAAAGTGATTGAGACACCTGCCAGATGGATGGGATTGGTATCGCATGATGACAAGATACAAGTCCTGCTTCGTATCAATGATATGATACGAAAAGGGATCTACCCGTCGAAGTTGTTTTGAACCTATTAGAAAACGACAGAATATTAAGTATTATGAAAGAAAGAATTTTAGTAACAGGAGGAACCGGCTACATCGGTTCTCATACGGTAGTAGAGCTGCAAAATAGCGGTTACGACGTAGTGATTGTGGACAATTTGTCCAACTCAAGCGCCGATGTGGTAGATAATATAGAAAAGGTTTCAGGAATCCGTCCTGCATTTGAAAAGTTGGATTGCTTGGATCTTGAGGGAATGGATAAGCTGTTTACTAAATATCCGGGTATAAAAGGTATTATTCATTTTGCGGCTAGCAAGGCTGTGGGTGAATCGGTACAAAAACCGTTGTTGTATTATCGCAATAACTTGGTTTCATTGATTAACCTGTTGGAGTTAATGCCGAAACATGGAGTAGAAGGTATTATTTTTTCATCATCATGTACGGTGTATGGCCAGCCCGATGTTCTTCCTGTAACGGAAAAGGCTCCGATTAAGAAGGCTGAGTCTCCGTACGGTAATACAAAACAGATCAATGAAGAAATTATTCGTGATACAGTTGCTTCGGGATCGCCTATCAATGCTATTATGTTGCGTTACTTTAATCCTATTGGCGCACATCCCACTGCATTAATAGGTGAATTACCTAATGGGGTTCCACAAAATTTGCTACCTTATGTTACTCAGACAGCGATGGGTATTCGTGAAAAACTGAGTGTGTTCGGGGATGATTATGATACACCGGACGGTTCTTGCATCCGTGACTATATATATGTAGTGGATTTGGCGAAGGCTCACGTTATCGCAATGGATCGCATTTTGAATAACAAGCAGAAGGAGAAGGTGGAAGTCTTTAATATTGGAACGGGTAAAGGCGTTTCTGTATTGGAACTGATCAATACGTTTGAAAAAGCTACCGGTGTGAAACTTAATTATCAGATCGTGGGTCGTCGTGCCGGAGATATTGAGAAGGTATGGGCTAATCCTGATTTTGCTAATAAGGAGTTGGGATGGAAGGCAGAAGCCAATTTGGAGGACACTCTACGTTCGGCTTGGAACTGGCAGCTGAAACTAAGAGAAAGAGGAATTCAATAAGAATTAAGATATTTTTAGAAAGACCGATGAACAAAGGACGCTAGTGTGGCGTTTTATAGATGCAAATAACCTGAAACCCCTCTTGGATATGTGAATACCTGATTGGCGGTAGTTATGTTACTCAAAACATAGAGCAGGCTAAAAAATTGCATAGTAGTTTTGTCGTGTTTTATTTTGTGTTTGTGTTGTGGCTGTTCTCCGACGTGAGTCGGGGGACAGTTTTTTTTCTGACTATTTAGTTGTTTTTTAGTTATTTATGGCTATATTTGTCGAAAATAATCACGCACTACTTTATGAAAACAAAATTTTGGATCATCTGCTTATCAGTTTTCTTTGTGTCTTGCTTGCGTAATATGCATGATATATATACGGGGGAAGAGGAAGAAGAGGAGGAAAAAATCAATAAAGACGATTTTTTTGATTTTACTACTGTCCGTAATAGTCAACTTATCATTGATTATGGCATGAAAGTACAGACTGCTTTTTATCTGTATGATGAATATCCTATGGAATTAGTTGGAAATACTTGGGAATTTAAAGATATAAATCCCATTTATGCCGCTTCGACTGATATGAATGGTAGATTTTTTTCAAAAGTATCTTTGCCGGCTTATTTGAAAAAGGTATGGCTGGTAACTGATAATGTGTTGGTCGTATCACCTGTTGAATTGGAATTTCTATCTGACGGACTAACCTTTAATTATGTTGATTATAAGGCACAACTGTCTGCCAACGGGCATTCTAGAGCGGTAATGGGAGGAGTGAGTTATCCTGACGGATATGATGTATTGGGTAATTGGAATGAAAATGGGGTTCCTGATTATTTGTTGCCTGAAAAGTTGGATATACCCGGTGCTTTTTTAGAGAGATGCAGTAATTTAAGCCGTTCTATAGTAGTAGATAATCGTAATTTGCTGGAAAGGTTTCCGGAACTACGTACTTCAGGGAGTAATGATATGGTAATAACTAAATCTACAGGTTTGGTTGCGACTTATTTTGATTTCTCGTCTACTGCGTGGGAGGATATGGTTGCTTATTATACTTATAAAGAAGGAGAGTCTGTGGACATAGCTACCATAAAAAAGACCATCCTGATTCCACGTTCCAGTAGGAATGCTCCTAAATCTTTAGTCGGTGAGCAAATAAAACTAAAATATTGGAATAAGGAACAAAGCAAGTATGAAGATGAATTTCCCCAAGGCACTCATATTGGATGGATTTTATTGGGAATGGGATTTGGAAAAGAAAAGGGTGTTTTTCCTCGTTATTCTAATCCTGCATATAACGATAATAAAGAGCAACGTTCAGTTTTGTTAAGTGATCCGGAACTGGACAATTGTTTCTTTATGGCTATGGAAGATAATGTGGACATGCGTTTTAATGATGTACAGTTTGCTATTATGGCGTCTGCTTCTTCTTCTGTAGAACCTACTCCTAATATACCGGATGAAGTAAATAAGGGTGAAATTTCGTATGTAGTCAAAGGGTCTTTGGCTTATGAGGACAATTGGCCTGATAAGAATGATTACGATATGAATGATGTTGTGATATATTATTCCAGTACAGTTGTGAAAGATAAATCTTCTAACGCATTGGTGCGCACCACTACTACTTTTACTCCGATGAATGATGGTGCTACTTATACAAATGGGTTTGGTTTTCAGTTGGATTACGTAGGGAAGGAGCATATAGATTTGGTGCAGGTGAGTCAAGAAGGTAATGTGATCGGAAAAAACTTTGAGCCGGGAATAGAAAAGCCTGTATTAATACTTTTTTCTGATATAAAGCCTGTTCTCAAAAAGCCTGTGACTGTAGTGATCGGATTTAAAAAATATGATAAAGTAAGCGACATGGATGCTTATCCGCCTTACAATTCTTTCATTTTTGTGAATAAACGTTCTCATGAAGTACATTTGTCAGGCTATAAGCCGACAAGCGTAGCTGATGAGAGTTTACGTGGTACGGGTAGTGATTTGAGTCAAGACTCCAATGGTATCCCAATGTATTATATAGCAGAAGATAATATGCCTTTCGCTATAAATATCAGTAACAGTGAATTTAGATGGCCTTCAGAGAAGGTGTCTATTACTACCTATTATCCCGAGTTTAAACAGTGGAGAGATTCTTTTGGCGCGGATTATAAAGATTGGTATTTACATCCTAAAGAATAATAAAGGGTGAAAGGCACTGTTGTTTTTGATAAATCGGACTAACAGGACTTTTTACTTGAAAAAATGTCACCTTTTGAAGCCAAGTGATTCAATCTTTTTGTACTTTTGCGGACAATATGATTTTATAAAGGAAAACTCACATGGATTCAGTCTTTATTACGACGCGTAAGCAACGGATTATCAGAGAACTAAGGGATTATATGTTGATTGCTCTTGGTATGCTGATGTATGCTATTGGATGGACCGTCTTTTTGTTACCTAATGACCTTCCTTCGGGTGCGGTGCCAGGTATTGCTTCTATTGTTTATTGGGCTACCGGTTTGCCGGTTCAGTACACCTATTTGGGAATAAACGGAGCATTGTTGATACTTTCTTTGGTTATTTTGGGATGGAAGTTTAGTGTGAAAACCATCTATGCTGTATTTGTGCTGAGTTCTATTCTGCCTATCATACAGGATTTGACCGGGGGAGAGTCTTTAATACATGACCAACCTTTCATGGCTTGTGTCTTGGGAGCCTTTTTCTGCGGAGGTGGTATTGGTGTCGCTTTTTCTGCCAATGGTAGCACAGGAGGTACGGATATTATAGCTGCTATTGTCAATAAGTATCGTGATATTACTTTGGGCCGGGTTATTTTGATGTGTGATTTGGTTATTATCTCTTCCAGTTATTTTGTATTGCATGATTGGGAGAAGGTGGTATATGGATATGTTGTCTTGTTTATATCCAGCTTTGTCTTGGATCAGGTAGTAAATAGTGCCCGTCAGTCAGTGCAATTTTTTATTATTTCTAAGAAGCATGAAGAAATAGGGCATCGCATAAATAAAGACCTTCATCGAGGAGTGACGTTCATTGACGGAGTAGGTTGTTATACCGGTGCGGGTGTGAAAATGATGTTTGTGCTGGCAAAAAAACGTGAGTCTACTACTATATTCCGTTTGATAAAAGATATAGATCCGAATGCATTTGTATCACAAAGTGCTGTCATTGGTGTATTTGGAGAAGGCTTTGATAGAATAAAGGTTAAATAAGAGTTCCGAAGTTAAAAAATAGAATAAGGGCGTTCTGAATGGACGCCTTTTTTTATGTCTGTTTTTTGAATGAACTTCAAAGGATATAAGACTTTGTTAACTGAATGAACTTTCATAATGTAAGTTTGTTGTCTGCTTTATCTCGAAAAATAAGTATAAAATAATATTTTGAAATTATATCAGATTATATTTTGATATCAAAATGTTAGTTTATACCTTTGCTGTATAAAATAAGAAATGATAAACTAATAAATAACCTGATCATGGAAACAAAACTTACAGAAGAAACCCGAGTAGAAAGTGATTTAATTGGTGCCCGCGAAATTCCGGCCAGTGCATTGTATGGTGTGCAGACTCTAAGAGGCATAGAAAATTTCCCAATAAGTAAATTTCATCTAAATGAATATCCGTTGTTTATCAACGGTCTTGCCATTACGAAAATGGCAGCTGCAATGGCTAACTATGAGTTAGGTTTATTGACTAAAGAACAAAAAGATGCCATAGTGTTGGCGTGTCAGGAAATCTTAAATGGTGAGCATCATGAGCAATTCCCGGTAGACATGATTCAGGGAGGTGCCGGTACTTCTACCAATATGAATGCTAATGAAGTCATTGCTAACCGTGCTTTGGAGATTATGGGATACAAACGTGGCGAGTATCAATATTGCTCTCCTAATGACCATGTGAACTGCTCGCAATCAACGAATGATGCTTATCCCACTGCAATCCATATTGGCATGTATTATTCTCATCTTCGTTTTCTGCCTTATTTGGAATCGCTGATTGGTGCATTCCATAAGAAAGGAGAAGAGTTTGCGCATATCATCAAAATGGGGCGTACTCAGTTGGAAGATGCCGTTCCTATGACTTTAGGTCAGACATTCAATGGTTTTGCCAGTATATTGAGAGATGAAATTCGTCATTTGAATGAAGCTGCGGCAGACTTCCTGACAGTAAATATGGGTGCTACCGCTATTGGTACAGGCATTTGTGCGGAACCGGGATATGCGGAAAAATGTGTGAAAGCATTGTGTGAAATTACAGGTTTTGATTTCAAATTGTCGTCAGATTTGGTAGGAGCTACTTCAGATACTTCCTGCTTGGTAGGTTATGCTTCAGCTTTAAAAAGGATAGCCGTAAAGGTAAATAAAATATGTAATGATTTACGTTTGCTGGCTAGCGGACCGCGTTGTGGCTTAGGAGAATTCAACCTTCCGGCTATGCAACCGGGATCTTCTATAATGCCAGGTAAGGTGAATCCGGTGATTCCTGAAGTGATGAATCA
>OMBG01001054.1_pt1 | contig 13065 bp, 9 predicted proteins | sample 1674251 | NCBI WGS metagenome assembly OMBG01 (sample SAMEA103958153, study PRJEB25191) | human gut metagenome | reverse complement strand
CATGCGGGGGAGAGCAGTACGCAGTCGCCGCTCTCTGCGTCGGCGGCCGCTATGCTGACGGCTTCTTCGAGCGTGTCAACGAATTTGTAAGCCTTGAAGCCGGCTCTGTCGCAGGCGGCGGCAATGTCGTATTTCGTCTTGCCTATGAGCAGAAGTTCTTTTACCCTGCCCTCAAATGTCGCTACCCACTCGTCGTAGCTCGACTTCTTGTCGTAGCCTCCGCCTATGAGAATTGTCGGCGAGGGCATGGCGTAGACCGCCTTTATTGCCGCGTCGGGGTTCGTGCCCTTTGAGTCGTTGTAGTATTTGACTCCGTTCTTCTCGGTGACGAATTCTATCCTGTGCTCGACCGCCGTGAACTCTTTTATGCCTTGGCGGATGGTGTCGAGCGGCACGCCCATTGCATGGGTCATCGCGATAGCCGCCATGATATTTTCATAGTTGTGCATGCCGACAAGACTCGTGTCTTTCGTCGTGCAGACGGGCGTTTCAACGCCGTTTTCTTTTATTATCATCGTATCGCCGCGCAGGAACACTCCGCTCTCGAGCTCTTCCGAAGAGCTGAAGAATATTACTTTGCAGCGCGGGGTCTTGCCGAATTCGCGCAGAACCGGGTCGTTGTAGTTGAGCACGCAGAAGTCGTTCTCGTCCTGATTCTTGGTTATCGATTCTTTTATCGCGATGTAGTTTTCGAGCGTCTTGTGCCTGTCGAGATGGTCGGGCGTAATGTTGAGAATAGCCGTGACATGCGGCTTGAATGTCACCATCGTTTCAAGCTGGAAGCTGCTTATCTCCGCGACCGTCACGCTGTCCTTGTCGCTCTCGAGCGCGTATCCGGTGTAGGGAATCTCGATGTTGCCGACGAGCAGAGCCTTTTTCGCGTGGCGCTTCATTATGTCATAGGTGAGCGAAGTTGTCGTGGTCTTGCCGTTTGTGCCTGTTATACCGATAACCGTGCCCTTGTCATGCCTGTAGGCAAGCTCGACCTCGCCCCAGATCGGTATATTGTGCTCTTTGACGGCTTTCATTATCGGCGTCTCAAGCGATACGCCGGGGCTTACTACGCAAATGTCAATGCGCGAAAAATCGAAGCCCGAAAAATCGCCGAGGATAAATTCTATATTATCCCTGCCTATTTTTTCGCACGCCGCCGCAGTGTCAAAATTCTCGTTGCCGTCGTAGATTATAAAATCCTCGCCGACTTTGATAAGCAGCTGCGCGGCGTTGATTCCGCTACGCCCCGCGCCGACTATAAGATATCTGCTCATTGTTGTTACCTCCGAATCAGTTGTCGGTCAGGTCGAAATAGACCTGCTTCATATTTTCTGCGCTCAGCTCGTCTGCGCGCTTCTTTCCGTTTTCCGAAAGACGGGCGCGAAGTTCGCCGTCCGTCAGCAGTGTTTTGAGCGCCTTCGCGTATTCGCGGTGGGCGTCGTTTATGTTGCCGTAGTCAAAGTCCGGGCTCTCGGACATGACGGGGCAGAGGATTCCGCAATCGACTTTTGTCATCTTGTCGCAGTGCGGCAGGAACGGGCGACCGGGCGCGAGAACCTCGGCAGGCCCCGATGTGCAGTCCGTGCTGACCGCCGGAGTGCCGACCGCCAACGCCTCAACAATGACATTCGGGAAGCCTTCGTAATAAGATGTCATCGCAAAAACATCCGCGCGGGATACAAATTTGAACACATTCTTTTGGAATCCTGCAAAGACTATATCATTTGAATATTCGCTCTTTTTCGCCATTTCACGAACCGCGTTTTCGTATTCGCCACGGCACCCGAGGAATATCAGCCCCGCATCGGGGATATCTTTTTTCAGCAGCTCAAAGCTTTTTAGCATATCCCACTGGCATTTCTGATCAACGAATCTCGAAGAGAAAGCTATAACTCTGTGCGTGTCATAGAATTCTTTGTATTCTTCGTCGAGTTCTTCTTTTGCGTCCTCGCGGGCTTTTTCGCAGTCGATGATATTATATGCCGTGAAAAGCTTATCTTCGTTTCCCGGGAACATCTCTTCGCATTTTTTCTGCATTTCGAGGGCATTGAAGAGAATATTGCATCCGTGCCGCAGCGCGAATGAATAGAGCTTCGAGCTCTTTATGAGCCGCACATAGTCGCGGCATGAAATATATTTCACGCACTTTGCACCCGAGAGCGCGAGCGCTTCGTTCGGCGCGTGAGTGAACGAATACGCAGTGCATATATCATGCTCTTTGACAAATTTTTTTATCGCCGCGGCGCGCTTGAGCATAATAACAGCACGCTGTGCCGTGCCTTTGCCTGCGGGTAATTTTAGATCAACGAATTCGCCCGCGCAGTCGATTCGCTCGCGTCAAAGACCAGGACATAGACATTGAATTTTTCGCTCAGCAGATGCGACAGCCTGCTCGCAAACCGCTCGCTTCCGCCGCTTCGCAGATCCTGAAGTATTATCGCGACATTTTTCATTTTCAGTTCACTTCTTTGCATATTTTTCGCTCTGGGCTACCGCAAGCCTGTCGCACCGCTCGTTTTCGGGGTGCCCCGCGTGTCCTTTGACCCATATGAATTCATATTCGTGCTTTGAAAGCGCCTTGAGCAGCCGCTCCCACAGCTCCGGATTCAAAACAGGCTTCTTGTCGGATTTTTTCCACCCGTTCCTCTTCCAGTTCCATATCCAGCCTTTTAAAAACGCGTTCGCAACATACTGCGAGTCGGTGTATATTTTTATATCGCAGGGCTCCTTGAGCCTCTCGACCGCGCTTATGACCGCCGTGAGCTCCATGCGGTTGTTCGTCGTGTTCGCGTCGCCGCCGGACATTTCCGCCTCGTGCTCGCCATAGCGCAGAACGGCGCCCCAGCCGCCGGGTCCGGGATTGCCCGAACATGCGCCGTCGGTAAATATCTCAACTTTTTTCAGTTCGCTCATATTTTACTCCGTTGGGTTGTTTTAATTAATTCTATCACTAAGTCGGGTCAAAAACAAGGTGATTTTGCCGCCCCGCCGCACATTTATAAATGTGTGAAACTTCGGCTTAAAACCGCTCCCGGCAGGCAATAATAGGAATATCATATCTTCGGAGGGGTCATCATGTACAGCTACGATGTGGACTCGGCGGCTTTTATAAAACGTGCGCATGGGCTCACTGCGTCCGACTGCGCGAGAGCGGGCGCGGCAGTCGGTGCGGCTTTTGGGCGCGGCAGAGTAGGCGTCGCCTGCCGAAACGACGAATATTCCCGCGCCTGCGCCGATGCCGTGTGCGCGGGACTGCGTGTTTCCGGCGTCAATGCGTGGTCGTTCGGCGCGTCCTTTGAATCCCAGCTATCTTTTTTAGTTCCGTTCTCGTCGCTCAATGTGGGCGTGTTCGTCTGCGCCGGGGAGGGGACGGTCAGCATCTTCGGCGAAAACGGGCTGAGCGTGTCCGCGGCGCTCGGCAGAAAGGCGGCGGATTTCATGGAGACCGATTTATCTCCCGCGCCGTCGTGCGGGCGACTCTTTGATATGTCCGCCATGGGTATGCTCTACCGCGACGAGCTGATGCGCCATGTGCCTTACGGCGTATCCGACTGCGCGATACTCAGCTCGGACCCAATGATATCCGCGCTCATAAACGACTGCATGCGCACCACCTCGAACGAGCGCGCGCTGACCCTCAGAATAAATCGCAGGGGAACGAGCCTTAGCGCATATACTGAAAAGACCGGAGTCGTGCCGTTTGTCAAGCTAATCGCCATCTGCGGAATGTACGAGCTCGAGAGCGGGCGGGATATCTCCGTCCCTTATGATTCTCCCGCATTTCTCGATGACCTCGCGCGGAGCTACGGCAGGACAGCTTATCGCTATCTCTCTGCCCCGTCGGACGGCTCGGACAATGTCGCACGCCGTCTCGCAGCGCGCCAGTTCTGGTCGCGCGACGCGCTGTTCACCGCGGCGAAGCTCACCTGTATTTTAGAAGAGAAGAATATGACCTTCCCCGAGCTCTATTCTCTTTTGCCGCCGCTGTTTGTCTACAGCACCACGGCGCAGCTTGAACTGCCGCCCGACTATCTCGACGAGTTCGAGGGCGAGAACTTCTCCTTCGGGCGCGACGGGGCGAACGGCTTCGTGCTTGTCGAAAAGCGCGGAAAAACGCATATTTCACCACTCGGAAACGGGCGATTCCGCCTGACTGCGCAGAGCTTTGACGAGGAGACCGCGCGCGAGCTCTGCGCCGAAGCGCAGGCGTTCATCTCCTCCGGCGCAAAGTGATTGCAACGCCTTTTGCCGATGTGTCTTTTTGGAGGCTGCGCATAATTTTATTGCATCGCGTGTGGCTTAAATTGTATTTACCGATTTGTCCCTATCGGGTGCAACACACTTGACAGTTTTATCCAATCATAGTAAAATTAACAATAGGGATATTTTTGTATTATGACTGCACGCATATGTCTTAACTACCCGAAATTTGTCTTGTATCCATGCTGAAAATATCATCGCGTTTTTAACAGACAAGGCTTTAATTCCCGCACCTTGACCGGTCGGGGTTCTACTTACATCAAAAATTTAACAGAAAAGGAGATTTCTATGCCAAAAGCAAAAGAAACCGGCGCAGCGTCTGCGCCCGCAAAGAAGACTGCGGGCAGGCGCAGCTACCGCAGTTACGGCAAAATTAAGCCCGCACCGGGCAAATCGAAGGCTGAGCCCAAGCCTATAAAAGTGTCGTTTTTAGGCGGCCTGAATGAAGTGGGCAAGAATATGACACTGTTTGAATACGGCGAGGATATGTTCCTTGTCGATTGCGGACTTGCATTCCCGGATCAGGATATGCTCGGAGTCGATCTCGTGCTTCCCGATTTCACCTATGTCGAGCGCAACGCGGACAGGATACGCGGAATAGTCATAACCCACGGACATGAGGATCATATCGGCGGTCTGCCTTATCTTCTCAAGGTTCTCAATGTGCCCGTCTACGGCACGAAGCTCACCATCGGACTCATTCAGGGGAAGCTGCGTGAGCACGGACTGCTCAATTCCGCATCACTCAATGTCATCAATCCCGGCGATGTGATAACCCTCGGCGGCTTTACCGTTGAGGCTATCCATGTCAACCATTCCATACCCGACGCACTCGGACTCGCTATCCGCTGCGAGGGCGGCACTATCGTCCACACGGGCGACTTTAAAATCGACACAACGCCTATCGACGGCGGCATGATGGATCTCGGCAGACTCGCCGAGATAGGGCAGGAGGGAGTCCTCTGCCTTATGTCCGACTCCACCAACGCCGAGCGTCCCGGCTTCACCGAGAGCGAGAGAAAGGTCGGCGAATCGTTCGAGACCCTCTTCCGCAAGGCTGGCAACAACCGCATAATAGTTGCAACATTCTCTTCCAATATCCACCGCGTGCAGCAGATAATGAATGTTGCGGCGAGCCTCGGACGCAAGGTCGCGCTCGTCGGCAGAAGCCTCGAAAATGTCGTGAGCATCTCGGCGGAGCTCGGCTATCTCAATATACCCGAGGGGATAGTTATCGATATCAATATGATAAACCGCTATCCCGCCGATAAGCTCGTTATCATCACCACGGGCAGCCAGGGCGAGCCTATGAGCGCCCTGACCCGCATGGCGTTCTCGGATCACCGTAAGGTCGAGATTCATCCAAACGATTATGTTATAATTTCCGCAACTCCGATTCCCGGCAACGAAAAGACCGTCAGCCGCGTCGTCAACGAGCTGATGAAGCTCGGCGCAGATGTCGTATATGAGAAGATGTACGAAGTCCATGTCTCCGGCCACGCCTGCCAGGAGGAGCTGAAAATGATAATGGGCATCGTCAAGCCGAAATATTTCATTCCGGTTCACGGCGAGCTCAAACACCTGAGAAAACACGCGGGTCTCGCGCTGAGTATGGGTATCCCCAAGGAGAATATACTCATCGCCGACAACGGCAGAGTCGCCGAGATCAGCAAAAAGGCGCTCAGATGCACGTCAACTGTGCCCGCAGGCAGAGTGTTTGTCGACGGTTACGGCGTCGGCGATGTCGGCTCGGTCGTGCTTCGAGACAGAAAGCATCTCGCGCAGGACGGTCTCGTTATCGTCGCTGTCTGCATTGACCGTGAGAGCGGCATGATAGTTTCCGGTCCCGATGTCGTGACGAGAGGTTTCGTCTATGTCAAGGAGTCCGAGGAGCTTATAAACGCCGCGCGTGAAGTCGCCGTTGAGGCTATCGAAGCCCAGACGGACGGCGGATATTTCGATTGGAACAGCATCAAGGCAAGCCTCAGGGACGAGATATCTCACCTGATGTATGAGCGCACCAAGCGCAGCCCGATGATTCTTCCTGTTATTATGGAGGTCTGATGAATGAGTTTTAAGGATTTCCTGCGAGAGCTCGCAGTGGAAATAGCTGCCTTTGTTGCGGCGGCTGCGTTCATTGTTGTTGTCGCTGTCCGCTACAGCGGGTGGGCGGCGCTTGTGGGTAGTGTCCTTCTCATCGCGTTCTCGGTCTATAAGATTGTCAAGTTCTTTAACATCCGCAACCGTGAACGCCAGCTAAGGGACATGGCGTCGCACAGCCTCGACGCGACCGACGCCGGTTCCGTCAACGATTTTCCCATGCCTATGCTCGTGTGCGATGGCGACGGGATAATCGAGCTTTTCAACAGAAGCTTTTTCCATACTTTTATGGATGAGTCGGTCATCGACCGCAAGCTCGCCCAGCCGTTTATCGGCGGCTGCGATCCCGAGCAGGCGGAGTCGAACGGCGCAGCCATAGTCAAAATCAAAGATTCCTATTATATAGTCACCCCGTCCTCGTTCGAGTTCAAGGGCGGGAAAGAATATGTTTTCTATTTCACCGATGTAAGCGAGATGAAGCGCGCTCAGCTCGCTTACATAAAGAACAGACCCATCATAATGCTTCTGCAGACCGACGATATCGCGGATATCAAGGCGGACTACAGGGACAGCGAGCGCGCGGCGATACGCGGCGGAGTCGAAGAGGTGATAGAGAACTGGACAGGGCAGTATGACTGCATCATGCGCAAAATCTCCGAGGAGCGGTTCATGATAATCGCCCAGAGCGATGTGCTTGAGAAGATGCGCGCCGACCGTTTCAGCGTTCTCGACAAGATACGCGAATATAAATATAAAGAAAGAGTGCTCGGCCTGACCCTCTCAATAGGCGTCGGCACGGGTGTCGCCATAACCGATTGCGAAAAGTCCGCCGAGCAGGCGCTCGATATGGCGCTCGGACGCGGCGGAGATCAGGCGGCGGTCAAGACGAAGGACGAATATGAGTTCTTCGGCGGCGTTTCCAAGAGCGTCGAAAAGGTCACAAAATTCCAGACCCGCGTCGCGGCTTCGTCTCTTTCGAGTCTTATCAGCGCGAGCGACCGCGTGATGATAATGGGTCATTCGTTCCCGGATATGGACGCTTTCGGCGCGGCAGTCGGCGTGTCGTCGATAACCCGCGCCCTCGGCATCGACGCGTATATCGCCCTCGATGAAAACCGCAGCTTTGCCGGCGCCGCTGTCGATATGCTCCGAGCTGACGGCTGGGACGGCAAGATAATCGATGTCAACGAAGCCCTCGCGCTCATGACGAGAAAGACCCTGCTCGTCGTTGTCGATACCCATAAGAGCAGCTTTGTCGATTTCCCGACTCTCTATGAAAAGGCGTCCGCCACGGTCGTTATCGACCATCACAGAAAGTCGGTCGATCATATCAAAGACGCGCTCATTTTCTTCCATGACCCCAACGCTTCGTCGACCTGCGAAATGGTCACGGAGCTCATGCGCTATATAACCCCCGCGCCGACGCTGTCTCCAGTGGAAGCTCAGGCGATGCTCGCGGGCATAATGCTCGACACAAAGGAATTCGTCCTCTCAACCGGTGTGCGCACCTTTGAAGCGGCGGCTTTTCTCAAGGGCAAGGGTGCAGATACCGTCGCGGTAAAGCGCCTGTTCTCGAATTCGATCGAGAGCAACCGTAAGCGCAGCGAGATAATCTCCGCCGCGCATATCTACAGGGGCTGTGCCATAGCCTGCACCGCACCCGGCATGGAGAACGCGAGACTGCTCAGCGCCCAGGCGGCGGACGAACTGCTTGAAGTCAGCGGCGTAAAAGCCTCGTTTGTTATCTTCGACAGCGGAAAGGACAGCGTCAATATCTCGGCGCGTTCCTACGGCGATCTTAATGTCCAGATAATCATGGAATATCTCGGTGGCGGCGGCCACCGCACCATGGCGGCGGCTCAGCTCACCGGCGTGAATATGGAGGAGGCAAAGTCGAAGCTCTGCGAAGCAATCGACGCCAAATACCCCCGCACCGACGGCGAAGAGCCAACCCCGATTTCGTGATATTCCTTAAATTAACGCGATTTTATCGGCGTGCGGCTTGTAGGGTGCGGCGACCCCGACGCACCGATGCCGCCTGAGCGGCATGAAATTTCGCACGAGCCAATCACAATATGCTGCAATTCGCCACAAAATCACACCCGTAAATAACCCGAAAGGAATTGATATAAATGAAAGTTATTCTCACTCAGGATGTAAAAAGCCTCGGCAAGAAGGGCGAGCTCGTCAACGCTTCCGACGGCTACGCGAGAAACTTCCTCTTCCCGAGAAAGCTCGCCGTTGAAGCAAACGCTCAGGCGATGAACGAGCTGAAAAACCGCGAGTCCGCGGAGAAATACAGGCTCGAAACCGAGCTCAAGAACGCCAAAGAAGTTGCCGCGAAGATAAACGGCAAGATCGTCAAGCTCACCGCAAAAGCGGGTCAGGGCGGAAAAATCTTCGGCTCCGTCACCGCAAAGGAAGTCGCCGAGTCGATAAGCCGCCAGTTCGGCGTCTCGGTCGACAAGAGAAAGGTGTCCATGGAGGATATCAAGTCTTTCGGCACATTCAGCGCCGAAGTGAAGGTATATAACGGCGTCAACGCAACCGTCTATGTCAGCGTGGGCGAGGAATAATTGCTGAAAACCGGAGGATCTAACAAAAGTGGATGTGAATAACCTAACCCTGCCCGAGGGGTATCAGATGCCCTTCAGCCTTGAGGCGGAGCAGGCGGTGCTCGGATGCGTGCTGATGGATCCGAACTGTATGCCGCAGGTGCTGATCTATCTTCGCCCGGAGTATTTCTATCTCCCGCAGCACAAAGAGATTTTCTCCGTCATGGTGAGTCTCGATGCGCTTGGCAACAAGATCGATCCGCTCATTATTCTCGAAACGCTCAAGAATAACGGAACATATGACGAGGCAGCAGGCAAGAACTATCTGTTCCAGCTCGCTCAGAGCGTGCCGACCACTTCAAATGTCGAGTCATATGCCAAGATAGTGCGCGAAAAATATTTCATGCGCACCCTCATCACCGTCTCGCAGGAGACTATCGACAACGCCGTCGCCCAGACCGACAGCGCGGATATGCTCCTCGACGCGGCGGAGCAGAGGATATACGATATCCGCCAGGGCAAGACGAGCACAGGTCCGTCGAAGCTCAGCGATATAATAGTCAATCAGGTCTATGATACCCTGCAAAAATTGAGCTCCGAGGGCGCGGAAGCGTTCAAGGGAATCTCAACCGGCTACAGGGATCTTGACGATGTTATCGCCGGACTCAACAAATCCGACCTCATACTTATCGGCGCGCGCCCTGCAATGGGTAAAACGAGCTTCGCTCTGAACCTCGCGAGGAATGTCGCCGTTAAAGCGAAGAAAAAGATACTCTTCTTCTCGCTCGAAATGACGAAGGAGCAGCTCGCGCAGAGAGTGCTCTCCACCGAAGCGCGCGTGCTCAGCACAAAGATGAGAACCGGCCAGCTCGATACCGATGACTGGACCCGCCTCGGACTTGCTACCGCTTCGCTCAACGACTGCGAGCTGTATTTTGACGATACGAGCACGATAACCGTCGCCGAGATGAAAGCGCGCGCACGCAGACTCAAGAATGTCGATTGTATTATTATAGATTACCTCGGACTTATTCGCTCCGGCACAAAGGTCGAAAACCGCGTGCAGGAGGTCACCGAGATAACCCGAAGCCTCAAGCTCATGGCGAAGGATCTGAATATCCCCGTCATCTGCTGCGCCCAGCTCTCCAGAGGCACCGAGGGCAGAGGTAAATCCCACCGTCCTCAGCTGTCCGATCTGCGTGAATCGGGCTCTATCGAGCAGGATGCGGATATAGTCCTCATGCTCTACCGTGAGGAATATTACAAGAACGAAAAAGACGACCCGGACGGCGACGATGAGCCCGCGCCCACCGCGCCCGTTGCCAACGAGGTCGAGGTCATTGTTGCCAAGAACAGACACGGTCCGACGAAGACCGTCGATTTCATCTGGGATGCGGATCACACTCTGTTCATGGGCGTGGAGAAGATTCAGAATGCTTGATAAAGCGCTCAGCGCCGTGGAAAAATATAATATGCTCAGCCCGGGAGCTGCGGTCATAGCCGCAGTCTCGGGCGGTGCCGATTCAATGGCAATGCTGCTCTTTCTTATGAAAATAAGCGAGCGGTATTCGCTGTCCCTGACCGTCGCCCATGTCAACCATGGGCTGCGCGGTGAGGAGGCGCGGCGCGACGAGGAATATGTGCGCTCCTTCTGCGAAAAGAACTCTCTTCGCTTTGAAGTCCTTCACGCCGATGTCGCAGCACTTGCAAAACAGAGCGGGGAGACCTGCGAAGAGTGCGGGCGAAGAGTGCGCTATGAGTTCTTTGAATCGATAGACAAAAACGCGAAGATCGCAACCGCCCATACCGCGAGTGACAACGCCGAAACGATGCTCTTCAATCTCGCGCGCGGCTCGTCGCTGAAAGGTCTGTGCGGCATACCGCCCGTTCGCGGGAATATTATAAGACCGCTGATATTCTGCACGAGAGAGGATATCGAAGCGTTCTGCCGCGAAAATTCTCTCGATTTCGTGACGGACAGCACCAATCTGACTCTCGATTACAGCCGCAATAAAATTCGCCATATCGCAGTCCCGGCGCTCAAGGAGATAAACTCCGCTTTTGAAGAGAACGCCTCGCATTTTTCTCAGAATGCAGCACTTGATGAGGATTTTCTTGAGGGCGAAACGAAGTCACTTCTGGCGTCCGCCAAAAAAGACGGCGGGCTCTCATGCGAAGCTCTGCTTTCGGCTCATCCGGCGATACGCCGCCGCGCTCTGCTCGGCGCTATTAAAAATGTATGCCCGAAGTCGGCGGATTTCAGGACCGTAAACGCAGTTGAAAACATTCTCCAAGGCGGCGGAAAAATTCAGCTGTCGCCCGATATTTTTGCTGTTTCAAACGGCGATATTATTCGCTTTGAAACTCCCGCGAAGCCGGGCGAAGAGTGGTCCGAAGATGTCAAACCCGAGTGCATAAATGGTTCCGTATGCCATAACGGGCGCGTTTCAATTTGTCGGGTTAACAAAAAAGTTTTCTTTGATACACAAAAAATTCACAAAGATATGTTGGATTATTGCATTGATTGTGATAGAATAAATGGAAAAGTTCAAGTCGGGAGCCGCCGCGCGGGCGATAAACTGACCCTTGCAAAGCGCGGATGCACAAAAAGCCTGAAAAAACTTTTCAATGAGGCACATGTCCCGCCGGAGAGCCGCTGCGATGTCGCAGTGCTGCGCGACGAGTCGGGTGTGCTGTGGGTTGAAGGATTCGGCGCGGACAGACGATGCCGCGTCGGAAAAAACACTGAAAATGTGCTTATAATACGGAGGGAAAAGCAATGATAGAGGATATAGAGAGAGTATTGCTCAGCGAAGAGCAGATACATGAGATAGTCTCCCGCCTCGGCAGGCAGATAAGCGAGGACTACAAGGACAAAAAGCTGCTCATGGTCAGCGTCCTTAAAGGCTCGGTCGTGTTCATGGCGGATCTCATGAGGGCGATAACGATACCCTGTGAGATAGACTTTATGGCGGTTTCGAGCTACGGCTCGGGAACCGAAAGCTCCGGTGAAGTCAAGATAATCAAAGACCTTGACAGACCTATAGAGGGCTACGATCTGCTTCTGGTCGAGGATATCCTCGATTCCGGCAAGACCCTCCATTACATATCCGAGATGCTCAGAGCGCGCAGACCCGCGAGCATAAAGATATGCACCTTCCTCGATAAACCCGAGCGTCGCATGATAAAGGATCTCAAGGCGGACTATGCGGGAACGGAAGTGCCCGACGAGTTCGTTGTCGGCTACGGTCTCGACTATGCCGAGAAGTACCGCAACGTGCCTTTCCTCGGCGTGCTCAGCCGTTCGGTCTATGAGAAGTAAGAGCGGCTCATTCAAGAAAACTTCGGCAGTCATAGGAGTGATTTGACGTTTGAAAAATAACAAGAAAGACACCAACAGCGGCGCAAGAAAAGCGCTGGCATGGATACCGTATATTCTTATACCCGTCCTTATAATCTCCGGTGTTTCCCTCTATGCAAGGCAGCAGAAGAAGGAAAAGCTTGAGTATTATCAGGTCGTGCAGTATTTCGACGACAAGAAGGTCACGGAATACGATCTGAATATGTCGAGCGGCGCGCTTGAATTCAAGCTCAAGGGCGACAACAAGGTGTATACCTACACCGTCCCGAACGTCAGTATGTTCCAGGAGGACATACACAACGGCGTTATCGCATATAACAGAGCGCATCCGGACGCCCCGATAAAGGCGCAGTACGAGACCGGCTCGACTGGCGCACTGCTTCTCAATATCGTCCCGACGCTTCTCATGCTCGTCATTCTCGGCGTACTTCTGTTCTATATGTTCCGCAAGATGAACAACGCCATGAACAACGAGAACAACCGCACCCTTTCGTTCGGCAAGGCGCGCGTTAAGCGCGCAAAGGACGAGAGCCGCAAGACGACGTTTGATGATGTCGCGGGCGCTGACGAAGAGAAAGAGGAGCTCAGCGAGATAGTCGATTTCCTCAAAGACCCCTCACATTTCAACAAGCTCGGCGCGAGAATACCACGCGGCGTTCTGCTTGTCGGCCCTCCCGGTACAGGTAAAACTTTGCTTGCAAGGGCTGTCGCGGGCGAGGCTAATGTGCCTTTCTTCTCGATTTCCGGTTCGGATTTCGTCGAGATGTATGTCGGTGTCGGCGCTTCCCGTGTGCG
>OMBG01001052.1_pt1 | contig 13089 bp, 9 predicted proteins | sample 1674251 | NCBI WGS metagenome assembly OMBG01 (sample SAMEA103958153, study PRJEB25191) | human gut metagenome | reverse complement strand
TATGTGCAACTTTTTACTCATATTTATCAACTTAAATTAATTCCGCCAACGGGTTTTAATAAGTTATATTTTTAAGCATTACATTCGCTTTTCATTAGAATGTAATACTTATTACTTAATACTTAAATAATCATTTCCTCCTTCTTTCAAACTTTCTAAGTCTTCCCAGAATCGGGGGTAGCTTTTGCTCACCACTTCGGGGTTGGCTATTTCTAAGTCTGGACAACGCATACAGGCTGGAGCAAATGCCATAGCCATGCGGTGATCGTGGTAGGTGGCAATGGGTTCGCCATTCCATTTTGGGGCGTCCTCATCATAGTGTGTCACATATACGGCTTCGTCGCCCTCCACACCGAGTTCCACGCCCAGTTTCTTTAACTCGTTTTGCAAAGCAGCTATGCGGTCTGTCTCTTTGATGCGCAACGACTGCAATCCTGTAAATCGGAAAGGTCTGCGTAATAGCGCACACGTAACCACCATGGTCTGTGCCAAGTCGGGTTGATTGGTCAAGTCGAGTTCAAACACCTTGTCGGCAGGACATTCAGTTTCGGCATTTCGTGTCAGTGTTACCGACCCGTGTGCCACATCGAATGTACTTGTCACGCCCAATGGCTCAAAAAACTTACGCACAGCACTGTCGCCCTGCAAACTTGTTTCGCGCAAACACGGCAACACCAATTTGCTACCACTATCGGCAGGCGTCAGCGCCATTATTTCGTACCAATATGAGGCAGCACTCCAGTCGCCCTCTACTGGGAAAATCACATCGTCTTTATACGCCACCTTATGCACCTGTAGGGTGTGGTCGTCAAGCCAAAAAGCACTGGTGCCATAGGTTCGCATCATGCTCAATGTCATGTCTATGTAAGGACGCGACACCACCTCGCCCGTCAGTTCTAAGGTCAACCCTTCTTCCATCAGGGGAGCCACCATCAACAGTGCCGACACATATTGCGAACTCACATTGCCAGGCAGCGACAAGTGTCCGCCCTTAAGTTTTCCACCTTTTACCCGCAATGGTGGAAAGCCCTCTTGCTCCACATAGTCTATTTTGGCGCCCAATTTTCGCAGTGCGTCCACCAAAACCCCAATGGGACGTTGACGCATGCGTTCTGTTCCCGTCATCACGTGTTCTTCTTCTCCATCGCACACGGCAAAGAAGGCTGTTAAAAAGCGCATTGCTGTGCCGGCAGCCATCACGTCTACCTGTGCGGGACGTTGTTGCAGTGCTCGCCACATCACGTAAGTGTCGTCGCAAGTAGCCAAGCGTTCTACGCTTCCGCCTGGTCCACTTAGGGCACAGAGCAGCAATGCGCGGTTGCTTATGCTTTTCGACGAGGGCAGCTGTATGGTTGCCTCTATTTTTGGGGGAATATGGGCAGTGCGGGTAGTCATGGGCATGATGTAATTTAGTTTTGTCTGTTATAGATCTGTAATATAGGCTACAAAGATAGTGCAAATCAACCTTATATTGTGGATTTTGAGAAGATAATTGCATTTTTTTGAAAAAAAATCGGCTAAAAATTTGTCAGTTCGCAGAAAAGCCGTACTTTTGCACTCGCAATTCGGGGTGTAGCTCAGCCCGGTTAGAGTACGCGTCTGGGGGGCGTGTGGTCGCTGGTTCGAATCCAGTCACCCCGACTGAATTGTAAAGCAGTTATTCAAGTTTTTGAATGACTGCTTTTTTTGTGTGCCTACCTAGGCGTGGAGGGGCGCAAGAATAGAGAAAAAAATATTAATGAAACAATTAATGGGAATTAATGGACATTAATGTTCAAATAAAAAACGCGAAGCGAATTATTATTGGCAGCTACGCTGCTTGAAGGCGAACATTAATTGTCATTAATTCGGGGACATTAATTCGGAGACATTAATTTTTTCTGTGCAAATAAAAAGTATTAATGGAATAATTAATGGGAATTAATGGACATTAATGTTCAAACAAAAAACGCGAAGCGAATTATTATTGGCAGCTACGCTGCTTGAAGGCGAACATTAATTGTCATTAATTCGGGGACATTAATTCGGAGACATTAATTTTTTCTGTGCAAATGAAATGTATTAATGGAATAATTAATGGGAATTAATGGACATTAATGTTCAAATAAAAACGCGAAGCGAATTATTATTGGCAGCTACGCTGCTTGAGACGAACATTAATTGTCATTAATTCGGGGACATTAATTCAGGACATTAATTTTTTCTTGTGCAAATGAAAAGTATTAATGAAACAATTAATGGGAATTAATGGACATTAATGTTCAAATAAAAACGCGAAGCGAATTATTATTGGCAGCTACGCTGCTTGAGGCGAACATTAATTATCATTAATTCGGGGACATTAATTCAGGACATTAATTTTTTCTTGTTCAAATGCGAATTATTGTTGTAACCTTGTTATTTGCTTCCCCACGCCCTATTATGCTTAATACGCCACCTTATCCACATTTTGCATCCATGCCTCGAAAGGAGCTTGCGCCTCTTTGTTCATCATTTCTTGGGTAGGCAATTTGCGTTCGTGGATGGGCAAGGGGAGTTCTTGGTAGATAAAGGCATCGTCGAAACCTGCCTTTGCCGCATCAAATTTTGTGCCAGCAAAGTATAGGTGATCTAAGTGTGCCCAATAAATGGCGCCCAAACACATAGGACAAGGTTCGCACGACGAATAAATGTCGCAGCCCTCTAAATCGAAAGTATTTAATTCTTGGCAAGCCTTGCGTATGGCTTGCACCTCGGCATGTGCTGTTGGGTCGTGCTGACTGGTTACACGATTCACGCCCTCGGCTACTATTTCTCCGTTACGTGCAATCACTGCCCCAAACGGCCCTCCCCCATTGGCTACATTTGCCACCGCAAGGTCTATCGCACGCTGCATAAGTTGTTCTTTGGTCATATTGATGAGTTTTTCTTATTACATTTGCAAAGATACGGGTTTGTTTCAAATACACAAATTTTGCGATAATTATTTCCATTTTCTCCCTACTTTTCCACACTTCTCTTCCTTCGGTATGATATCGGGATGTCTTCGGAATTTCTTCGACATAAAATTTTGTGATTTTAAGGTCTGTTTTTTCTTGTTTTTATTCCACCCATACCACCCCACCCTACTCCCTTTGTTACACATTTTTCATATCTTTGATTTTCAACACAAAAAATCATACAGAGATGGAAAGATTTGGTGTCTCTTTTTTCTTAATTAGTATAAAAATTGGTCATTCTTTCCTTAACCATGTCCACTAAATCTTTAATTGGTTGCAGCCGGACTATTATATGTGTAACTTTGCATAAGAAAAGCTGCGGTTCGGCATAACATCCAAGTAAACTTGATGTTCTGCACTCACCTTGCATTTTCTTTGCACCAGAATTCATTACCGAAACAAACAACTTAAAACATTATAATCTTATGAAAACAACTTTACTTTCTCTCAAAGCTTTCTTCACTATTTGCTTGCTTTGCTTAGTGGGGGGGGTAAGTGCTTCGGCACAAAACACCTACACGAAGGTCACATCTGAAGACCAACTCGTTGCTGGCGGTATTTACGTTATTGTTAACGAAGAAAACAATGTTGCAATGAGTTCACAGGCCAAAAACAATCGTAAAGCAACCAAAATCACCATTAATAACAATTCATTTACTTTAGCTGATGCTGATATTGCAAATGCTAAAACTGATGAAACCGTTTACGAACTTGAACTCGGTGGTGAAACTGGCAAATGGACATTTTACGATAAAATCAATAACGGATATTTATATGCGGCTGGAGCTAATTCAAGCAACCAGTTAAAAACGCAACAATCAGTAACCACTAAGAGTCAAGCAACAATTTCTTTTAGCACAAAAGGAGATGCGACTATTAAGTTTATTGATAACAAAACAGAAAGAAATACATTAAAATACAATAGTAATAAATCAAACGGCAATCTTTTTGCTTGTTACAAATCAGGTCAAGACCCCGTCCAACTTTACAGAAAAGTAGGCACCTTTACCCTCACCACCGCCCAATACGGCACCTACTACACTGAAGATGCATTTGTTATGCCCGAAGGTGTGACAGGTTATACCATTACAAGCGAAGATGGTCAGACTTTGAAGTTCAACGAGGCTTATGTGGCTGGCGCTGTTGTTCCTGCTAAGACTGCTTTGGTATTGAAGGCAACTGAAGAATTGACAGCTGATAAGGAATACACTTACACCATTGTAAACTCTACCGCTGTTGCTCCTACTGACAACTTGTTGCATGGTTCTGTAGAGAACGCTACAACCAACGTAGATGGTGCTCACGCTTATTACAAATTGGCTAGCGACCCTGTAGAAGGTCTTGGTTTCTACTATGGTGCTGAAGATGGTGGTGCATTTACAAATGGTGCTCACAAGGCTTACCTTGCTGTGATGACTAAAACTATGAGCCAAATGCGCGGATTTAGCTTCGATAGCATGACTACTGGCATCAACCATGTTGTTGCAAATGCTGAGCATGCTAAGAGCACTGTAATCTACGACCTTAACGGACGTCGCGTTAACTCGTTGAGCGCTGCTGCAAAGGGCGTATACATCGTTAACGGCAAAAAGGTTATCGTTAAGTGATAGGTAATAAGTTTAACTAAAAAAGCTATTTCTCACACAATGAAAAAAATATATTCTGCACCCAAGGCTAACGCAATTAGCTTGCACATCGAAAACGAAATTTTGTCTACTTCTACTTCTGGTGGTGAAAACCTCCCAGTTCATAAAAAGTATACAGATGCTGTCCAGCTCTCTGAAGAAAAAGCATGGAGTAGTGAATCGTGGACTAACATGGACGAGGATTAATACACGCTTTCCTTGTGAGAACAAGGAGGTGGTTGAAAATATGGAAATGCTCAACGACACATTGTCGTTGGGCATTTTTTGGTTGGAGGGGGAAGTTTCAAAAATTTTTCGGCATGATTTTGTGGTTTTTTCATCAATAAGGGGCATGGTTAAATGGGGTGAGGCTGGCGCGTGAAAATTCATAAAAAAGGCGTTGGTGTAAATTTCGTTTTTTCGGGTAATAATGATTCCGATATCATTCCGAAGGAATACCGATATCATTCCGAAGGAAGAGATTTGGTCAAAATGTCGGTTTTGAGGGCGTGGGGCATTTAAAATTGGTAAAATGTTTTGTGCGAATTTATTGGATTTTAATATTGGTAATGCACGCCCTGAATTATCGTGCAAACCGAATGCAATCAAGCTTGCTTGAATTGCTGAGGTGCAGCCGATAATGCATAGCAAAGGGCAACAGGCGTGCATTCTTGGTCGCAAAACCATACAGAACATTTTTGGGATTTTGAATACCAACACTCTATACCTTTGGGAAAGTAGGTTCGCGAAGCAGAGTTGTGAAAAATTGAGAGTATAGCGAAAGTGACTAATGACCAGTGACCGCTTAAATTCTTGATAATCAGGAGTTACGCGGTCACTCGGTCATTTGAAATAAATATTAATTTGCAGTTAACGAATGTAAATAGCATATTATTAAGCAGTTACCCCCTAGGTAGGGTGTGCATTGCAAACAGAAAAAGTATTAATGGATAAATTAATGGGCATTGATGGAAATTAATGTTCAAATAAAAACGCGAAGCGAATTAGATGTTTGCAGCTACGCTGCTAGAGGGGAAACATTAATTGTCATTAATTCGGGGACATTAATTCGGAGACATTAATTTTTTCTTTGCAAATGAAAAGTATTAATGGATAAATTAATGGGCATTGATGGACATTAATGTTCAAATAAAAACGCGAAGCGAATTGTTGTTGCAGCTACGCTGCTAGAGGGGGAACATTAATTTTCATTAATTCGGGGACATTAATTCGGAGACATTAATTTTTTCTGTACTAATGAAAAGTATTAATGGATAAATTAATGGGCATTGATGGAAATTAATGTTCAAATAAAAACGCGAAGCGAATAAAGGGATATATATTTTTTGTAAAAATATTTTTGTAAGAAAATGCGCTAAAGCACACAAAATCAGATGTTTTTTTGTCGTTAAAATCAATGTGATTAAAACATTTGTTTTCTTAAAACAAGATAAAACGGAACAAAATAGCCGATAATAAAGAAAATGTGCGTATTTTTGCAGAAGATTGGCTGCACCTCAGCAATTCAAACAAGTTTGATTGCATTCGGTTTGCACAATCTTTGTAGAAGATTGGCTGCACCTCAGCAATTCAAATAATTTTGATTGCATTCGGTTTGCACAATCTTTGCAGAAGATTGGCTGCATCTCAGCAATTCAAATAAATTTGATTGCATTCGACTTGCACGATAATTTAGGTCTGCATTATTGGCTGCACCTCAGCAATTATATCAATCTACAGCAAAATGAAATTGCACAAAAAACGACACATGAATAAAATCACGATATGGGCAATGTTGGCAACATTCTTTGCTGCATTCGCCTTCACAGCTTGCGACACCTCGTCGGATGTGACCGAAACAGAAACATCGAGAGACTGTCTTATCACCTCTGTAACACTCGGAAACTTGGTGCGCGATGTACATACTAAAAGTTCATCGACAGGAAACGACACTACCATCACTTATAACGTGACGGGAGGTGCCTTCTTAATGTACATTGACCAACTAAAAGATAGCGTCTATAACCCTGACCCCCTGCCCGTAGGCACCAGAATGAATAAAATAGTGTTTGCCACAAATGGAATTGTTAGTTCGGGCAAGTTGACGATTGAGAGTTTAACTACCCACCAAGACACTCTGTTTACACCTACCGATAGCACAGACTTTAGCGTGCCCCGTAAGGTAACGGTGTATTCGGTTGATGGTAGTCTGAAGCGCACTTATACCTTCAATCTTCGCGTTTATAAAGAATATCCCGACTCAATGGTGTGGGACACCGTGGCACAAAGTCCGCTAAACGCTGTGGCAAATTTTGTGAATAGCCGCACAGTGGCTACAAACGGCATGGTGTATGTGTTTGGCGAACATGCTGACGGCACAACACACGTGGTAGAAACAAATGCTGAGACACCCAACTTTGATGCGCGTGCAGACGTGGATGCTGCTAACGGCAAAAAGATTGACGTGCGCTCTATTCAATATTTAAAAGGCAACTTCTATGCCTTGGCAGGTGGACAAGTGGTGAAGTCGGCACAGGCTGCTGGCACATGGCATCGCACACAAGCCACACAACAATTTACTGCCCTTGCAGGTACAAGCACCGACAGCATTTATGCCATAGGTGGTGGCAAGATGTGGGCTTCTGCCAATGGCGATGACTGGAAACTTTGCACCATTGACACTGAGGGCGCATTGCCCACACAAAATATTACGGCAAGTACCATTGCTGCACCTCGCAACAAACAAAACGAGATGATGATTATGGTGGGACAAGACGCTAAGGACAGTGTTTGCGTATGGAAACACGACATTAACTTGCAAGGCGACTTTAGCTATCCCTGGATTTTGTTGCCACAAACAGATGAGTTGAAGGGCTATGCTTGTCCTAAATTGAAGCATGCTTCGCTCTTTGTGTATAACAACAAAATGGTGCTTGCTGGCTTGAAGAAGGATGGCACTGTGGCTCCCTTCTATGTGAGCGAGGACAATGGCAGAACCTGGAAGACCTCGTTGCTCTTTAATCCCACTCCCAGTGGGGCTACCTCGCTGTCGGTAGCCGTAGACAATGATCAGTTTGTATGGATGGTTTGCGGCGGAACAGGCATGGTGATGAAGGGCAGACTGAATAAGTTGAAGGACGCACTGACTGCCCAATAAAAATAGTTTGGGGTGGTTCTAATTTTCTGAAGAGGAGAATCGCTCTTGCATATCCAACAAAGACATGCTCCGTACATTTGCACATAAAACTACACGGTCACGCTCCCCCAGAGCTTTGCAAAAGGGGGCGCGTGGTGTGCTTTTGTTTGCACTGACCTTGGGGGCTTTGCTCTTTGCGCCACACCAGGCTTTTGCCCAACAAGAGGAATTGCAATACAGATTAGAGTTGGGCGCAGGCATCGGACTTAGTCGTAACTTCACGGATGTGAAAGATGCTATGGGCATTGCTGGAGCATTGGTGGCACGTTTTCCACTGAATCCGCGCATGGCGGTGAAAACACAGTTCACCTATCACACGATGAAGGGCAAAACGGCTTCGATAAAGGAGTTTTATCCTGCAAACACGGGGGCGGCTGGGGCTGAACGCTTGCAATATAGCGTGAACAGTGGCATTTATGACCTTTCGGCACTCTATGAATTGCACTTTCTGCCCTATGGCTACCAACGCGACTATCGCAAACATGTGCGTTTTGTGCCCTACTTGCAAATGGGCTTTGGATTGAGCTATGGCGCTGCGGGAAAGGCTTTTACGGCAAATATTCCCATTGGCGTAGGTGTGAAATATAAGGTGGCACCACGCCTTAACTTGGGGCTAGACTGGATGGTTCACTTTAGCTTGAGCGATAAGTTGGACGGATTGGATGCTCCCTTGGGCATTAAGTCGGAGATGTTCCGCAATAAGGATCATTATTCGGCACTGACGCTGACGCTGACGTATGACTTGAACCCTAAGTGCCCTACTTGTAACAGGGACTGAGACCTGTAAGCCCCATACGCGCTCTTAAAAAAGGCAAAGGCATTCCCTATTGAAAAAGAAAACTATACACTCTCTATATATGGAACTCGACAAATCAAGAATTCCTGCCCACATTGCCATTATTATGGATGGTAACGGACGTTGGGCCAAAGCACGCGGCATGAACCGCAGCATGGGACACCAACAGGGCGTTGTGGCTGTACGCGAAATTACCACAGCCTGCTCGAACTTGGGCGTGAAGTTCTTGACGCTCTATACTTTCTCTACCGAAAACTGGAACAGACCGGCTGAAGAGGTGGCAGCACTGATGTCGCTTATCCTGACGTCGCTCGAAGAGGAACTGTTTATGAAGAACAATGTGCGGTTGCGCATTATTGGTGACTTGAGTCGTGTGCCACAGGTGGTGCAAGACTCTATTTTGGCACTGCAACAACGCACGTCGGTGAACACGGGCATGACCATGGTGATTGCCCTGAGCTATAGCTCGCGATGGGAGATTACGCAGGCGGTTAAACACATTGCTCAGGAGGTGGAAAAGGGTGAGCTGAAACCCGAAGAGGTGAACGAAGAACTGATTTCGAAACACCTGACCACAAACTTTATGCCCGACCCCGACTTGCTGATTCGCACTGGGGGCGAGGTGAGACTGAGCAATTACTTGCTGTGGCAATGTGCTTACACTGAATTTTACTTCTGTGACACATTCTGGCCCGACTTCCACGAAGAGGACTTGTGCCAAGCTATTTCGTGGTTTCAAAACCGCGAAAGACGCTTTGGAAAGACGAGTGAACAGGTGAAGTAGAACCTATCATTGAAACACAAACTAAGAATGAAATATATATCACGCAAACTGCTTGTTGTGGCTGCCTTGGGGCTGAGCATACATGGCAACCTTTGGGCACAAGAGCAGGTGACCGACAAAGATCAAAACTCTCCCGTGATAACCTACACGGCAAACCACCCACGCTATGTGTTGGGCGGTATCACTGTGGACGAAATGAAGGGGTATGACCCTGAATACCTTAGCAGTATTTCGGGGCTCGAAGTGGGAGAGTCTTACGAAATTCCTGGTCCTGACATTAGCGAAGCAGTACGCAAATATTGGGCACAAAAGATTTTCTCGAATGTGGAAATCGTGGCTGATAGCATTGTAGGAAATAAGGTGTTTCTGCACGTGAAACTCACCGCACAACCGCGTATTTCGAGCATTCACTATAATGGTGTGAAAAAGTCGGAACGCGAGGACTGCGAAAAAATTATTGGTTTTCAGCCGGGTAACCAAATTACTACGGACATGGTGAACCGCGCTGAACACTACATTAAAAAGCATTTTGAAGAAAAGGGCTTTAAAAACTGCGAGGTTCACATTGTGCAACGCGAGGACGTGACGGGTGATAACCGTGTGCTCGTGGACATTAACATCGATAAGAACGCGAAGGTTAAGGTTCAGAAGATTTTTATTAACGGTGTTGACCCAAAGCATGTGGCAAAGCTGAAACGTGCCATGAAAAAGACGCACGAAAAGAGCTTTGTTAATATGTTCCGCTCTAAAAAATTCTTACCCGAAAAATATCTGGAGGATAAGGATTTGCTCACTGAGAAACTGAACTCATGGGGCTATCGCGACGCCTTGATTACATCGGACAGCATTGAAACGGTGGACGATAAGCATGTGAATGTACACCTAAACGTGTATGAGGGTAAGAAATATTACTTGCGCAACATATCGTGGGTGGGCAACACGGTTTATAACTCAGACCTTTTGGAACGTATCTTGCAAATGAAGCATGGCGATGTATACGACCAAACATTGATGAACAAACGCTTGACGAGCGATGACGACGCCATTGGTAACTTGTATTATAACAATGGTTATGTGTTCTACCGACTGGACCCCGTGGAGGTGAATGTAGTGGGCGACTCTATCGACTTGGAAATGCGTATTCAAGAGGGACGACAGGCTACGTTTAACCATGTGAGAATTTCGGGTAACGACCGTGTGTATGAAAACGTGATTCGTCGTGAGTTGCGCACAAAACCAGGCGACCTTTTCTCAATGGATAACATTAAGCGTTCTATTCAAGACCTTGCACAAATGAACCAGTTTGACCCTGAGGCTTTGCAGTCGCAGTTTGGACAAAATGGTATTAAACCCGACCCTGTGAGTGGTACGGTGGACCTTAACTATCCGCTGACCTCGAAGGGTGGCGACCAAATTGAACTTTCGGCTGGTTGGGGACAAACGGGTATTGTGGGACGCGTAGGTTTGAAGTTTACAAACTTCTCTGTGCAGAACCTTTTCCGCAAGGGCTATAAACGTGCAGGCTTTATTCCTCAAGGCGACGGACAGACTTTGTCGCTGCAGGTGCAAACCAATGGTACGTATTACCAAAACTATGCGCTCTCGTTCCTTGAACCTTGGTTGGGTGGCAAACGCCCGAACCAACTTTCGTTTAGCATCTCATATAGTAAGCAGAGTGATGTAAACTCGAACTACATTAACCAGAACTACTATAACCAACTTTATAACTACAACTATGGCTATGGTACAAGTTCGAACTACTACACGGATGCTTACGACCCCGATAAGTATGTGAAGATGATAAATCTGAGCTTGGGCTTTGGTAAACGCTTGCGCTGGCCAGATGACTACTTTACATTTATGGCAGAGGCTTCGTATACACGCTATATGCTGAAGTCTTGGCAGTACTTCTTGATTACGGATGGTAATTGTAACAACTTTAACATTTCGCTTTCATTGCAACGTAACTCTACGGATCATCCTTTCTACCCTCGCTCGGGTTCTGAATTCTTGTTCCAAGTTACAGCTACTCCCCCCTACTCTCTGTGGGACGGTCGCAACTATAAGAAATTGGCTACCGACTACCAGAGTGCAAAATACCAAAAGGAGTTGCAAGAGAAGTATCGCTGGATTGAATATCATAAATGGAAGTTCAAATTCCGTAACTTTACTGCGCTTAGCAGTGCTGTGAAGGCTCCTGTGTTGATGACTCGCATTGAGTTTGGTCTTTTGGGTGCCTATAACCGCTACAAGAAGTCGCCCTTCGAAACTTATTACGTGGGTGGCGACGGTATGTCGGGATATTCTACGGGCTATGCTACTGAAACTATCGGTTTGCGCGGTTACGAGAATGGTTCTCTCTCGGGTAATAACTACTATATGGGCGATGCTTATGCTTATAGCCGCATGACCCTTGAGTTGCGCTACCCCTTGATGCTTGAAAACTCTACTTCGATCTTTGCTCTTGCCTTTGTTGAAGGTGGTAACGCATGGACGGATGTGAAGAAGTTTAATCCTTTCGATATGAAACGCTCTGCGGGTGTGGGTGTGCGTATCCTACTTCCCATGGTGGGCTTGATGGGTATTGACTGGGCATACGGTTTCCAGAAAAATATTGCTGGATATAGCACCAATAAACGTGCTGGTGGCTCACAATTCCACTTTATTATCGGACAGGAATTCTAATTTAAGTATTAAGTATTACATTCTTTTTGAGAGACTGAGTGATACGCACTAATACATACTTAGAACACACATATATATTATAAGTAGGGCTTAGGGGCTATAAGCCTTTAAGCCCTGCTTGGTTAAAAGGCACAAACGAAAAAAATTGGAAATATGAAAAAGTTATTGATTCTTTTCATTATGCTATTGGGCACAATGAGTATGCAGGCACAAAAGTTTGCCTTGGTTGACATGGAATATATCTTGAGCAATATTCCTGCCTACGAACGTGCGAACGAACAGCTGAACCAAACGTCGAAGTCGTGGCAGGCTGAAGTGGAGGCTCTTAACACGAAAGCACAAACGCTCTATAAGAACTACCAAAACGAAAGTGTTTTTCTGAGTGACGCACAAAAGAAGGAACGCGAAAAGGCTATCGTGGATAAAGAAAAAGAAGCTGCTGACTTAAAGAAAAAGTACTTCGGTCCTGAAGGCGAACTCTATAAAAAACGCCAAAGTCTTATTCAGCCTATTCAAGACGAAATCTATAACGCGGTGAAGGGTATTGCTACAGCACGTGGTTTTCAACTTATTTTGGACCGTGCTTCGGACAATGGTATTATCTTTGCCTCACCCAGCATTGACATTAGCAATGAGGTGTTGAGTAAATTGGGGTACGCACAATAACACAAACACCTCTTTCACCCTATCACATTTAGCTGTGACAGGGTATGCAAAATCAAAGAATAGATTTTGTTAACACAGAATTAAGATTTATTTCGAGTGACAAAGTGACCGCGTTCCTTCTGATAATCAAGAAGTTGCGCGGTCACTTGTCACTTGTCACTTTCCCTTTCACCCTTAATTACGGGAGATGTTGTTAGTATGTGATATGGGATTAGTCATTAGGTAGGGGGGCAAAATCCATGATATTTTCGGCATTGTTTTGATAAAAAATTGATATTGTAAATAGTTGATATTCAACAATAACAAACGCATAAAACGCCTCAATTCGTGTATTATTTTAATGGGTTACCCATTTAAAC
>OMBG01001038.1_pt1 | contig 13209 bp, 12 predicted proteins | sample 1674251 | NCBI WGS metagenome assembly OMBG01 (sample SAMEA103958153, study PRJEB25191) | human gut metagenome | reverse complement strand
GGCAATCTATGCAGCCTATGACGGGCAGGTGGTGGCAGCCACATACAGTAACACCATGGGAAATTATGCAAGGATTTTTTGGTGAATTGCAGGAATTGCTTTCTCTGCCCCAAATATGCCTTTACCGTAAGGCTTCTGGCAGCGGGGGGGATTGCAAGTAACTCCGGGATATGCTACAATTCTTCTGACAGAACAACCAAACGAGCAAAGGAAGGAATGGACAATGAACACAAACAGCATTCCGGCAAGCCCGGCGCTTTGCCGGGACAACCCCAGAAATCAGAATTCTATCGGGGAAAAGGAGCTGCTGGTGGTGAGCTTCGGCACCAGCTACAACGAAAACCGGTGCAGCACCATCGGCGCCATCGAGGCTGCAATGGAGCGGGCATTCCCGGACTATTCCGTGCGCCGGGGCTTCACCAGTCAAATCATTCTGAACATCATCAAAAAGAGAGATGGGCTTGCCGTGGACAATGTGCGTCAGGCGTTAGACCGGGCAGTTGCCAACGGCGTGCGGCATCTGGTGGTGCAGCCCACCCACATGATGGACGGGTTTGAGTACCACGACATGGTGGAGGAAATTGAGGAATACCGGGGGCATTTTGATTTCCTTTCCGTTGGTGCGCCGCTATTGTCCTCCGAAGCGGATTTCCGCGCTGTTGCCGATGCGCTGATTGCTTCCACCGCCGCTTATGACGACGGCGAGACGGCCATCTGCTTCATGGGGCATGGCACAGAGGCCGCCTCCAACAAGGTTTATCCTCAGATGCAGCGGGTGTTGCAGGAGGCCGGAAAGCGAAACCGTTTCATCGGCACGGTGGAGGCATCCCCTTCGGTGGAGGACCTTCTCGTGATGGTGCAGCAGGGCAGCTATCAGCGGGTGCTCCTGCAGCCCATGATGATTGTCGCCGGTGACCACGCCAACAACGACATGGCCGGTGAGGACGCCGACAGCTGGCTGAGCCAGTTTACCGCCGCAGGCTGCTTTGAGAATGTGGACTGCCAGATCTCCGGTCTGGGCCGCATTGCGGATGTCCAGCAGCTGTACATTGCACATACCAAGGCCGCTATGGATCTTCTGAACGGCTAATGGATTCAGAAGCCCTCTCCGGCGCTGCCAAGCATACGGAGAGGGCTTCTTTTATGGGCGCATTCCCCGCACGAGGAGAAAACGCCCCCTGCCCCGGCAGCTTAGACGCCGGGCAAAAATTTAGGATACTGAGGTATTTATTTTATGCGCTGCAAACAGTTTATCATCGTTTCTCTGGCCGGTGTGGTGCTGGCTGCTTCTCTGGCAAGCTGCGGCGGGGCTGTCCCTGCCTCCTCCGCTGCGGCAAGCTCTGTGGCTGCTTCTTCCGTGGTGGCTTCCTCTGCTGTGGCCGAAGCTGCCCTGCCGGATGGCGTATATACCGCTGATTTCGAGACCGACAGCAGTATGTTCCACCCCAATGAAGCCTGCAACGGCAAGGGCACCCTGACCGTGGAAAACGGCGTGATGACCTTCCACGTCAGTCTGGCTTCCAAAAAGATCGTGAACCTCTACCCCGGCCTTGCCGCCGATGCCGAGGCCAACAAGACCGCATGGCTCATCCCCACCGTGGACACCGTTACCTACGCAGACGGCACCACTGAGGAAGTGTACGGCTACGACATCCCGGTAGAAGCACTGGATACCAACTTCCAGCTGGCGTTGCTTGGCACCAAGGGCAAGTGGTACGACCACACCGTCAGCGTCCGCAACGCAGAACCCAAGGCCGAAGAGGCCGCGGAGACCCCTGCGGACGGCGAGTACAGCGTCAATGTCGTGCTGGAGGGCGGTTCCGGCCGCGCCAGCGTGGACAGCCCCGCTGCCCTGACCGTCGCGGACGGCAGGATGACCGCTGCGATCGTCTGGAGCAGCCCCAACTACGATTATATGATCGTGGATGGCGAGAAGTATCTGCCCACCAACACCGAGGGCAACTCCACCTTTGAGATCCCCGTGTCTGCGCTGGGCACTCCCCTCTCCGTCGTGGCGGATACCGTTGCCATGAGCACCCCCCACGAGATCGAGTACACCCTGACCTTTACCCTGAACTGATATGATCTCACGTCGCAATTTTCTGAAAGCCCTTCCCGCCTCTGCCCTTCTGCTCAGCAGCTGCGCAGCGCAGTCCGCCCCCGCCAATACGGACAAGCTGGTGTTCAGCCACAGCTACCCGCTGGACTACGCAACCCAGTTCACAGCCGACTGCTACGAGGGGGGCTATACCCTGCTCTCCCTCCCCGATTCGGGTCAAAAGTTCCTTGTCGTTCCGGAGGATGCCGCCGAAGTGGACGTCCTCCCCGACGGCGTGACCGTCCTGCGCCAGCCGGTGCAGAACATTTACCTCGTCTCTACATCGGTCATGGATCTGTTTATCCACCTTGACGCGCTGGACACGATCACTCTTTCCGGCACCAAAGCCGAGGGCTGGTACCTCGACGAGGCCAAAACCGCCATGGAAGCCGGGCGCATCGCCTACGCGGGCAAGTACAGCGCCCCGGACTACGAGCAGATTTTAGCCGCCAATTGCAGCCTCGCCATTGAGAACACCATGATCTTCCACACCCCGGAGGTCAAGGAGCAGTTGGAACGGTTCGGCATCCCGGCGCTGGTGGAACGCTCCAGCTACGAGAGCGGCCCCCTCGCCCGGATGGAGTGGATCAAATTCTGGGGCATCCTGCTGGGCAAAGAGGAGCTGGCCGAGCAGTTGTTCGCCGCACAGACCCAGCGCATCGCCGTGCTGGCCGACCAAGCGCCCACCGGCAAGACCTGCGCCTTTTTCTCCATCACGGCCAACGACCTCGCCAATGTCCGCAAGGGCGGCGACTATGTGGCCCAGATGATCGAACTGGCTGGCGGCGATTACGTCTTTTCCGACCTGACCGACAGCGGCAACAGCCTTTCCACCATGAACCTCCCGCTGGAAGATTTCTACGCCGGGGCCAAGGATGCCGACGTGCTGCTCTACAACAGCACCATTGAGGGCGTCGTCTCCACCATCGACGAGCTGGTGGCCAAGTGCCCCCTGCTGGCCGAGTTCAAGGCCGTGCAGAACGGCGATGTCTGGTGCACCACCCAGAGCTTTTTCCAACAGAGCATGGAGTTGGCCGATTTCGTGGTGGACCTCCACCGCGTCCTGACCGAAGATGCCCCCGCCGACCTGCAATTCCTCACCCATGTGACCTGACGAAAGGAGCCGCTCATGACAAGCCAAAAACGCCTTGCCGCAGCCTATCTGCTTCTGGCGTTCCTGTTGGTGATCCTCTTCGCCGCGAACATCTTCTGGGGCAGCGTGGCGCTGACGCCGGGGGCCGTGGTCTCGGCACTGCTGGGCCGCGGGCAGGACGCCCTGTCCGTCGGCATCATCACCCAGCTCCGCCTTCCCCGCGCGGTCATGGTCGTGCTGCTGGGGGCGGCGCTTTCGGCGGCGGGCTACCTGCTCCAGACCTTTTTCGCCAACCCCATCGCGGGTCCCTTCGTCATGGGCATCTCCAGCGGGGCCAAGCTGGCCGTGGCGCTGGTCATGGTGATCTTCCTGAACCGGGGGCTGCTGACCAATTCCGTCACCCTCATCCTCGCCGCCTTTGCGGGGGCCATGGCCGCCATGGCCTTTGTGCTGGCCGTGGCACGCCGGGTGCAGCGGATGAGCATCCTCGTCATCTGCGGCATCATGATCGGTTACATCTGTTCCGCCATCACCGAATTCGTGGTGGCCTTTGCGCAGGATTCGAACATCGTCAACCTCCACAACTGGTCGCAGGGCAGCTTTTCCGGTATGACGTGGGGCAACGTCCGGGCCGCCGCCTTGGTGGTACTGCCCGTGCTGGCGGCGGCGTTCTGCCTTTCGAAGCCCATGTCCGCCTACCAGATGGGGGAAGCCTATGCCCAGAGCGTCGGGGTCAACGTCAAGCGGTTTTCCCGCGCATTGGTTCTGCTTTCCAGCTTGCTGGCCGCCTGTGTCACCGCCTTTGCCGGGCCCATCTCCTTTGTGGGCATTGCGGTACCCCACCTCGTCAAGCAGCTGCTGGGCAGCGCAAAGCCGCTCTATGTCCTGCCGGGGTGCTGCCTCGGCGGCGCGGCGTTCTGTCTGCTCTGTGACCTCATCGCCCGCAGCCTGTTCGCCCCCACCGAGCTTTCCATCAGCGCGGTGACCGCGGTGTTCGGTGCGCCGGTGGTCATCGGGCTGCTCGTCCGCCGGAATCAGGAGGGCGCACGATGAACGATTTTTTCTGCGAAACGCAAAATTTAGCCATCGGCTACGGCAAAGCACCGCTGGCCGAGGCCATCGCCCTCGGCGTCCGGCGCGGGCAGATCCTGACCCTCATCGGCCCGAACGGCGCGGGCAAATCCACGCTGCTCAAAACGTTGGCCGGGCAGTTGGCCCCCCTCGGCGGCACCGTGCTGCTGGGCGGCCAAGACCTTGCCGCCTACACCGGCACTGCCCGCGCACAGCGGCTGGCCCTGATGCTCCCCCACACCCGCCGCACCGAGCTGACCACCTGCTTCGAGTTTGCGGCGGCGGGCCGCATCCCCTACACCGGGCGGCTGGGCATCCTTTCTGAAGCGGATAAACAGGCCGTGCGGGACGCCCTTGCGCTGGTGGGGGCTTCCCACCTTGCCGACCGGGACTTCAACTGCATCAGCGACGGCCAGCGTCAGCGCATCCTGCTGGCCCGCGCCATCTGCCAGCAGCCGGAGATCCTCCTGCTGGACGAGCCCACCTCGTTTCTGGACATCAAGGGCAAGATCGAGCTGCTGACCATCCTGCAAAAGCTGGCCCACCAGCAGCACCTTGCCGTCATCGTCAGTCTGCACGAGCTGGACATGGCCCAGAAGATCGCGGATGCAGTGGTCTGCGTCTCACCGCAGGGCGTTTCCGGCGTGCTGACGGCCAAAGAAGCCTTTGCGCCGGAGAACATCCAAGCCCTTTACGACCTGAGCCGGGAGCAGTACGAAGCCCTGTTCGGCCCCCCAAAGCCTCCGAAACCCAAATTTGAGCACTACGTCCGCAGCGGGCAGAAGCTGCTGCGCTGCGGCTACACCACCGGCACCTGCGCGGCGCTGGGGGCGGCGGGGGCAGCCCGGCTGCTGCTGACCGGGAACCCCCCGGAGACCGTCGCCCTCCGCACCCCGAAGGGCATCATGGTGGAAGTGGTCCCCCTGTTCTGCCGCAAAACGGACGCCGGGGCCGAATGCGCCATCGAAAAGGACGGCGGCGACGATGTGGACGTGACCACCGGGCTGCCGGTGATCGCCTCTGTCGCCCTGCTGCCCGACACCACGGACATCCGCATTTCCGGCGGCAAAGGAGTAGGCCGGGTGACAAAACCCGGCCTCGACCAGCCGGTCGGAGAAGCCGCCATCAACCATGTCCCCCGTCAGATGATCGCCGAGGCGCTGAAACGAGAGGCCGAAAATGCCTGTTACACCGGCGGCTTTGCTGTGACCCTTTCCATCAAGGGCGGCGAAGAGGTGGCCAAGCGTACCTTCAACCCCCACATCGGGGTCGAGGGCGGGCTGTCTGTGCTGGGCACCAGCGGCATCGTGGAGCCCATGAGCCAACAGGCCATTCTGGACACCATCCAGCTGGAAATGAACCAAGCCGCCCTGCGGGCCAAAGCAGCCCCCGGCCCCCGGCGGCTCATCCTTGCGCCCGGCAACTACGGGCTGGACTACCTCCACGGGACTTACCCGGAATTTGCCGTCCTCCCGGTGGTGAAGACCTCAAACTTCATCGGTGACACGCTGGATATGGCCGCTGCCGCCGGATTTGAGGAGGTGCTTTTGGTGGGCCATGTGGGCAAGCTCGTCAAGCTGGCGGGCGGCATCATGAACACCCACTCCCACACCGCCGACTGCCGTACGGAGCTGTTCTGCACCCATGCGGCCCTCTGCGGCGCGCCCCGTGAAGTCTGCGCTTCTTTGATGGACGCCGCCACCACCGACGCCTGTCTGGAGATATTAGACGCTGCCGGGCTGCGGGAACCGGTGCTGAAAAGCTTGCTTTCCGCCATCCAGCTCCACCTTGACCGCCGCGCGGCTGGGGCGTTCCGGGTGGGGGCGATCCTGTTTTCAAACCAGAATGGCCCGCTGGGCCAGACCGAAGCCGCCGCACAGTTATTGCAGCACTGGAAGGAGTAACGCATTATGGTACATTTTGTCGGAGCCGGACCCGGTGCGCCGGATCTTATCACCCAGCGCGGAGCCACCCTTCTGCAAGGAGCAGACTGCATCATTTATGCAGGGAGCCTTGTGAACCCCGCCCTGCTGGGGCTGGCAAAGCCCGGCTGCGCCCTTTACAACAGCGCCGAGATGACGCTGGAACAGGTGCTCGACGTCATGCGGCAGACGGAAGCAGCGGGCAAGACCACCGTGCGGCTCCACACCGGCGACCCCTGTCTCTACGGTGCCATCCGGGAGCAGATGGACGCCCTTGACGCTGCCGGAATTTCCTACGATGATACCCCCGGCGTTTCCAGCTTCTGCGGGGCGGCGGCGGCCCTGAACGCCGAGTATACCCTGCCCACCGTCAGCCAGACCGTCATCATCACCCGGATGGAGGGCCGCACCCCCGTACCGGAAAAGGAAAAGCTGGCAAGCCTTGCTTCCCACGGGGCGACCATGGTGATCTTCCTCTCCATCGGCCTCATTGATAAGGTACAGGAAGCGCTGCTGCAGGGCGCTTACACCTCCGCCACCCCTGCCGCCGTGGTCTATAAGGCAAGCTGGCCGGAGCAGAAAATCGTGCGCTGCACCGTCGGAGCGCTGGCCGAGAGCACCCGCCGGAGCGGCATCACCAAAACCGCCCTCATCGTGGTGGGGGATTTTCTCGGCACCCGGTACGAGCGCAGCAAGCTCTACGACCCCGCCTTTACCACCGCGTTCCGCAAAGGAGCCGACCGGTGACCCCCGCCTACGCCGCCTTCACCGAAAGGGGACTGCGGCTGGCTGAAAAACTGGCCGCTTCCCTGCCCGGCAGCGTGACCCGCTGCGGCCATGGCGGGCCGGCCTTAGCCCAGTGGACAGCGGCGGAGTTTGTCCGCTCGGATGCCTTGGTATTTGTGGGAGCCGTCGGCATTGCGGTGCGGGCCATTGCGCCCCATTGCCAAAGCAAAGCCAGCGACCCCGCCGTGGTCGTGCTGGACGAATGCGGACGCTTCGCGGTGCCGATCTTGTCCGGCCATTTGGGCGGGGCCAACGATCTGGCACGCCAGCTTGCCGCGCTCTGCGGGGCGGTGCCGGTCATCACCACGGCGACGGATGCCAACGGGATTTTCGCTGTGGACGAGTGGGCGAAGCATCAAAATTGTCAGGTGTTGGAACCGGCGCGGATCAAGGCCGTCAGTGGGAAACTGCTGGCCGGACAGACCGCTTCCGTCTGGTCGGAATTTCCCCTTTCCGGCGCGGCTCCTGCAGGGGTAATTCCGACCCAAACGCAGGACGCAGCAGACTTCGCCCTGACCCTTTTCCCTGCCGGAAATGCGCTGCACCTTGTCCCCCGCATCGGCGTGCTGGGCGTCGGCTGCAAGCGCGGCACCACCGCCGAACAGTTGGAAGCCGCTTTTTCCGCGTTCTGCGAAACCCACGGCCTTGCCCCTGCCTGCATCTGCGCCGCCGCCAGCATCGACCTGAAACAAAACGAGGCCGGGCTGCTGGCGTTCTGCCAAGCGCACCGGTGGAAGGTTTCCTTTTATTCCGCCGCGCAGCTCCAAGCCGCGCCCGGCACCTTTACGCCCTCGCACTTTGTTCAAAGCGTTACCGGCGTGGACAATGTGTGCGAGCGGGCGGCTGTGCTGGCGGCGGGCGGACCCATCCGCATCCCGAAACAGGCGGGCGGCGGCGTGACCTTTGCGCTGGCGCTCCGCCCCTATGCCCCAGATTGGAGGTGGCAGCATGAATAACACCGTGTTCGTGGTCGGCCTTGGCCCCGGCGACCCGCAGTTTCTGACCGCACAGGCGCAGAGCGCCTTGCAAAAAGCCGAGGTGCTGTGCGGCTATACGGTCTATCTGGATCTCGTGCGCCCCTATTACCCGGAAAAGGAATATTACGCCACCGGCATGACCAAGGAGCTGGACCGCTGCCGCTGGGCGCTGGAAACGGCGCAAGGCGGCAAGACCGTCGCCCTCATCTGCTCCGGCGATGCGGGCGTTTACGGGATGGCCAGCCCCCTGCTGGAACTGGCCGAGCGGTTTCCCGATGTCGCCGTGGAAGTGGTGCCGGGCCTGACCGCCGCCCTCAGCGGCGGGGCCGTTCTGGGGGCACCGCTGGCCCATGATTTCTGCGTGCTTTCCCTCTCCGACCGGCTCACCCCGTGGGCGGTCATCCAGCGGCGGCTGGCAGCGGCAGCCATGGGCGATTTCTGCATCGCGCTGTATAACCCCTCCTCCAAGGGTCGGCCGGACTACCTTGAAAAAGCGGTCCGCATCCTGCTGGAACACGGCAAACCGCCCCAGACCGTCTGCGGCTTGGTGCGGAACATCGGGCGGGAGGGCCAGACCCACCGCGTCCTGACGCTGGCCCAGCTGGAACATACCCCGGTGGATATGTTCACCACCGTCTTCATCGGCAACGCGGAGACAAAACAGCTCAGCGGCCGGATGGTCACGCCGAGGGGGTATCGCGGATGAAAACAGTCGTCTTCAGCGGCACCACCGAGGGCCGCGTTTTTTCCAAAGAGCTGGCCGCGCTGGGGGCGGACGTCCTCGTCAGCGTGGCGACCCCGCTGGGGGCCGAGGAGCAGGGCAGTTTGTCCGGCATCACAGTGCACTGCGGGCGGCTGACACCGGAGGAAATGGCCGACCTTTTGAAAGGGGCCGACCTCTGCGTGGACGCCACCCATCCCTACGCAGTGGATGCCACCAAAAACATTGCGGCGGCGTGCAAAACGGCGCAGATCGAATACCACCGGCTGCTGCGGGCCGAAAGCCCCCTTCCGGCAGGAAGCATGGTGTTCCAGTCGGCCATGCACGCGGCGGAGTTTCTCGCCGAAACACAGGGCAATGTCCTGCTGGCCACCGGGGCCAAGGAGCTTGCCGCCTTTTCCTGCATCGACCCGGCGCGGCTGTTCCCCCGCGTTCTGCCCACGCTGGACGGCATCGCCGCCTGTGAAGCCGCTCACATTCCCCACAAAAACATCATTGCGATGCAGGGGCCCTTTTCCTACGCGCTGAACCGGGCGCTGATGGAGCAGTTTCACATCCGTTTCCTCGTCACAAAGGACGGCGGCGCAGCGGGCGGCTTTGCCGAAAAGGCACAGGCCGCGCAGGACATGGGCGCACAGCTCGTGGTGCTCCGCCGCCCGGCCGAAAAGGGAGAAACTGCCGCACAAATTCTGGCACGCTGCAAGGAGGCTTTGGGATGGTCACACTGATCGGGATGGGTTCCGGCACACCGGAACTGCTCACGGCGCAGGGGCTTGCCGCCCTGCAGAGCGCCGACCTCATCATCGGGGCAAAACGGCTGCTGGAACATCTGCCCACCGGCTGCACCGAGAACCGGAAAGCCCTCTATAAACCGGAGAATATTTTGTCCTGCCTTTCCGAGTTTCCGGCAGCAAATACGGCCCTTCTTTACAGCGGCGACACCGGGTTTTATTCCGGTGCTTCCAAGCTGCTGCCCATGCTGCGGGCCTTCGGCATTTCGGCGCGGGTGCTGCCCGGCATTTCCAGCGTGCAGCTTCTCTCTGCTGCCATTGGCCGCCCGTGGCAGGATTGGAAGCTCGTCTCGGCCCACGGCTGTGCCTGTGACCCGGCAGCCGAGTGCCTGACCGCCGAAGGCCGCCCGGTGTTCTTCTTGACCGGCGGCACCGAAACGCCCGCCACCCTCTGCGCCAAACTGGCCGATGCGGGCCTTGGGGACGCCCATGCGATCATAGGTGAAAACCTCGGTACACCGCAGGAACATCTCGCATTCGGCACGGCGCAGACCCTTGCCGCAAATGCCTGTGCCCCCCTGAGCGTTCTGCTCATCGAGCACACCGTCCTCCCTGCCCGGCGGACCCCCGGCTTCCCGGATGATGCCTTCATCCGGGGAGAGGTCCCCATGACGAAGCAGGAAGTCCGCGCCGCCGCACTGGCGAAGCTGGCTGTCCGGCCTACGGATACCCTTTGGGATGTCGGGGCCGGGACCGGAAGCGTCAGCGTCGAACTGGCGCTGGCCGCACCGCGCGGGCATGTCTACGCGGTGGAATGCGCCCCCGACGCCTGTGCCCTCATCCGCCAGAACCGGGAGAAATTCCACGCCTATAATTTGTCCCTGATCGAAGGGACCGCCCCGCAGGTTCTGGCCGACCTGCCCGCACCGGACGCCGTCTTCATCGGCGGCACCAAAGGCAGCATGGCCGAGGTGGTAGACGCCGCTCTTTCCAAGAACCCGAACGCCCGCCTGTGCATCTCCGCCATTGCGCTGGAGACCCTGAGTGCGGCCATTGCGGCGCTGGCGGCTCATGGACAAACCGCCGAAGTGACCCAGCTTGCCGTCAGCCGCACCAGACCGGCGGGCAATCTCCATCTCCTGATGGCCAACAACCCCATTTTTCTGATCACGGGGGAACGAAAATGATCCAGTTCGTCCTTGCGGCCCCCGCTTCCGGCAGCGGAAAGACTACCCTGACCTGTGCCCTGCTGGCGGCGCTGAAGAAGCGTGGGTTTTGGCCCTGCGCCTTCAAATCCGGGCCCGACTACATCGACCCGATGTTCCACCGCTCCGCTCTCCGGGTGGACAGCCACAACCTCGACCTGTTCTTCTCTGCGCCGGACACGGTGCGGGCCCTGTACGCCCACTATGCCGCCGGGCATGATGCCGCCCTCTGCGAGGGAGCCATGGGCTTTTATGACGGGCTCAACTGTACCACCGCCGCAAGCGCGTGGGCGCTGGCGGATACCCTCGGCCTCCCCGTTCTGCTGGTGGTCCAGCCCAAAGGGGCCAGTGTGACGCTGGCGGCTCAGATCAACGGGCTGAAAAATTTCCGGACGCCGAGTCATCTGGCGGGCCTCCTCCTCAACGACTGCTCCCCCCGTCTGCACCAACTGCTTGCCCCTCTGCTGGAGCGGGAGACCGGGCTGCCCGTGCTGGGCTATCTGCCCCATTTGCCCGACGCCGTTGTGGAGAGCCGCCATCTGGGGCTGAAAACGGCGGAGGAAGTTTCCGGTCTACAGGAGAAGATCGAGCGTCTCGCCGAAGCAGTTTCCGCCACGCTGGACTGGGAGCGGCTCCTCGCTTTGACGAGCCTTCCCGCCCCCGTTTCGCCCCTGCCCGATTTTCTGGCCCCTGCCTCGCCGACGGTGCGCATCGCGGTGGCGAAGGACGAAGCGTTCTGCTTCACCTATGCTGAGACGCTGGACGCGCTGCGGGCGGCGGGCGCTGAGCTTGTCTTTTTCAGCCCCCTGCACGATGCCGCCCTGCCGGAGGGCATCGGCGGGGTCTACCTGCCGGGCGGCTATCCGGAACTGCACGCCAAGGCGCTGCGTGAGAACGAACCGCTGCGCTGCGCCCTCTGCGCCGCCATCCAGCGCGGTCTGCCCACCGTGGCCGAATGCGGCGGCTTCCTCTATCTGGGACAGTCGCTGGAAGATGCCGACGGCACCGCCTATCCCATGGCGGGCGTGCTGCCGGGGCAGGGCTTCCGGGTCGGCAAACTCGTGCGGTTCGGCTACGCCGCCCTGACCGCACAGGCGGACAGTATGCTGTTCCGCCGCGGCGAAGCGCTCCCCGTCCACGAGTTCCACCACTGGGACACCACCGCGAACGGCGACGCCTTCACCGCTCGGAAAGCCGATGGCCGGAGCTGGCCCTGCGGCTTTGCAAATGAGCATTTCTATGCGGGCTTCCCGCATTTGTATTGGGCGGGCACTTCCCTGCCCCGGCGGTTCGTGACCGCCGCCCGATCTTATCTTCAAAAGGAGCCGAACCCATGACAGAACCGGAACTGAACCAGCTTCTTTCCACCATCACCCCGCCCGACGAAGCGGCCCGCGCCGCCGCCCACGCCCACTGGGCCAGCCTCGCAAAACCCTTGGGCGGTCTCGGTGCGCTGGAAACGCTGCTGGAAGAGGCCGCCGCGCTGACCGGCACGGCCCAGCTTGATTTTTCCCGCCGGGCCGTGCTGGTGCTCTGCGCCGACAACGGCGTGGTGGCACAGGGCGTGAGCCAGACCGACCAGAGCGTGACCCGCGCCGTGGCCGAAAACCTTGCTGCCCGGCGGACCAGTGTCTGCCAGATGGCCAAAACGGCCCGGTGCGAGGTCGTGCCCGTGGACATGGGCATGGCCGGGGACTCGGTGCCCGGTGTGGTCAACTGCCGCATCGCCGCCGGGACGCAGGACTTCACCCAAGGCCCTGCTATGACCCGCGCCGAAGCAATCGACGCCATCGCGGCGGGCATCGCCCTCGTCCGTGCCCAGAAGGCGCAGGGCGTGCAGCTGCTGGCCACCGGCGAGATGGGCATCGGCAACACCACCACCTCCAGCGCGGTGGCGGCGGTGCTGCTGGGCCAGCCCATCGAAACCATGACCGGCCGGGGCGCGGGCCTCTCCGATGAAGGGCTTGCCCGCAAAATAGACGCCATCCGCCGAGGCATCGCGGTCAACACGCCCGACGCCGCTGACCCCCTCGACGTCCTCGCGAAGCTTGGCGGGTTCGACCTTGCGGGCCTGTGCGGCGTTTTCCTCGGCGGGGCGCTGGAAGGGATCCCCGTCCTGATGGACGGCTTCATCAGCGGGGTCGCGGCGCTCTGTGCCGTGCAGCTCTGCCCCACCGCTGCCAAGGCCGTTTTCGCCAGCCACTGTTCCTCCGAACCGGCGGCGCGGCTGGTGCTGGAGGCACTGCAGAAGGCAGGCCGTATGGACCTTGTGGGCAGCGGACCTAAATGCCTGCTGCATACGGAGCAGGAGCAGCGCGGCGGAGCGCGTGGCGCGAAGCGTGATGCATCTCGCGGTCCGAAGCGTAATGCAAACCGCAGTGCTGCCGGCAGTGGAGCGCGTAATGCAACGCGCAGTACCGCTTCAGGCAGTACCGGTGGAAAAAGGCGTGAGGATAAGCGCCGCAGATAGTAACGGAGGGATGAGATGATCCGTTGTATCTTTTTAGTGCTGATATTGGCCGGAATGCTGACGGGAGGCTGCGGTGAGCAGCCTGCTCCTGTACAGAACGCAGGGGCAAAAACCATTATCCTGTATTCCGAGCTT
>OMBG01001036.1_pt1 | contig 13211 bp, 7 predicted proteins | sample 1674251 | NCBI WGS metagenome assembly OMBG01 (sample SAMEA103958153, study PRJEB25191) | human gut metagenome | reverse complement strand
TTCAATTTCTTTTGTGACATCTATGCGCATATTCTTCCTGCCAATACCAAGGAAGGAATGGAAAAGTTAACAGATGCAGTGTCTCAACTGAGATTTCTTTGCCAGAAATGCCAGGAGGTGGGAAAGAAGATTTATCTCTTCATCGATGAGTACGACAACTTCACCAACATGATTCTCGCCCATGAGGAGCATCTTATGAGGTATCGCAATCAGACCCACGGAGAGGGATACTTGCGCCAGTTCTTCAACACCATCAAGGGTGCGGCTGGCAATACTCTGGGCAGAGTGTTCGTCACGGGAGTAAGCCCTGTGACCATGGACGACCTGACCAGCGGATTCAACATCGGAACCAACTATTCCCTAAGCCCAAAATTCAATGAGATGACGGGCTTCACGGAAGAAGAAGTGAGAGAGATGCTGGATTATTACCGCAGCGTCCTGCCGTTCAATCACACCACCGATGAGCTGATCAAGGTGATGAAGCCTTGGTACGACAACTATTGCTTTGCCGTCAAGAGCTATGGCAAGACCACGATGTACAACTCCGTGATGGTACTCAATTTCATTAGCAACTATATAGATAATGAGTACGACATCCCCGACTCCATGGTGGAGACCAACATCCGTATCGACTATGACAAGATGCGAATGCTCATCCGCCACGACAAGGAGTTCGCCCACGATGCCAGCATCATCCAGCAGTTGGTAACCCAGGGATTCGTGATAGGCACGCTCAACGAGAACTTCCCTGCTGAGCGAATCAACGACCCAGACAACTTTCTCAGCCTGCTGTTCTATTTCGGCATGGTGACGATAGACGGAACATACAAGGGTGAGACCAAGTTCATCATCCCGAATGAGGTGGTGCGAGACCAGATGTACACCTACCTGCTCGACACCTACAAGGAGAACGACTTGGTATATGATAGATATAGCAAGGGTAAACTGGAGAGCAAACTGGCATACGATGGGCAATTCAAGCCATACTTTGAGTATATCGCCGACTGCCTGAAGAAGTACTCCTCCCAGCGAGACAAGCAGAAGGGAGAGGCTTTCGTGCATGGCTTCACCTTGGCGATGACAAGCCAGAACAAGTTCTATCGCCCTATCTCTGAGCTGGACAATGACGGCGGCTATGCCGACATCTTCCTCTCTCCGCTCTGTGACATCTACAAGGACATGGTAGATTCATACATCATCGAGTTGAAATATTGCAAGAGCCAAACCACAGATGAGCAAGTAAAAAAGCTCTTCGAGGAGGCTTCAGCTCAAATCTCTCGCTATGCGGACAGTGATATGGTCAGAGAGGCAGTAAAGACTACAAAGCTCCACAAGCTGGTGGTTATCTACCGCGGAGCGGAAATGGTGGCTTGCGAGGAGATATAAAACTATTTTCAACCATACAGGTCGAAAATATTTGAGAGGGATAAAAAGAAAAAGGTGTATCCCTTTGCCCATTGTGTTGAGCAATAAGGATACACCTTAATTAATATATGTGATTTAAAATCTTTTCCTTTGGATAAAATTACTCTTCTCTATTGTCTTTGACATCCCACCATACTCTGGTATCTGGGCTGTCTGCACCTTGAATCTTATCAGCAGCTTCGTACTGTGCAGGAGTTGCACTACGGTCCGAAGAACCGTAAGGCATACGATAAGGAACATGATTGATGTTAAGTTCTTTGGAATAAGAACCGGTTACAATAACAGGGAAGTCAAGACGACGCCAATCAGACCAAGCCTCTACACCATCTTCGAAATAGCCGTTGATCCAACGCTGTTTAGCAATCAGCATAATTTTGTTTTCGTCTGTACCCTGGAATTTAACACCATCTTGTGCCAAGTAGTTCTGAAGAACATCATCAGTATAAGTAAGACCTTTGGCTGTAAATGAAGCAGCAACAGCCTTTTCATATAAATTCTTTGCATCAGCACTAATCCAACCTCTTACTGCAGCTTCTGCCTCTACTAAAAGAACTCGCGCTGCAGAATACATAGTCAATGGCGCATCCTGTGCCTGCATGGCAGGAGCAAAGTCTGAATTGTCTTTGTTGTAATTAGAGACATCTGCCTGTTTGATTCCTAAAGGAATTCCTTTGTATTCACCCTTGGCATTTTTTGTGAAATATACCGCACGACGTGGGTCATTTACAACATTCAAAGAATCAACAAAAGCCTTATTTGGAGCAAAGTCTTTACGAGCACCTGTGACAATGTTTGTATATAATGGATTCTCATTGTCGGTATTGGCATAATACTTATATACAAAATTGTCCGCGTTATCTTCGATGGCACCATCATTATAAGCCTCAACAAACCATTGCTTACCATTTGCAGGATCAACATCCGACAACTTGATGGCTGCAAGCATACGAACTGTAGCGTTCATTTTCTTCCACTTTGCAATATTTCCACCATAAATCTTATCGTATGTAGCGTTCAGATTACTTGAGGCATCCATCTGGTCGTATGCTTCTTTCATATCTGCAATTACGCCTTTGTAGATTTCCTCTTGTGTATCCAACTTAGGTGTCAAGTTAGCCTCACCTTGCAATGCCTCTGAATATGGAATCATACCAAATATATCTGTCATGTGGAGATAGAAATACCCCATCAAGGTACGAGCTACTCCAATCTGATTGGCATTGCTACCAAAAGAAGATACGCAAACTTCATTCTTTGTGGCATCATTGGTGTTCATATCAATGATGTTCTTTAAATTTTTCAGTACGTAACGGTACGTGTCAATTGTACTACCTGTAAAGAGGTTCATTGTACCATACTGAACATTCTGACGCTCTGCAATATATTGTGGATAAATCAGATATACTGGGTTGTAATAGGTATCACTTCTATTACTAGAATAGCGCTCGTCATTCCAAATATATGGAGTATGACGGGTTACATTAGAAAATAAATAACTTGTATATGCAGATGTTGGCTTATTTGGATTATCATTGATATCCCCAAAGTCGCCACAACTTACTAATGAAGCTCCAGCAACAAAAGCAAGAGCAGTCTTTAATATAATTGATTTCATATATTTATCCTTTATACGATTAGAAAGTTAAGTTTACTGTGAAGCCCCATGAACGAGTAGAAACAGCCTGACCTTGTTCAAACAAAGTACCATCTGTTTCAGATGGATCTACGTTCTTCACTTTGCTATAAAGCAAGAATGGATCTGTAGCAACAAATGCGATACTTGCAGATTGCAAACCGATATGTAATTGGTTCAAAAGAGTCTTAGGCATATTATATGTCAAAGACAATTCACGCATTTTAATATAACTACCATCATATACGTATGGCTCCCAAAGAGTTGACTTCAATCCGTTGAAGTAAGTGTTGGCTTCTACGTATGTGGTTGCAGGGCTATATGTACCATCTTCATTGGCAACAACACCATCTACTCTTACACCACCATTCTCAGAGATGTCACCACGAATCTCACCACCACGGTCGTTGGTACCAGCTGTTGCAGAACCGAGACCAGAACCTTCCAACCACATGTTGGTGACAGAAGCGAACTTACCACCTACACGGAAATCGCAAGATGCACGCAATGTAAAGTCATATACACGTACGGCAGTAGAGAAACCACCAGTAAGCTTAGGCTGCATATTGCCAATATACTTCTCTGTAGTTTTATCTATCTGAGGCATCAAGTTGCCTGCTTTATTCTTCTTCAAGATAATATCGCCATTCTCATTGGTCTGCCAGCTACGTGTTACATAGAGGGCACCCATTGGCTTGCCAACCTCTGCATAGCTATACAGATAAGAGAAGAATGACATACCATCGAGAGTGTATCTTGTCATACCAGGAGCCAATTCTACCAATTTGTTCTCATTATGAGCAATGTTGGCCTCGATAGTCCATTCATAATTTTTAGTCTTGATAGGCTTACCACCCAGAGATATTTCATAACCACGGTTGCGAATCAAACCTGCATTCATCAATCGAGAAGAATAACCAGAAGCAGGACCTACTGTAGTACTGATAATCTGGTTTTTGGTATCACGGCTATAGTAGTTGATATCACCCCACAAGCGGTTACCCAAAACGCTGAATTCCGTACCAATCTCATAAGATGTTGTGATGGTTGGCTTGATATTTTTATCAATCAACTGTGGATTACCATACATAGAAGCTGTAGAACCATAACGATATCCAAAGTTGTAAACTGTAGACAAACGATATGGTGTCAAAGCAGAACCTACTTGAGCAAATGATGCACGAAGTTTCCAGTAGTCAAGCCATTTTGCCTGCTTAAACCAGTTGCTGGCTACAGCTGCAACAGAAAGACCACCATAAAGATAGCTATTGTTATCTGTAGGAAGTGTTGAGTTCCAATCGTTACGAAGAGATGCATCTACAAAGTAAGTGTCATCCCAACCCAAAGTTACAGTACCGAAGAGGCTCTGTGCCTTTTCTCGTCTTGTATAAGCCTTGTCATAATCGCCAACTTCATTGGTTGTTGCATCAGTAGAAGCATCATCACCACCAGACAGACCATATGAATTAGTTGTACGGAATAAACCTGGTAACAACAAGCCGTCGCGAGTGAATACATCCATACCCTCATAGTGGTAGTTGCGGTTTTCGATGAAGATGGCAGCCTGAGCAGACAAACGATCATTGATAAACTTGTCATCCCAAGTGATGCGCCCCTGATTATAAACATCGTATGACTTGCGCTGCCACTGCTTATGAATATCAGTTTGTCCTGTCAAACCAGCACGATTATAGAGCTGATAGAAATTATAAAGGTTGGCTGTCGTCTTGAAACCTACTTTGATGTTGTATGGCAAAGAATACTCGATATCACCAGCAAGTACATGGAATTCCCTTGTGTTCGTGTTGTTTATTTCATTGTACACTGCATACGGACTATCGTGGAATGCTGGAGTAAAATCATTATAATCTTTTATATTCCAAGTACGGAAAGTGCCGTCTGGACGAGTATAATTCTTATACTGCTTCAAGTTTACATTGGTTTGTCCCCACTGAAGAAGGTCTGAGTATGGGTTGTTACTTTCGGTACCATAACCTTCAGTTGCAGCATTATGATTCTTCTTATAAGTATATTTATAATCGAAAGAAACACGTAAGTTCTTCAATGGTGTGAAAGCAGTCTTGATATTGGCATATCTACGAATAGCACCACTGTTAGGATTTACGCCTTTTATGTTCATGTTAGACAACGAAATGCGTGAAGAGAAGTCTTTACCAGAACGTTCAAAAGATACATTGGTGTTGTCTGCAACACCAGTCTGGAACAAATCATTCATATCAAGATGACTTGTCCAGGTGTCTTCCTGACCAAAATATGGACTTGTCTCATCCCATGCAATAGCTGGCAGATACTTGATGTTAGAATCAAAACGAGGTCCCCAAGAGCTGTCATCTGCGTAGTCGTAATATTTCTTGCCATCAAGTTGTTTGTAGGATTCCGGATCACCTTCTTTCCAATGATAGACATTCAATTCACCATCAGCTCCATATGTACCACCACCATATTCTTTCTGCAATTTTGCGTGGTTGTAAGCTGTAGTCCAAGTCAGAGTATTACTGATATTAATTTGCTGATGAGCCTCACCTTCCTTAGCGTTATTGGTTGTAATGATAACAGCACCATTGCCACCACGTACACCATACAACGCAGTAGCAGCAGGACCTTTCAGCACATTGACACTGGCAACATCATTCATGTTGACAGCGGCAGCCTCTGTGATAACGCCATCTACTACATAAATAGGACTTGAACCTGCTGCAGCTCCAGCAGCTGTTCCATTGTCTGATGACAGAGAGGTTGTACCACGGAGCACAATTTTTCCTTCGTCGAATTTAGCACCAGAGCCACCAACGAAACGGGCACCAGCAACTTTACCAGCCAAGGCGTTGTTGAGTCCTTGCTGACCAACAGAAGTCAAATCAGCAGATTTGATTTCCTGAGTGGCGTAACCCAAAGAACGTTTCTGACGCTTCAATCCCTGTGCGGTAACAACTACATCATCAAGATTTTTTGAATCTGAAAGCAAAACAACTTTCATACCATTTACTGCCTTTACAGTAATGGTCTTCATGCCAATATAGCTAATAACCAAACTGCTGTTCTTGTTAGGAACAATCAAGGAGAAGTTACCGTTAATGTCGGTAACAGTACCAGTCTTTGTACCATCAATTCGGATAGAAGCACCGATAATTGGTTCTTCGTCATCGTTTGAGATAACGGTACCCGAGATGGAAGTTTGTGCAAATGCCATGCTCGTACTAACGGCTATGGCTGCAACTACTGTCATGAGTCTTTTTTCCATAAATCTCTCTCGTTTAATTAATTAATAAATATATAATGTTTTATATTTCTTTCTCACTACATATCCTCCCAACTTTTATTGAGCGTGGGGGCTCATTTCTTGTCTCCAACTCTTATCCCGAACTGGTGGGGGTGGGTATGTTGTCATACCTTATTATATATAGGGAAGTATCTCAAACTTCACTAAATTTTAATAATATTTTTAATCGGCTGCAAAAATAAGCATTTTTTAGGAAATCACCAAACTTTTTTCTAGAAAAGTTGCACTTTGCTCGACATTTTATTATAAATATGCGGTTTTTATACACTTTTGCTTATGAAAAACAAGCGAAAGCGGCAGTTTTGTCAAAAACTGCCGCTTTCGCTGAAATACTGAAGTTTCGCAAGTTTCGCCCCACACGCCCTGACAGGGCAGAAGCTCCTAGCCCAGGGCGTCGCCCTGGGTTATCATGGACGCAAACCTGGCGCCCTGTAAGGGCAAAAGCTTTAAAATACCGGGCAATATATAAGGCTTTTGCCCCTACAGGGCGCCTTGCTGACTGCTACTATACCCAGGGCGATGCCCTGGGCTAGGAGCTTCTGGGCCTTCAGCCCGTACTTAAACCACATTTGAAAGTTCTGCCTTTAATTCTTTGTCTAGAACAAAGAGCATATAGAGGGGGATGTTGATGGTTTTTGAACTGTTGTTTCTCTCGTATGGCAAGAGACTAGTGCGAATTACGACAACTTTTAAACGAGAAATCTGTCGTAATCTCGATAAAAAAGTGAGATTACGACAGATTTTCATGATTTTTCTCTTTAAAAGATTAATTATCTTGTTTCGTCTTTACTAATCTGTGGATGGATTAGAAATCAGAAACGCTTACGGCTGTGATAGGCACGATGCGGAAGTTGTCCAGTGCAGATTCCCTTTATACCTTATTATATATTATATTTAGTATTCGTATAGCTTGATGTGGAGTATTTTGTTGTCTCCACATGAGATGCGGGCATGGCGCCCCTGGTGATCCTGATCGCCATTATCACGACGGATAAACTGTAATTTGCCGTTTTTGTCTATTTCAACCTGGTCTACATATCCGATACCGATACGCTTACCTTTGAAGGTTGTGGCTTGTTTCTTTGTTTCGGTTCCACCGTTGTCTACAAATCCGTCCTCACCGAGTTTCTTTTCTTCAGCTTGCGCTTTTTCAGTCTTGCTTTGGAAGACTACGACGATTCCATTACCTGCTATGATGTATTCGTTCTTGGCTAGTTTCACAATCAAGCCACCGCCTTCTGGCCATTTACTTCCATCTGTAGCGCGAGGATCCCATGGTAGTGTGAAGAAATGACGGCAGGTCATGGTAATATCTCCATCTTCAATGATGCGCTCTTTATCTTCCTGGTCGAAGAGTAATCCCCAGTTTTTACCCTTTCCCTGATGCTGAAGCAGGATAGGAGAGAGTTGGTTGATAACCTTATATGAACGTCTGAGACTGTTCTTCACCTTGTAGTTAGTTTCATCGAGAGCAAACGGACTGAAACTGATGGCATCTGTTTCGCCGAAGGTATAATATGCTTTTACACCGCTATTGATATCGCATTTCACTTCTGGAGTGAAGAAAGGATTGTCGGCACGCTTGTATTTCTCTACCCATCCCTTGTAACCGGTATCATAGATATCTGGTGCAAAAATATCGATACTTGGTGCACCGCATTTCCAGATATCTATCAGATGGGCAAGTGGTCCGGCAGAAGGATATTCGCCTGGTTTTCTGCCACGACTGTTCATTGCTGCATTTACATACATCGGAATATTGTAGATGGCTTTGCCTGCTGAGGCTAGCTGCTCTACATACTTGGCATAATAATATGCTTGGAATTTCTCGTCAGCATAACGGTCTGTTCCGAAAACTTCTGCCCATGTACCTTTCTTCTTGAGCTTGAGTGCCTTGAGCAATGAAGCAGGAACGGGTTGTCTGTAAGCTTTTTCGGCAAGAGGAGAGTGGTCGCGGGCAGATTCGAGCATGCCGATTTCGTTTTCTACCTGCATCATGATAACGGTATTCTCCCGACTGTCTACTGCTTTAATGTGCTTCATCAGTTCGCAGAATGCTCGCTTGTCTGCTTGAAGCAGGTTATTGCTGAAGGCTGTGCATATCTCTAATGGCTTGCTGTTCTCTGTGAGTGAACGAGGAAAACGCTTGGTGTTTTCCTTTACCCATAGTGGAGCATAGCAGCTCATGGAATTCTTCCAGGCACCAAACCATAGGAAGACAATCTTCAAGTCATGCTTACGGGCAGTTGTGATGACGCTGTCTACAAGTGCAAAATCATATTTGCCCTCATTAGGTTCTACAAATTCCCAATATGCAGGAACGAAGACAGAGTTGACTCCGCTATTCTTCATCTGTTTCAATGCTTTCCTGATGTCGGCAGGACTCGTTGCGGCAGAGTTGCTCAACTCACCAGCCAGGAGAAGCATCGGCTTGTCATTGACAACAAGCTGGGTTGCAGAGCCTTGCTTCTGCAGTTTCACTCCAGCTTGTATGTTGATGCAGCATAATAATGCAAGAAAAGATAATACAATCTTATTCATAAATCTTCATTTTAGAAAAGGTTTGAAAATACTTGAGACAGGTATTGCGCCATTCCTTTGCATTCTCCAACTGTACATTGAGCAGAGAATCTGTATGTTGCCATTCCTGCTCGTGCCCCTTCATATACTGCTTGGCTGAGGTATGCCAGAAGTCGCGGTAAACTTCTACCATCGCCACACCCATGTTGTACTTCATGCAGAGTTCCTGCCAGAGGGTGCTGCCTGATTTCATCTTGTAAGTCCAAGGCACATGATGGAACCAGAGGAGATATTCTTCAGGACAGGTCTCGATGTTATCATACAGACTGCGATATGGCTCTGGGTACTGACCGACAGCATCTGTGCCCTTGGATGAACGGTCGAAACCTATACCCTGAGCATCAGCCTTGTGATAGTAGACCGGACACCATTCCAGAGGATAACTTGCGATGAAACCATCTGGCTCCGGACCGTAGTGGTGGTCGAACTTGAAGATGTGGTGCAAACCCAAAGGCATCATATAGTTGACGCAAGCTTCGCGCGAAGTCATCATCATCATCTCTACAGGCTTGGTAAATTTCTCGTCCTGGTTTTCGTAGGTCTGTACGAGCCATTCGTGAGCAATCTCCTCGGCTGTAAGTGAAGGATTCCATGCCAATCGGCCAAAAGCATACCAGTTAGCCTGAGAGAAAGGATGACCGCACCAGTTGGCATCATCACCGATATTGGCTACACCTGAGATTCCAACCAGTCTGTCTGGATTAACAAAGCCAAAGAATTCCTTCCACATTGGAGCGAGATAGGTGAGGTGCTTAGACTGACCAAGATATTCCTGGGTAATCTGAAGTTCTGCTATCTGTGGAGTCTGTTTGATGTTGTCGAAGATAGGAGCGTATGGCTCACGTGGCTGGAAGTCGAGCGGACCATTCTTTGACTGTAGGATTACGTTGTCACGGAATTTGCCATCCATACCTTTGAATTCGCTGACAGCTTGCTTCACACGGTCTTCTCCCTTATGGTTAGCACCATATACAAAGCTTCGCCACATGATGATGCCTCCGTATGGTTTGACGGCATCGGCAAGCATGTTGGCTCCATCAGCATGTGTGCGGTGGTAGTCGCCAGGACCAGGCTGCCCTTCAGAATTAGCTTTTACGAGGAAACCGCCAAAGTCAGGGATGGTAGCATATATCTCTTTTGCCTTCTTCTTCCACCACTGCTGAACCTTCTTATCCAGTGGGTCGGCAGTCTTGGTGTAGCCCAAAGCCATAGGCGAAGCGAAGTTGATGCTGAGGTATACCCGGATGCCATAAGGACGCAGGATGTTGGCGATGATCTTCACCTTATTAATATATTCTGCGGTCATCATCTTTGGCGATGCATTCACATTGTTGAGCACGCTGCCGTTGATGCCCAAAGAGGCGTTGGCACGGGCGTAGGTGATAAGACGGTCGTGAAGACTCTTGCTGATGCTGGCGCCCTTACCGTTTTTGCCGAGTTTGATTTCTTCCCATTTGAAGATGCTCTTTCCGGCATAGCCACGTTCGATGCTGCCATCGAGATTATCCCAATGGTTGAGAATGCGGAGACCCACTTGTGGTTTCTCGGTCTCATCGATAGCTTTGCTGAAGTGTTGCTGATTACCGCTACCTGTGTTGTAGGCATCGGTGTTCTGAAGTCGAATTAACTCGTAGGCACCATAGAGCAAACCGATAGGATTGCTGGCGGTGATAGTTGCTTCGTACTGAATGTTGTCGCCTTGCTGGGCAGGACGGGCGTAGATGTTATAGCCCTCGCCCAGGTTGAGACTCTTGTCTATCTTGAGCTCAACATTCTTGCCACGCCAGTTGTTTTCTAACTCCTGCTTGGCAATCTTGGCTGTTGCATCATCAGGCAACTGTGAGATGACTTGGCATGAGTTAGCATACTGCTTTCCGAGCCATAACTGTGAACCATCACTCTGTGCAGAAACATGGAGTGATGTAAGTACCGTAAATAATAAAATGAGGTATTTCTTCATATCTTTGCAGATCGTTAGTTTGTATTGTTATTGTTTCTGCTGCAAAGATACGAAAAAATACCTTTTATATATATAGCGGTCGTTTATTTTTCATTTCTCTTTGTTTCAGCATACTCGCTAGGCGACATGCCATAGTGTTTTTTGAACACGGTAGAGAAGTGGGTCTGGTTGTTGAAACCTACAGAGTAGGCTACCTGCGTGATATTAATCTGCCCCTCTTCGATGAGTCGTGCCGCCTGTTCCAGTCGGAGGTTACGTATAAATTCTCCGGCAGAAACACCAGCAATCTCCTTCAGCTTACGGTGGAGCTGTGCACGGCTGATACCTACCTCCTCGGTAAGTTTCTCTACATTGAGGTCGGGATCGGCAAGGTGGGTGTTGATATATTTCATCACGCGTTCCATCAGGGCATCGTTGTTGCCCTTTACCTGAATCTGCTCAATCTTCGCCTTCTGGCCCTGTGCTCCGCTGTATTTGCCGCGGATGCGTCGCACATTATCCACCAGGTTGTCGATAAGGATATGCAACTCTTCCATGTTGAAAGGCTTTGCCAGGAAAGCATCGGCTCCTCTGCGAAGTCCCTCCAACCGGTGTTCCACCTCGCTCTTCGAGGTGAGCAGGATGACAGGAATATCGCTGATGTTACTGTTGCTCTTGATGTTCTTGAGCATGGTGATTCCATCCATCTCCGGCATCATCACATCGCTTATCACGAGGTCGTACTTGCCGGTGAGCAGCATCTTCAAACCCTCCTTGCCGTTGCAGGCACGCTCAAAGCGGTACCAGTCGCTCAGTTCGGTCTTGATGTATTGGGCAATCTCGCTGTCATCGTCAACTATCAGGATATTGAAGTTGCGGTTGGCCTGTACTTTCTTTTTGGTAATCTCCTGCTCCTTCTTGTCTTCTTCTTCCAGTATCTCGCCTGGCTGCAGATGGCTGTTGCCCAGCGGAATGCTTACTTCGAAGCAGGAACCCTTGATGCCGTCGGTACGGTTGTAGGCCTTAATCTTGCCTCCGTGCATTTCTACAAATGCCTTACAGAGGTTGAGTCCGATACCGGTTCCTTCGATATGGAGTCCGCTGCTGTTGTTTCCCTGATAGAAACGTTCGAAGAGGCGGTCGGTCTTCTCTTCCTTCAGTCCGATGCCTGTATCTTCTACCCTGATGATTGCATTCTTTTCGTCTTTACCTATGATAACAGTAATCTTGCCGCCATCAAAGGTATACTTCATGGCATTGGAGAGCAGGTTGGAGATAACCTTGTCAAAGTTGATGCGGTCTATCCAAACCTTCAGCTTGCCTTTATCGCTGCTGAGGCTTTCGTCTTCTTTGAGCTCAAGGGTGATGTTGCGCTCCTGTGCATTGAAGCGGTAGAGCGATACGATGCCATGCAGGAAATCCTTGAGCGGAGTCTCCTGGCAATGGAGATGCATCTGGTTCTTGTCTATCTTTCGCTCATCAAGTATCTGGTTTACCAGAAGCAGGAGGCGCTGGGCATTGCGGTCGATGGTATCGATATCCTGTTTGCTTTCGGCATCTGTTAATCTTGTTTTCAGCTTGTTGAGCGGTCCCATGATCAATGTCAGCGGCGAGCGGATGTCGTGGGTGGCATTGATGAGAAACTGCATCTTGGTCTCTTCCAGGTCTGCCTTGCGGCGGCGCTCGTATGTATAGATAACATACAGGATGACGCTTGCTGTGATCAGAATATAGAGGAGATATGCCTCGGGTGATGCATACCAAGGGTCGCATACCTTGATGTTGATGATGGTAGGATTCTTGGAATATCTGCCATTGCTGGTAGCTCTCACCTCCAGCGTATAGTCGCCCGGTTTCAACTTGTTGAATGCTACGGCATTGGCTCCCTCATTGGTGCTGTTCCATTTGCCGTCGTTGATGCGGTATTGGAAACTGATATTATCGGTGTTCCTGTAGTTGAGCAGCGAGAACTCCAGAGTGAATGAATTCTGGGAGTAAGGAATGCTGAAGTCTTTGACCATACAGTTGATTGGCTTTCCGTCGATGATGAAGTTGGTGAGATGTACATCTCCCAGTTCCATCTTCTTGGCTCTGACAACGTCTGGATAGAAGGTCGTGATACCATCACTGGTTCCGAAGGCGATAAGATCGCTGGCGGTATGCATGGAAGAGCCCAGCACGTACTCACGGGTAGTAAGTCCGTTGCCGTTGATGTGCCCGATAAACTGTCTGTTCTTCTGTTCGTATTGCCAGATGCCCATGGTTGTACTTACCCACAAGTCACCCTTCTGGTCTTTGATGATGCTGCAGACCTGCTTGCCTTTCAACGCTTC
>OMBG01000994.1_pt1 | contig 13516 bp, 9 predicted proteins | sample 1674251 | NCBI WGS metagenome assembly OMBG01 (sample SAMEA103958153, study PRJEB25191) | human gut metagenome | reverse complement strand
ACCGAATGAGAAAACTCAAAAAAGTGGCGTTTAGCCACTTTTTTGACACTCTGAAAGGACGGCTCAAGCCGTCCTTTTTGTACTTTCGAGAAAGCGCTGCGCTTAATCCTCCGTATGGTCTATGTCTATTGCGAACAGGCCGCCCGCGCCGCCGGAATGCAGGAACAGTATATTGTCCCTGCCATCGAAATAGCCCTGCTGGTTGAGCTTTATGAGACCGGCGAAGGTCTTGCCGGTGTATACCGGATCGATTATTATGCCCTCCTTGCTTGCCATCATGCGCATCGCTGCAACGCCCGATGACGACGGTATGGCGTAGCCCGCTCCGAAGTTTTCGAATACGCTTATGTCGCTCTCCTCAACGTGTATGCCCGCCTCCAGCAGCTTGGAGGTTTCGTTTACGAGGTCCCGCACTATGGGCCTGAAGCGCTCGTCGTCCACAGCAATGCCCGTGACGCGGGTTTTGGGGGAATATATCCTTACGCCCAGATCCATGCCCGCGTGGGTGCCGCCGGAGCCTGTGCAGCAGATAATATCGTCGAACCTTACGCCCAACGCCGCCCCCTGCTCTATGGCTTCCCTTGCTGCGTTGACGTAGCCCAGTGAACCTACGGGCACAGAGCCGCCCACTGGCACGCAGTAGGGTTTGTGGCCTTTGGCCCGCAGTTCGCCGCATATTCTTTCCATCTCGGCATAAACATCGGCATAGTCGTCGGTATCCACAAAGCGCACGTCCGCGCCCAGAAGGTCGTTAATTATCTGGTTGCCCAGCTTCTGCCATACGCCCCGCTTTTTGAGCACCAGCACGGAGCCCAAGCCCAGCCTGTCACAGCATGCGGCGGTCAGCATGGCGTGGTTGCTCTGCGCGCCGCCGGTGGTAAGCATATAGTCGCAGCCCTGCGCCATGGCGTCGGCAATTAGAAATTCCAGCTTGCGCACCTTGTTGCCGCCCAGGGCGACGCCTGTCATGTCATCGCGCTTTATGTAGATATTTTTGCCCATCGCCTCGCTTATGTTTGGAAGCCTGTAAAGGGGTGTGGGCAGTATACCCAATGACACACGGGGAAAATCCGAAAACTGCTTCATAGAAGTGCCCTCCGTATAATGCTTGTTTATATTGTCTATTTTACAACATAACGTCACTGTTTACCATGTCAAAATACGCTGCCCACGGCGACGAGGCCATTGGCCAGGTCCTCCCTGTAACCGGCGTCCTCCGGAAAAAGGCTGTTTATAACTACCCTGTCGTCACCGGCCCTCCCTGTGGCGTGAATGTATTTGCCGCCGCCAAGGTACATAGCCACATGTCCCTTGAAGTAGAGAAGGTCACCCGAATTCATATTGGCCGGGTCTATCGCCTTCACCGGAAAGCCCTCCGCCATGCGTGAGTTCCGGTATATGGCCACGCCGTTGAGCCAGTATGCCGTGTGGCACAGGCCGCTGCAATCCATCCCCATGGACGATCTTCCACCCCAGAGGTATGGTACCCCAAGATATGCTTTGGCAGTCTCCGTCACGGCCCGGCGCAGCTCAGCCTCCTTCAGCTTTCCCGGCAGGGCCGCTATGTGGCTGCGGCGTATGTAGCCCTTTGCTCCGCCTATCAGCCGCACCTGGGCAAAGCTGTTATTCTCACCCGTCATTTCGACTTTAGCGCCCCGGGGCAGCGTCACCACCGTCCTGCCCTGATATTTGGGTATATCCAGCACTGTGCAGAAGGGAGTTACGACCCGCATTATTGCGCCGTTATACCGCGGGATAGCAAGATGCCTTTCCTCTATCCAGCCTTCATAGCCGTATTCCGTGCGTATCTTGGCAAAGCCGTTGCTTCTCTCCAGCACATCGGCTTCCTCTCCGTAGAGTATCTGGTCGTCCAGCTCTCCAACCGAAGGCTCTGAATAGAGGTTTGCTATGGGAGTGTTTACAAGCATACAAAGCTCCTTTTTTTATCCTATGCCTGCAACATACAAAAAAGAGCAAGCGGCCATTGCCGCTTGCCCGTATTGTTATTACTGCTGTGTGGGAAAATCGAAGTACTCGCCCCGCTTGTAATCGTATATGGCGCCGGAGGAGAAAGCGTCGATGTTCTCCAGTACCTTGCCCGTGCCTATGGCCACGCAGGATATGGGATCCTCCGCCACATAGCAGGGTACCTTTGTCTGCTCTGCTATGAACTTATCCATGCCGTAAAGCAGAGCTCCGCCGCCGGTAAGGCAGATGCCGTTTTCGGTTATATCGCTGGCCAGCTCGGGAGTCGTGCGCTCAAACAGCCCCTTTACGCTCTCCAGTATCATCTGAAGGGGCTCCTCAAGGGCGTCTATCATCTCATATGAACCTACGACCAATGTCTGAGGAAGGCCGGAAACAAGGTTCCTGCCCTTTACATCTATGAATACCTGCTCCTTTCTCGGATAAGCGGAGCCGATGCGGATCTTGATCTCTTCCGCGGTGCGTTCGCCTATAAGGAGATTATGCTTCTTTCTCATATAGCGAACGATGGCGTCGTCAAATTTGTCGCCCGCGATCTTTATGGAATCGGACAGTACCGCGCCGCCCAGGGAAAGTATTGCCACGTCGCTTGTGCCGCCGCCGATATCCAGTATCATGCTGCCGCGCGGGGCGGAAATATCTATGCCCGCGCCTATGGCAGCCGCTATAGGCTCCTCAATAAGATAAGTATGGCGTGCGCCGGCCTCTTCGGTGGCGTCTATTACGGAACGCTTTTCAACTTCGGTAACCCCGGAGGGTACGCAGACCACTACACGGGGCTTGAAGAATATCCTTCTGCCCACTACCTTGCGGAGGAAGTGGTTCAAAAGGCGCTCGGTTATGTCGTAGTTAGATATTACGCCGTCGCGCAACGGGCGCATGGCGATTATGTTGCCGGGGGTGCGGCCTATCATGCGGCGGGCTTCTTCGCCTACTGCAAGTATGTTGCCGGTTATCTTTTCTACCGCAACAACGGACGGCTCCCTCAGCACTATTCCCTTGCCTCGCACATAGACAAGGACGCTCGCAGTGCCAAGGTCAATGCCTACATCGCTGTTTTCCAAAAATCCCATTTTAAAGTATATCCTCCACAAGCGAAGCTATCGCTCATACTGTTATGCCTACGCATAGGTGCACATACGAGTGCAAATTCTACATTATTGTATCATTCTATCACAACGTGAACAATAGCACAGTAACGAAAATTTGAATATTTTTTTAAATAATCGTCAACAACTGCCTGTTTTTGCCGAGTACGATGCGGTATCCGGCATATACGTATATCAAAAAGCCGTATAGACAGGCATGGGTTATTGTTTTTATATCAATAAACAATGCCCGGCTCGCCGCCGGGCATTTTATCCTGTGCTTATTTGTCTAAATAATCTTTTATCTTCCTATCTGCGTCGGCCGAGAGCTTTTCCTCGTCTATACTCACAAGGCGGCCCTCCTTTACGGTTATTTTGCCGTTGACTATAGTATAGTCCACGGCTCCCCGCACGCCTACTGTGCAAAGCACGCAGCCCGGGTCGTAGCAGGCCCCGGCAAGCTCTATGCGGCGGCTGTCTATCATGAACATATCCGCGCACTTGCCTTCCTCTATGCTGCCTATGTCATCCCGGCCAAGGAGCTTTGCGCTGCCCACAGTGGCCATCTTGAGTATGTCATAGCCTGTGGGGGCGGCGGCTCCGGAGTTTAGCCTGTGCAGCAGGTACGCTACGCGCATCTCCTCAAGCAGGCTGCTGCCGTCGTTGCTGGCGCTGCCGTCCACCCCGAGGCCAACGGTAACTCCCAGCTTCAGCATCTCCGGTATGCGGGCTATGCCGCTTGACAGCTTCATATTGGATATGGGGCAGTGGGCTACTCCTGTGCCCGTATCCGCCAGCGCCTTCAATTCGTCCGAATTGAAGTGTATGCCATGGGCATACCATACGTCGGGGCCTGTCCAGCCCAGAGACTCCATATATGCATACGGCCGCATGCCGTATCTTTCGAGGGTATAGCTTTCCTCGTCCTTAGTTTCGCAAAGGTGGGTGTGCAGCCGCACGCCGTACTGTCTCGCGAGCGCGGCGCTCTCCTTAAGCAGCTCTCCCGATACCGAGAAGGGCGAGCAGGGGGCGAGGGCTATCTGCCGCATTGAGCCCTTTGAAGGATCGTGGTACTTTTCTATGAGCCTGACGCTGTCCTTCATTATCTCGTCTATGGTCTGTACCACGCTGTCCGGAGGCAGGCCGCCATCCTTTTTGGAAAGGTCCATGCTGCCCCGGGAGGCATGCATACGCATTCCTATAAGGCCCGCAGCCTCGAACTGGGCGGCTATAAGGTCCCCGCCGTCCCTTGGGAACACGTAGTGGTGGTCAAAGCAGGTGGTGCAGCCGTTTTTCATCAGCTCTCCCATTCCTGTCAGCGACGAGAGGGTTATAAGCTCCTCGTCTATATTTTTCCAAATATCGTACAGGTACCTGAGCCAGTCAAACAGCTCAAAGCCCTGCACTTCGGGGAGGTTGCGGGAAAACTGCTGGTACAGATGATGATGTGTGTTTACAAGGCCGGGATAGCAAAGCATATGGCTGCCATCGACAGTAATGTCCGCTTTACTGTCAATACCGCGGCCGATAGCCCTGATAAAGCCGTCCTCGCAGTACACGTCCGCACCGCGCAGTATCCTGTCCTCCCCGTTGCAGGTCACAAGTGAATGTATGTTTTTTATAAGCAGGCTCCCCATCATATCCTCCTTATGCCCTCGCTGTATACGGCCTTTATATCCTGCCGTTCACCGAGGTAGATTATCCTCTCAAGCCGCTCGGAAAGATTCATCCTGGGATTGTCGGCCATCCCACGGTCATCGAACACCACCGCATGGAGCCTGTCTCCTATGCAGAAGCCGGGTCGTGCTCCGAAGTACTCCTGCCCCGCGCCGGTGATGAGATAGAAGGCCTCCGCAACGGTCAAAAACCGCTCCTCGTCCCGCTTTCCGCCAAACAGCCAGCGCAGCTTGGAGACCCGTATCGCCTCCGTGGCCACGTCCAGCATGGACAGCTTTGCTCCGCCAGCTATGTCTGACCCCATGGCCACCTTTACGCCCTCCTTCAGCATTGTCCTTACGGGGGCTATTCCGCTTGCTATGCAGGTGTTGGAATCGGGGCAATGAACCGCCCACACGCCGGCCTTCTTCATGGCGGCCCGCTCCCGCTCGTCTGAATACACGCAGTGAGCCATCACCGTGCGGTTTTTCCAAAGGCCGTATTTGTCGTATGTCTCCCAGTACTGGGCGCAGTCCGGGTGCAGCTCCTTTACCCACTTCATCTCGTCGGTATTTTCGGAAAGGTGGGACTGTACCGGGATATCCGGATACTCAGCAGCTATTTTCCCAAGCTCCTCCATTAGCTCATTCGTGCATGAAGGGGTAAATCTCGGGGTGAGTATGGGTTTTATGAGCTTTCTGTCTTTATTCTCCTCTATAAAGAGCCTCGTTTCGGCCACAGATTCCTCCGTAGTCTCTATAAGCTCCTCCGAACCGTTGCGGTCCATGTTCACCTTGCCCGCATAGCCGGTGACTCCCGCCTTTTCCAGTTCGTCCATAAGTATATTGGTCGCTTCCCTGTGCAGGCTTGAGAATATGCATACCCGCGTGGTACCCCTCTCTATAAGAGCATGGGCCAGCTTTGAATATACCCTGCGGGCGTAGCCGGCGTCACTGAACATGGCCTCCGTAGGGAATGCGTATTTGTTCAGCCAGCCGAGAAGCTCAAGGTCCATGCCGAGGCCCAGCATAGGGTACTGGGGTGCGTGCAGGTGCAGGTCGGTAAAGGACGGGGTGATTATCATATCGCCGTAGTCCGTCGCCTCCGCTGCCGCATACCTTTCCGGCAGCTCGCCGAATATTCCCCGAATAATGCCGCCTTCCGTGACTATCCAGCTATCGGGCATTACGGTAAGCTCACCCGGCGTTTCGGCGTATATTATATTGCCCTTTATGGCCTCCAGCCTCTCGTTCATATGGTTCTCTCCTTTTCCCGCTTCAGCCTTTCCAGCTCGGAGGCCCTGTCCGCATCGAACAGCTCCAGCTCGTCTTCCACCTGGTAAAGCCTGAGCTTATCCTGGTTTTTACATATAACCGCGCTGCCACCCGTGTCGCCTGTAAGGTCGCGCAGTTCTATAAACATATCCTTGGGGAATATTACCGGGTTTCCCCGGCGGGCGCCGTATGCCATGGCGGCTATCTTGTCCGGCTCCTTTAAATAAAAGCTCACAAGGCCTTCCGTGCTCCACCGGCTCAGGCAGGGCTGATCCGCTACCATGAACATGGCGGCGTCCACATCGCCCAATGCATCGAGGCCAAGCCGTATGGTGCGGCTGACGCCATCCTCCGGCCTGTCGTTCCTTACCGTCAGAAAGTCAAAGTCCAGCGCCATGGACAGCGCCTCGTCATACTGGCTCACCACCGCTGCCCGGCAAAGCTTATCTCGGGGTATTGCCTCCATGGCCCGCTCTATGAGGGTCTTTCCGAAGAAATCCGTAAGCAGCTTGTTTCCTCCGAAGCGGGTGGAGCTGCCCGCCGCCATAAGCACGCAGCCTATCCTGGTGCGCTTCATCTTAACTTCATATAGCCGGTACGGCTTATGTATCTGCCCCTGCCTTCAAGCTTTATGCTGCCGTTCTCAACAATATGCTCGCCGTTCAATATGACATCGCGGGCAGCGCCCTTTACGTCAAAGCCCGCAAAGACCGAATTGTCGCAGTTATAGGCGTGGTTGGTATCGGTTATGGTACCGGATACGGAGGGATCCCATATAACTATATCCGCCGCTTTTTCCTCGGCTATCTCGCCCCGGTCCGGCATGCCGAAAAGCCTTGATGGGTTGTAGGAAAGGTACTTTACCATATCCTCAAGGGTGAGCCTGCCCTCGCACACGCCGTAGGTGTATATGAGCTGGCCCCTGTGCTGAACGCCCGCGCCGCCGTTGGGGGTCTTAAAGAACTTTCCGCCTCCCAGCAGCTTCTGCTCCATGGTGAAGGAGCAGTGATCCGTGCCTATGGTATCCAGCGCGCCCTCCTTGAGCCCCTGCCAGAGCGCCTCCCTGTCCGCGTCCTTGCGCAGAGGCGGGCTCATTATGAACTTCACTCCGTCGGGATCCCTATACCTGTCGTCCGTGAGCAGCAGGTACTGGGGGCAGGTCTCAAGGTATACCTCCTGTCCCCTCGCCCTCGCCCGCTGGGCCTCGATAAGGCCCTCCTCGGTTGAAAGATGCACTACATACGCAGGGGTACCCGCAAGCTGGGCTATGCGCATATACCGCGCGACGGCCTCAGCCTCCACCTCTGCGGGGCGGGAAACCGGGTGGCCCCAGGGTTTGGTCTCGCCCTGCTCCTTCAGCTCCTCAATGCGGCGAAGCAGCACTTCCCAGTTCTCGCAGTGTATGCCTATGAGGGCGCCGTGATCGCGGGCGGTCTTGAGGGCGGCATATATCTGGCCGTCGTCCACCTTGAGGCCGTCATACACCATGTACATCTTATATGAAGTGACGCCGTTGTCGCTCATGTAGTCCATCTCTTTTTCGGTCTCGGCGTCCCAGCGGGCTATGGCCATATGGAAGCCGTAATTGCAGCTGCTGCCCTCGGCCTTTTTGTGCCATGTCTCAAGTGCCTGCCTGAGCGTCCCGTCCCTGTCCTGAGTTGCGAAGTCCAGCACGCAGGTGGTACCGCCCAGCGCCGCAGCCCGGGTGCCCGTCCTGAAGTTATCCGCCGTAACACAGAGCCCTACATCAAGGTCAAAGTGGGTATGGGTGTCTATAAAGCCGGGCATGACGTAGCAGCCCGCAGCGTCTATCACTTCCGCGCCCGCAGCGTCAAGATTGCCGCCTATGGCGATTATCCTGTCGCCGTCGGTGAGTATATCCTTACGCTCCCTGCCATTTGCGTTTACTATGGTTCCGTTCTTGATGAGTATGCGCATTGACTTTTTCCTCCTAAATGGTATAGGCTGTTGATTCATAAAAAACAAAAAGCGCCCGGCTGTACAGTATGCTGTACGCTCGGCGCTCATAGCAGGCCATTGCGGTGGCCCGTAGAAACTCCCGTCCGATAGAAATCACGAGATTATATGAACACTCTCTTATTGATTTTATATTATCATCCCAAAGAAGAAAAATCAATAACAGCAACGCGAACTTTAAAAAAATCCTATTTATTTTTTTGTTTTATATGGTATAGTTTACTGTAAAAAAGGGCTTTTCTGATAGGCCCGATTGTGCTATACTGCAATAAACAATTATCTAACAAACTTTGTTTAAACCTTAATGTTTTTGTTCGGGCGTCTATGGCGCCCATGTTGGCGTATCAACGGCATTTAAAATCAAGAATGGAGGAAACCGATGAAACAGTCCGAACTTATCACTGCGGCCCTTAAGGGCGATGCAACGCTTGTGGTAAAGAATGCCAGGGTAGTTAATGTATTTACAAACGAAATACTGGAAGGCGACGTCGCCCTCTCGGAGGATACCATCATAGGCGTGGGCAAGGGCTTCGCCGCCAGGGAAGAGATAGACGCGGGCGGCGCGTACCTCTGCCCCGGCTTCATAGACGCCCACGTACACATAGAGAGCAGCATGGTCATACCGGATTCCTTCTCCCGCGTGATAATGCCCCACGGCACCACCACCATAATCGCCGACCCCCACGAGATAGCCAACGTCTGCGGCGTGGCGGGCGTGCGGGCCATATACAAGCTGTCCGATGACCTGCCGCTGAGGGTGCTTTTCATGATGCCCTCCTGCGTGCCGGCCACTCCCTTCGAAAACTCCGGCGCTACCCTTACCGCCGAGGATATGGAGCAGTTCATGCGCAAGAGCCGCATACTGGGCCTTGGCGAGGTAATGGACGCCGTATCCACCATAAACTGCTCAAAGGACATGATGGATAAGCTCCGTCTCTTTGACGGACGGCCCATAGACGGCCACGCGCCGCTGCTTTCCGGCCGCGCACTGAATGCTTACAGGGTGGCCGGCCCCTCCACGGATCACGAGTGCAGCAACTTTGACGAGGTGCTTGAAAAGCTCCGCACCGGCATGAGGATACTCCTGAGGGTAGGCTCCGCCGCCAACGGCATGGAGGAGCTCATCACCGAGATAGTAAAGCACGGTCTGCCAACGGACAACATGATGTTCTGCACGGACGACAAGCACATCGAGAACATTCGCCGTGAGGGCCACATAAACTGCATAGCCCGCATGGCGGTAAAGTGCGGCATGGACCCTATACAGGCGGTAAAGATGGCCAGCTACAACGCCGCCCGCGCCTACGGCCTGCGCAACATAGGCGCCATAGCCCCCGGCTACAAGGGCGACATGGTGCTGTTTGAGGATCTGAAGGATTTCAGGGTGCTCAAGGTATTTACCCGCTTCGGCAGGCCGTATGACGGCAAGCCCACCCCCATGCCCATAATACCCCAGGCGGTATACACCAGCATGAACATGGCCCCCATACCAGAGGACGGCCTCAGGCTCCCCGCAAAGGAGATAATGCCGGTGATATGCCAGATAGAGGGCCAGCTGGTCACAGAGCGCAGGGACCTGCCCGTCTGCCGCGATGCTGAGGGCAACTTCGTATCCGGTAACGGCCTAAACAAGCTGGCAGTTATAGAGCGCCACCACGCCCTGGGCAACATAGGCCTCGGCATAGTTCAGGGCTTCAATATTCACGGCGGCGCCATAGCCTCCACCGTAGCCCACGATTCACACAATCTGGTCATGGTGGGCGATAACGACGACGACATGCTGCTTGCGGCCGAGTCCCTCAGGGAATGCGGCGGCGGCTTCTGCGTGGTGAGCCACGGCATAGTCCTGGCCCGCCTGCCCCTTCCCATAGCCGGTCTTATGACTGATGCGCCTGTTGACAGCGTGCTTGAGATACAGCGCGCCCTTCTGGACGCCGCAGCATACATTGGCGTAGACAAGAAGAGCGACCCGCTTGTGGCCCTCTCCTTCCTGGCGCTCCCCGTTATACCCGCCATACGCCTTACGGATAAGGGACTGTTTGACTCAGCCAGCTTTAAGTTTATAGAAGCTTGATCCCTCAGCTTTAAGGATAAGGAGGACAAGTAATGAATAAGGATAAGGAGGACAAGTAATGAATAAGGATAATCATTCCGTTCAGGCCGAGCACTTGGTCGGCAGGAGTGAAGTGCGCGTGGACGCCTTCGACAAGGTGACCGGCCGCACCAAATACTACGAGGACCGTATGCCGGGCGACGCGCTGTATGTGCGCATAAAGCACTCCACCATCGCCCACGGCTTCGTAAAGAATATAGATACCTCCTGTGCGGAGAAAATACCCGGCGTCGTAAAGGTGCTCACCTGCTTCGACGTGCCGGATATACCCTTTCCCACCGCCGGCCATCCCTGGAGCATGGACCCGGGGCATCAGGACGTAAAGGACAGGCTTTTGCTTAACCGCCACGTGCGCTACTACGGCGACGACGTTGCCGTGGTTATAGCCGAGAATGAGGTCGCCGCCAATCAGGGCGTCCGCGCCCTGAAGGTGGAATACGAGGAGCTGCCCTTCGTGCTTGACGTTCAGGAGGCCATGAAGGACGGCGCCCCACAGCTCCACGATAGCTGCCCGAATAACATACTCAAGCACACCTCCATTCAAAAGGGCAACTACGCAGAGGCTATAAAGGAGCCCGGCCTTATCAAGGTCGAGGGCTGGTATGAGACGCCCACCGTACAGCACTGCCACATAGAGAACCACGGCTGCTTTGCATACGAGGAGAACGGCAGGCTTACCGTGGTCGCTTCAACCCAGATACCCCATATAATCCGCCGCGTTGTGGGACAGGCGCTGGGCCGCCCCTGGGCGGATATAAGGATAGTAAAGCCCTACATAGGCGGCGGCTTCGGCAACAAGCAGGACGCCCTCTACGAGCCCCTGTGCGCATGGTGCTGCACTCAGGTAGGCGGGCGCTGCGTCCGCATAGACTGCGCCCGCGAGGAGACCTTCGTATCCAACCGGGTACGCCATGCCATACGCTTCCATATCGTAACATGGCTGCACAAGGACGGCACCCTCGCCGCCCGCAAGGTAGAATGCTTCTCCAATCAGGGCGCATACGCCTCCCACGGACACAGCATAGTAGCAAAGGCCATGGGCTCATTCCCTCAAATATATCCCTGCGATAACTTCGAGGGCGACGCATACACCGTATTCACCAACCGCCCTGCGGCCGGCGCAATGAGGGGCTACGGAATGCCTCAGGCCTCCTTCGCAGACGATTCCAACATAGATGAATGCGCAAGGGCGCTGGGCATGGATCCCATGGATTACAGGGACAAGGTAATAATGCCCAAGGGCTTTGTGGACGGCTTCTCCAAGAACGAGAACTACTACGATTCCTTCCGTATGTGCCTTGAAAAGGGTGCGGAGGCCATCGACTACCGCAGAAAGGTTCAGGAATACGCCAAGGATACCGGCCCTGTACGCCGGGGCATTGGCCTTGCCGCCTTCTGGTACAACACCGCCGTATACCCAATATCTCTCGAGACCAGCTCCAACCGCATGCAGCTCAACCTTGACGGCACCGTCACCATGCAGTGCGGCGAGACCGAGATAGGCCAGGGCGCGGACACCGCATACGCCCAGATGACCGCCGAGGTGATAGGGCTGAAAAGCTACCGGGACGTACACGTGGTAAGCTGCCAGGATACCGACATAACCCCCACCGGCCTCGGCGCCTACGCCTCCCGCCAGACCTACGTTGCGGGCTTCTCCATACGCCAGACAGGGGACCTGCTCCGCAAAAAGATACTGGAATACGCCTGCGAGGTAACGCGGCAGCCCATACAAAACATGGATATAGTAAATGGCGACATAGTGCGCGTGCCCGACGGGCGGGTGCTGATGAGCCTTTCCGAGCTTGCCATGACCGCCCAGTACAACCCCGTACACAGCGAGCATATAACTGCCGAATCCACCTACACCATCCGCAACAACGCCTACTCCTTCGGCTGCACCTTTGCGGAGGTGGAGGTAGATATTCCCATGTGCAGGGTAAAGCTGGTGGACATGATAAACGTACACGACTGCGGCAGGCTGATAAACCCCGCATTGGCGGAGGCACAAGTTCACGGCGGCATGAGCATGGCAATAGGCTATGGCCTTTCCGAGCAGCTGCTCTTCGATCCTAAGACCGGCAGGCCGCTGAACAATAACCTCCTGGACTACAAGCTCTCCACCTTCATGGATCACCCCGACCTTCGGGCAGAATTCATACAGAACCCGGAGCCTACCAGCCCCTTCGGCACAAAGGCCCTCGGCGAGCCCCCCGCCTGCTCCGGGGCCCCCGCCATACGCAACGCCATATATAACGCCACTGGCGTAGCCATAAATACCATCCCCATAACCCCCCATGTGCTGTTCGCGGAATTCAGCCGTGCCGGGCTTATAAAGGACGAATGGACAAAGGAGGAAAAATAACATGTACGATCTTAAAGCGCTGTATGAGGCTTCCTCCGTTCAGAACGCCGTGGAGCTTCGCCTCGAACACCCCGAGGCACAGATAATAGCCGGCGGCAGCGATGTTCTCGTGCAGATGCGCGAGGGCAAACGCGCCGGCAAGGAGCTCATCTCCATATACGGCCTCGATGAGCTTCGGGGCGTATCCATGGACGAAAACGACAGCATCCGCATAGGCTCCCTTACCAGCTTCTCCCACATAACCCGGGATCCCATTATCCAGAAATACATAAACGTGCTGGGTCAGGCGGTGGATATGGTAGGCGGGCCCCAGATACGCAACATAGGCACCATAGGCGGCAACACCTGCAACGGCGTTACCTCCGCAGACTCCGCCTCCACCCTCCACGCGTGGGAGGCCATAATAGAGCTCACAGGCAGCGAGGGCAAGCGCCTGCTGCCCATACGCGACTTCTACATAAAGGCCGGCCTTGTGGACATACACCCGGACGAGATACAGACCGCCATAATAATACCCAAGGCCAGCTATGAGAACACCTACGGCCACTACATCAAATACTCCATGCGCAACGCCATGGATATAGCCACCCTGGGGTGCAGCGTGAACGTCCGCCTTTCTCAGGATAAAAAGATCATAGAGCGCGCCCGCATAGCCTACGGCGTGGCAGGCCCGGTACCCATGCGCGCCGAAAAGGCCGAGGCTGCCGCCAACGGTCAGCCCGTATCCATGGAGACCGTAGAGGCCTTCGCACGCACAGTTCTCGACGACATCAATCCACGGGATTCCTGGCGCGCCAGCAAGGCCTTCCGCCAGCATATCGCCGTAGAGACTGCCAAGCGCTGCATGACAGAATCCATAATTCTCGCGGGAGGTGAGCTGTAATGGCACAGTATAAGCTTATTCACTGCAACATAAACGGCAAGGACGTAGAAAAGATGGTAGATGTCCGGGCTTCCCTGACCGACATGCTCCGCAACGACTACCACCTCACCTCCGTAAAGAAGGGCTGCGAGGTAGGCGAGTGCGGCGCCTGCACCGTCCTCATCGACGGCGAGA
>OMBG01000984.1_pt1 | contig 13633 bp, 10 predicted proteins | sample 1674251 | NCBI WGS metagenome assembly OMBG01 (sample SAMEA103958153, study PRJEB25191) | human gut metagenome | reverse complement strand
AGATCGACTTTGCCCTGTCCAACATGGCAAACTCCAAGATCAGCAACATCGGCATTGTCACAAAATATAACTACCAGTCACTGATGGACCACCTCGGCAACTGCGAGGAATGGGACCTCAAGCTGGGCGAGGGCGTCCGCTTCCTGCCTCCGTATGCCACCGGCCATACCGGGGCCTACCGCGGCAAGCTCGAAGCGCTCCAGACCGCCATGCCGGTTCTCGGCCGCTGCGATGCGGAGTATGTCGTGCTGTCCGATACGACCGTTCTGTGCGCGATCAATTTTGCGGCAGTTCTGGATGAGCACATCGCCTCCGGCTGCGATATTACAGTTATTGCCAAGGCGGGCCGCGCCAACGGCAAGACCCGTCAGCCGCTGGCCGTCAAGCTCGGAGACGACGGTAAGATCGTCGATCTGGCTGTTGACTACTGCGCGCCGGAGGATTATCTGGTCGGCATGAGTATGTTCATCATGCGTCGCGACAAGCTCATTCAGGTCATCCGCGAGATGGTCCCGCATGGGAAGTACCATCTGGAACGGGATTTCATTCTGCCCGAGTACAATGCCGGCAACCTGAAGGTCAATGTCTATCCGTTCCATAACGTCGCGCTGTTCAACCAGAGCGTGGACGAGTATTTTGTCAACAACATGAAGCTGCTCGAACCCGATGTGCGCCGCAGTCTCTTCCGCAGCGAGATCCCCATCTATACCAAGGTCCGCGACGCCGTCCCGACGCTCTTCGGCTACCATGGACAGGCAGCGAACTGCCTGATCGCCGACGGCTGCCATCTGTTCGGCAAGGCGGAAAACTCCGTGATCTTCCGCGAGGTCGACATTGAAGACGGCGCGGAGGTTCGCGATTCGATCATCATGCAGGGAAGCAAGATCGGCGCGGGCGCATCGATCCGGTACTGCATCCTTGATAAAAATGTCACCATTCGCCCGGGCACGAAGCTGCTCGGCTCAATTGACCACCCGCTTGTGGTCGACAAAGGAGATACCGTATGAAAATCGCAGTAGTTGCCTCTGAGGCCGCGCCGTTCGTCAAGACCGGCGGCCTCGGTGACGTGATGCAGGCCCTTCCGCTTGCGCTTTCTCAGCAGAAGAACACCTATGTCAGCCTCTTTATCCCATATTACAGTCAGATCAAGTATTCCGGCAAGTGGCAGACAGAATTTTTAGGCGCGTTTGACGTGCCGCTGGCCTGGCGGCGGGAATATGTCGGCATTTTCCGCCTCAAGACCCGCCGCAAAAAGCTCCAGATCTATTTCATCGACAACGAGCACTATTTCAACCGCGGCGGCGTTTACGGCTTTGCCGACGACGGTGAACGCTATGCCTATTTCAGCAAGGCCGTCCTCGCAGCAATGAACTATCTGGAGCTTCAGCCGGACGTCGTCAGCTGCCACGACTGGCAGGCAGCGCTCATCCCGCTGCTACTGAAAACGGAATACCGCGGCTGCTTCCCGGATGCGAAGAGTGTGTTTACGATCCACAATATCGAATATCAGGGCAAGTGCAATCTGCAATTCAACTATGACGTGCTGGGCCTTGGCGCAGGCTGCGACGAGATCCTTCGCTTTGACGACTGCACGAACTTCATGAAGTCCGCTATCGTCACAGCCGACCGCGTGACGACCGTTTCCGAGACATACGCGCAGGAGCTGCGCTATCCGTACTATTCCCACGGGCTTGACGGCGTTCTGCAAAGCAGAGGCTCAGACTTCTCCGGAATCACCAACGGCATCGATATGCAGGTTTTTGATCCCGCGAAGATTGAGAACATCGCGCAGAACTTCACTGCAAAGACGCTTCGCGAGGGGAAAATCGCAAACAAGCTTGCCCTCCAGCAGCGCGTCGGCCTGCCGGAGGACCGTGACGTAGCTGTTCTGGCCATGGTCACGCGTCTCGTCGGGCACAAGGGCATTGATCTGCTGTGCTACATCGCCGAGCGCCTGATCCAGCGCCGCATCCAGCTTGTCATCATCGGCACAGGCGAAGAAAAATACGAATGGTACTTAAACACCCTGCGTGAACGGTTTGGCGATAAGGTCTCCGTCAATCTGCTCTTTGACGGCGGGCTTGCGAACCTTGTCTACGCTGCGTCCGACCTGTATCTCATGCCGTCGAAATCCGAGCCATGCGGCCTGTCGCAGCTCATTGCCATGCGCATGGGCTCCGTCCCGGTCGTCAACGCAACAGGCGGACTCAAGGATACGGTCTGGCCGTATAACGAAGCGGATGAGACGGGGCGCGGCTTTACCTTCCAGAGCTACAATGCGGACGATTTCCTCGCCGCCATTGACCGCGCGCTTGCGCTGTACTATAATGAGCCGGAAAAATGGCTGCGCCTCGCCGAAAATGATATGGCGGTCGATTCCAGCTGGGACGTTCCGGCGCAGAAATACATGGCGCTGTTCCAGAACGTCTGCGGACAGTAAGCGCCCTTGAAAAAGATATTAGAGAAAAAGGACATATAGAAGCATGACAAAAGAGAACCTTCTTCAGCACTTACAGGAATGCTGCGACCGGCTGTTCGGCTGCTCGCTCGAAATGGCAACGGAAAAACAGGTATATCGCGCTGTATGCGTCGCCGTGCGCGAGCTTCTGGAGGACGACCGCCGTGCGTTTGTTGAGCAGACGCGTGCAGAGCAGCGCAAGCAGGTCTATTATATGTCGATGGAATTTCTGGTCGGCACGAGCCTGCGCAACAACCTGTACAACATGGGCCTGCTGGAACCGGCAGGGGAGATCCTGCATGATCTCGGCTTCAGCCTGGAAAGCCTCTGCGCGCTTGAGCCGGATGCCGGACTTGGCAACGGCGGCCTGGGCCGTCTGGCCTCGTGCTATATGGACGCAGCGACCGGTCTGAATTATCCCGTGACCGGCTTCTCCATCCGATATGAGTTCGGCATCTTCCGCCAGAAGATCGTCGACGGCTGGCAGATGGAATTCCCGGATAACTGGCTCGAAATGGGCGATGTGTGGCTGCATACCCGCAAGGACGACGCTGTAGAGGTTCGCTTCGGCGGACAGGTGCACGAGTGGATGGACGGCGACAAGTTCAAGACCGCCCAGACAGGCTATCAGTCCGTCATTGCTGTCCCGCACGATTTGTACATTTCCGGCTATGGCTCCAAGGCCGTCAACAAGCTTACGCTCTGGAGCGCCAGTATGCCGCAGAGCTTTGACATGAACGCGTTCTCGCGCGGCGATTATGTCCGCGCGCTCGAGCAGAATACCATGGCCGAGGCCATTTCGAAGGTTCTCTATCCGGCAGACGACCACATCAACGGCAAGCGTCTGCGTCTGCGCCAGCAGTATCTGCTGGTGTCCAGCTCACTGCAGTCGATCCTGAACGAGCATCTGAAAAATTACCATACGCTTGATAACCTGGCTGACAAGGTTGCCGTGCACATCAACGATACGCATCCGGCACTCTGCGTGCCAGAGCTGATGCGCCTGCTGGTCGACGAGCACGACTACAGCTGGGAACGCGCGTGGGAGATCACCTGCGCGACGCTTTCCTACACCAACCATACCGTCATGGCCGAGGCACTTGAGCGTTGGCCGGTCGATCTGTTCCGGGAGCAGCTGCCGCGCATTTACGCCATCTGCCAGGAGATCAACCGCCGCCTCATGGAAAAGCTGCACTGCGTCTATCCGAACGATCCCGGCAAGTGGGAGTATATGGCCGCTGTCACGAACAGCGAGGTCCGCATGGCGAACCTGTGCCTGGCCTGCTGCCATAAGATCAACGGCGTTTCGCAGCTGCACACGGATATTCTTGAAAAAACCATCTTCAGGGATTATTATAATCTCGATCACAGCCGTTTCCTGAACATCACAAACGGCATTGCGTACCGCCGCTGGCTGTGCCAGTCGAACCCGGCCCTGACCGGCTATCTGCAGTCGCTCATCGGCGACGGCTTCCTGAACGACGCGAACGCGCTCGAAGCGCTGCTCCAATACCGTGACGATCCTGATGTTCTGGAAAATCTGCAGGCCATCAAGCGCAAGAACAAGGTACGCCTTGCCGCTTATATCGCGGAGCACAACGGTGTCAACGTCGACCCGGATTCGATCTTCGACGTGCAGGTCAAGCGCCTGCATGAATACAAGCGGCAGCTGCTGAATGTCCTGCATATCCTGACGCTTTACAACGATATCAAGGATCACCCGGAAAAGCCGGTCTATCCGCAGACATTCATCTTCGCGGCCAAGGCCTCCGCAGGCTATTATCTGGCCAAGCAGATCATTTCGCTCATCGTCGCCGTTTCCAATCTTGTAAACTCTGACCCGCAGGTGCAGAACAAGCTCAAGGTGGTCTTCATTGAAGACTATAAAGTCTCGCTGGCCGAGATCATCATCCCGGCTGCCGACCTGTCCGAGCAGATCTCCGTTGCGGGTAAGGAGGCCTCCGGTACCAGCAACATGAAGCTGATGATCAATGGCGCGGTCACGCTCGGCACGCTCGACGGCGCAAACGTCGAGATTCGTGAGCGCGTGGGCGACGAGAATATGTTCCTGTTCGGCATGACGGCCGACGAGGTGCAGGCGCTGTGGCAGCGCGGCTATGACCCGCGCCAGTTCCTGACGCCGGAGCTTGACAGAGTTCTGCAAATGCTGACCTCCGGTGTGCTGGGGCAGCGCTTTGACGATGTCGCCGCTTCGCTCCTGACGCCGCGCTTCGGCGCTGCCGACAGCTACATGACCGTCGCGGACTTTGCAAGCTACAAGGCTGCCAAGGCGCACGCGGTCGAGGTCTATCAGGACCGCACCCGCTTTGCAAAGATGTCCCTCACAAACATCGCAAGAGCCGGCATTTTCTCCTCCGACCGCTCGGTCGAGCAGTACGCCAGAGAAATCTGGGATCTGTAAGCACCACAGCAAATATTCCGAAGGGGCCGACAAGCATCGTCGGCCCCTTCCCTGATGAAATGGACGGTACGCCACATGAGAATTCTATTCGACAGCAAGCTTTCGCAGTTCAAAACGCCCTTCGGAACGCTCAAACGGCAGGAGGTCTGCACGCTGCACATCATGATCCCGTGCTCCTGCCGCACAACGGCGGTCTGCCTCGTTTTGCAGGCGGAAAACGGTGCGGAGCTGCGCCGTGTCCCGTTTGCAAAGCAGTCAGACGATACGCTCTACGATACCTGGGGCGGAGAGCTGACGATTTCCGATGCCGGACTGTATTTCTATTACTTCCATATCACCACGCAGGATGGCGCGTTCCGCCTGTTCAAGCAGGGCGAAAGCGACACGAACATGGAAGACGGCGGCCTCTGGCAGCTCAGCGTTCTGGAGGAAAAATTCCCCGTCCCGGACGACTGCGCGGGCGCAATCATGTATCAGATCTTCCCAGACCGCTTTTTTCAGGCCGGAGTTTGTGACCTGACCGGGAAGATCACGCCCTATTGGGTGCATGAGAACAAGGACGACGTGCCGGTCTATCTACCGAACGCCAACGGCGAGGTGCTCAACAACGACTTTTACGGCGGAAATCTGAACGGCATCCGCGAAAAGCTTCCGTATCTGCACGCGCTCGGTGTGGAGATTTTATATCTCAATCCGATTTTCTATGCATGGTCGACGCACCGGTACGATACCTGTGATTACAAGCGCATCGACCCCATGCTCGGCTCGGAGGCGGATTTCCGCGCGCTCTGCGGCGCGGCGCACGCGCTGGGCATGAAGATCATTCTCGACGGCGTATTCAGCCATGTCGGCAGCCGCAGTGCGTATTTTCAGCAGGCGATCCATGACCCGGCCTCGCCGTACCGCGGCTGGTTCCGGTTCAAGCAGTATCCAAACGTCTACGACAGCTGGTGGGGGATCACGACGCTGCCGTGCATTGACAAGCTGAACCCGGATTATATGGACTATATCATTGACAGTGACGACAGTGTTGTCGTCCGTTGGCTGAAGCTTGGCGCGGACGGCTGGCGGCTGGACGTCGTCGACGAGCTGCCGGACGCGTTTCTCGCACGCCTGCGTGAGCGTATCCGGCAGGTCAAGCCGGACGCGATTCTGATCGGCGAGGTCTGGGAGGATGCGTCCAACAAGATCGCATATGACTGCCGCCGCCGGTATTTTACCGACCGGCAGTTGGATTCTGTTATGAATTACCCATGGCAGAAGGCAATCCTGCGCTATGTGCGCGGAGAGGATGACGGGACAGGACTTGGCGCGTCTATTCGCACGATTGCGGAGAATTACCCGCCCGATGTGCTGCAGGCTGTGATGAATATTCTGTCCACGCACGACACCCCGCGCGCCATCAACGCGATTCTCGATCCGCGTGACGGCGACCGGGCAGAGCTGGCCCGGCGGCACTTTACGGCGGAGCAGCTTGCAGAGGGGAAAAACCGTCTCAAAATGGCGGCATTTTTACAGTTTATGCTTCCCGGTATGCCGTGTATTTATTACGGCGACGAGGCGGGCATGACCGGCTACCGCGACCCGTTCAACCGCGCGTATTATCCGTGGGGCAGGGAAGACGGCAATTTAATCTCGTTCTACCGCTCACTGGCGCGCGTCAAAAAAGCTTCGCCCGCCCTGCGGCGCGGCACGGTTCTGGTATTGGAAGCGGGCGGCGGACGTCTGATGCTGCTGCGGCAGTATGAGGGCAAAAATGTGGCAGTCTGCTGCAACCGCTCGGAAAGCCCGTGGACGCTTCCGCACAGCGGCACGATCCTACTCGGCGGCGGCATCGCCGAATATACCGGCGAAACGCTCACCCTCGGTTGCGGCGGCTTCTGCGCCATGGAGCGCGAATAATATACGGAGGCAATTCAAATACAAATCAGAGCTGCAGCGTGCTCAACTCGCTGCAGCTCTGACAAGACATGAGGAAGGAACCCGGAGCAGGCATGATTTCGGTCATGCCTGCTTTTCGTTCCAATAGCCGTCCTTTTCAGCTTGCCGCGCCAAGCGTATCCGCAAGCGCGGTATCGGCGGAGAAGGTACTGAGATTGTAGAGGAAAAGAACATCGGTCACGCCGCGCTGCGTCATAAGCTGCTCTACATCGTCGTAGTAATAGCGCGGATCGATCATGACAATCTGCTGATAGTAGGGGATGAGGAACGGTACGAAGCTGTTCGCATAGGAATCCTTGAAAATCAGCAGGATTTTCCCATTATTTGCGGTCGTTTTGATGGTGACAAGCGGATGGTTGCCGCCGAAAAAGACGGTGTATTTATCCTTCGTATCCAGCGCAGAATCGACAAAGACAGAGCCGGCCTTTTCCTGCGTGCTGTCGTAGAGCACATAGTAGCTCACATCGGTGCCGAGCGGCTCATAGGCCGTGATCGTATCCTCGGCGGTGTGCTTGCCGCTCTTAGAGGCAAGCGTGCCCTCAAAGGAGTTGGTCAGGACATGGACGCGATAGTTCGTGATCGGCGTCTCGATCCCAAGCAGCTCCGCCGAGGCGTCAAAGGCGCAGTATGCGCCGAGGCTTGTCCAATGGTGGTCAGTGCGGTAAAAAACGCCGTCCCTGACGTGGGCTTTCAAAGCCAGCGTCACATCTGCATACTGCATACAGGGCGAAAGCGCTTGATTGACGGTGAACAGATCCTCCTGCTGATTGTGCGCAGGCGCGTTTGCAGGAAGATAATCGCGCATAACGAGGGAGGCGTTTGGGACGATCATCGCCGTCATGCGGAGATCATCGTGCTTCGCGGCGAACTCCTTCATCGCGGTCAGCGTCCGGTCAAGCACAGCCGGATCGGGGGCCTCCGGGATCTCAATCAGATAATTGTCCTGACAAAGGTAAACGCCGTTGGACTCCTTCTGCCCAAGCAGCTGGTCGATCCGCAGCTTGGCGGAAATCCAGTGGTCGCGCGCAAAGAACTGATCTGCAAAGGCAGACTGCAGCTTCGACATAAAGCTTCCGTCCAGAACTGAAGCCGCCGTCAGCGCCGGATAGGCTTGAAGCTTTCGGTTCTCATTTTCCGAGAAATCGCGCTTCGTGTGAAGCAGATTGACAAGGCCGAAGACAAGCAGAACCACGGCAAGCAGCGCGGCCAGAAGGACTCCATGCAGCTGGCTGTTGCGCTGAAGGATCAGCTGCTGCTTTTCAGAGTCCTGCCTGCGCTTTTTTTGCGGATTCATGGGATCACCTCGCTTAGAACTGAGCATAGAGGAAGGATTGATAGGTGGCGTTCGTCATATACGGGACGCAAAGCAGGAAAATGCCGATCAGAAGCAGCGCAGAAAGCACAAGGCCAGGACTGCGCCGCGAGAACACGAGATGCCGGTAAAGCGTCCGAATCCATGGGCCGCAGCCAAGAATGCCGAGTACAAGAAGCTTCCAGTTTGCTGCAAAATAGTATTTTGCGGTGGAATCCCAAAACGCGCGGCTCCCGGCACCGAACATCCGCCCAAGATAGAAAATCGCCGAGGAAAAATCAGGAGAGAAGAACAGCACCCAGCCGACGATGACGGCCAGCAGCGTCAGAATATGGCGAATCGGGGAGGGCGTCTTTGCAAGGATGCCTTTGAGCGGATACTTTTCCAGCAGCAGCAAAATCCCGTGATACAGGCCCCATGCCACGAATGTCCACGACGCGCCGTGCCATAGGCCGGTCAGGATCCAGACGATCAGCAGGTTGCGGATGCACTTTGGCGTGCTTACACGGCTGCCGCCAAGCGGGATATACACATAGTCACGGAACCAGCGGCCAAGGGAAATGTGCCATCTGCGCCAGAACTCCGTCAGGGAAGCAGAGAGGTAGGGATGGTCGAAGTTGGCGTCAAAGTCGAAGCCGAACAGCTTCGCCATGCCGATGGCCATGTCGGAATAGCCGCTGAAGTCGAAGTAGAGCTGAAGCGAATAGCAGATCGCGCCGAGCCACGCCGACCCGCCGGAAAGCGAACCGGATGAGAGTGCAGAAATACTCTGGAACGCAGCACCGAGATTATCGGCCAGCAGCACCTTTTTCGCAAGGCCAAGAACGAGCATCGGGACAGCTTCGGAAACCTTGTACAGCGTCACCGGATGCGATTTCAGCTGCGGCTCGAACTGTGCGTACTCGACGATCGGGCCGGAGATCATTTTCGGGAAAAAGCTGACATAAAGGCAGAAATCCAGCGGATTTTTCTGCGCGGGCGCGCGACGGTGGTAAACGTCCGAAAGATACGACAGGTTCTGGAAGGTGAAGAAGGAAATGCCGAGCGGAAGCGCCGCAGACGGCGCGTTCAGCGTGAACGGCAAAATGGCGTTGAGCGTTTCGATGGCAAATGCGGCGTATTTGTAAAAGCCGAGAAGCAGCAGATTGAACAGCACGCCGATCACAAGAAGGAATTTTGTGCCGCGCTGCCCCGATTCCGCACGATTGCCAATGTCCAGGCCGACGCAATAGTTGAAAACCGTTACCAGCAGCAGAAGCAGCAGATAGACCGGAGAACCCCATGCATAAAAAACGAAGCTGATCAGAACAAGAAGTGCGTTCTTGCAGACACGTGGGCAGACCAGGTACAGGATCAGGCTGACCGGGAGAAACGCGAAGACAAAAAAGAGCGTGCTCAGATTCACGACGGTTCCTCCTTAAAGCGCTTTCAGAAACGCCTGCGCGGCAGCGGCTGCGTTCTCATGCACAACGAACAGGATATAATTGCCCTGTATCTCCACAACGGAGTTGGAGAGCAGATCATACTGTTCAACGCCATAGCCCTCGAAGCTCTTCATCTGCGTCTGCCTGCGGGCCTGAATGGCGTCAGAAACGGACGTCTGCTGCGAGAGATCGGAGAGCTTGACGAGCAGCAGCTCCCGTGCCCCCATATTTGTGGCCGGATAATAGAGCAGGCAGCCGTCCATTTCAGACGGTGCAAAGCCATAGAGCCGCCGCACCATCTGCGCGTCCGCCTCCTGCATATCCGTCAGATCGATCGATTGCAGAACGGCACTGCTGACAGCGTCAAAGGACGCGCTGCTCTGCCGGTTCTGCATCGTCTGCGTGTAGAGAAAGCCCGCGGTCGCCAGAGCGGCGGCAAAGGCGAAAATGCGCAGGAGGATGCTCACGATTCCCACGCGGCGGGCCGCAGGCTGCGCAGCAGCAGTGTCCGGAGCAGGCACGTCTTCTGTGACAGCGGACTTTTCCGGCGCGGGGGGCTTGTTGGCTTCCGGCGTTTTCACCGGCTCGCGGATGGGCTGCGGGTCGGTAATGGGGGCAGCGGCGGTTTTGCGGCTGGCCGGAGCGTTGTCCAAAAACTCTGAAAAGTCGACCCCATCGATCACAAGCGGGGCGGATGGGGCAGGGGAAGCGGGCTGCTTCTGCGCCGGAACGGCCTGCTTGGCCGCTTTTTTTGTGGGTGCAGAGCCGAATTCGGCCAGAATATCGTCAATCGCCTGCTCCTTCAGCTCCGGCGAAAGGCTGCTTCCGCCGCGCAGGAGCAGGTCATTCAGCTGCGGATTCGTTTGATTCAAGGGCAAAGACATAATCATATACCTCAGCAATCAGTTCGGTACCCCAAAGCGGGTAAAAGCCGCCCAGCAGGTGCACGCCGTCGTCCTGATAAAGATCCGTGTGTTCTTCGCAGAGCTGCGTAATGTCCACGTACGGCGTGCCATTTTCCTCGCAAAAGGCGCGCACGGCGTCGTTGTAGTCCGGGATCTCCCGCCATGCGGGGATGATGGAGCAGACATAGACCGTGGCGTTCGGAAGGTGCTCCTTGAGCAGGGCAAGTGTGTTGTTGATTTCGTTTACATAATCCTCTGGCGTTGGCCAGTACCCGATGCCGACGTCATTGATGCCATAGGTCAGGAAAATGATTGACGGATTCAGCGCGACAAGCTCCTCCAGGTGGTCAATGACCTTTTTGATGGTCGCGCCGGAGTCGGCGAACACGCGCTCAGGGGCCAGATAGCCATAATAGGTGAAGCCTGACGTTCTGGAGTCGCCGAGCATGGCGTAATCCTCAAACAGCGACCAGACGGAAATTTCTCCGCTGTAGAGCTTTGCGCGCCATTCGTCCCGCATCGCATCCAGCTCCGCCTGACGGATGGCCTTGAGCTCCGCTTCCACGTCGTTGGGGCTGTGTGCCTCCTGCTCCTGAAGCCATTGCACGCCGGATGCGACATCCGCATCCGTTGCAGAGGCAGCGGCGCGCTTCGCCGGGAACACAAAAATCCATAAAATCAGCAGCAAAAAAAGAACCAGAGGCAAAAGCGTCAGCATCCTCCAGCTCCAAGCCCTCGCATTCATCAGCGTAACCCCCAGAGGTGAAAGTCAACCGGATATCAAGCCTGACTATTATAGTATAGCGCCACCGGTTTGTCTACAAAAATTGACAAAATACGCGCTGATTTTTTCGGGGGAGGGTGAGCTTTTGGCGAGGAGATAAAACCCCCGCAGCCGAAGCTGCGGGGGAGCGCTCATACTGTATGCTGTTCGGATTTCGTGTCAGCCCTGATAGGTTCTGTATCATTCTTTTTGTTCCCGTATGTTTTCCACCTGATACACAGCACAAGGCTGTCCGACCGGATCGCGGAGCGGATCAGCTTCTGGTTCGCTTTTGCAAATTCAAATACATAATCCAGCATCTTATTGTAGAAAGCCACCGGGTCATCCGTAGGGCTGTCCTGCCGGATGCGTTCGTTGTAGTCATTGATGACCTCTTTTACAATGAATGCCAGCAGCTCGTATTTATCGGCGAAATGCTTATAGAAGGTAGACTTCCGGATCATCGCCCGGTCGCACAGCTCTTTGACCTTGATGTCCTCAAAGGGCATCTCCTCCATCATTTCAATCAATGCCTTTGTCACGGACATATACGGAAAGAATTCCACCCCGTTCTTTGAACGGAATCCGGAGCTATTTTGAAATCCCGAAATTCTACTATGCAGAGAAGAAACGGGTGATTCGCACAGAAGCAATACACGCCCTCATGCGGCAGCTCGTCGGAATGGGCGTTTTTCAGGACGAAGATGACGTTCGAAAAGAGGCGTTGACGGACTACGATGTGATGCTTCCACCTACAGAATAAGCGAATGGGACTGCTAGGCGAAGATACATATTTGTTATACTCGCATGAATTTAGAGTTTTATTATCTGATCTATCGCATAAAGCGGCAGATTCACAAGCCATTCTTCTTTTTTGTAGTCTGCCATAGAGGTGCGGACAGAAACTTCAGGTGCAAATTTTTCGTGATATGTTTTCAGACTTTTTGCTCTGAGATTTACTTCTGCCTTTACTTCAACAGGTACAATTCGCTCGCCCGTATCAACGACAAAGTCAATCTCGCAGGAGCCTCTGTCATTGGTGTAGTAATATACATCCAAATCTTCGATCGTTTTCAGCTGCTGACAAACATACTGATCCGTAAGGGCGCCTTTAAACTCAACAAAAAGGTCATTGCCGTCAAGTAAAGTACGCTGGCGAAGTCCAGCCATGCAGCCCAGAAGCCCGACGTCCACCACAAATAGCTTAAATGCTTTCAAATCCTCATAAGCCCGCAGGGGGATGCCCACTGTATTGACACGGCTTACCTTATGAACAAGGCCACAGTCACTGAGCCATAGAATAGCGGTTTCGTACTCTTTTGCGCGCGCACCTTCGCGTACAAGACCGTATATGAACTTTTTGTTTTCTTTTGCCAACTGAGAGGGGATACTATTCCATAACATACGCAGTCTTGGAACGATTTCATTGGGAGCGTGCTTAGAGAAATCCTGTTCATAGGCTGCAAGGATCCGCTTCTGAATATCACGAACTTCATTAAAGTCTTTGTTTTCGGCAAAGCTTTGTACCGCTTCAGGCATTCCGCCGACAAAATAATAGTGCTTCAAAGCATCAATATATGTTTGCTTGAAGCTCGTGATCATTTGGAAGTCTTGGCTATCCAGAAGCGCGGCAAATTGCTCTTTGCCGGTTGCCATTAGAAACTCTTTGAAAGAAAGGGGATATAATTTTAGGAAATCTACCTTGCCAACAGGGAAAGACGTGCCTTGATGCAAGGCGATACCGAGCAAAGAACCGGCGCATACAATGTGATACTGCGGAGCATTTTCATAGAAATATTTGAGAGAGGCCAAGGCTCGTGGAACTTCCTGTACTTCATCAAAAACCAACAGAGAATTGTTGGGGTCAATTTTATGGCCTACATACAGCTCCAAACCCATAATTAAACGATCTGTATCCAGATCAGAAGCAAACAGCTCGGCCATTCTGGAATTGGAGTCAAAATTGATGTATACGGTATCTGCATATGACTGTCTGCCAAACTCTTTCATCAGCCAAGTCTTACCAACCTGCCGAGCACCTTCAATAATCAAAGGCTTCCGGCGTTTGCTTTGCTTCCATTTTAATAGCTTTTCTATTGCAATTCGGTACATATATGCACCTCCATCCTTATAATTCAAGGATAGTATAGCATAGAACCACAAAAAATACAACGAAATTTAGACTGATAGTCACACTTTTTGCGACGAATTAAGGTTGAACGCTTCTAAAGGCGTTTTCTATGCGTGCTTATGTAGTTGGCGCTGAAAAAAGAAGGCCTGTTCTGAATATATTACAGCGGCGCAGATTCTGCGCCGCTGTAAACAAAGAACAGGAAGAAATCACAAGAGACATGCTGCCTGCCAGCTCTCGCCCATACCGGCCAGATGCAATCCCTCTTTGCCGGTGT
>OMBG01000968.1_pt1 | contig 13754 bp, 10 predicted proteins | sample 1674251 | NCBI WGS metagenome assembly OMBG01 (sample SAMEA103958153, study PRJEB25191) | human gut metagenome | reverse complement strand
AAGGAGAAAAGAAGAGAACCTCTGTCTGCATGAGGATATTATATCATCGCGCATCTGCGCGCTGATAACGGCAAAGAAAAGAAGGGAAGAAAAGTCATCTCATACGGCGGAGCCGAATGCTGCTTAAAGCGAATAAGTACCGCAAGGATAAAAAAGCGGACTGCCGCCAGAACGAGCTTGGAAGCCGCATTTTCATGGGAAGGGTTTTTGGCGATTATGCGGAATGTCTGCATTTTTATCCGAGTTTTTCCTATGGACGAATTATAGCAGGAGAAAGGCCTGACGCTTTTCTGCGTCCGGCCGTCCACTTCTGCCCGCAGTGCGGGCAGTTTCGGGGGATGAAAATGGCGCTTTTCTGCGGCTGTCAAAAATGGAATGACGCTGTTATTTCCCAAAAGCCGCGAAATGCCAGTAAAATCAAGGACAATTTTGACGCTATTATGATTTTTGGAGGTTTTGACCATGAAAACAGAAGAACGAAGCCGACACACAGTTTGGATGGAGAATGCGGTTTGGCAGCGGGTGCAGGAACACTACAAAAGCGACGGATGCAGCACGCAAAACGAATTCATTGCAAAAGCAATTCTGTTTTACTGCGGCTATTTGCAGAGCGAATATGCCGGAGACTTCCTGCCGAAAATCCTCGGAGAAACGCTGGAAGCTATCCTCAGTATGTTTGGTGACCGCATCGGCAAACTGCTTTTGAAACAGGCTGTCGAGCAAAACGTCTGCAATCACATCCTTGCGTCGGACACGGATATTGACGCGGCAACATACCAGAAAATGCGCGGTATGAGCTATCAGGAGGTGCTGCGGACAAACGGACAAATCTCGTTCCCGGAGGTGCTCCGTCAGCAGAAACGACTCTGAGCTTACAGAGAAAAGCAGCTTGCAAGCCGAAAAACTTGCAAGCTGTCTTCTGAAAAAACAACGCTTTACTGAACAATTATTTGCGCTTTATGCCGCCGAGGATACTGCGCCGCCCAGCAACCCAATGGGCATCCGTGCGGACTCTAAACGCTGCAAAAAGCTCATGCAGAAGCGGCTGGCGATAGGGTATAAAGCATAAAGCCCACGAGCAAGGCGCAGGGCTATTCGCAGATCCTGTAATTTTTGCTTTTCAAGATCCGCGTCGCAGGAGACGAAGAATAACAGGGCACCCCGACCGTGTATGGAGGGGTGCTCTGTTCGATAGATTCTCAGTTCCAGCGGACAAACCGCAGCTGTTCCTGCCCGGATGTATTCGGCGCGTGAAGCACAAGATAGCGTGTCCCATCGAATGCGTCAAACAGCATTCCGTGCCCGCCAAAATCAAACGCGGGCGCTTTTTGCTGTGTCCACGGTCCGGTGAGCTTCCCGGTCCGGCTTTCCGCAATTCCGATCGCATAGCCGTCTGCCGCGAAGCTCGACCACAGCATTTTCAGCTTCCCATCCTCGTGGAACAGGAACGGACCGTCCGTTACATAGTTTTCGCCCTTCGCAACCACGACGTCGCCGGTGCCCGGTACGCTCCACGGAGCATCCTTTGCATGGAACAGTGTGACCGGCGCTCCGGTCGCCTTGGAGAGGTCCTTTGCCAGCGGAAGTGCGCAGATGGCGCCGTTCTGGATCTGCGTCCATTCATGGGAGAAAACCAGCCAGGGCGTATTTTCTTCGACATAGAGCGTGCCGTCCAGACAGTCCCAATCTTCCGGTGTTGCGGGAGACCCCGAAATGGGAACGTATGGTCCGGTGATCTGCCCGGAACGGAAGATATGTACGCCGCGGTGCCGGTTCTCTGCATAAAAGCTTGCGATCAGATACCAGCTGCCTTCGTAATGGTGAACCTCCGGAGCCCAGAAGTTTTTCGTTCCCCAGAAGCCTTCCGGCGGGCGAAAGGCGTATTCCGGCTCCGACCAGAGCTTCAGGTCCCGGCTGCGGTATACCTGAAAACCGATGCCGACGCCGTTCCATGGGTCCGCATCCGTTGTGCCGAACAGATAGTACTGCATGGAGGCGCGGTCTGCAACGACGAATGGGTCACGGATTCTAATATGATCTGTAGAAATTGTATACAATATTTGCGTCCCAGATTGTAGTGCCGTAGGCATTGTTAGAATCATCTCCCATTTTATTCTGTTATGCTTACGAATTTTGTTTGCTCCAAGTGTTCATAGAAAATGTCATTCGTAGATTTTGAACTATTCCACCATGTTGATACGTTTTTAAAACAAATATGATAAAGACGATTGCTTTCAGAAAAGCCGGAGAGGAAAATAAGATAGTTTTCCGGCATCGTGATCTCCTCGAATGTAATATCATGCACCTGCCCGGCTTCCCGGTCCGTGGACCAACGGTCGCGGGTGATCACGCAGCAGATGGCGTAATTGCTCTCCTGACGGATGCGGATGTTTCGGAACGTGATATGGTGCACCTCCGCCGCGTCGCAGATATAAATCGCCAGCGCGCCGACCTCGGTCGTCCAGTCTGCCATGCTGTGCAGCACATCGCAATCCTCAAATACCGCATCATGGATGCCGAAGCGCGATTCTCCCGCCACGCCGAAGGCGCGGACCTTGTCGTTCCAGACCGTGCAGCGCCGAACAAGAATATCGTGCGTCCCGGTCTGCGGCGTGAGCGCCATACTCTTGAGACAGATGGCATCGTCGCCGGTACGCAGGAAGCAGTTTTCCACCAGCGCGTGCTGTGTGTCAACCAGATCGATTCCATCGCTGTTCTCGCGGTAGGCGAGCATCCGCACCCGGTCAACATGAACGTTTTTGCAGCCGAAAAACGGGAGCGTCCAATGCGCGGCACCGACAAAAATGACGTCGGATACGGAAACGTCTTCGCAGCTGGTAAAGACCATGCTGCGCCGCGCGTGCCAGTCCAGCGCGGTCAGATCGATGATGCCTGCACCGCAGACGCGGATATTTTTCTGTCCCTCCGCATGGATAAAATCTTGATAATTCGGCTTTCCAGCCCAATCGTGTGCTTCCAGAACAGGCTCTGTCTCGTCCGGCTGTTCCGGAACGAGGATTGCTCCAGGCGAAAGGTACAGCGTCTGCCCGCTTTTGAGCTCCAGTGTGCGGATACGGTGAATGCCGGGCTCCAGAAACAGGACAGAATCATCCTCTGGATTCGGGGCAGCGGCTGTATCATTTGCGCGGAAAACTGCCAGCGGGTGCAGGTGGCTGCCGTTCGCCTCGATGAGAAGGTTGTACGCTTCCGGCGCGGAAAAGTGCAGTTCCTGACCGCAAAGCGCTCCGGACAGATGCAGCGACTCTGGCAAGATTTCTGCGCTGCGCAGAGGCGGAATGGACTTCGCGGTCAGCTCCGACGCGTCGAACGGAATCACGACGAAGCTATGCGGTCCGCCGTGCGTGACCGGCGTGTCATAGACCAGAAGCTCCGCTCCGTCCGCGAAGAAGCGCCAATAGGAGGAACGCGCCAGCCCGGAGGACCATGCGCTGTGTGACTCCACGCCACGCGTCCGGAAATCACGGAGATTTTCCGCATAAGAAATGGAATCTGCATCCGATGTTGGAAAGATTCTCATGTGCTTCACCCCTTCACCGCGCCGGAGGTCATGCCGGACATGATCTGCTTCTGCGCGCAGAAATACAGCAGCACGACCGGGAGCGAGACGATGACCACGTCAGTAAAGACCAGATTCCAGTCGGAGCTGTGCGTGCTGAAGAAATTGTAGATGGTAAGCGGCAGCGTATAGTTTTCAGACGTGTTCAGGAAATAGATCGTCGTCCCGAAATCGTTCCAGATGTTCATAAACGTCAGGATAAAGAGCGTCACCGTCATGGGCTTGAGCAGCGGGAAAACGACGCGAAAAAAGAGCGTCAGCGAGCCGCAGCCATCTAGAATTGCCGCCTCGTCGATGTCGCGGGGAATGCTCTTGAGCGCACCCAGATACAGAAATGTTCCAAGCGGCAGGTTTGCCGCCGTCAGGACAGCCGCCGCACCTGCAAATGTCTTCAGATGCAGGTAGCTGCACAGCATATACGTCGGAATGATCTGCCCCGGCACGATGAGCCCCAGCACGAAAAAGGTTGTGAGCTTCCGGCTGAAACGCGTGTTCCGGCGCTGCAATATGAACGCCGCCAGCGCGGACAGAAGGATGATCAGCAGCACGGAAAGGCAGGTCACGATGCAGCTGTTGCGAAATGCGTGCAGTACGCCAGTCTCCATCACTGCCCGGTAGTTTTCAAGGATGTTCCACTGCTTCGGAAGTGCCAGTCCAAGCTCTGCCGCCTCTTTTTTTGTCTTGAAGGAGTTCAGAACGATCATGGCAAATGGCGTGAGCATGAAAAGGCTCAGCAGGAAGCCGACCGCCGTGCGCAGAAAATGTGTACGCCGCTTCATACCTCGACCTCCTTTCCGGACAGGAAGCGATTGGTCGGCAGGGCAATGAGCAGCACGAAGAACGTCAGGATCATGCTGGCGGCACACCCGCGTCCATAGCTTCCGCTGCTGAACGAGGAGTAGATCAGCGTTCCGAAAACGGAGGTCGCATTGCCGGGACCGCCGTTGGTCAAAGCCTGCACAATATCGAAGACCTTGAGCCCGCCGACGATGCTGATGACGACGGCGTTGTTGAATGCGGGCATGATGAGCGGCAGCGTCACAGAGCGAAACTGCTGCCAGCGGCTGGCACCGTCGAGCTCTGCGGCTTCATAGTAAGTCGTGTCGATCGCCCGAAGCCCTGCAAGCAGGATGACCATCGTATAGCCCGTCCATTTCCAGATCTCCACAAAGGCGCAGGAGAAGATGGCGATTTTCGGATTGGTCAGCCAGTTTTGCGTCAGCGCACCCAGCCCGATTGCGGTCAGCGTGCGGTTGATGAGCCCGGACGGGTGCATCATGGAGCGGAACACCAGCCCGACGGCGACGTTGTTCAGCACGGCAGGCAGGAAGAAAACCGTCCGCATATAGTTTACACCGCGGAAGCGGTTGTTTACCAGCAGCGCCAGCGCCAGCCCGAAGCCGACCTTTCCGAGCGTCGTGACAATGGAAAAAAGCAGGGTGTTTTTGATCGCGACGCTGAAATAGGGGTTGCGCAGGACAGTTGCGTAGTTTTCCAGCCCCGCAAAGGTAAAGGAGGAAATTTTGAACGTTTTCACGTTGAAAAAGGACAGAAGAAAGCCGGATGCCGCTGGAAGCACGTACAAAACACCGTAAACGATCAGCGCGGGCAGCACAAGTGAATAGGGATACGGGCTTTTCATCCGCAATTTGAGTGATTTGGTCTGATTCAAGGGAACGCTCCTTTTTTGACGGATATGAATAAATGGAGTGCAGGCACTCCATTTATTCATCAATATTCAGCTTCTGTGGGCCTTAATTCCAGTTGGGGTCGTTTGCAGCCTTGGCGTTGTCGGCAGTGTCGCTGTCGAGCAGGCTGATGACCTGATCGATGTCCATGCCTCCGGCAAGATAGTCCTGCACGTGGATATGATAGTCGCCGTAGTGGTAGACGTTGCCGTTCTGCCAGACCTCCATGCTGTTGCCCTTGAGCATTTCATCATACAACGTCTGATATGCCTCGGGAAGCTCGCAGGTCACCTTCTGGTTGAGGTAGATGCCGGGCTGCGCGGTCGCGTAGATCTGCTGCGCCTCAGAGGAGGCGAGGAAGTTCAGGACCTTTTCGCCGAGCGCCTGATCCTTGCAGGCTGCGGTCATGACAACGGAGCCGGGCATGGAGGAACAGGTGTAGTTCTTCTCATACAGCGGGAGAATGAACGAGCCGATCTTGTCGGCGGATTCCGGATACTTCCCGGCAATCTCGTCGTAGACCCAGGTGCCGTTGCAGTACATACCCGCAGTGCCCTCTGCCAGCGCGGTCTGCGCCATGTCATAGGTGTCGGAGAGGAAGCTGCTGTTGACATAGCCCTTTTCGACCATGTCTTTGGACATGATGATGGCGTTCTTGAAATTGATGGCGTCGGAATAGTGGCGCTTGTTGGTGTTCATCTCGTTCCAGAACTCCGTATAGCTCAAGCCGCTTTCCACAACGTCCTCGTTGAAGCCGAAGTGCGTGATGCACTGAAGCGTCCAGGTGTCGGCGCCGGAATAGTACAGCGGGGTCACGCCGATCGCCTTGAGCTTTTCGCAGCAGTCCAGGAACTCGTCCCAGGTCGTGGGAGCGGCTTCAATGCCGGCAGCTGCAAAGACGTCCTTGTTGTAGAAGATGCCGACCAGCGAGGTGGAGTCCATCGGAACGGCGTAGAGCTGACCGTCGTAGATGTAGTGTCCTTCCTCCAGCTGATCCTGGCTGTACTCGGACATATCCACGTTCTGAAGCGGCACGATCTGATCGAGCACGCCCGCATTGTGGTCGAGCCACTTCGGACCGTAGGTCTGAAGCAGATCGGGCAGATCGCCGGTCGCGAACTTGGCGCGGACAAGCTCTTCGCCCTCGCCGCCGCCGGCGATGATGTCAATCTTCAGGTGGAAGCCGAGCTCCTCGGCGTGCTCGTCAATGTACGCGGTCAGCGCTTCCCAACCGGACTTGTACCAGTCCGTGAAGGTCAGCATCGTGACGGTCGGGATTTCTGCCGGAGTTTCCGGCTGCGCGGGCTGCTCGGGCGTTTCCGTTCCGGCATTTTCGCTCTGCGCCGGCTCCTGCGTGTCGGCAGGCGCGGGCGTTCCCTGTTTCGTGCTACAAGCGACCAGCGATGCGAGCATCATCAGCGCAAGCAGCAATGCAAGAATCTTTTTCATGATGGTTCCTCCTGTTTCGTTGTTCTGAGAGGATCTCTCTCATGCCCTTATTATAATTGGAGGGGCTTTGGGCGGAATTGTACTCTTTTTTGAAATAACGGTACTTTTTATTTCTGCGTTTTCCGGTATTCCTTCGGCGTCATACCGGTGCAGCGCTTGAACGCTCTGGCAAAATACGCGTCGTCACGGAAGCCGCTCAGCCGGGATACCTCCTTGTTGCTATAGCCTCCGGCGCGCAGCAGCTCCTTCGCCTTTTCGATCCTGTAGGAGCACAGATAATCGGCAAAGCCGACGTTCAAGTCTTCGCGGAACAGGCGGCTGAGATACGCCGCGCTGATGCCGATGAACTCCGCGACGGTGCCCTGTGAAATATCCTCGGCATAATGTCTGCGAATCAGACTGATTGCCTGCTCGACATACGGCGAGTCCGGGCTTTTGCCCTTGCCCGCGGCTTCAAACGCGCGGTGGTTCAGCTCGCCGAACCACGTCCGCGCGGCGGTCAGATTCCGGAAGCTGTGAAACACCCGTTGCGGGTCTGCGGGCTGATAGAGCTTTGCAAGATCGACCCCACGCTCGACCCACGCGCGGCTGAGCGTGCTGAGAAGATCCATAAAGAAATTTTGCAGGGCATCCGCAGACGGCTGCATCCCGGAAAGCTGCGCAAAGACATCGTTCAGAAGCTCATGCGTCCGCGCGGGCTGATTCTGGCGAATCGCCGCAGCCAGTTGCTTTTCGCGCGCCGCGTCAAATACGGAGAGAATGTCAAAGGACGGTGCGGTCGTTTCTTTGAAAGCCGCATCCGAAAAGAAGCGGTTTTCGTATTTCTGCTCCGCGGAGAGATAGGATTTAGGAACCTCTACGGCGCTTGGTACAGTCTGTCCCTCATAAAACTCTGCCGAGAGATTCAGATAGGTTTGCAGGCAGGCGCGGATGCGCGCGCAAAGCGTTTGGTAGGTCTCCGCACGTACCCGGCTGCTGTTGGTGCCCTCATAGCAGAGCAGAAATACATACTTTTCGTCCGAAACGTGGCAGCAGATACCAGCGCGGTAATCCTGTAAAATTTCGTCCACAATATTCAAAATCGAGTATTCCAGCAGATATGCCGCAATCATATTCCCCTTCTGGGGCTGGACCTGCATAAGAATGACGGAAATGCTTTTGAGTCCCAGCTTCAGCTCGAATACACCCGCGCGTGCGGTGATCTCCTGCTCGCTGCGATAGCAGCCGGAGATCAGCTTCATCACAAAATCACGCTTGAGCGCCAGCTGGCTATCCGTCGAATCATCCTCCGGCGTGTGCGGCTTTTGTATCCGCTCCTGCGCGGTGCGCAGTGTCTGCTCCAAAACCTGTGCATTCAGCTCGTGCTTCAGGATATAGTCGATCGCCCCATTTTTCAGCGCCTGCCGCACATAATCCAGCTCGTCATATCCGCTGAGCATGACCAGCAGAATATCCGGATAGGCGCACTTGAGCGCCTCCTGCAATTCCAGCCCGTCCATCTGCGGCATCCGAATGTCGGAGATCACAAGGTCGGGCCTTGCCGACGGAATCATCTGCATTGCCTGTTCTCCGTCCGTCGCCTCGCACGCGACGGAAAAGCCCTGCTGCCTGCAAAGCGGCGAGGTCTCGATCAGCCGTTTGAGATTGGAACGAACCAAAAAATCATCATCCACGATCAAAATCCGCATCCTGCTCCGCCTCGCTTTCTGTAATTTCCGGCAAAATCAACTCCACGGACGTCAGCAGCTGCTCGCCCGAGAAGATCCGCATCTCCGCCGCATCGCCGAAAAGCAGATGCAGCCGCCGGTCAATATTCTGAAGTCCGATGTGCTTGGAGCCTCCGCCGCAGTAGTGCTGCCCATCCAGCAGCCCCGGCGCAAAGCCCGGTCCGCTGTTGCGCACCAGAATGTGCAGCCGTTCCTGCTCCAGAAAAATTCGTATCTGTATGATGCCGGTCGCCTGCGCCTTTGCGATCCCGTGTTGTAATGCGTTTTCAACGACCGGCTGTACGAGCAGCTTCGGCAGAAAATGTCCTTTTGCCTCCGCTTCGATGGAAATGCTGTAGGTGAATTTGCCGGCGTACCGGTATTGCTGAATTTGCAGATAGTCCCGCAGATAAGTTTCTTCCTCTGCAACGCTGATGAGCTTCCGCGTGTCCAGATTGAGGTGCATCATCCGGGAAAGCGCGTCTGTGACCGTCTGGATATTCTCAACGCCCTGCATGATGGAAAGCACCTTGATGGTGTGCAGGGTGTTATAGAGAAAATGCGGGTTGATCTGCATGGAAAGCATCGCGATCTCGGAGGTGCGCTTTTCCGCTTCGGCGCAGCGGATGTTCGTGATCAGGGTGCGGATGCGCGCCAGCATGGCGCAGATGCGCTGATACAGAATGCCGACCTCGTCCTGCCGGGTGATACGGATCGGAAGCTCCAGCGCCTCATCGCCGGTCTGCTCCACCGCGCGCGTCAGCCTCCGTAAATCCTTCGTCAGATAGTGCGCCAGCGCAAATGCGATGACCGCAAACAGTGCCGCACAAAGCAAGACGATTAGCAGCATACGGTTTCGGACCTGTAAAAAGCCCGATATGACCGTATTCTGCCGGACGACGCCGACGATCTGCCAGGGTGTAATCTCAGAGGTCGTATAGACGACCAGACAGTCCGCGCCGCCGATCTGATCGGTGTAGCTTCCGTGCCCGCGCGGGACGGAATCCTGAAAACGGGTCAGCGGCAGAGTGTCCGCGCCCTCCGGCACATAGACGGCTTCGCCAGTGTCCCGGTCAAACACATACAGCGCATAGCCCTGCATTTCCTGAATGTCAAAGATCGTTTCCAGAAGGCTGCTTTTCACATCCGCCTTGATCACGCCGATGATCGTGCCGTTGTTCAGCACCGGGCGGACGATGGAAAAGACGTAGCTGCTTTTGGGCGACGGCTGCTTGCTGGTATATGCGTGCGGCGTTAGATAAACGACATCCGCCTGCCCGCTTTGTATCTGGGAAAACCACTCCGTCTGAGAAACCTCGTCATAGGGCGTTGTGATCCCATAGGTGCAGATACGACCGTCGAAGCCGTAGATGGAAACGCCGTTCAGATATGCCTTGAAGTTGCAGCGGTTGAAGAGATAGCTCCGCGCCTGCTGTAACGAGGCGATCTGCGCATTGGACTCCTGCGCGGTCAGAAACTGCACAACGCAGTTGTTCTGCGTGGAGCGGACCTTGTTGGAAATAAACGCGGTCGTATAGTCGATTTCGCGCAGGCTTTCCTCAAACGTTTCGTTCAGCGTTTCAATGACCGTATCCAGATGCGCCTGCGCGGTCTCAACCGCCTCGCGTGTGAAGCCCCGATACCACGCCAGTGTACTGACTGCGCAGAACAGAAGCAGCAGCGCCACCATGATCGCGAGAATCCGTGCGGTAAAGCTGTGCAGCACCTTCATGATACAGATCCGCCTTTCGAGCCGTTTTCTCTATCATATACAAAATACGAAAAAATTCAAAGTGGCAGCTTTCGAAAAACAGATCAAAAAAGTACAATTTTCCCGCTGCCGGAGTCTGCTATGATAAACGCATAAAATTTCAGGAGGCATCCGTTATGGGGATTTTGCAGCCGATTTGGGACGGAACATTTGTCTATCGGGAGCCGGTCTGTTTTTCCGCCGACAAAGACGGGCGACCGACCGGCGGAACACTGCTGTATCAGCCGGAGGAGATTTTGTCAGTCACGTCGTTTGACGGAAGTGTTTTTTACCAACCGGTGCGGGATTATACCGCAAATGGGCGGCAGCTGGTGCGCACGGAGGCATCGCGCATCCCGTATCTGGAGCGCAGCGTGTATTGTAAGCCATTTACCGGCGTACCGGAAACAGCCTGGGTCCGCCTGTCGGGCGGAAAAGCCTACATGGAGGTCGTTTCCGATGTCTATCGCTGGCAGACGCTCGTGACCTATACGCACAGAGACAAATGGGCGGGATTTCAACCGAAGACTTGCGGTGAGAGCCTTCCGCGCAGCATGGAAAAGCTGCGCGCGGGAGGAGACTTTCATCTGACATTTTACGGCGACAGCATCACAGCCGGCTGGGAAGCCAGCGGCTGCAATGAGCGCGCCATCGATATGGTGACACTGGGCGAATATCATGTTTCCCTCTGGCACGCGCCGTATCAGCCAGCATGGGCGGAGCTTGTGACGAACGCGTTGCAAGCTCGCTATCCGCAGAGCAACGTGATCAAAACGAACCGCGCCGCGGGCGGCTCCACCGTACAGTGGGGGGTCGAACATGCGGCGGAGCTCGTTCCGCCCTGCAAGCCGGATCTGATCATGCTGGGCTTTGGTATGAACAGTATGCAGGAAAGCGCCGAGGATTACCGGCGCGCAATTCTCTCGATTATACGCACCATACGTAAGGAATGCCCCGACTGCGAGTTTGTGCTCATGTCGCCCATGATCCCAAATCCGGAGATCAAAGGCTTTCAGAACAACCAGCTTCCCGCGCAGCAGGATGTGCTGTATCAGATCGCGGCGGAGCTGGAAGGTGTTTGCATTGCGCCGGTGCATTCTGTTTTCCGGGAAATGACCGCCCGTGGGAAGCACTATCTGGAGCTGACCGGAAACTGCATCAATCACCCCAATGATTTTTCTGTTCGCGTCTATGCACAGACCGTTTTGCGGACATTGGGCGTGGATGGAAACGACGGATAAGGCAAAGAGAAATGCAGCTGGCACACGCAAAAACTGCGCCGCAGTAAACAAAGAATAGGGATTTTCTACACACACGAAAGCGGCTGAAAAATATTCCAATCTTTCGAAAAAATCAGTAGACTTTGCGCCCCTTCTGTGGTAGTTGTTTGTGCTACCAAAACGAAGGAGGCACGAACATGGCAAAGAAACGGGCAAACGGCGAGGGCAATATTCGAAAGCGCAAGGATGGGCGATGGGAAGGGCGATATACCGCTGGATACGATGAAAAAAACGGTAAACGAATCATCAAGAGCGTTCTCGGCAAGACACAGGCAGAAGTGAAAGAGAAGCTCGCCAGAGCGATTGCCAATGCGGAGGTGCTTGACACTCAACGGGTGGACGAATATACGCTCGGCACATGGCTGCAAACGTGGTATGAACTCTATGCGAAGCCACATCTGCGATTCTCAACTGCCGAGTATTACCGGCGTGGAATCGAGTTACACATTGTCCCGCGCATCGGGGATATTCCGCTGAAAAAGCTGACAGGGCGTGACCTGCAATGGCTCTACAAAGACCTACAAGAGCATGGGCGGCTCCGCGAAGCGCAGAAAGGCAAGCAACCGGGACTGAGCGATTCGACGATTCGCGGCATTCACATGTTGCTGCACAACGCACTCGACCGGGCGGTCAAAGAACGCCTGATTGTGCGAAATCCGGCAGATGACTGTGTTCCGCCCAAAATTCCGAAGCACGAAATGAAGATCCTGCCGCCAGAGCAGATCAAGTCCTACTTGACCGCAGCAGAGCAGCGCGGTGTCCTGCCGATGTTCTATCTGGAACTCATCAGCGGCTTGCGCAAAGGTGAACTGGTTGCGCTGCAATGGTCGGATTTGGATATTGAAAACAAGACGATTTCCGTCAGCAAGCAGGCAGGGCGAAACAACGCCGGAGAACCGGATATCACACGCCCGAAAACAGAAAACTCCATCCGAAAAATCTCGATTCCGCAAGATGCCGTCGCTCTGCTAATCGCGGAGCATCAGAAGCACCCGAGCAACCCGTGGATGTTCCCATCACCGAAAACGGGCGAGATGTACCACCCGGACTCGGTGGTCAACATCCACAAGAAGATCCTAAAGGATGCAGGGCTGGAACACCTGAGATTTCATGACTTGCGACACCCGTATGTCAAGCACACGACAAAAATTTTTAGCTTGCGCTCGATGGCTTTTCAAGCGCAGGCTTATCCTGATGCTCGGCGAAAAACTCGCGGAGCTTGTCAGCTTCATCGGGGAGGACAAAGCCAAAGCCCTGTCCGTCCACTCTGCAATAGAAAGCGATTTTCATGACTGCCACCTCAATCAAAAATGTCCTGGATTTTGTATGCGATCTCGATGCGCTTATCGGGATATACCAGCACCCGGTCGATCAACAGCTCGGCCAGCTCGGTGGTCAGCGTGTCCGCATCGAAAATCGCCTTGGACGCTTCCTTGCGGCTGTCCTGCCGTGCCTGTTCGTCCTGCTTCTGTTTCGCCTGTGCCAATACTGCGGCATAGGCGTTTTTTGTTTTCAGCAGCAGCTCGTTACACGCGGCCTTTTCCGCCTTGTAGGTGTTCAGGTCAATCTCGCCCATAAGATAGTGTTCGTAAAGTGTGCGCTTGCCGTCTTGCAGCGTCTCGATCTGCTGCTCATATTCGGCGCGTTCCGGTACGGAGGCATCCACCCGGAGCGAACCGTCCGGGGCAAACGGTGCGGCGGCTTCCATCTGCTTTTTCAGCGTCAGGAATACCGCTTGTTCCAGCTCTGCGGCGTTCAGACGCATCTTGTGACAGCGGCTTTCTACGTCCGCCTCGGAATGGCGGCAGTAATAATACGAGGTTTTCTGCATGGTGCGGGACAGCGCATGACCGCAGCAGCCACAGAAGGCTTTGCCTTTCAGCGGGTAGTCCCGCTTCTTTTTGTTGGGCTGGGAAAAGCGGAGCTGGCTGGCCTGCACGGTATCAAACACGGCTTTCTCTATGATGGCCGGGTGATGGTCGGGGATGATGTACCACGATTCTCTGTCCTTCAGGCGGCTTCTGGTGCCGCCTACTTCGAGAACCGCCCGCTTGCCGATCACATACACGCCGGTGTAGCGTTCGTCCTCCAAAATGCGGAGAATGGTGGATGTACTCCAAATCCCGTGACAGCGGGAAATATCGTGGGTATGGTTGCCTCGCGCCGCTTTGTACTGGCCGGGAGTGGGAATGTTTCTGCGGAACAGCTCCCGCGTGATGGCGGTGGCGTTGATGCCCTCGGCGGCAAGCTGGAAGATGAGCTGCACAACGGCAGCGGCCTCCGGGTCAGGCTCCATTCTGCCAT
>OMBG01000942.1_pt1 | contig 14006 bp, 10 predicted proteins | sample 1674251 | NCBI WGS metagenome assembly OMBG01 (sample SAMEA103958153, study PRJEB25191) | human gut metagenome | reverse complement strand
AAATCTTGGAGCTTTTATGTTTCTTAAGTAATTTTCGCACAATCTATTAAGGAAATAATAAGAAATGCCTAAAGCTATATATGTTAAAATAGGTGTATCACGTTGGATAGTACACTGTGCGGGAACTGATGCTGCCAGACAGTTTTTTGGTTCTTTGAGTTAATATAAAAGGCACAACGGTACTGGCGTATATGAACCGGGGAGAACGATATGCAGTTAAATTATCGAGATTCAAAGCCTATTTATGAACAAATTAAGGAAGGCATCAGACGAATGATTGTTATGAATGTTATTAAGCAGGACGAAAAGCTACCGTCTGTACGTGTGCTTGCCTGCAAGTATGCAATCAATCCTAACACTATCGCAAAAGCATACAAGGAACTTGAGGAGGAAGGCTATCTTTATACTAAAAGTGGTAAAGGAACCTTTGTTGCTGATGCTAAGACAGCCAGGCAGAGTCTGACAAGGAATTTGAAAATACTCTTTGATCAGGTGGTGACAGAGTTATTTGTGCTTGAAACACCTGTTGAGGAATTGAGAACAAGAATGGATGATGCGAAAGAGCAGCTGAGCATGGAAGATGACTTAGTCAGATTTGTAACACAAGATATGCAGACAGAAGATGTTGTGACAGAGGGTAATGATGATACAGATAAATAATTTAGTGAAAAAATTTGACGATTTTACGGCACTTGATGGTGTGAATATGAACGTGGAAAAAGGAGCTGTCTATGGGCTTGTAGGCCCAAACGGAGCCGGCAAATCTACACTTATCAGGCATATTACAGGAGTAATGAGACAGGATGCAGGGGAAGTGTTTATTGAAGGTGAGCCTGTATATGAAAATGCAAGGATTAAAGGACATATGGCTTACATTCCGGATGATATGTTTTATTTTTTGCAATCTGATACAATTAATATGATGCATTATTATAAGGGAATGTATCCAAATTTTGATGAGAAGCAGTTTTACAGGATGCAGGAGTTTTTCCCATCTATAGATGTTAAAAGAAATATCAGAAAGCTTTCGAAGGGGATGCAGAAGCAGGTTGCCTTCTGGCTTGCACTGTGCTGTAAACCAAAGCTTATTGTGCTCGATGAGCCTGTTGATGGGCTTGATCCTGTTATGAGAAGACAGATATGGTCTATCATGCTTGATGATGTAGCTGTTAATAATACCACAGTTGTTGTATCGTCCCATAATCTGCGTGAGCTGGAGGATGTATGTGATCATGTAGGTATTCTTAATAATGGAAAGATTATGATAGAGAGGTCACTTACGGAGCTGCAGGGCAATATTTCAAAGATTCAGATTGCGTGTCCGTATGGTATGTCTAAGATACCACAGGATTTTAAAGTGCTTCATATGTCAAATATAGGAAGAGTATACACTGTTATAGTACGTGGAGAGCCAGATGCTGTAGTAAAGGCGATTACAGATGGCAAAGACAGTCCGCAGGTAGTGGATGTACTGCCTCTTACTCTGGAGGAAATATTTATCTATGAGATGGGAGGAGAGGACTATGAAGTCAAAGATATCATTTATTAATAGAACTATGCTGCAAAAGAATGTAAAGCTTTACTGGCCAATCTGGACACTGTATACAATAGTGTTATTACTCAACGGTCCGTTTTCCATGTGGAGCAGATTTAAGAATGCAGAGTTTATTTATGGTAAAAACTGGCATAAGTATATGCTTGATATCATATCCCCGGCTATCAGCATGGAGGCAGATATGATTTTCATTTTTGTCATGGCATTGGTTACAGGCATGGCAATGTTCAGTTACCTGTATAATTCGAGAGCTTGTAATATGATTCACTCTATGCCTGTGACAAGGCGGCAGCTTTTTTCGACCAATGTGTTGACAGGTCTGCTGTTTATGTGGATTCCGCAGATAATTAAGTACATTATGTCGTTTGTTATATGTATATCATATGGAAATACTAAGGTGGTACATATTGGAATCAATCTGCTTGCTGCAATGGGAATATCATTTTTTATGTACAGCCTGGTGTGTCTGTGCGCAATGATTACGGGACAGCTGGTTTCTGTGGCGGTGATGTATGCGGTTGTCAATCTTTTGTATGGAGGAGCGGTTATTGCCATTGCCAATGTACTCACATATGTATCATACGGGCTTCCATATATGGAATTTGTAAGGAAAATAAGTGTTACGTGGTTTGCACCCATGTTGCAGCTTCTCAATCGTGTAGGATTTCATCCTGGCATGAAGAAAGCAGGGGATGATTATTACTGTATTAAATATACCTTCAGAGGTACAAACACTATCGTAGTCTATGTCATCGCGGCGGCAGTTATATACTTTATTTCTTATAAGATTTATAAGCACAGAGATTTGGAAAATGCAGGAAGTTTTATAGCTATTCCAAAGCTTAAGCCTGTTTTCAGATGGGGGCTTGGCTGTCTTGGGGGACTGATTTTATCTACTGTCACAGCGTCGCTTTTGCTTGGACTTAGGATCAGCATTGGCGTTCCTGCAATTATGATGCTTGCAGTGGTGCTTGGAATAATAGCCTTCTTACTTTTAGAGATGATTATAAGGAAGAATTTTAAAATTTTTTCTAAAGCACTATTTAAGGAAATCATTGCTTTTGGTGGGTTTGTTGTAGTTGTATTTGGAGGTATAACAGTTTACGGAAATGTGCAGGAAAATTATATACCGAAGCTTGCTGATATTGATTCTGCCAGTATAGCCATAGATTTTGATATCAACCTGGAGGGAAAGGATGTTGAAAAGATTTTAGAGACTCAAAAGATACTTATGGCGCAGAAAAAGGATTATTTTAAAAAGAGATATAATGATTCCTGGAATATTACGATCTCATATACATTAAAAAACGGAGAAAAGGTCAACCGTGTATATCATACAACCGATGATTTTAATCCACATAAGCAGTGCAAGGCGATTATGGCGGAGGAAAATAAACCACAGAATATTATTAATGCCATAATGCAGTGTGATACGACAGATATTACCTTTATCAATGGCTCGGCAGAGCAGTATGATGATAAATATGTAGATGTGCTGAATGAGAGCTTTAACGGAAAAGTTGCAGCGGATATTTTTGAGGCTGTGAAGAAGGATGTTGAGGCCGGTGTGATGCAGGAATATAATTTGAAGAGAATGCTTGACGGAGTGGATAAGGATAACAGCTATATGTACGATCTTATGCTGAATTTTACAGTGCCAAAGGGCAACAGGATTGGAAAAAGCTGGAATGTCTATGGCTTCACATGGTATGAGGAGCTGTTGGATATACTGGGTGTGACAAAGGAGTATTCTGATTTTGGGGATGCCCGTTCCGATGGTATTGAAACGTATTCGGTCAACATTAGTTTTGGCGAAAACTGTACTAATCTGATAGCTGTTCTTAAAGAAAATGGATTAATTTCATCAAAAGAACCACTTTTGACATATGAATAGTTGTCTCTGTAAATGGTATTGTGATATAATTACTCTGTTATAGATGTTTTGTTTATTATTCTATCATTATTTTGAATAGTTACAATTAGTCTATAATCTAATATGAATTTAGAACAGGAGAGTATATGAGCAGACCAGTAGTGGCCATCGTTGGCCGTCCAAATGTTGGAAAATCTACTCTCTTCAATGCGCTTGCAGGAGAGAGGATATCTATAGTAAAGGACACTCCGGGTGTCACAAGAGACAGAATCTATGCAGATGTATCATGGCTTGATTATAATTTTACCATGATTGATACAGGTGGTATTGAGCCGGAATCCGGAGACGTGATACTGTCACAGATGAGAGAGCAGGCACAGATTGCTATAGACACCGCAGATGTTATTATTTTTATTACAGATGTGAAGCAGGGACTTGTTGATTCCGATTCAAAGGTGGCGGATATGCTTCGTCGTTCACACAAGCCGGTTGTATTAGTTGTCAATAAGGTGGACAGCTTTGAAAAGTATATGACTGATGTGTATGAGTTTTATAACTTAGGAATTGGTGATCCACATCCTATATCTGCAGCTTCAATGCTCGGACTCGGAGATATGCTTGATGAGGTTGTAAAGCATTTTCCGGATTCATCTAAGCAGGACGATGAGGATGACAGACCGAGAGTTGCTATAGTAGGTAAGCCTAATGTAGGTAAGTCATCGCTTATCAACAAGCTTGCCCGTGAGGACAGGGTAATAGTGTCAGATATAGCAGGCACCACAAGAGATGCTATCGATACAGCCATAAAATATGATGGTAAGGAGTATATATTTATCGATACAGCCGGTCTCAGGCGCAAGAATAAGATAAAAGAGGATATAGAGCGATACAGTATTATACGTGCAGTTTCCGCAGTTGAGAGAGCTGATGTTGTCATTGTAGTGATAGATGCTACAGAGGGAGTTACTGAGCAGGATGCTAAAATTGCGGGTATTGCCCACGAAAGAGGCAAGGGAATTATCATTGCTGTCAATAAATGGGATGCCATTGAAAAGGATAATAATACCGTAAAGCAGCACACAGAGAAAATCAGACAGATATTAAGCTTTATACCATATGCAGAGATACTGTTTATTTCGGCAAAATCAGGTCAGAGACTCAACAAGATATTTGAGCTCATCGATGTTGTTATAGAAAATAACTCAATGCGTGTTGCAACAGGAGTGCTAAATGAGATCGTTACGGAGGCAGTTGCCATGCAGCAGCCGCCTACAGACAAGGGCAAGAGACTTAAGATATACTATGTGACTCAGGTTTCGGTTAAGCCGCCTACCTTTGTAATCTTTGTAAACGACAAGAATCTTATGCATTTCTCATATACCAGATATCTTGAGAACAGAATCAGGGATACATTTGGTTTCAGAGGAACTGCACTTAAGTTTATTACAAGAGAACGAAAGGAAAATGAGTAAAATGATACTGGCTAGGATTTTAGCATTGGTCGTAGGGTATTTCTTTGGAACCTTTCAGACCGGATATTTTTATGGTAAGGCACATGGAATAGATGTAAGAGAGCATGGAAGCGGTAATTCAGGCACCACCAATACGCTTCGGACACTTGGATGGAAGGCCGGTGCAGTTACCTTCTTTGGTGATTTGTTCAAGGCAATCATAGCGGTTTTGATATTTTATTTCATATATAGAAATACATATCCACAGGCTGTTAAATGCATAGAGCTGTATGCAGGCTTTGGAGCGGTGCTTGGACACAATTTTCCGTTCTTTCTCAATTTCAAGGGAGGAAAGGGAATAGCATGTACATCAGGTGTGATACTTGCTGTATGTCCGATTGCGGCTCCGATATGTTTGGTATTGTTTATTCTTGCTGTAGCCATAACAAGATATGTCTCGCTTGGTTCTATACTGGTTGTTATATCGTTTCTGATTCAGGCAATTGTGTTTAACCATATGGGGCTGCTTGGAGTAAGTGGCAATTATGCGGTCGAGTTTGATATACTTGCTGCTTGTTTTACGGCGATGGCTATCTGGCGACACAGAGCCAATATCAAGAGACTTTTAAGCGGAACTGAAAATAAATTTGGTCAGAAGGCAAAGTAAATAATAGTTTTTGATTATAATAATTATATAAAATACGAGGCATAGAAAATGAGTAGAGTAGGTATTATAGGTGCAGGAAGCTGGGGAACGGCATTATCCCTGGTGCTTGCAAATAACGGACATTCTGTTGAAATATGGTCAATCGTGGAGAGCGAGATTGAGATGCTTAAAGAAAAGCATGAGCATATTGATAAGCTTCCTGGAGTAAAGCTTCCGGATAGCATTACCTTTACAACAGATATAGAGGAGACAATCAAAAATAACGATATACTTGTACTTGCGGTACCTTCTGTATTCACCAGAAGCACAGCAGTAAAAATGGCTCCGTTTGTGAAGGAAGGACAGATAATTGTCTGTGTGGCAAAGGGAATTGAAGAAAACACTCTTATGACCATATCTGATGTGGTAGAGAGTGAGATACCTTGCGCTGATGTGGCTGTAATGTGTGGACCTTCACATGCAGAGGAGGTCGGACAGCTGCTTCCTACGACTGTTGTTGCAGGAGCAAGGACACAGAAGACCGCTGAGATAGTACAGGATCTTTTTATGAATGAGGTATTTCGTGTGTATACCAGTCCTGATGTGCTTGGAATGGAGCTTGGAGGCTCCCTCAAGAATGTCATAGCACTTGCAGCAGGCATGGCAGACGGACTTGGCTATGGAGATAATACAAAGGCAGCGCTTATTACCAGAGGAATTGCAGAAATATCTGTGCTTGCGATTGAGATGGGAGCAAAGGCGGAGACACTTTTTGGACTGACAGGTATCGGAGACCTTATTGTTACATGTGAGAGTCGTCACAGCCGTAATAGAAAGGCCGGAATGCTCATAGGTCAGGGATACACAATGGATGAAGCAACAAAAGAAGTCAAGATGGTTGTAGAGGGCATCTATTCAGCAAAGGCTGCACTTGCCCTTGCAGAAAAATATGATGTAAGGATGCCGATTATCGAGGAAGTAAACAGAGTGCTTTTTGAGGATAAGCCGGCAAAGGAGGCTGTCTCAGAGCTTATGCTTCGTGACAGGAAGATTGAGCACTCAAGTCTGGAGTGGAAATAATTAGTTAACAGGTTGGGTAATAAATGGCTATAGACAGTCATATATAAAATTGCATCAGGGGAAATTATAAAATGAAAATAAATATAAAAAAATTGACAACCACAGCCAAAATCCCTACAAGGGGAAGTGAATATGCAGCAGGCTATGATTTATATGCCGACATTACTAAGGAGCTTGTCATTGAGCCACACGAGACAGCAAAGATAGGCACGGGGCTTTCGATAGAGATTCCTGACGGATATTTTGGGGCAGTTTTTGCCAGAAGCGGTTTAGCTGCAAAGCAGGCACTTCGCCCGGCAAACTGCGTGGGTGTGTGTGACAGTGATTACAGGGGAGAGTATATTGTGGCTCTTCAGCTTGTGGTCATGCCATATCTGGCTGTTGAGTTTAATGAGGTGTCAGAGCTTTCAGATACGAAGCGCGGTGCCGGTGGATTCGGTTCTACAGGCGCTAATTAATCACAAATGAGTTACAATTAAAACAAATCTTTACTTGAAAAGGGGGACTTATCATGGAAAATCGTATTGTAAAATTTAAATCAAAGGAGAGTGCAGGCTTAAACTTACACGCTATACCGGGACATTTCGCTACGAGTCATTCGCATATTAATTATTATGTAGATGTGACAAGCATCAAGACCCGTGTGTCCGAGGCAAAGGAAGCTGCAAAGGCTCTTTACACCAAGGTACCGCATCATTCATATATAGATACAATCGTATGTATGGATGGAACAGAAATGATTGGTGCATTCTTAAGCCAGGAGATTGAGAGAAACGGACTTATGTCTGTGAATAAGCACGAGACAATTTATGTTGTATCGCCTGAGATTAACAACGGACAGATGCTTTTCAGGGATAACAATAAGGGCGCTATAGATGGCAAGCATGTTGTACTTCTTCTGGCAACTACCACGACAGGTGAGACAATCAGAAGAGCGATGGAGTGTATCAACTATTATGGCGGTATGGTCACATGTATTGCGTCCATATTCTCAACTATCGATGAGGTCAATGGAGTAAAGATTGATAAGCTGTTTGATGACGATGATGTGGTAAACTACCAGACATATCCTGTTACAGAGTGTCCATTCTGCAAGAAGGGGCTGCCGATTGAGGCTATGGTCAATGGCTTTGGATATTCTAAGCTGTAATTAGTACGTTTATTGCAGTAATTACCTTGTAATTGTTTCGATATCAGACTGTGTTTCGTCATAATGACAACAACACGTTAAATTATTTGGCGGATTGACTATAGCCAATTGACGATATGTTTTGTATTATAAAGATACAAAGAAACAAGGTAACAGACAGTCAAGGCACTGAACAGTTACATATATGTACATAATACTTAGGAGGTATTTTTAAAATGGCAAGTTTATCATTAAAGAACGTTTGCAAAGTTTATCCAAACGGATTTGAGGCAGTTAAGGATTTCAACCTTGAAGTAGAAGATAAAGAGTTCATCATCTTCGTAGGACCTTCAGGATGTGGAAAATCAACAACACTTCGTATGATCGCAGGTCTTGAGGAGATTTCTTCAGGAGAGCTTATCATCGACGGAAAGGTTATGAATGACGTAGAGCCAAAGGATCGTGATATCGCAATGGTATTCCAGAACTACGCTCTTTACCCACATATGACAGTATTTGACAACATGGCATTTGGACTTAAGCTTAGAAAAGTTCCAAAGGATGAGATTAAGGCAAAAGTTGAGGAGGCAGCAAGAATTCTTGACCTTGAGAAATTATTAGACCGTAAGCCAAAGGCTCTTTCAGGTGGACAGAGACAGCGAGTTGCCATGGGTCGTGCAATCGTTCGTAATCCTAAGGTATTCCTTATGGATGAGCCTTTATCAAACCTTGATGCAAAGCTTCGTGTACAGATGAGATCTGAGATTTCTTCATTACATAACAGATTAGGTGCAACAATCATCTACGTTACACATGATCAGACAGAGGCTATGACACTTGGAACAAGAATCGTTGTTCTTAAAGATGGTGTTATCATGCAGGTCGACAGCCCACAGAAGCTTTACAATCAGCCAAACAACCTGTTCGTTGCAGGATTCATCGGATCACCACAGATGAACTTTGTAGATGCTCAGTGTGTTGTTGAGGGAGCAAAGGCATTCCTTAAATTCGATAAATACCAGGTTGAGCTTCCAGAGGCAAAGGCTAAGAAGCTTATCGATGGCGGTTATGCAGGAAAGAACGTAGTATTCGGTATCAGACCTGAGGATATCTACGATTCAGCAGAGCATCTTGATAAATTTGCTACATGCAAGATTGATTCAGATGTTACAGGATATGAGTTACTTGGTGCAGAGGTATTATTATACTTCACAGTTGCAGGCGCAAATATGTCAGCAAGAGTTGATTCAGATACAACAGCTCGTTACGGTGATCACATTGAGCTTGCATTTGATCCACACAAGATTCATGTATTTGATAAAGAAACTGAATTGACAATTACCAACTAGTTCGTTAAAATTAAATAGTTGTAAATTGACAGACCGGGTGTATAATTTACACCCGGTTTTCTTTTGCGAATGTATGTGAGGTTCTGAAAAGTTAAGTTACGGTGTTAAATTATAGCAAGGTTACAGCTTATGACTTGTAGAGACTTTTTACTTGTCTGCGTCAGAACAGTAATGAGAGGATAGGAATATGATTACGAATCAGAAACTGAAAAAATCACTTGAGGAAATAAAAAATATTACTTCGTTTGATGCGATTTTATACTCAGCCAAGGGAAAGCATCTGACAGGTACGGTGGAAGAGCCGGAACATAGCGACATTTTTGTGAAGGAGTTTATAGTATCCGAAGAGGATGTTAGGGAAAAAAATGATGCAATAGCATTTGCGGTTGAAATTGATTCAGAGCTTGAGTATGTGCTTGTAATGTTCTGTCAGTATACGAGTGAGAATCTTGTAATAGGCAGGATGGCAGTTTGTCAGCTTCGTACACTTGTGCTTGGTGAGTCAGAGCGATATGACAGAAATAATTTTATTCAGAATATTCTTCTTGGCAATATGCTTGGTTCTGATATAATAAACCGTGCCAAGAAATTACATATAGAAAACAGAAAACGAGTAGTATATGTTATAGATACCGGAAAGAACTGCAATGAGATAGCTGTTGAGCTTGTAAAGAATCTGGCTGATATCAGAAGCGGTGATTTTGTGGTGGCGATGGATGAACATAATGTAGTGCTGGTAAAGGATGTTGAGGACATAGATCCGGCTAAGCTTCAGGAAAAGCTTTCATCTATTGCAGGAAGTCTGGTTGACAATCTGCTTGCAGAGGCTATGATTAAGGTACGGGTGGGCTATGGCAATCCGACGGATGTTCTTCCAAAGATTGCAGAGTCTTATCAGGAGGCAAAAATGGCGCTTGAGGTTGGCAGGCTGTTTTATGTGGAAAAGGAAATTATGGCATATGACAGGCTGGGCATAGGAAGACTTATTTATCAGCTTCCAATGAGCCTGTGTGAGATGTTTATCCGTGAGGTTTTTGGTGACGAGGTGCCACAGATACTTGATGATGAGGAGGCAATGTCTACAATCTCCAAGTTCTTCGAGAACAATCTGAACATTTCAGAGACTGCAAGACAGCTTTATGTGCATAGAAATACGCTTGTTTACAGACTTGAGCGTATTGAGAAGGCGATAGGGCTTGATATAAGAACCTTTGATGATGCTATGATATTCAAAATAGCTACGATGGTGTTAGCACATATCAAGGATAGCAGGCAAGGCAGATAATATAATTATTACGCAATTTAAAGAAGTAGGAGACAAGTATGGCCAAGAAGCAAACATACGATGAGAAGAGCATAGCAATTTTAGAGGGACTTGAAGCGGTCAGAAAAAGACCGGGTATGTATATAGGAAGTGTTACAACAAAGGGACTAAACCATCTGATATATGAGATTGTGGACAACTCCGTAGATGAGCATCTGGCAGGTGCCTGTGATACCATAAGGGTAACTCTTGAGAAAAACGGTTCGTGTACGGTGGAGGATAACGGACGTGGAATACCTGTAGGTATGCATGCAAAGGGCGTTTCTGCGGCACGAGTTGTATTTTCTACACTGCACGCCGGAGGAAAATTCGACAATTCTGTATACAAGACCAGTGGAGGTCTGCACGGAGTTGGTTCGTCGGTTGTAAATGCACTATCCACATATATGGATGTGGAGATAAGCAGAGATGGCTTTATCCACCATGACAGATATGAAAAGGGTGTTCCTGTTGTGGAGCTTGAAAATGGCCTGCTTCCTACTATAGGTAAAACCAAAAAGACAGGAACAAGGATTAATTTCCTGCCTGACCCGGAGATTTTTGAGAAGACTAGATTCAAGGAAGAGGATGTAAAGAACAGACTTAAGGAGACTGCGTATCTCAATCCGAAGCTTACAATCATATACGAGGACAAACGAGGCGATGAGACAGAGCATATTGAGTATCACGAGCCTGAGGGTATTATCGGTTTTGTAAAGGATTTAAATAAAAATATAGAAAAGCTGCATGATGTCATTTACTTTACAGGAGAGAGTGAGAATATAAAGGTTGAGGTGGCTTTTCAGTATACAAGCGAGTTCCATGAGAATATTCTAGGTTTTTGCAACAATATATACAATTCTGAGGGTGGAGCGCATATCACAGGCTTTAAGACTGCGTTTACAGGTATTATCAATTCATATGCCAGAGAGCTTGGTATATTAAAGGACAAGGATGCGAATTTCAACGGAGCAGATGTCAGAAACGGCATGACTGCTGTAGTGTCAGTAAAGCATCCTGACCCTAGATTTGAGGGTCAGACAAAGACAAAGCTTGACAATCAGGATGCAAACCGTGCAACTGCCAAGGTGACGAATGACGAGGTACCGCTTTATTTTGACAAGAATCTTGAGGTTTTAAAGACGGTAATATCATGTGCTGAGAAGGCCGCAAAGATTAGAAAAGCTGAGGAGAAGGCAAAGACCAATCTGCTCACAAAGCAGAAGTTTTCCTTTGATTCAAACGGAAAGCTTGCAAACTGTGAGAGCAGGGATGCTTCTAAGTGCGAGATTTTCATAGTCGAGGGAGATTCGGCCGGAGGCTCGGCAAAGATGGCAAGAAACCGTATGTTTCAGGCAATCATGCCGATTCGAGGCAAGATTTTGAATGTTGAAAAGGCAAGTATTGATAAGGTACTGGCAAACGCTGAAATAAAGACAATGATAAATGCGTTTGGCTGCGGATTTTCGGAAGGGTATGGAAATGATTTTGATATAACAAAGCTTCGCTATGACAAAATCATCATTATGGCCGATGCTGATGTGGACGGAGCTCATATCTCCACACTGCTTTTGACTCTGTTCTTCAGGTTTATGCCTGAGCTTATTTTAGAGGGACATGTATATGTTGCCATGCCTCCGCTTTACAAGGCTATTCCGTCAAAGGGCGAGGAAAAATATTTGTATGACGATGCGGAGCTTGACAAGTACAGAAAGACACATACAGGCAAGTTTACGTTGCAAAGATATAAGGGTCTTGGAGAGATGGATGCGGATCAGCTCTGGGATACCACACTAAATCCCGCAACAAGGATGCTAAAGCGTATTGAAATAGAGGATGGGCGCCTGGCAAATGATGTGACATCACTGCTTATGGGTAGTGATGTGCCACCGAGAAAAGAGTTCATATACGAGCATGCGCATGACGCGGAACTGGATGTGTAAGCATGACGCTTCTGCTTTTGGTTCTCAGTGGTTCTGAATAGTGTAAGCAGTATTTATAATCGGAGAAAGACATGGATAGAAATATAGATAACAATGTAGACAACAATATAATTCAGACCGAATATTCGGAGCTGATGCAGAAATCATATATTGACTATGCGATGAGTGTCATTATAGCAAGAGCCCTGCCGGATGTGCGCGATGGGCTTAAGCCTGTACAAAGGCGTACACTTTATGATATGCATGAGCTGGGCATCAGGTACGACAAGCCATACCGAAAGAGTGCGCGTATAGTCGGTGATACAATGGGTAAATATCATCCACACGGCGATTCATCAATCTATGATGCGATGGTTGTTTTGGCACAGGACTTCAAAAAGGGCATGCCGCTTATCGATGGACACGGTAATTTTGGTTCAATCGAAGGAGACGGAGCCGCTGCCATGCGTTATACTGAGGCAAGACTTCAAAAAATCACACAGGAAGCATATCTTGCTGATCTAGACAAAAATGTGGTTGATTTCATTCCAAACTACGACGAGACAGAAAAAGAGCCAGAGGTGCTTCCGGTCAAGGTGCCGAACCTTTTGATAAATGGAGCTGAGGGTATAGCAGTCGGCATGGCTACAAGCATTCCGCCACACAATTTTGGCGAGGTGGTGGACGGTGTGATTGCTTATATGAAAAATCCTGATATCACCACAGCCGAGATGATGCAGTATATAAAGGGGCCTGATTTTCCGACAGGAGGCATTGTTGCAAATCAGGATGATCTTGCAGCAATATATGAGACCGGACAGGGAAAGATAAAAATCCGTGGAAGAATCGAAATAGAGAAGGGGAAGGCAGGAAAGGACAAGCTTGTCATTACGGAAATTCCATACACAATGATTGGTGCCAATATAGGAAAATTCTTAAATGATGTCTATTCACTTGTCGAGTCAAAAGCGACAACGGATATTGTGGATATAACCAACCAGTCATCGAAAGAGGGAATAAGAATTGTCTTAGAGCTTAAAAAAGGTGCTGATGTTGAGGCACTTAAGAACCTTTTGTATAAAAAGACAAAGCTGGAGGACACTTTCGGTGTAAATATGCTGGCTGTCGCAAATGGAAGACCTGAGACGCTTGGTCTTGTACCCATCATAAGGCATCATGTCAATTTCCAGTATGAGATTGCAAAAAGAAAGTATGAGACACTTCTTGCAAAGGAGCAGGAGAAAGAAGAAATACAGCAGGGACTCATAAAGGCCTGTAACGTGATAGATCTGATTATTGAAATATTAAGAGGAAGCCGTGACCAGAAAATGGCAAAGGCATGTCTCATAAACGGAGAGACAGAGGGAATTAAATTCAAGTCAAAGGCTTCAGAAGCCATGGCAGCCCAGCTTTGCTTTACTGAGCGTCAGGCGGTTGCCATCCTTGAAATGCGTCTGTACAAGCTGATTGGACTCGAAATTGAGGCTCTGATTAAGGAGCACGAGGAGACCAGGGCAAAGATTGCAGAGTACAGCGATATTTTAGAGCATCGCTCATCCATGGCAAAGGTCATTATGAAGGAGCTTAAAGCGTTCCGCAAGGAGTATGCAAGGGAAAGACGCACGGAGCTTGACAATCTCGAGGAAGGCTGGGAACAATCCAAGAATCATAGCCAGATTCATGAAAGGCTTACGCATC
>OMBG01000939.1_pt1 | contig 14025 bp, 6 predicted proteins | sample 1674251 | NCBI WGS metagenome assembly OMBG01 (sample SAMEA103958153, study PRJEB25191) | human gut metagenome | reverse complement strand
CCTCCTGTTTTTCTTCCGGCTCGTCCTCCGACCGATCGTTCTTCGCGAAGATCAGCTTGAAGCCGATGGCGCTGACGATGAAGATCGCGGCAATGAGAATCAGCGCCTTGAGTTCACCCGAGGACGTCAGCAGCACGGCGGCCAGCCCTAAAATGCCGGTCAGCATATAGGCGATGGCGACGGCCTGCTTCTGTGAGAAGCCCATGTCGATGAGGCGGTGGTGGAAATGGCCGCGGTCGGCCTTCATCGGGTTCTGGCCGTGGGCAATGCGGCGCAGGAAGGCAAAGCTGATATCAAAGATCGGGATGCCGAGGATGAGGAACGGCACGGCGAAGGAAATGATGGCGTACATCTTGAACAGGCCCGTGATGGAAAGCGTGGCAAGGATATAGCCGAGGAAGGTCGAGCCGGTGTCGCCCATGAAAATCTTTGCTGGGTTCATATTATACGGAATAAAGCCGAGGCACGCGCCGAAGAGCGCGCAGAGGATGACGGCGATGTTGACCTCCTTCACCATGAGCGCCACGACGATCAGGGATGCTGTCGAGATGGCGGACACGCCGACGGCGAGGCCGTCGAGGCCGTCGATGAAATTGACGGCGTTGGTGATGGCGACGATCCAGATGATCGTGACGGGGATGGACAGCCAGCCGAGATTGAGATAGGTCGCCTCGGAGAAGACGTTGGGGTTGGAGACGAACTGGATCGTGCAGCCGTGCCAGACGGCGACGCCCGCGGCGGCGATCTGGACAAACAGCTTCGGCAGCGCCTTGAGCGCCATGATATCGTCCAGAACGCCGAGAATAACGATCATGATGGAGCCGAGCAGAATGCCCTGCATCTGCCGGTCGATGTCCGCAAAGACGAGAACCGACAGTAAAAACGCCAGAAAGATCGCCAGACCGCCCATGCGGGGAATGGGGACCTTGTGCATGCGGCGGTTATCCTTGGGCACGTCGATCGCACCGACCTTGCAGGCCAGCGCCTTGACCATCGGCGTGGACGCGAACGACACAGCAGCAGCGACAAGCATCGCCAGCAGCATATAAACGACTTGTTTTGTTGTCATAATGATTGATTAACCTTGTTGGAGGCCGACGTTCTGCTCATGTAGGGGCCGATGCCCACATCGGCCCGGCAGAATATGGCCGTTTTTACGGAAATCTACGGCAAATTCGGCACTTCCCAACGGGCCGATGTGGGCATCGGCCCCTACAGGGAAGCAGCAGACTCCGTGCGTTACCGCGCGACGAAGCCAACTTTTTTGTAGACCTTGCGGAGGGTCTTGTTGGCGAGATAAGATGCGCGCTCAGCGCCCTCCTTGTAGATGCTTTCCAGATACGCCTTATCGCCAAGCATCTGCTCGGTTTTTTCGCGGATGGGACGGACAAGCTCGACAACGGCTTCGCCGACGGCGGGCTTGAATACGCCGTAGCCCTGATCCGCAAACTCGGCCTCGGCCTGCTCGATGGTCTTGCCGGTGGCAGCGCAGTATATCGTAAGAAGATTGGAGATGCCGGGCTTATTGTCCTTGTCAAAACGGACAGCCGTCTCGCAGTCGGTCACGGCGCGCTTGAATTTACGCATGATATCCTCGGGCTTATCCATGAGGAACACGCAGCCGTCGGGGTCGGACTTGGACATTTTGTTGTCCGGGTTGCCGAGGCTCATGATGCGCGCGCCCATCTTGGGGATGAACGCCTCGGGGAGCTTGAAGGTATCGGGGAAGGAATTGTTGAAGCGCGCGCCGATGTCACGGCAGAGCTCGACGTGCTGGCGCTGATCCTCGCCGACAGGGACAAGGTCGGTCTGGTAGAGCAGGATGTCGGCGGCCATGAGTACGGGATAGGTAAAGAGGCCTGCGGTGATATTATCTGCGTGCTGCTGCGATTTCATTTTGAACTGCGTCATGCGCGACAGCTCACCGAACTGCGTATAGCAGCCAAGCACCCAGGAAAGCTCCGCGTGCTGCGGCACGTGGGACTGAATGAACATGATGTTCTTCTGCGGGTCGAGTCCGCAGGCGATATACTGCGCGAGCTGCTCCAGACTTCTGCGGCGCAGATCAGCCGGGACCTGCCGGACGGTAATGGCGTGCATATCGACGATACAATAGACGCACTCATATTCGTCCTGCAGCGCGACCCAGTTTTTGATCGCCCCCATATACGAGCCGAGCGTCAGATCGCCGCTGGGCTGGATACCGGAAAAAATACGTTTCTTTTCGGCCATGATACGTCCTTCTTTCTATTCGATAGTTGGCCTTATCATACCACAAACCGGCCGCATCCGCAATCAATGATTGACTGTTTCTGAAAAAAACTATATAATGTTTACACTTATAGTATTGGAGGAACTGGCATCATGGATTTTTTTGAGCAGATGGAAGCGCGCATCCCGCACGGCGAGGTCCGCACCCGCTTTGCTCCGAGCCCTACGGGCTATATGCACGTCGGCAATCTGCGCACCGCGCTCTATACATGGCTGATTGCCCGCCGCCACCACGGCAAGTTCATTCTCCGCATTGAGGACACCGATCAGGGCCGTCTGGTCGAGGGCGCGGTCGACGTGATCTACAAGACAATGGCCGAATGCGGCCTGACGCACGACGAAGGGCCGGACGTCGGCGGGCCGGTCGGGCCGTATGTGCAGTCCGAGCGGCGCGACCTGTTCGGCAAATACGCGAAGCTGCTGTGCGAAAAGGGCGGCGCATATTACTGCTTCTGCCAGAAAGGCGACGAGGAAGACGCCGGAAGCGAGACGGGCGAAATCAAAAAGCACGTCTGCGCCTGCCGCGATCTGCCGCTGGACGAAGCAAAGAAGCGCGTGGAGGCGGGCGAACCGTTCGTCATCCGCCAGCGCATCCCGCATGAGGGCACGACGACGTTCCACGACGCGTCCTTCGGTGATATTACGGTAGAAAACAAGGAGCTGGAGGATCAGGTGCTGCTGAAATCCGACGGCCTGCCGACGTACAACTTTGCAAACGTCGTCGACGACCATCTGATGGGCATTACGCACGTCGTACGCGGCAGCGAATATCTGTCCTCCGCACCGAAATACAATCTGCTGTACGAAGCCTTTGGCTGGGAGATCCCGACATATGTCCACTGCTCCCCTGTCATGCGCGACGCGCAGCACAAGATGTCCAAGCGCCACGGCGACCCAAGCTATGAGGATCTGATCCGCGAGGGCTATCTGACCGAGGCTGTGCTGAACTATGTGGCGCTGCTGGGCTGGAGCCCGAAGGGCGAAAACGCGGAGCGCGAATTCTACACGCTCTCGGAGCTGGCCGAGATTTTTGATATTTCCGGCATTTCGAAGTCCCCTGCCGTGTTCGATATCAACAAGCTGCGCTGGATGAACGCGGAATATATGAAAAAGCTCAGCCCCGAGGCATTTTTCGCCAAGGCCGAGCCGGTTCTGAAAACAGTCATTACGAATCCCGCGATTGATCTGAAGGCCGTCGCCGCGCTGGTGCAGCCGCGCTGCGAAATTCTGTCCGATCTGCCGGAGCGTGTGGACTTTATCGACAGACTGCCGGAATACTCCACGGAGCTGTATGTCCACAAGAAGTCCAAGACGACGCTGGAGAACAGCCTCTCCTCCCTGCGTGAGATTCTTCCGGTGCTGGAATCGCTGGAGGTCTGGACGAACGAAGGTCTGTATGAAGCGCTCGTCGCGCTGGCGGCGAAGCTCGAGCTCAAGAACTCCGTCGTGCTCTGGCCGCTGCGCGTAGCCGTATCCGGCAAGGCCTCGACCCCAGGCGGCGCTACGGAGCTGTGCGCGCTGCTTGGAAAAGAGGAATCCATTGCGCGTGTAAAGGCAGGCATTGCACTGCTGGAGAAATCATAAAAAAACGCCCGTATCGAAGCCACCTTCCCTTGCGTTCAAGGAAGGGCTTTGATGCGGGCATTTTGTAGGGGCTGATGCCGGTCACAGCCGTTCGCGACGAAGGAGCGTTACGGATGTGGGTCTGCCGCTTGCCGGTACACATCGGCCCGTTGGGAAACTGCGAATTCGCCGGAGATTTCATAAAAATCAGTGCATCCTGCGGGCGGACAGAGTCGTCCGCCCCTACGGGATACGTGAGAAAATGAAGTTTCGCTGTAGGGGCCAACAACTCTGTCGGCCCAGTGGGAAATTACGGATTTGCCGAAGACTTCCGTAAAAACGGTGCATTCTGCCGGGTCGATGTGGGCATCGACCCCTACGCTGGCGCGGTGGCGCCTTTATTCTGCTTATTTCGCTTATGATACCCGCAGTCGCAGTAGGGGCCGCCGGAGGCGAGGGTGTATTCGCGCACGAAGTCGGACGCGCCGCCGGCGTCGCTCATGGTGTAGTCCAGACGGCACATGGCGGGCGTGAGGTCCTTCCGGAACGAACCGGCGAACAGCGTCCACATCCCCATTGGCATTCCGGCATATTTCATAGTGTTGTTTCCCCTTCCGCAAATGCCAGCCGGACGATCTGCATCCGCATCATGCCGTCGCCGACTCTTGCCAGAAACCGATAGAAGCCGGACACTGACGGGTCATTCAGGCTCTGGTAGCCCAGCATATAGCCCCGGCTCGACGCACGCAGACGCGGCGACCAGGCGGAAAGCTCCTTTTTTGCGTCGGAAACGGCGAAATACGCACCGACATCCTGAATTTCGGCGGTTTTGATCCACGTTTTGAGCATCAGGCGCACTGCTTTCTGATCCGCCGCGTCGAAGACGAGCCTGCCGCCAGGGAACGCTTCGGCCATGGCCTGCACAAGCGCCCGCACCTGCTCCGTCAGGAAATAATAGAACACACCGGCGGCGAAGAAGACCGCGCCGCCCGACGCGTCGATGCGGCGGAACCAAGTGGTGTCGTTCAGGTCGCAGGCGATGTTTTCCTCCCGCTCTCCGGCAGGCAGGAGCGCGTCGCGCACGGCGATCACGCCGGGAAAATCGAGGTTATAGATCCTGCAGGAGCCGTTGTCGCAGCTGCGGCCCGTGTCGTCCAGTCCGCAGCCGAGGTTGACGACCGCCGCGTTCGGATGCTCGCGCAGATAGTCCCGCACCTCCCATGCAAGGTCGTTCTGGCGCATGGCGGCCTCCAGAAAGCCGAACTGCTGCATGAGGCTCTTGGACTTCTGGGACAGAAGCGAAAAATCGTAATCGATCTGATCGATCAGGCGCAGGGCCGTCTCGTCGCGGTAGAGATTCGGATATAATTCCGAGCACATTTTCCGCCCGTAGAGCGGAATGACGAGCGTTTCCTGCACGGTATTCTTCTCAATATGGTATTTCATCGCTTCCTCCGTATCAGTTAGCTGCATCTAACCGTTGTGCTGTCAAAACACCGCCGGGGCGGTTTTCTTTATTTTGACACAGCTTTCGGCTTTTTTCAAGAGGGTGGGACAAATGCGGTATATTTTTTTCAAACCGCTTGCAAATCACGCCCATATCGTGTATAGTAGCAGACGGAAAAGCACAAGATTTTGCTTTTTCTAACAATTTGATATTGCCATCCGATGTACAGTAACCGAAGCACGCCGCAGGGCAGGCTTCGGCGCAAGAGAAAGGGAAAACCACTCGACCGGAGCTGTGCGCACAAGACCGTTCCGAAGCAGCGAAAGCTGTCTGGGTGAAAGCCAGTCATTGCGGATTGAACCGCGAGAAGGCAGGAAACGGGCGCGGAAACAAAGAGTTTGTTTCCAGAGTGCAAGTCAGAAGAACTGCTGTCTGCGCCGCATTCGCGGCGGAAAGGATGAATGCGTGGGACGAGCTCTGCCTGTAGCATTCGGAACAGGTGCGCCGTTTTTCCTCACAGGAAAAGCAGCGTATTTTGTTTCTGTGGAGATCCGCCCGCCATTTTGTCAAGAATGGCGGACTTTTGTTTCTCCCAAAGCCGTCTGCGCCCCCTGTTTCCGCTCCTATTTAATAAGGAGCTTGCGATAGATATTTTGATTCTGGAGGAAAAATGTATGAAGAAACGAATTCTGAGTCTGCTGCTCGTGCTCGTGATGCTGCTGAGCCTGCTGCCCGCAGGCGTTCTGGCAGCAGAGGGCGATGTCAGCGTCACACTGTCCGGTATGCACGACGCACAGGTCAAGTCCCTGAAGCTGTATACCTACATGGACGGCGTGAAGGGCGCGGACGATCTGCTGGCCGCGAAGACAGCCGCAGACGGCGCGTATACCATCGACCTTGCGCCCGGCGCTTACTGGGTTGACGGCTATGACGCGAACAATGACCGCAACGGCGGCGTGGTGATCGACGTCAGCAGCGACAGCAGCAGCTTCAAGCTGCAGCGGATGTATCAGATCTCCGTCAACCCCAGTTCATGGGTTAAGGACACAGACTATACTCTTTCGCTGCGCGTAACCGACGCCTCCGGTGCAGAGCGTAAGGCGGAGTTTGGCTCGGCCGTAAATTGGGGCAAGACCTACACAAGCTGCCTGTTTGTCGTTGGTGATACAGTCAGCGTGACAGCCACGCCGAACGCGGAAACGCATCCGAACTACAACCCGGCTACCGCTTCCAAGACCCCGACGATGAACGACAGCCTCAGCCTGACCTGCAAGGAATTCGTCACGGTCACGGTCACAGCGCCGAAGGGCTCGACCATCGACGCCGGTACGCTCGCAAAATACTATGTGTTCAGCTTCCTTGAGCCGTTCGCGCGTTCCGTCGAGGACGGCACGGCCACGTTCCATCTCGACAAGAACACGGATTACTTCTACCGTGTCCGCCATCCGGAGGGCGCGACCTACTGGAACTACGTCAGACTGAGCGCCGACGCAGCGTACACGGTCACGGAAGAGGATCTCGGCCTGACCGGTGATTTCAGCAAGGACACGATCTATCATTTTGAAAACAACGTCTACGACCGTGCAGGCATTTACCTGAACATCAACACCAAGGGCTATAAAAACATGGCCGTTGGCGAGACGTTTGAACTCAACTCCTTCCGCAACTGGTTCGCGATCGAAAGCTTTATGAACGCCAAGGTCGCACTGCCGGAGATGCACTATCAGGTCATCGATGTGAACGGCAATGCCAGCGACGTCGTGACCATCACGCCGAACGCGCTGAACAGCAACGTCGCTGTGATGGAGGCCAAGCACGAGGGCACGGCAATCGTGCTCGTAACCTATGACGCAATGACCCATATGGCTGGCCAGACCAGCGCGGCCTCGCATCGCTTCTCCGCCATCTGGCCGGAGTTGACAGGTGTGTTTGTTGTGACCGTCGGCGCGGACGGCAGCGCCATCCAGACCAATATGAATCTTGACCGCATGGACGCGGTCATCGAGAAGGATGAGGCGAAGCAGCTCGACGCGGAGCATGACATTCTGTTCTACACTGGAACAGAGGGTGCAAGTTACAGCTTCAAGCCCGAAGCGGGCTGCACCGTGAGCGTCCTGCGCCCCACCGTGACCGCTGCGTCTATGACGTATTCCGGCGGCTTCACAAACACTGGCGTCACAACCGCTGAAGACGGCACTGTGACCGTCAGCGGTCTGATCACCGGCCGCAATATCATCAAGGTCACGAAGGGCGGCCTTTCGACCTATCAGGTCGTGACGGCACGCGGCGTGAGCTACAAGTTTGTCAACGCGGAGGGCACGGAGCTGACGCAGGAAGAGCTGGCTGCCATCAAGCCGGGCGATTCCGTCACGATCCAGTTCTCCAACCTGATCAGCCCCAAGGAAAAGCTTTCCGGCGCGTATAACTTCAACTTCTCCCTGTATATGCAGGGCCCGGACGGCACCCTCTTCAAGAGTGATCCCGGCGGAAACTTCGGCGTTTATGACTTCAGCGGCAACCCTGAGCGGCAGAAGCTGACTGTCACCATCCCGAAGTTCTGGGCTGAGGAGACCTACACGCTGAGCGGCGCGATCAAGCAGGCGGGCTGGCCCGGCGTTCCGACGCACCGCGGCATCACCTATGCTGTGGGCACGAATCCCGGCTTCGACGCGCCCAAGACGGCAGGCATTCTCAGCCGTCTGCCGGAGATCACGATCCCGGTCGTAAAGCTCGACTTCCTGACCGGCAAGCTGAGCTTCCAGGATCAGAACGGCACGTCCATTGACCGCAAGGATCTGACCGTCACGCTGAAGGACAGCGCAGGCAACGGCATTGCGGTCGCGGAAGACGGCACGTTCAAGGCTTATGCCGAGGAATACTTCTACACCGTTTCCGGTGCCGGCGTTGAATACGCCTCCGGCAGCGTCACCATGACGGAGGAAGGCCCCAACGAATTCACCATCACCCTGCAGGCAACCGCAGCGGGCGCATGGGACGGCAAGACGCAGGCCGAACCGCAGACCGACGAAAACGGCGTTTACCGGATCGGCACCGGCGCGGAGCTGGCCTGGTTCGTCGCGAAGAGCAAGGACGCGGACGTTTCCGGCGTTCTGACGGCCGATATCAACCTCGGCAAATACGCATGGCTGAACATCTCCTCCAGCAAGAAGGTCGTGCTTGACGGCGCAGACTTTGAGATCACCGGCCTGAACGCCACGGCTGGCCTGTTTGCGCAGATCGGCTCGAATTCCTACATCCATGATCTGACCATCCGCGGCGCAGTTTCCGGCAAGGGCAGCGCAGGCGCGATCGCCGGCTATGCCAGCGGCACTGCTCCGAAAATCGCGAACTGCTTCAACTACGCAGTCATCACCTCTACCGGCAACAACGTCGGCGGTCTTGTGGGATACACCTATCAGAACGCCGTGATCGAGAACTGCGCGAACTTCGGCGCTGTCACCGGCGGCAGCAGCGCCGGCGGCATTATCGGCGGCACGGTCGGCAACGGCTCGACCATCACCGGCTGCTATAACACCGCAGAAATTTCCGCGACCGGCAGCAAGGCTGGCGGCATCATCGGCGGCACCAGCAGCGAAATGACTGTTGCAAGCTGCTACAACACCGGCAAGATCTCCGGCACGGCCTCCGGCGGCATCGCAGGCGAGGTCAAGGGCAATGTGAACTGGAGCGGCACTGTGCAGGGGAAAATCACCATCTCCAGCTGCTACTCCACCGGCGAAGCGGGCAGCGCCGTATTCGGCACGGTTGACACTGCTTCCTCCGAGATTTCCAAGTGCTATTATCTGAACACGCTGAACGCGGACGCGAACGCCGAAGCGCTGAACGAAGCTGACCTCAAGGACGCCGACCTGTCTGACGCGTTCGGCCCGGTCTGCGGCGGCTATCCCGCGCTCAGATGGCAGACCGATGTGACCTTCCACGAGGCGAACGGCGAGGGCACGGTTGTTGCCGCACTGTGCACGGTGAAAGGCTACACCAGCTACTCCTGCAGCAAGTGCGGCGAAAGTTACCGCACGGCCTATGTCGCGGCACTCGGCCACGACTTCTGCGAGGATCTGGACGGCAGCGACAACAGCTGTGTCCTGACGGCTCCCACCTGCACGCAGCCGGGCAAGATCGTCCGTACCTGCCGCAGAGACGGCTGCTCAGAAACGAAGGAAGACATCGTTCCCGCCAAGGGCCATACGCCCAAGGACGGCACCGAGCAGGTCTTCACCGGCTATAAGACCTACGAATGCGCCGTCTGCGGCAAAACCTACACGGTCTGGGACGACGACCGCCTCGGCCACGTCTCCTACCCCGAGCAGACTGTCACCTCTATCAGCGTTTCCGACAACGGCAATTACCCCTGGGTCTACAATGCCGATCTGGACCGCTTTGAAAGCAGCAACCAGAATCAGGACAAGACCAGCTCCACGACCTCGTTTGCCTTTACGCTGAGCGCACCCACCGTTCTGCGCTTCGGCTACGGCGTTTCCTCGGAAAACGGCTATGACAAGCTGACCATCACGCTCGCAGCCGACGGCGGCAGCACGGAAACGCTGGCCGACGCTGTCAGCGGCGAGAAGAGCGGCAGCATCAAAAAGCAGCTCGGAGCCGGCAGCTACACGCTGACGCTGTCCTATGTGAAGGACGACGCCTCCAAGGGCGGCTCGGATATGGCGTATGTCAGCGTTCTGACGCTGGCCGGCATGGCCCGCGTGATCGTGGAGAACACCACGTTCCCGAAGGCGGAGGGCGCTGTCTGGGAAGGCACGCTGACCGACACCTGGATCGAGCTGACCGACGAATCGACCATGATGGGCTGCGTTGTGGAAGCACTGGATGGCCACACCGTTGTCGGCGCGGAAAGCAACTACATCTCCTCCATTGACAACTTGAAGGCGTTTGACGGCGGTACCATGTCCGGCTGGATGGGCACACTCAACGACTGGTTCACAAACTTTGGCTTTGGTGAATTTACCGTTGCAAAGGGCACGCTCTGCGCGGGCGACGAGATCCGCATCATGTACACCCGTACCGTTGAGGATCTCGGCGGCAGCTTTGGCAGCACGGATACCCGCCTCAAGGCGCTCACGTTCAGCACCGGTAAGCTGGCGCCCAAGTTCAGCGGCGACACCTTCACCTACACCCTGACTGTGCCGGAAGGCACGACCTCGCTGCTCGTCACACCGACGGCGGCAAACAAGAACTATCAGGTCCGCACCTATCTCGGCACGCAGGCTACGGGCCGCGAATATTCCCGCACGTCCCTGATCCCCATCGCAAATGGCAGCGTCATCACCGTCGTCTGCGCAGACGACAGCTGGCCCACCATGAATGAAACGAGCGACGGCAAGCGCACCTACACCATCAATGTGGTTTACGGCGAAGTCAAGTCCGACGACGCGGGCGTCACATCTGTCAAGGTTGCAGGCGTTTCTGCAGCAGCCGGTACGGCTGAAAACAGCTTCTCCGTAACGCTTCCGGCAGGCACGGAGGTCACGGCAGACAGCTTCGAGATCACACTTTCCGACAGCAAGGCCACGCTTACCGACCCGGCCAAGGGTGAGGACGGCGTCTGGACGTTTACTGTAACCGCTGAGGACGGCACTGCCGTGACCTACTCCGTCACAGTCACGGTGAAAGAGGCCAAGACGATCCACGCGACCATTTCCATGCAGGCAGAAAATATGTTTATCATGGTTCCGACCCGCGTGGAAGTCTCCAGCGATCTCGCCGAACGCTATGGCTACGCTGATGATGTCACAGACGGCGTTTCCGCGCTGGACGTGCTCGTGAAGTACCACGAGCTCACCTTCGGTGAGGACTTCACGAAGGACAGCAAGAGCGATTATCTCGTCGTCAGCAACGGCACGATCACCACGGTCAACGGAGAAAAAACCTCCGCGTTCAGTTTCGCGGTCAACGGCGAGTTCCCCTGCGACAAGAATGGCGAATATAACACGCAGTACGGCTACACCGGCTACACCATCAGCCAGACCCCCGTTGCGGAGAACGGCACCGTTGAGTTCTTCTTCTATCAGGACACCAGTATGTACATGGACTACTATACGTGGTTCACGGATACGGACGGAAACCGTCTGGATACCTTTACGGTTCAGGCCGGAACCGACTTCACGCTCGGTATGGACGGCTATATGTACGCCTACGGCGGCGGTCTGAAGCCCGAGGACCGTGTAACGCACGGTGCGGCGCTCGATCCTGAGGACATCCAGATCTGCACAGTCGGCGAAGACGGCACGCTCACGCCGGTCGAGGGCAAGGTCATCGGCGAAAATGGGCAGGTCACGCTCTCGTTTGCCGCCGCAGGCAGCTATGTTCTGTCCGCAATGGGCGACGAGTTCACCAACATTTTCTCCCCGTGGCTCCCCGTCACGGTCACAGCAGCCCCGAAGTCCAATGACGCGGGTGTCAGCAGCGTCACCGTTGCGGGCGTTGAGGCCACTGCTGGCGAGAACAACACCTACACCGTTACCCTCCCCTACGGCACGGACGTTACAGCGGGCAGCTTCGTGATCGTCACAAGCGACGCAGGCGCGACTGTCGGCGCTCTGACGAATGAAGGCAATGTCTGGACGTTCACCGTCACCGCTGAGGATGGCGTGACCTCCAAGACCTACACCGTCACCGTCTCGTTCACCGAAGCTCCGAAGTCCAATGACGCGAATGTCAACAGCGTCACTGTCGCAGGCGTTGAGGCCACTGCTGGCGAGAACAACACCTACACTGTTACCCTCCCCTACGGCACGGACGTTACAGCGGGCAGCTTCGTGATCGTCACAAGCGACGCAGGCGCGACTGTCGGCGCTCTGACGAATGAAGGCAATGTCTGGACGTTCACCGTCACCGCTGAGGATCGCGTGACCTCCAAGACCTACACCGTCACCGTTTCGTTCACCGAAGCCCCGAAGTCCAATGACGCGGGTGTCAGCAGCATCACCGTTGCGGGTTTCAAGGCTGTGGCCGGTGCGAACAACAGCTACACCGTCACGGTTCCCTATGGCACGGTCGTCAAGACCGGCAGCTTCGTGATCGTCACGAGGCATCCGCGCGCGACTGTCAGCGCTCTGACAAACACCAGAAATATCTGGAGCTTCACCGTCACCGCTGAGGACGGCGTGACCACCGCAGTCTACACCGTCACGGTCAATACCGCCGCGCTTCCGGAGCCGATCACTCCGGGTGTCGACAATAAGAAGCCCGCTTCGAAGCCCGAGGTCAAGCTTCCGTTCACCGACGTTTCCACGTCCGACTGGTTCTATGACGACGTTGCGTTCGTATACGAAAACGGCCTGTTCTCCGGCACGGACAGCAGAAGCTTCAGCCCGAACGCGTCCATGACGCGCGCCATGCTCGTCACGGTTCTCTACCGGCTTGAGGGCGAACCCACCGTCACAGGCAGAAGCAGCTTTACCGATGTGCGTTCCGGCGCGTATTACGAAAAGTCTGTCATCTGGGCAGCCGCCAACGGCATCGTCACCGGCACGGACAGCACCTCCTTCTCCCCCGACGCCAAGGTCACGCGCGAGCAGCTTGCCGCGATCCTGTACCGCTATGCGCAGTACAGGAAGCTGGACACCGATGCGAGCGCAAAGCTGAACAGCTTCACCGACGCGGACAGCGTTTCCGCCTATGCCAGCGAGGCGCTCGGCTGGGCTGTCTCGGAGGGCCTGATCAACGGTGCTTCCGGCAAGCTCATGCCGAAGGGCGACGCGACCAGAGCACAGGTCGCCGCGATCCTCCACCGGTTCGTGAAAAATGTACTGAACTGACCTCATAATCCCAATTTGCAGCACAGGACTGCCCCCCTTTTTGGGGGGGCAGCCCTGCGTGCTGTATTTCAGAGCATATCTGAAAGCCGGTAAACCAGACCGGCAGCAGCTATTGCGCCACTGGACAGATTACCGGTTTTCAGATATACTTGAAATGATACAACACATATGGAGTTGAATTGCGTGAACGTCTGGAAAACAAATAAAAAGGCCGCCGTCTGGGCGGTGCTGGCGCTGGTGCTGACGGCTGCGCTGCTGACCGGGTGCGGAGCGCCGCAGGCCGGGCCGAGCTATCACTGCACCGTCTCCATTTCCTGTGCATCGATTCTGGAGCACATGGAGCTTTGCAGCGAAGAAAAGCGGGAGCTGGTGCCGGAGGACGGCTGGCTGCTGGAGTCTGTAGAGGTCAGCTTTCAGGAGGGCCAGAGCGCTTTTGACGTTTTGCAGCAGGTCTGCCGGGAGAATAAACTCCATCTGGAATTTTCCACGACGCCGGTTTACGGCTCGGCTTACATTGAGGGCATCGGGAACCTCTATGAATTTGACTGCGGGGCGGAATCCGGCTGGATGTACGCGGTGAACGGCTGGTTCCCGAATTACGGATGCAGCCAGTATGCGCTGCAGGACGGAGACACGGTCACGTGGGTTTATACTTGTGAGCTGGGCAGGGACGTCGGCAGCGGCGGCTGGACAGAGGGCGAATGAGAAACAAAGACGCTTTTTCGGGATATCATCCCGTGATCAATTTTCTATATTACGCACTGGTGCTGCTGTTTTCGATGTGCCTGATGCACCCGGTCTATCTGGCGGTTTCGCTGACGGGGGCGCTGGCCTACGATATTCATCTGAAAGGCCGGAAAGCGGTGCGGTTTGCCGTCATGGGGCTTCTCCCTATGGCGGCGCTTGCCGCGCTTCTGAACCCGGCGTTTAACCATGAGGGCGCGACGA
>OMBG01000933.1_pt1 | contig 14085 bp, 16 predicted proteins | sample 1674251 | NCBI WGS metagenome assembly OMBG01 (sample SAMEA103958153, study PRJEB25191) | human gut metagenome | reverse complement strand
CAGTGCGCTGCGCACGATATACTCCGGCAAAAAGGAAAGTCCCATGCCCTGCTCCACCATCTGGCACAGCAGCGCGGCGCTGCCCAGCTCCAGATAGGGGTGGATGGCAAGGCCGTGCGCCGCCATGCACTGGTCCAGCGCGTCCCGGTAACTCATGCCCCGCTCGGTGAGCAGAAACTCCTGCCGGGGCAGAATGTCCAGCGGGAGGGTGTTTTCCTGCGCCAGCGGATGCTGCGGCGGCGCAATGAAGCACACCGGCTCCGGCACATCTGCAGCCAGCACCAGCGCAGGCTGCAAAAGGGGCTGGTCCAGCGTGTAGACAAGGTCTACCTGATTGGTGCTCAGCAATTGCAGCATCTCGTCCGTGGAAGCGGTGTGCAGCACCAGCTCCACCTGCGGGCAGCGAGCGTGGTAGCGCTGCAACAGCCCCGGCAAAAAGGTGCTGCACACGGAATCCGCCAGCGCGATGCGCAGACTGCCCCGCACCTGCTGGGCGGGCTGCAAGGCGGCCTGTGCCTGCTGGGCGGTTTCCAGCAGGGTGCGGGCGTAGCCTAAAAAGGTCTGCCCGGCATCGGTCAGGCGCACCGTTTTACCCACGCGGTCAAATAGCGGGGTGCCCAGTTCGGCTTCCAACTGTGCGATTTGGGAGGACACCGCCGACTGCGAGTAGCCCAGCTGCCGCGCAGTGCGGGAAAAGCTGTGCAGCTCAGCGATGTGCAAAAAGGTATTGACAGTCCGCAGTTCCATGAACGGCTCCTTTTATAACAGGGTGATGTCCCGCACGGTGAGCTGAGCACCGTCCACGGTAAAATGCACCTCCAGCCCGGCAAATTCCATGCCGTACACCCGCTGCGGGTCGTGCTGGTAGGAGGGGCGGGGGTCACTGGCAAGCACGCCCTGCAAAGCGGCGCGGTCGGCCTCCGGTACGGTTTGCCACAGCGTCTCCGGGCAGGAGACTTCCAGATGGTGGGTGCGGGTCTGCCCGGTAAAGCCCTCGGCGGCGTCCGGGTGGCAGTCCGCATAGGGGATGTAGGGCTTGATATCGTAGATGGGGGTGCCGTCCATCAGGTCGGCACCGCGCACGATGAGCACCGGCCCAACGTCCGGGCGCTGATCAATGGCCTCCAGCTTTACGCTGGAAAGCCCCAGAGGGTTCGGCCGGAAGGGGGAGCGGGTGGCAAACACGCCCACCCGGGTGTTGCCGCCAAGGCGCGGCGGGCGCACGGTAGGGGACCAGCTGTCCCGTACTGCGCCGGAAAACTGCCACACCAGCCAGATATGGCTGAAATCCTCCAGCCCGCGCAGGGCGTCGGGGTTGCGGTATTCCGGGGTGAAAACGATCTCGCCCCGCAGCTCTTCTACCAGCCCGCTCTGGCGCGGAATGCCGAACTTGGTGGGAAAGGCGGTATGGATATGGGCAATGACCTTCAGGGTCATGGCTTCGGGTGCCTGCTGCATGATGAACTCCTTGCTCAATAGATCTTTTCAATGGGGCAGTCGGCGGGGATGCCGTACCGGCTGCGGAAGGCCTGCAATTCCTGCGGGCTGCGGATCAGCTGTACCTCGATAAAATGGCCGGTGTGCAGATCCTGAAACCCGGCCACCTGCTCCCCGGTGCAGATGCTGCACCGCAGCACCGGCTTCTGGGCGGCGGGGTCGTAGGAGGATGCTTTCTTTTTGCCGAACACAGGCTGCTCCTTTCTTTCCTTATCTTATAGGCCGCGGCAAAGCCCCACGGCCTTGCCCTCGATGTGCAGCTCCGAAAGCTGCTCTCCGGCGTAGAACATGGGCGGGCAGACGGCGGCGTTATCGGCCAGCAGCATCACGGCATCGCCCTGCCGGTGGAAGTGCTTGAGAGTAGCTTCCTCGCCCACCCGCACGGCAGCGATCTCGCCCTGCTCCACCTCGGGCTGGCAGCGGATGCATACGATGTCTCCGTTGCATATCGTGGGAGACATACTGTCGCCGTGGCAGGTCAGGGCAAAATCCGCGTGCCACGCGGCGGGCACCCCGATATAGCACTCGATGTTCTGCTCGGCGGTGATGGGCGTGCCGCAGGCGATGGAGCCGATCAGCGGCACCTGCACCATGGTGGGCAGCGGCTCAAAGCCCGGGGGACAGGCGCAGGGCGCGTCCAACCCAAGCAGAGCGGCGGGAGTGGTCTCCAGCGCCTGCGCCAGCTCCTCCACTTTGGACTGGGGCAGATCGTTGATGCCTTTTTCCAGCTTGGTGATGGAGGAACGGGAGCGGTAGCCCATGCGCCGGGCAAGCTCCTCCTGTGAAAGACCCAGCTGCTCCCGGCGCAGACGGACACGGGTGGACAGATCAGACATGACAGTTCTCCTGAAAACTATGTGTTGTGGTGTACGATACAGTGTTCTGCCTTGAGTATAGCAGAAAATTTCCTGAAAATCAACAATTACAGCGCGTTTTGGAAATAATAGGTTGACAGTCAATCAACAGTGGAGTATAATACAACCAATGATTGTTTCAAACGCAGCGAACTACAAAAAGGAGCGAAGCCATGGCAAACACGAATCTGATCTACACCTACATTCAGGACAGCGGCTACAAGCTGCAATATGTGGCCAGTGTGCTGCACATCAGCAGCAACACCCTGCGGCACAAGCTGCTGGGCGAGACCCAGTTCAAGCTGGACGAGGCCGAGCGGCTTTCCACCATGCTGGGCCTGACGATGGCCGAGCGGGACGCCTGCTTTTTCGATGCCGAGAACCGGTTCTCGCGCAGTGCAACGCTGGAGCTGCCCAAAAGGGGGAAGCGCCAGTGACACCGGAGCAGCGCGATGTGACCCGGAACGCCCTGCGCAAGTACGGCGAGCGGCACTGGGCGCGCACGCCGGAAAACCGCCGCTGGCAAAGCGCCATTGATGAGGGCCTCGACTACTATCAGGCACACGACCCCATGCGGGCAGACCTGCTGCGGATGCGCTTTTTTGAGCAGCGCCCGGAGGACGAGATCTTAGAGCAGCTGCACATCGGCCGCACCACCTACCAGAAGGCGTTGCAGGATCTTTTGAGCACCATCGCTGTCTACGCCGCCCAGCGCGGCGCGTTCTGAGCAAACAGCCGTGAAAAGTGCCCCAGAAACGCTCGCGGTCGTTTCTGTGGCACAACCATAAAACAGGGCTGCTGCACCGTGTTTCGTGCAGCAGCCCTGTTTTGGTTATTTCTTCTTGGTGTCCGGGTCCTCGCAATGGCTGTGGCAGGAGGCACAGTTGCCGTTGCAGCCCTCACCCTTCCAGCCGCCCTGTCTGGAGATCCAGACCACAGCCAGCGCAAACAGCACAGCCAATATTACCAGCGTGATGATCCCGCGAAGTGTCATATTCATCCCTCGATTTCTTTTGTACGGCTTTCTGCCCCAAGTATACACGATTTGCAGGCAAAGAGCAACAGCCTGCCGCACATTTTTTGTGCAGGGTGCAGCCGATGCGGCTGCCCGGCGGTAATGTTGCACGCCCGGCGGTCAGCGCACCATTTTTGCAGCCGGAGAAGGTGTTTCGAAAAAAGTAAAATAATTTTAAATTAGGGCTTGCATTTCGGCAAAGGCCGTGCTATAATAATCACGTTCCAGTTCGGAACGAACAACACAAGCAAATATGGAGGATTAGCTCAGCTGGTTAGAGCACCTGCATCACACGCAGGGGGTCTGGGGTTCGAGTCCCTAATTCTCCACCAAACGTAAGGCCGTTTACCTGAAAAGGTAAGCGGCTTTTTCTTGTATCTACGTGTTTTTTGATATACAAAAGTGAAACGGATTCACTTTTGCATATTGATAATGAAACGTGTAGGAGGCCCCCTTTTCAGTCGTTTGTAGCAAGTTTGTAGCAGATCTGTAGCAAAATTCGGAGAGGAACGGCAAAATGACCTCAGAAACCCGATTTTTGCAGATTTTTGGGCATAAAATTTTATCCTTGAATTTTGTGCAGAATGACGACGGTGCTTTTCATTCGGATTCTGATGCCGTACAATAAAGGAAAAGATCATGGATGAAAGGAGAAATCGCTGTGCGCTACACCATCCGGCATTTTGATTTGCCGCTGCTTACCTTTGAAGCAAACATGGACAGTGCAGATACTGGCCTCCATTTTATAAAGGTCTACGAAGAAAACCGTTCTTTTCTACCTTTGAATCTGACTGTATCAGAAGATGGTGTAGAACGCTGGCTGCGGCATCGCGCAATTCCGAAGAACCGAGCGTATGTAGATGCTCTGCTCTCTAAGGTGGGGCTTTCTTTGAATCGACCGCTTGGAATTATTGCAGCCAATAAAGGTCTTTCACTCAATGATTGCTTTTGGGTAGATGCAGAGGGCTCCGGTGACACCTTTGAAAAAGTAAATCTTTACGATAACCGATTCAGTCAGGTGCTGGCAGCAATCGCCTTTACAGGATATGGCAGCAGCATACGAACTTCGCTTGCGTCCTGCCCGGAGTTCTCGACCAACGGGATGCTGCCAAAATGCTGGCGCAGACAAAACGGAAAAATCTATCTTTATAAAGGTGGCACGTCAGGGTTCAGCAATTTTGGATTTGAACCGTACTCGGAACTGTATGTTTATCAAGTTGCACAGGTGATGGGCGTGAATGCGATTCGCTACACCCTGACAAAAGATCTGAAAAAGACGCTTTGTTCCAAGTGTGAGCTGTTCACCAGCAAAGAGTATTCTTATATTCCCATCGGACAGCTTGTGTCCAAAGGTGGAATGAAAGCAATTTTTGCGTATTATCAGACGTTAGGTCAGAACTTTGTGGATGCGCTGGAAGATATGCTGGTCTTTGATGCAATCATCTGCAATACAGACCGCCACTATGGAAATTTTGGTGTGCTGGTAGACAATAAAACCAACACGATTGCGGCACCTGCACCGCTGTTTGACCACGGAAACTCGCTGTTCAGTCTGGGCGGAACGGATCTTTGGGACAACCAGAAAGCATTTGATGAATATGCCCGCACACTGCTTCCGCTTGCATACGATGATTTCTTTGCAGCTGCAAAGAGTGCAATGAAACCTCGTCACCGTACAATGCTCCATAAGCTGCTGGATTTCCATTTTGACCGCAGAGCGACACGTTATAATCTGCCGCCAAATCGCTTGAAGATGATCGAAAAAGAGGTACAGCGCAGAGCAAGAGTGCTTTTAGGGTAAAAAGTGGGGCGTTGGCATCGACCACAATGGCTACGCTAACCGGTATAAAATCGAATGCGACGGTTTGACCATTCTGGATTTGAACGCTCCCGGTTACACGATGCTGCATTGGCTGACGATTCTTTTGGAGAACCGCGAATTCGATACTTCTGCCCCGCTGGCCGCAGAAGCCAAAGAATACCTGATGAACACTTTTCACCTCGACTATAAGTCTGCAGATATCATCATTGGCTACAGGGCAGATGACAGCTATTTTTCCTTTGCATCTGATTTTATCAACGGCGCAATCTCTTACCGCCAGTTGTGCAATGCCATGCGCTTGGGCAAGCTGGGGCAGCAGTTCGTGCTGAAAAGCAAAGCGGCCTTTGAACAGCTGGAATTTCTCGGCTATGAGACCGCAGACTCTAAAGAATGGTATAAGAAAAAGGCCTTCCGTGACCAGACAGCCCGCCGCCAATATTTTGACGTGGAGCGCAACCGCCGTCAGAGGGGAGACCTTTATATTACCACGATTCTCGACGAGGAGATGAAGCCCAATGATCCACGCTTACGATAAAAGCTATCTTTCTGCTGCACAGAAAAATCTTGCCCGGATGTTGGATTATCTTGTCAACGATCTGCATTATCCGTTGGAGACGGCATGGCAGTGGTTTCTTATCAGTAAGATGGCTTTTCGGTTTGAACAGGGGGATTGTTCTGTGTTGGTGGGCTTGTCCGGTGTAGAACTTGCCCGCGCTGTACTGGAGCAGGCGGGCGAAGTCGTGTCTATGCAGAAACCCTCGTATGCCTACGACCGCAGCCCGGAATACTGGACAGGCTGGGCTCTTGCCTATTACCAGTGGCTGACCAGTTTGTGCTTTGCGGAGATTGAACAGGCAGTGTCTATCACGAAAGTGCGGCTGCTGTATACGCCCTACCACGAGATGGATGTACGGCAGTTTGCAGACAAGATGAACGAGTTGTACCGTGCGGCAAAGCCGGAAACAAACCTGAAAGCCATGCGCACATTGGCCGGATTGAGCCAATCGGAACTGGCAGGACAGGCTGATGTGCCTGTGCGTACCATCCAGCAGTACGAACAGCGACAGAAGGACATCAACAAAGCACAAGCAGAAACGCTGCTTCGCCTTGCGCGTGCGCTGAATTGCAACGTGGAGGATCTGATGGAGAAAGTTCCACCGCTGAATTTTAAATAAGAATGAAGCGATGAGACCTGACACAGATTGTGCAAACAAAAAAGAAAGCTGCCATCCATGAGAGAAAGATTCTCACGGATCGGCAGCTTTTCTCTTTGAAGTTGTTATGCCTTCGTTGTGGTCAGAACTTCATCATTGACCAGCTGATTGGCCTTATCAAATGCTTCGATCATCTGGGTCGCTTTCGGATGGAGATAGACTTCATCCAGCGTTTTGGATTTGGGCGTGTGCCCGACAGCGCGTTTCAGGATATCCTTGTTGACGCCTGCGCGGTCACAAAGGCTGGCGTAGGTATGGCGGGTGGTGTAGGGCGTATAGGTGGCGAGCTTCCCGGCAAACTCCGGTTTGCGCTTACCATTTTCGTCGTAAGGATTCGGCTGGATGCCGATTTCCTCCAAGAAAGGATAGAATTTGCGGTTACGCCAGTTCTTTTCATTCCAGAAACCGCCTTTTCCATTGGGAAAGAGCGGACCGTTTTCCACAGAGGTGGCATACGCATGTTCAAAAACCGGGATGCCAAAGTCGAGAATGGGAATGATGCGGTTGCGTCCGGCTTCGGTCTTGCAGCCGCCGATCAGATAAGCACCGGATTCCGTGCGGTGAAAATCTTCGTGTTTGAAGTGCAGCAGCTCATAGATACGCACTCCGCAGGCCAGAAGAGCAATTACCATCTGCCCGGTGGGCGTGTTCTTCTGGCTCAGGATCAGCGTCACCTGTTCGTCCGTGAAAATCTCGCGTTCCGGAGATTTGCGTCCTTCGACTTTCAGGACAGATGCAAGGTTGGCATCCACGACACGCCAGCCAATGGCTGTGCGATACAGCTTACTGATAAGAGTACGCTCTTTTTCCAACATACTTTGAGACAGGCCGTTATCGGCCATCTTATCAAGGATGTTTTGGAAGTCCTGCGCATAGAGGGCGGCAATTTTGAAGTGCCACAGCGGACGGAGATATTTCCACGCAATGTCATAGAGCTCGCGAGCCTTATCGGACCGGCCCTTATATTCACGGGACTCTTTGAACATCCGGAAGCAGTCCTGCAGGGTAGAGTCCTGATAGGGTGTGGCCGGACGCTTCATCATTTCGGCGCGGACAGCTTCTGCTTCTTCACGGGTGACGTAGGTGCCAACAGCCTTCATGACTGTAATTCCGGTGTGAGGATCAGGGATCGGCATTCGGAGCAGCCATGGTTTCCGGCGTGTTCCGGACATTCGTGTGATGCTGCCATTGCCAGACGAGGCTTTCAGCCGGGGCGATTCTCGTTTGGCTGGAACGGCAGGTGGAGCTACTGTACCGGGGGATGGCGCTGTGCCAACGGGATGACCGCAGGCAGAGCAGAATTTAGCGGTATCTGAGATTTGATGACCGCAATTTTCACAGAACATAGATTTGAACCTCCTATTGCTTTGAACTTGCTTCAAAAATGCCCCCGGCATTTGGAGGATGCCGAGGGCGGATGGTCGAATTAGTTACGGGCGCGGGAGAGCTGGTACTCCAGGCTCTGTTCAGCCGTGAGCCCCTTCTGGAGAAAGCGGATCACATTGGGGTAAAACACGTAGATACGTGATCCGTTCGGTACGTGACTTATGTAACCGGCGGCTACGAGATTGCGGAGACCGTGGTATGTTATATCATAACCTTCGCTCCGTGCACGACGTGCGGCACCTGTTAGTGTAAGAAAATCCTGCGGCTTATTAACCATAATTTTTCTCTCCTTTCGTAAAATGATGGAAAGCACAGGCGGCTTTTCATAATAAGCATATCTTTTTGAGATATAGGACTCTTAAAGTGTGATTAAGGGCACCAGGGAAGATCTGGCATTTTTGAGAAGTCATAACGCTCCAAAGAATGCAAATCGGGTTGTACTTCCTCATATTGGGCGTTTAAAGGAGGAACGACATAGCCGCAGTTAAAGAATAGGCTCTGGTCATGCAACAGGACACCATCACAATCGATGTATCCACAATCGCCGGAGTGGCAACACGGAGGCTCTGTAAAGAAAATTGGGGCGCCCATAGTTGAAAGCAGATCAGCGTACTCGGGAGAAACAGGGTTTTCAAAAAATCCATCTGGGATGTTCATGATAAATCCTCCTATTATTTAATGGACTGTGGTAGGTCAACATTCACCTGAATGCAATCAGTGCACGGGTGAGTCTCGTCTCCTATGTAAACGTATTCGGACAGCAGAAGACACTGGCCGGCTTTTAATGTTTTGAGCAGTTCAGCTGTTTCGGCACGGTGCTGTGGGGGCGCCAACATCTCGGAACATGCCCGAAGTTCTGTGAGTGGTGGCTTAAAAAACAGCTTGGTTCCAGTTTGGCTCAACGCCAACTGCTCATCTGAGCTAAAGGCTTTCAGAGATTGCGAAATAAGTATGGAACCGATAGAAAACCGACGACCTTCTGTGATGATTTGATTCAAAACTGTGCCTCGACCAAGCTTTAGATTCTGCACTTCATCGACCATAATGATGATTGGAGTTTGCAGCGCACGGGCAGAACGGAACCAATCATATAGCAGAAGTTCTGCTAGGATAATTCGTATGCCAGCAGGATACCCGCTTAGATCAAAGACGTGAATATTCGGAGAAAGCGGGAGAGAAGTGCTGCCTGTTTTTTGGAACTCGAATACGTTGTTCCGCAAAAGAGGTCTTAGACGATTGGCCAGTGTGCGGGCACTTGCCAAACTGGAGTTCTCAAGTTCCTCAAGAATACTGGGAAAAATTCGTAGAGATGTCTCTCTGCAATCTACACGGGATTTTATAGCATCGGTAAGAATTGCGGCCTGCGTAGGCCCCAACCGATAACCTTTACTGATGATCTCAGATAATCCATAAGCAGTGTCATATGAATCCTCTATACAGCCATCGTAAATTTTAGGGGTTATTAAGTCGCTTGCCACTGCTTTTCTATACAGATTATGTCGTATCACGAGCGATTCAAATTCTGGCGACAGAGCCTGGCAAATGTGTTCGGGAGACATTGTTTGGTTTATGTCTATGGCAAGTGCAGGAATACCTTGTTTAACATACTGGATAGCAAGACTTATACTAGCAGTACTTTTACCGCTTCCTGTTGCTCCTGTAATAAATACACTGGCGGGGTCAATACCGAAGCGAAACCGAAGATAGGTTTTGAATCTTTCGGAAACCTCCTCGTAGCTTCCGGGTGTAACTTTAATTTCAAAGTCTGGAATCAATGAAAAAATCTCCTTTTTATGTCAAATAGTTGTAATATCGCGGCGTCCATGTCCATTCACAAAGCTGCGATTAATTGATCGAAGCCTGACATTTTTGGAATGCCCGGTAGAGAGCGTGAGCGTCTTTACGATAGAGCTCGAAAGAATGCCAGCTTCAGTCAGCTGAGCCAGAACGTCAGATGTAAGAAATTCCGGCATATACTCTGAAACCAAGGACTTCACAAGGTCAAGGGTGATATATAGCTTGTACTCATCGTATAACACCTCCATTTCCTTACAATAAGTTTCGTCTATATTACCGATGGCACGGAAGCGAATGCTTTGCTTTCTGGCAGCGGTGTAAAGCGCATCGCGGAAACGCTCTAACGCAGAAGCATCTGCCAGAGAGTCCCAATACTGAACATACTTCTCCAAAGTCTGTTTATATGTGTCTTGGAATTTTCTTTCACGCTGGTGAGTTGCGTCTGTACGAGAGAAAGTCCAACAGATGATTTCAGAGACGACACTCAAAACCGCTGCATCCTGACAGTAATCTGAACCTTTGAAGTTACTGCACGCTTCTTCGTATGCACGTTGAGTGCGTAAGTTAAACTCATCAGGGTTGTTTTCTGTCAAGGAAATTAAATCGTTCCAGTTTGCAGAGGCTGCATCAGTAGTGCTGCAAATCTCCGCTGGAATAATCGGGATACAGTTCTCGCGAATCTCTGGAGTCAGCTTTCTTGCCAAAACAATATAGATTGAACGACTTGCACTTCCTTTTACGGCTTCATCTGAGAGAAAGCCGTAATTCGTTGTTTTTTGGTGACGGGAAGAATTAGATCCGTCATGGATATAAACAAGCAGGTCATCGCGGTGATTGTATAGCTGCTTTTTTAGTTCCGAAAGTCGGCAATTAAGTGTAATTTCTGTTGTGACAGAGAAACTTTCAGAAATCATCGCATAAGGCTTGGTCGGTTGCATTGCTTCCCCAAAATGTGTTTTTAAGAGTGACAGTCCTACGACCAATGACATCATTCTCTGATTTTCCGATGCAAGACCGGCAGTAGGAAGAATGGGGCTATTCAATATCGACTCACACGTTGCTGACTCTTTGAAAGTCCATCGGGAATTGTTGAAGTTCCACCCTGGTATGGATAGAATGCATGAGTTGCGGCTGCTTAAGAGTTGTGCAATCAGCATGTAAAACAGCCGAGGGCCATCTTTTCCGAAGTGAAGTGTTCCACCACCTTTGTAAAAACTTTGAGCTAGAGTGTTCTTCCGAAATTTTTCGGCGGGAATACTGAAGCTGGCCCGCTTTCCATTTGGAAGACGGTACTGGACTTCAATGAGTGTGGAGCCGTCTCGTGGGTCAAACACATATCGAGCGGAGAATTCTGTGCAGTCCGATAGGGGCTTGGTGACCTCGTAGGGAGCACCGAAACCATTTTCTCTGACAAGGTAGTATCTCTCATCGGGAAACTTTACAAAATGCTCTGTTCTATAGGCACTAAACTCCCGCAGGTAAGCGCGATCAGCTACTTTGAAAATCGAATTTGCCCTCTGCTGCTGTAGAGATTGGTTTTTGGTTTTCAAAGCGGCATTTTCCTGCTGCAACGCCATGTTTTGAACCTGAAAATTACTACAGGTATTCCGTAGCATGGTTTCTGCCCATGGATCAACGAGTCGTTCATCTCCAAATGTGACGGCAGATTGTGGAACAAGGGGCGGCTGATAGCCGTTCATACCATACATCTCCGTTTCTATATGCTATTTTCAATGTGCGGATTTTGAGGTGTTTTTTCTGTCGAGGGGGAGAGCGGCTTGAAATCTATATGGTGTTAATCATGGTGATACCTCCTAGATCTGTTATGAGTTATGTACTGAGCAAGGCTTATTGGCCTTGCTCAACTCCCGGATCGCTTCCGGTGACAGTATGGTAGCACGTTTTGAGGAGAATAACAACCTTGAGTTTGAAGTTGTGCAGAATCGGCCGAAATACTATTGAAATCGTGCATAAATCATGATATAATATGAAATATAAGTTGAGTTTGTTTACACAAACTTATTACGAACAGGATTGAATAAATGGGGAGAATTATGATGAAAAAGGAACCGAGAAGTGATGAGCGGTTTGTGACAAGGTGTGCGATTGCAGACAATATCCTGCGATATAGCTTTCGACTGGACAGACCAGACCTGAGTAAGCGCCCCAAAAAGGAAGATGCACTGATCGACTGGGCAGTAAAAGAAGCGTATGCAATGTTTGAGCCTTTAGTGGGAGATCGAATCGCAAAACCTTTTGGAGTAGGATGTCTGCCCCCTCTTTATGGAAAAGAAGCAGTACAAAACTTTTTAGGAGAAAATGCGATTGCGCAGCTCTACTGCCAGCTTCGAGAAATTATTGGGGAGGAAAACCCGGTCAGTGCGTATGAAGCAGTAAAGTATACTTATTTTGGCTCAAAAGAAAAATCCTCCGAAAAAGGCATAGTCACAGGAATGGATTATCTGATTCAAAATAATGTCTATACTTTTCAGACTGGCAGTATGGCTTTAAACAAGAAATCCGAATTGGATACATTTGAGTTTCAAGATAAAGAGGAAGAGAAAAAAATAAAGAAAAAATGTTCCGGTGCAAACAGTACCTTGAAATCGAGTTCTGAATCCGCAGATAAAAAATTATCTATTCTGCCACAATACAAAAGCTTCTTTGTAAGCGGAAAAAACTCCGGATTCAAATTAAGTGATCTGGATGTAGCGGCAATATTCAGAAGATATAATAAGGCGATGGCAGCACTTTATATCGTCAAGGATGCCTATGATGGATTGAGGCCGGAACCGGATAAACATCAGCTGACTATGCAAGAAATTCGGAAGCTGAAGAATCTATATAACAATCTTTGCACTTTGAACGATAATCCGAAACTGACAAATGCAGATCGTCTGTATATTACAATCCGCATAGAACAGGCACTCGGTATACAGTTGACGATGAGTTTGTGGGAAAATGTACAAAAACTCCATGAGGCCAGAAGAATCGAACTCGATGATGTGACATCCATAAAGCAGATGAGTACTTGTCATATGCTTGGCAACATCATAAATCGGGCGGCATTGGTCGATATGGCATTTAAGACATTGAATGAAATGCTTGACGGAATGCCTGCTGAAACATGGAGGACGGAAATCGAAAAAAGCATAAAAGGAAATTGGGGAACAACACCCGAAATGGAAAATGAAAGTGAGATCATACGGAAATGGAAGAAAATTTATGAAGAAGGGATGGATTTCATGGCGAATTGGGTAGTGCCATTGTATAATACCTGCTTCTGCACGATTTTGGTCAAAGCGGTAAAAGCTGATTTGAATAAATCAAATAATTCGTCGGAAATCATTCAAACGACATTTGAGATTCTGGCGGATTATATTGATGAGGGCAAAATAAAGTTTGAACCTCATATATCAGAAAGTGTCTGCAATTCCGTAAAGAGAAAGCCGGATATGGTTCGCAAATTATCGGATTATATCATTGAAACCCTTACCCCTGTCGAGGAAATAGAGGCACCGATCACCTGTAATGAACTGGATCAGATGATACCCAAAAAGGTGGATGGCCACTATCTGAATTATATAAAGACCCAATTTATGGATCGAAAGAATCCGGTTGCAGGAGAACCAAGGAAAAGTTGATACAAGATTTTCTGCAACTCTCAGGTGCTTATCCTACACTTCCCCAAAAATTCGGCTCAAAAAAGTTCAAATAGGTGGAAGCTCGGCACCATTTTGGCGTGAATTATTGTAAAACCGTAGGATGAGATCATGAATAACGATGATAGAGGGCAATCACGCAAGTGGTTGCCCTTTCTTTGTATCTGGTATGATTTGACATTCGGCAACAGTATAGTAACCCATCAAAGGAGGATTGGCCGTTATGTTTGATTATTACGACACCCTGATAACCCCGGAAGAAGTTGCCGATATGCTGGGATGTGGTATGAACACCACCTATAAGCTCTTGAAGACCGGGAAGATCAAAGCGATGCGAATTGGAAGAGTATGGAAAATTCCAAAGAGAGCAGTACAAGAATATATTGTGCAGGAAGCTCATATGAAAGCTGCTGGATGGTAATACGAAAAATGCCCACATGGATAATGACTCCATGTGGGTTTTCTGTTGCTTGAAAATAATGTTTGATAGAGGAATGCACATGTAGATAATCCAGTGTTAATGCTAAATAATGCATGGAGCAGAAGGAAGGTAGAAGTTGATCTTTATTAAAGGCACTAACATTAGAATAAAGCGGCCGAATGGAATAGTTGTAGTACAAACGGTCGCACAAGAGCAGCCGAATGTGTAGTGTATATACATTTGGCTATTCTTGCTAAGGGGGGAGGCGGATGCCGTCATAAATAATATTTTATTCTATAAATTCTCATCTATATTTTCAATGATATTAATTTATCTTTATGAAATATATGAATAGAAAGAAGGTGCTTATAATGGGAAATATCTTTAGTATACGATTGACAGATGAAGATAAAATTC
>OMBG01000927.1_pt1 | contig 14153 bp, 9 predicted proteins | sample 1674251 | NCBI WGS metagenome assembly OMBG01 (sample SAMEA103958153, study PRJEB25191) | human gut metagenome | reverse complement strand
TTATGAGATAAAAACTTATCTCATTCTCAATCACTTATAAAAAATACGTACTTTCCTTAAGGAAAACATAGAGTTAAAAAGCAAAGAAAAAAACAACACGGACAAATTGAATTTGTCCGGACAAATTGTCCGGCAGTCTATAAATTACTAATATTTAACCATTTACAAGCACCCGGACAAAAGAGCCGGACAAATTCAATTTGTCCGTGTTCCTCATTTAACTTAATTATTTTAACTTTTTGGTCAAAAACCACCAGTTTTCAGCCTTTCTGCCTGAAAGCAGAAGGCGTTACCCCTCTCATCTTCTTGAAGAACTTGGTGAGATGAGCCTGGGATGAGAAGCCGAAGGTATTGGCTATTTCCTGCACCGTATGCGTGGTGGTAGAAAGCTCGCGCTCTATCTCCTTCACGATGTATTCATCGATGATTGCCTTCGGCGTCTTGCCGGAGATGCGGCGGGTAACCTGCGCCAGATAACGGCCACTCACATTCAGCTGGTCAGCATAGAAATGCACATCGCTATAGGTGCGGCAGAAGTTGTTCACCTGCGAGATGAACTGGTTGTAAAGCTCGGAACTCCTGCCCTGCAGATTGCTCTCCCGTGCCAGTTCTATATTGATGAAATCCTGCGCCATCGCCAACGCCTCCTCCATCTTCTTGCCCTGATTCAGATAGATGGCAAGGGCAGAAGAGAAACGGTTGATGAGACCATGCGAATTGGCATTATCAAGCCGATAGATCCGGAGCCCCTGCTTCTCGGCAAGCTCCAGGAGTCGGGAGTTCTGAAGAATGATGTCGCTCTCCTTCTTTCTCGCCACGACTACCGAGCAGAGGGGCAGCAAGCGGTATTTGATCTGGCTCACCACATCCTCGGTCATCAGCGCATCACCCTGACTCGACCAGATGGAAGGGGCGTAGATGATATGGTCGGGACGATACTTGGTCAGGGCATCGATGAGCACATTCAGCGTCTCTACCTTGCGTATCATTCCCACTTTCACGATGTTGGGCTGCATATCGTTCATAATTGCCTCTATCTGTCCGGAAACAATCTCGGCAGGAATATCGAAGAACTCCTGGATACCCAGCGTATTCTGCACGGTGATGCTGGTTATCGCCGAAACGGCATAACCTCCCAATTCGAATATCGTCTTGATATCCGCCTGCACACCAGAGCCACCGGTGCTGTCGGAACCTGTAATCGTTAATATTGGCAACATATCGTTTGAACTTTAATCCTTATACTTTATTCCTCGAACCTATCCTCTACATTTTAGAGTGAAGAAAAGTTCGAGGGCAAAGATACAAAAAAAGAGCGAATAATCAGCATGGTTTGCTGATTATTCGCTCTTTTTAATATGCTTTTCTGATTGCCGGGGATTGCAAATCCCCGGAGCACCCTGACGGGCTTTATTCTGAAAAATCTTTCGATTCTTTGATAACCTCAGCTGGCACCTCGCTGCAACGCTCGTAGCGGCAGACATCGGTGGCATCATCCTTGCCGGTCCAGATCATCGAACCCGAAGCCAGAAGGCGGGTTACGAGATAGCTCTGGTTCCAGTCGCCCATACCGTAATCATAGCTTCCGCTGATGATGTAGCCCTGGTAAGGATCGTTCTTGATGGCAAACGAGCCCGTGATGTGGCGGCCATACATACTGTCAAACTTCTGATACATCTCGAAAGTCTGCTCCTTGCGGTTGAACACGATGTAGCAGTAAGTACCCTCAGGCACCTGCTCGCCATTGTTCCACTCCACCAACTTCCATGTGCCATGAAGATTGGCAGGAGTCACCTCCAGTGCAGGCTCCTCCGGTTCCTCATCGTCGCTGCTGCAGGCTGCAAAGCCGCAGGCAAACAAGGCTATCACCAGGAGGGTAAAGAGTTTCTTCAAATATTTCATTGTATATTTCTTTATCTTTTCTTGTTTATAATTGAATGGATTACTTATGATAAGGTTCAGGCATCATAGATGCCCGGAGCCCGTCATCATTTAATACGGGACACACTCACCTGTAGGGTCCTGTCGGATGGACGGGCATCCAGCCCCTCCAGGATAACAGGGAAGGTGAAGGTTTCGGGCATCGTTGCCGGAATCTGGTCTGCGATGATGGTGATGACAAGATCTGCCTCATCACCCGGCTCCAGCACTTCAGGCTCCGTGGTTAGACGGGCATAAGGCGGAAGAAGCAGACTGGTGATGCGGAGCGGCTTATCTCCACTGTTGCCGCAGAGGATGCGAGCCGATGGCTGCGTGCCTGGCTTCACCTCCGTGATATTCGCCTTTGCCTGCTTCAGTCGCAAAGCCCCCATCTTATGCGGATAGCGAGCCCACACATCGGCTCCCGGCAATACCTTACCCGTCAAGGCGAGCTTCACGGCTGGCTGCCCCTCTACTTCTTTCAGGTAGAGGAAAGCCCCCGTATTGATGGTGCCCGGATAGCGATTCGGGGTGAAGGTAATCTGCACCTGACAGGTATCGCCCGGCTTCATCACATCACCCTTTACAAAGGAACGGGTACATCCACAGGTGGTTCTCACCTGCGAGATGTGCAACACTTTCTTGCTCACGTTCCTTCCCACAAAGGTAAAGGTGCGAGGTGCATCGTCCTCGGTCATCGTACCGGCATCTATCAAGGGATGCTCAAACTTCAGCAATTCCTTCTGGGCATTCACCGTAACAGGCAAAGCCAAGAAGAAAGCCGATAGGAAAGCAAATATCTTCATATTACATCCAACCATTGTTGCCTGCACTCTTGCGAACCGTTACTACCACTGTCTGGCTGGTGCCGTCGGCAGCAGTTACGGTGAGCGATGTACTACCCGCAACGAGACCCTTCACAGTGAGCATCTTGCCATCTACGGTAGCAGAAGCCACGCTGGTATTGGCAACCGAGCAGGAGTAGCCCTCGGTCTGACCTGCGAAATAAGCAGCAAGGTTGAGAGAAGTAGTCTTCTCGATACCCATATACATATTAGGCAGCTTCATCTCCGAACTGAGTTCCTTGTTCTGGATGCCGTTCAAGAGCTGAGCCGCATCAATCAGACCCGCACCCATCTTGCCGATATACTTGGAAAGCTCGATGGTCTCAGGCGAAGCACCCACGGTGGTATGGTTCATGTAATAAGTCTTGGTAGCACCATTCTGATAATGGCTATCCAGATCCTTCACCGATTTCTTCATCAGGGAGATGAAGTCGGCTGCACGATAGTGACGGTTCTGCTTGACAGCATAGGCAAGACCCAAGGCAGCCACACCCGATACGTGAGGACAAGCCATAGAGGTTCCCTCCATATAACCGTATGCAGGCTGACCGTTCTTTACCAAAGTAGAGAGCACGGCACCCTTCTGTTCACCTGTCTCTGCCCAATATTCATCCTCAGTCTCACCAATCTTACCATAGTATTCCAGGTCACCGCCCGGAGCACTCAAGGTTACGAGCGAACCGAAGTCGGTATAGCAGGCAGGAGTATAATCGGCAGCCAGCGATGCTACGCTCACACACTTGGAGTAAGCACCTGGGAATGCAGGATTGCCCGCATACTCGTTACCGGCAGCAAAGACAGCAATACCGCCATCGATTACGCCATTTGGCGAACCAGCATTGTTGATGAAGTAATCCAGCGCTTCCTTCTCCAGCGGATAGGTCTCAGCCCATTCCTTCTCGGTAGCAGGTCCAGGAGTGTAACCACTCAGCTCGCTACTCTCAGAAGAGTTGTAACCCCAGCTGCACTGCAGAATGACAGCGCCATTGTCGGCAGCATACTTGATGGCTCTCGCCTCTCCTGCCAAGGTAACACTGTTCTGACCGGAGAAGATCTGGCAAGACATGATCTTGACGCCGGAATTTGGAGTACCATCACCACCAGCCACACCGCTCACACCGATACCATTGTTGTTGGCAGCAGCGATGGTTCCAGCTACGTGGGTACCATGACCAGAATCATTGGCATCCGACCAGGTGATGTTTCCGCTCTCCTCAACGAAGTTATATCCGTGGAGGTCGCCCTCATAACCGTTTCCGTCGCCATCAGCCTTCTCCCCCTGAGTAGTTTCTCCCGGATTGCACCACATGTTAGGCGCCAAGTCAGGGTGAGTGTACATCACGCCCTCGTCGAGCACAGCCACGATGATGGAAGGATCGCCTACGCAGGTTTTCCAAGCCTCAACGGCATTCACATCACATCCAGCCTCAGCACCAGCCTGATTATCGTTGAGATTCTCGAAGCCATAGTTGCCGGCGCCCAGATTGCGATAGTGCCACTGATAAGCGAAGCCTGGGTCGTTAGGCTCACCAGATGCAGCCGCACGGGTTGCCTTCTGCTGAAGCGCCTTGTCGCTGAGATAGATGCGCTTGCTATCGGTATTGTAAGCACGCTTGATGCGACCATTGGTCTGCACCTTGGTAACTTCGCCCAACTGCTTCAGGCGCTCTGCGGCAGCCTTCAGGTCGGTGCTCTTGTCAAACTTCACGGTGTACCAGAGGTGGAGTCCCGCCTCACGGGTTCTTGCCTCGGTGTTTGCATCAACAGGGAAGACACGCTCGAAACTGTAGCTTCCCAGGATGTCGAGCACCTCATCGGTAGAAGGAATACCCGAACGGGTAGCCTTGCCAGAACGAGTCTTGCTCATTTGCGCCTGGTCGAGAATGCTGCTCATCTCTGGGGCAAACTTGATGAGCAACTCACCAGCCTCTGCATCAGAAGGGATGGTGATGTCTGCCTTGCCCTCAGAAGAGTCGATGGTTGACAGGCTGTCAGAACAGCCTGTCAATGCCAATGCGACCATTGCTATATAGAAAAACTTTTTCTTCATTGTTTGCTTCTATATTAATTATCTACTTACTTTTCTACTTCTCTTGTACTTGGCAAGTGCCTCTTCGCCAGATTCATCTCCGGCAGCCACGTAGGCACGGTAGTACAATGGATAAGCTACGCCTTTCACTTCCCACTTGGAACCTGGATCCTTAGAGCCATAGTAGTACTCTGCGCTATAGGTATCCTCAGCCATGTTGGAGAATCCGGCAGCCTTACCTGCTGTGTTGAAACCACGCTCCGTCTGGTTGAATACCATGGTAGCAGGGCTCCACAGCACCATGCGAGGGTGGAACAGAATCCACTTAGGCACCGCACCCGTGAAGAAGTTGAGGTTGAGCGCCAGAGAGCGGCACTTAGGCAACACACGTGGCACAGACATCGGATAGACATCCTTGTAAACGATGGTGCCATCCTTCTGCTTGCAGGTTACTGGGTTGTTCCACTTAGAGAGCAACCACTTGCAGGTATCACCCACCAGCTTATCCTGCCATTCTGCCTTGTTGGTAGAGAAGTCGGCAGCCGTATAGCGTGTAGGCTTTCCGGCAGCCTCCAAGGCCTCGTCCATCTCCTCATCGGTAGGAAGTTCACCCTCCAGGAAACAGTAAGAAAGCTCCAGGGCTCTCAGGTTGTCCCAGGTAAGAAGCGAGAGGAATGCCTGGCGCTCTGAATATTCGCTGCTGATATTACCATACATACCGATAGGATAAGTATTGTAGATATAGTTGCCGTCGCTATTCTTGTTCAAGCCGCTCATATTGATGCAGACATCGGAACGGCGCTGGGCATAGAGAATCAGCTCTGTGAGGTGAGGGAAGTTCTGGGCATTCACCACCTTGGTGATATCCGACAATCTGTTGAAGTTGTTACTTACCAGATTGAGACTCTCCAGTGACTTACCCAACTTCTTAAAGCCCGCAGGCAACTTAACCAGTCCGAACGCCTGTACGGTAAGATGCTTGAGATAAGCCAGCTCGCAGATGTCCTCGCCGAGTTGCATCTCGCGAATCTGGTTGTTGTCATTACTTGCCACAGAGAAGCTCTCCAGATACTTCAGGTTCTTCACCTCCTTAGGAAGCGTCTCGCCCGGCTTGAGATTCAGCATGCTAAACTTCACGCTGCGAACACGTCCCACAGCCTCAGGATGCTGCTTCACGAAGGCATCGGTAGCCTCCCAGAGGGTTACGCTGCTCCAGTTGCGCATGTTGTCGCTTGTATCGTAAGTAGCCATGCTGTTAAGCTTCTGGTTGATCATGATGACCGAGAGGGAGTCACCGGCACGGGTATCCTCAATCTTCGGAGCCGCAGCCTGGCGAACGGTAAGGATCACATCATCCGTCTTGTTGCCGTCAGCATCCACCAGCTCATCATCTGCATTCACAGGAACGAGATGAACCTTAGCCACACGCACAGCAGGAACGATGTTCATATTCCAGCGGAACTTGAACTTCACGCTGCGAGGACGCGCCTTGCGGTCGAGCACGATACCCAGGTTGGTACCGGTCAGCTTATCCTCGTTCTTGGCGTTCAGGAGCCATCCTTCACGCTCACCTTCGTTCTCCGCCTTCTCGGCATCCGTCATATCGCCCTCGAAGGAATACTCGATGCTTCCGATCTTGCATTCCACATTGGCAGAAATCAGACTTTCGAAAGCACGCTCATCGTATGAGCCGGAGTTATCGATTTCCACAACAGGGTCCTTGATATCAATCTGCTTGCCATAACCAAACTGCACGACCGAGACGGTACGGCGCTGGCCATTATCGCCGATGAAGGCGATGTCGGTGGTACGACGGCCATTGATCAAGGTAGAATCTACGATTACCGTAGCAGTGGTAGAACCCACACCGTTGGCAGGAGTCAGCATCAGCCAAGGCTCAGCCACACTACTCACCCAGTTCTGAGAGGCAGCAATGGCGAGCTGTTCGCTTCCGCCCTCAGCTCCTATTTCTATCTGCTCCTTGTCGATGGCGAGTCCACCAGGGATTTCCACATCATCATTGTCGCTGCAGGATGCGGTCATCAGACCGGCACCGAGAACGAGGAGCCATGTAAGTTTCTTAATATATTTCATATTATCTTACTTCCTTATAGTTTAATTTTCAAGATCCAATGCATCGCAGCCACGGATGTCCTGGGTCTTGTCATAGAACAACTTGTACATACCTGCCTTGATGTATGCGCAGACGCTGGTTACATCGATAGAGATGTTAGGGTTGTCTGAGATGTTCAGGATATACATGTGAGAGGTCAATGTCTCATCCACCTTACGGATATCGTTGGAACCAATCTGAAACTGAATCAAGCTTGGGCACTTGGTGATACCTGTTGGCCATGTGCGGAGAGGACGGTTGCCCTGAGCATCACGCTGATGGTTGATACCGAACGCACGCAGGTTGGCACTGTTCAATGGCTGGGTAGGAACCTCGCTGAAGCAGTTGTAGCTCAGGTCGATGTTGGTGATGTATGGCATATTATCGCTCAAGAAGTCGTTAGAGAGAGCTGTCAACTTGTTGAAGCGGAAGTCCATCACCTGCAAGAGATAAGCATACTTACCCTTGATGGAACCCTTAGGGATGCTGGTCATCTGGTTGCCGCTCAGATCGAGGGTAATGATTGGCGAACCGGCAGCAATCAGCTCTGAAGGGAACTTGCTGAACTTGTTGTTGGCAAGCGATACGGTTGAGGCATTGATACCCTTGTAACCGCCTGCGCCATCCACACCCGAAATCTCATTGTTGGAGAAATCTACAGAACCCATCACGTGTACAGAACTTGCATCGAAGATGTTCGGAATCTTCTTCAACTTGTTATAAGAGAAGTTCAGACTCTCGGTATTCTCAGAGAAACCGCACAGGTCGGCAGGAATCTCCTCTATCTGGTTATTGTTGAGATAGAGTGATGAAAGCATAACCTCCCTGGTGAATGGATGCACCTTCTTGATATTGTTGTTGGCAAGGTCGAGCAAGCCCAGCTTCACCATGTTGCGAAGTGCCCATGTAGCAGGGAACTCTTCCAGGTTGTTGTAGCTCAGGTAGAGAATCTGCAGGGTCTTACCTATCTTGCTGGTTGCCATCTGCTCCCAGTCGTCACGCAGCTGCGCTGCCTTGATACCCTTGTTACGTGCCAGGTTGAACGCCTGGATATTCGGCAGGTTGTTGTACACATCCGGCAGGCGGGTCAGCTTAGGACAGTTGTAAAGCTCCAGGTCGGTGAGAGTAGTCATCTTGTCCCATGCCTCCTCGGTATATTCCTCGGCAAAGCGATGGTACTCTGAATTCTCATCATCGTAGAACTTGGTACAAACCTCATCCGCAGTGATTGGTGAGTTACCGATATAGAACTGCTGCATCTTGGTCAGGCGATAGATTGCCTTCGAGATACCTGTAATCTTGTTGGTGGTCAAACCAATCTGAGCATCCTTCAGCTGGATTCTGGAATCCTTCTTGATGAAGTTCTTGGCATTCTTGCTATCAGAGTTGAAACTCTCCACGATCATCTCCGACATGTGGGCACGTGGGTCATACTTCAGGAACTTGTTCTCATAATCATGACGCATTGCCATCTTATGAGCGGCACTCAACTTGCTGGCATCGTAGTCGGAGAAGAGGTTGGCACCAATCTTCTCGTCGTGCGAACCGAAGTTCAACACCTGGAGTTCAGTCAGCTGACCGATGGCATCAGGCACGATACCCTTGGCACCGAAGCCGGCGATGACCAGACCGATGACGCGGCCATTGCTGTTAAGCGTAACACCAGGCTGCTCACCCCACATATCGAGTTCCTTGTTGAAGTTCCAGTTAGCACCGTGGAAGGTAGCATCACCATAGAAGCTCCAGTCCTTGCCCTGCAGAGATTCCCAGATTGCCTTCAAGGCCTTGTAGTCCTTGATGTATTCCTTGGTCTCAGAGAGGAGGATAGGCACCTGGGCATTGTCTGTAAGCTTGTTGTCGGTTACCACGAAAGCCTCGCCCTTTACCGGCTGAGTCTCGTAGGTAGTCTTCACCGCGCCGGTCTTGCCGTATGTAGTATAAGAGGTAACCTGATAGGTACCTGCCGGGAGCCATACGGTAGAATCGCAATGGGCAGTAGCCACATCCATATACTTATCGTCTTCGTTGTCCGGATTCTGATTCTCCTTGCTTCCCTCCTTGTATTTCACCTTCAGGTTGGCGAAGGTGAAGGTCTCACGGGTGAAGAGGTTGGTTACGCTCACATCAATCATACGGATGCTGGAGAAGAGATACTCCTGGTTTCCGGCACGGGTCTTCTCCCATTGCTTGATGAGGTCAAACTGCACCTTACCACGCTCTACGGTCTCCACCATCAGGTCCTGCTTGGTCAAGCCGCCTCCCACAACGGTGAAGGTCTCGCCTGCAGAAGAGGCAAGCAGCTCCTCATCTACGGCATCATAGAGATAGAAACCGATGATGGTGTAAGAACCTGATGCCAGCTGCAGCTTATCACTTCTCAATCCATACTCCGCATTCTCGGCATTGTAGGCATTGAGCGACAATGTCTGCGATACGGTTGTACCGTCATGCTCCATCACCACCTTGATCTTCTTGGCATCGCCGAGCTTCTCAAGCTTATCGATGGCAGCGGCACGGGTGGCTCTCGACGAAACCTTCTTGGAGAGCATGAACTGCACATAACCATATGTGCCGTCCCAGCCCTCGGTGTTATCGTCAGAGCAGCTTGTCACTACCAGGGTCATCATTGCAACCAGGAGCAACAGGAATGCCTTGCTATATCTTTTGAATTTCTTCATTACTTTCTCTTGCTTCTAAATCCCATATTATTGATAAAGACTACACGCTTGCAAGCGCCCTGGGCATCGTTGAATCCTGCGAAGATAGGGAATGCGAGTCCATCTACGTTCATTCCTACATAGATGCCCTTCTCGTCCTGTACTACATCGTAGGTATCGGTATCCATCATATTGCCTGCACCATCATAAATCACAACAGAGGCACCATCACCGGGATTCCATCCGTCGATCTGTGGATAGATGGCTACATAGCCACCATAAACAGTTGACTCGAATACCTCGTTGCCAGTATAGCTGAAGAAGCCCTCGGCATACATCTTATAATCGGCATTGCTTGTCAAGGCGCAATCTGCCTCCATACCCATGCTGGTTACGATAGGAGCAGTAACAGTTGACTCGCCCTTCTTGTCCTCCTTCTGTACGATGTCCATCAGGAAGTAACGGTCGTAATCACTCTTCACGGTCATGAAGTCATCCTCCAGCATTCCGTCGAGTCCATTCTCCAGACTCTCGAACACGCTCTGTGGCAAAGCATAGACCAGGAACTCACGGCTTCCGCTGCCCAATGGAGCAACTGTGAGCTTCACATCACCCTTCTCGCCCTGCAACTGAACAGCACCGGAAGCATCCTCGAACAAACCATTCTCCTTGTTCTCGAAGACTACCAGCTGATAAGCATCACCAAAGGTCTTGAGGGTGAAAGGAACGAAGTTGTGGAAAGTAAACGCATTGGTGGTCTCACCATTCAGGCTTGAACCATTCTGGGTGAATACCTTGCCATCCAGAGATACATTCCATACTGCCCACTGTGAAGCGGTAGGATATGTAACATCCATGGTGTTGGTGGTCATACCATTGTAGATAACCGGTACGGTAACGGCAGCCTTGCCATCCTCTGATGAGAAGGTAACGGTGTAGTTAGCTTCCTTGGCAATGGCATACTTGGCGCTCACGCCCTGGTTCTCCTTGAAGGAAGCACCGCCTACGGCTGGCTGGTTAGGTGTACCTACCAGGAATCCGCCTTCCAACTCTACCCAGGCAGGAGTGTTGGTAACAGCAAAACGATAGTTTGCCTTGACAGAGAACTTGTTGTAGATAGGCTGACCTGCGATGTCCTTGTAACCAACGGTGATACCTGTCTCGGTGATATCGTTGCCCAACTCATCGTAAACCTTGAGCTCGTAGCCGGCAGCCGAACGCTTTACCTCAGCGATGGCAACCTTCTGACCACCCATGGTCAGGAAGAGCTGAGCCACGCTCATATCCTTGCTGGCATCATCTGCCGTAATCTTTACCTTGATGGTCTGCTTGCCTGCTGTACCATTGAGCACGAAGGCATCATTCTCGCCCTGCACCAGCTTGCACCAGATGGCAGAAGAAGCGAGGCTCCAGTTCTCGTTGGCATCGAAGGTGAAGTCCAGTTCGTCGCCAGCTGCACCTGCGATAGTCTGTACCTGTGGGAACACAGGGTTTACGGCATCGTCGTCATCGCTGGAACAAGCGGTGAACAGGGTCACTGAAACCAGCGCCATGAGTACGAGCCAATATTTTGAAATCAATGTTTTCATTTTACTTTATTCTGTTTTTAATATCCTTGTTCTTTTAATTTCTCTGCCTCTGCATCGCTGATCCATTCATACATGGTGATGAAGGTGCCCACGGTGCCGAAGGATGAACCATCCTTGTTGTCAACACTCATGGTGACATACTGCAATACATAGTTCTGGCAGGTATTATAATAAGAGGTGTAGAAAGATGGCTGGCTGATGCGCAACTTGCCATCGCCATAGATGGTACCGAACGCCTCACCGGTCTCGCCGGCTATCTGGTCGTCCATCTCTACCTTTGGCTCCAGGATGTTATCGGTATTGAACTTCAACTTCAGGTTGTAGCCCTTATAATAGACATCCTTCAGAAGAACCGTGTTCTCCTCGCCTTCCACTACCTCGGTCTTGATCAGACGGTTGGTTACGTTGTTCAGGTACTGGCTGTAGAAGGTAGATGTTACCATACACCAGCCAGAGAAGTTGTGGATATCGAAAGGACAAGACTTCTGCATCACCACGTGGGTGTAATCCTTGTAGAGTTCTGTCCAGTTATACTTCTCAGGAATCACCAGCTTCAGGGTGAAGCCCAGAGAGTCGGTCTTTCCGATATTCTCATAGATACCCTGCACCTGCACGTTTCCTACCATCTCGCCCGCCTTGATTGTAACGGTGTTGTTGAGAATGCGATAGTGCTGCCCCTCGATGGCATTGCTCTGCTTATCTACAACCTCCACGCCGAAGGTACGGTCGTAATCAGCCTTCTCGGTAGCCGAGACAGGTACATTGAAAACCTCGTTGGTTTCCTGCACGGCATACTGATAGAGCGTATCAGAGAACATGATATGACTTGGACCAGCATAAGTGGTATAATCCTGTGAACAACTCACAAGAGCGATGAGTGCAGCAACGGCTGCCAAACATCCCATCATTATTTTCTTCATGATCGTCTCCTTATTTTATTTGTTACTTTCATTAGGCTCAATCTCCGAACCCGGTGCCTCCAGCTCATGCTGTGGGATAGGCCATACGAAGAGTGGGTCGTCCTTTTCTACCTTCAGGCTGCTCTGTACGAAGTTGGCCGCAGGCTGGTCGCTCACCTTTCGGGCGAATCCCTTGTGCCAGCGCTTGAGGTCGTTCAGGCGGAAGCCTTCCATATAGAGTTCCTTTACTCGCTCCGACTCGATAACGCTCAAGGCGTTGCTCTCGCTCAACGCGGTGTTGCCGCCGTAAGAAGAGTAACGGGCGCTGCGCAGGGTTGAGATGTCCTTACCTGCCTTGGTATAGTCCTTCTTCATGGCATAAGCCTCAGCACGGATCAGATACTGCTCGGCAAGACGGAACACCATTGGCTGGTGAACGTGAAGGATATTGTTGTTCAAGAAGGTGGCATCACCGAAATACTTGCTCAACAAAGGCCACTGCAAACCATGCTCATAACCTGTTGTACGGGTAGTGAAGATGGCTTCGGCACGGAGGTCGTTGCTATCGAAAGAATTGATGACCCAGGTCTCAGGCACGTAGTCCGGACGATAACTTACGTAGTTGTAGTTATCGAAGATGGTACCCAGGGCACCACCATAGCTGTTCACCGTGAAGCCTACCTTCCAGATAGCCTCGCGTGAATCACCGTAGGTCCAGATGTACTTGTAATCCTTCACCTGGTTGGAATAGGTGTTGGAAGAAGCCTTCTCCAGGGTATAGAACTTGCTGCCGATTACCTTGGATGCATACTTGATGGCATCGTCGTACTTGTGCATATATAAGGATACGCGCGCACGCAAGGCATGGCAGGTATATTCATTGAAGTAAATCTCGTTGTAGAGACTTCCGGTGAAGTCATCACCTACCTTCAGATATTCAGTAGCCTTATCGAGGTCACTCAATACGAATTCGTATGATTCCTTCAGGGTAGCTCGCTTCTGAACCTCATTACCCTTGTAGTGCTCTGTGAGCACCACGCCGAGTTCCTTCTCTGCCTGCTCATCGCTATCGTAAGCCTTGCAGAAGCACTTGATCAGTTCTGAGTAAGCCAGGGCACGGGCAAAGTAAGCCTCGCCCTCATACTGCTCCAACTTATCAAGCTGCTTGTCATCGGTAGTTGCTGCCTTTACCTTTTCAACATTGTCGAGCAGGAAATTGCATCGGTTGATCACATCATAAAGGTCAGCATAAACCGATTCGATGTCGGTGTTGGTTGCCTTGATGTCTTTCCAGCGATAGATGTCGCCGTAGGCATTAGAGTAGCCCTTTACGCAGAATACGAAGTCTGCCTGCAAGTCTGGCAGGATAGTCAGATTGCCCGAATACAAGGCGCTGCTCTTGAAACTGTCGTAGATACCGATCACCAGCTTATCCACATCTTCCACCTTGTTGATAGCCTCATCCATACGGATGGAATCCTCTGGATATTTATCAAGACAGGAAGACAGCGAGAGGGTCAGGATACCCAACAGGATGTATGTCTTTATATTTCTGATATTCATTTTGTTTTCTCCTTTCTAGCTTAGAATTGCAGTTCCACACCCAGAGTAAACTGGCGTGAAGCTGGATACTGCGCCTGGTAAATATTGGATGAAACCTCTGGGTCCAAGCCGTTGAAACCGGTAATGGTGAAGAGGTTCTGTGCCTGTCCGTAGATGCGAACCATAGAGAAGAAGTTAGTCTTGCGCAACAAGCTCTGTGGCAACGAATACGACAGACTGAGATTCTTCATTCGGAGGAACGATGCGTTCTCCAGGAAGCGGTCGTCGAGCTGGGTTACCTCACCCCAACGTGGGATGTCGGTAATATCACCCGGCTGCTTCCAGCGGTCGTACAACAGACGGTTTGACTGGTTGTAAGCAGTTCCGAAGGTTACACCACTCTCCTCGAAGAAGCGGTCGTTGTTGATGACGTAGCGTGTACCAATCCAGCTGAACTGGGCAGAAAGCTGCAAGCCTTTCCAACGGAAGCTTGTACCGAAACCACCCATCCAAGGTGCATCATAGGTCTTGCCTGTCATCACCTTGTCGCTCTCACGGA
>OMBG01000914.1_pt1 | contig 14242 bp, 9 predicted proteins | sample 1674251 | NCBI WGS metagenome assembly OMBG01 (sample SAMEA103958153, study PRJEB25191) | human gut metagenome | reverse complement strand
ACCTTAACAAAGTTTTCGAAGAAGTAGGCTTCGATCTCCTCGTCGGTATAACCGCTGTCTTCGGTGCTTTCGGGGTAGGCGAAAACGGCGCCCTCGTAGTTATAATAGTTTTTGAGAAATTCTTTTGTTATATCCGATTCCGGGAGCTTTGCATCGCCGCTGTCACCATAGCGCTTTTCGTAAAGCAGGTTGTAAAGGCGGGAAAGGTTTTCGTAACGGCGTATGCCGTCCCGCGTGAAGCCCATGCGTGCCAGCGCGATATCGAAAAGATCGGAACCGCCGTACTGAAATTCGACATTGCTTATATAAGCCTCCACGGCGGAAATATCGGATTCGTCGGTTATACGGAGATCGGACTGAGCGCACATGTTTTCGATAACGAGTATCTTGCGGCAAAGCTCGATCGTATCCTCGCGTATGCCGTCGGCAACGGTCTTGCCGCCCGACCCGAGCGAAAGCGAAAGGACATCCGCTTCGGAAAGCGTTACACCGCTGTATGAATATGCGCTCCGGTAATAGGAAACGACCTGACTTTTGATATATGTCAGGATATAATTGTAATCGCTTGCGCTGATGCTGTTGCCTTCGTAGGTAAGGGCGGCTTCATTCTTTTTGCCGGAGCAGGAAAAGGTTGAAAGCAGCATGAGCGCGGCAACAAGCAGGAGCAGGATTCGTTTGATGCTCTTCATTGATTTTTACCTCACAATAATTCTCTGTTTATTATACATCATTGCTTTGTTTTTGTCCATACTCGATTTCCGACATTTTTTTGTATCTTTCTATAACTTTTTCCGCACCGGAAAGCCCGGATTCCTTTTCGCGCAGGCGGTAATTGATATGCGGTCTGCCGCCGGCGGAGATCATGACCGAGCCGCGAAATTCCGGCTCGTACGCTATTTTCGAGCAGAGCGCCGCATCAAGTGCGGGTATATAGAAGCTCACGGAAGCTCCTGTCTGTTCGATCGACGTGATACCGAGCGTGATGGCGGTATTGCGGAGCTTTGATATCCTTATCAGGTTCGATGTCGGTTCCGGAATATCGCCGAAACGGTCGGAAAGCTCGTCATAAAGATCGTCCTCCTCGTTTTCATCCGAGACGGAAGCGATCTTTTTGTAAATGTCGATACGGATATCCGGAAGCGTTATATAATCCTCAGGGATATAGGCATCCGCCTTTATATCCACGGTGCAGTTCAGCTCTGCCTTCGGCTCTATACCCTTTTCGGCGTTTATGGCATCCTCGAGTATTTTGATATAAAGGTCGTACCCTATCGCCTCGAGATGCCCGCTTTGCTCCGAACCGAGAAGGCTTCCCGCGCCGCGCAGCTCCAGATCGCGCAGGGCGATCTTGAAGCCGGAACCGAATTCCGCGTATTCGCGGATGGTGTCGAGCCGTTTTTCCGCGATCTCGGACAGGACTTTTCCCTTGCGGAACGTGAGGTACGCATACGCATGGCGGCTTGAACGGCCCACGCGGCCGCGGATCTGGTGCAGCTGCGCAAGGCCCAGCCGGTCGGCGTCCTCGATGATGAGCGTGTTGACGTTCGGGATATCAATGCCGGTTTCAATGATGGTCGTGCAGACGAGGATTTGAATTTCGCCGTTTGACATCGACTGCATGACGTCGCCGAGCTGCTCCTCGTTCATCTTGCCGTGGGCGACGGCGACCTCGGCCTCCGGAATGCGCTGCTTGATCTTCGCGGCGCACTGGTCGATGGATTCCACGCGGTTGTGCAGATAATAGACCTGCCCGCCGCGCGCCAGCTCGCGGCGCATGGCCTCGTCGAGAATGCCGTCCTGATGCTCGAGCACGAAGGTCTGCACTGGATAGCGGTCCTGCGGCGGCTGCTCGATGGTAGACATATCGCGCAGACCCGACAGCGCCATATTGAGCGTGCGCGGGATGGGCGTTGCGGATAGGGTTAAGACGTCGACGCCGCGCGAAAGTTCCTTCAATCGCTCCTTATGCGTCACGCCGAAGCGCTGCTCCTCGTCGACGATGAGCAGGCCGAGATCGTGAAAATGAATGTCCTTCTGCAGCAGCTTGTGCGTGCCGACGATCAGATCGATCTTGCCGGACTGCAGATCGAAGAGCGTTTTTTTGATCTGCGCAGGCGTACGGAAGCGGGAAAGCACATCGATGGTGACCGGGAAGGTCGCAAAGCGGCGCATGGCCGTGAGATAGTGCTGCTGGGCCAGAACGGTCGTCGGGACTAAGATCGCGACCTGCTTGCCGTCCAGCATACACTTCATGGCCGCACGCAGCGCGACCTCCGTTTTGCCGAAGCCGACGTCGCCGCAGAGCAGACGGTCCATCGGCGCAGGGGATTCCATGTCGCGCTTGATCTCGTCGATGCAGCGCAGCTGATCGTCCGTTTCGGCGTATTCAAAGCTCTCCTCAAACTCCTGCTGCCACGGCGAATCCGCCGCGAAGGCGAAGCCCGGCAGGCGCTTGCGCTCGGCATAGAGCTTGATGAGGCCCGCAGCCAGATCCTTGGCCGCAGCCTTGGCCTTCGCCTTTGTCTTTTGCCACTGGTCGCCGCCGAGCTTGTTGAGCCGGACGGGCGTATCCTCACCGGCGCCGATATACTTGCTGACCAGATCGAGCTGCGTGGCCGGGACGTACAGGCAGTCCGTGCCCTGATAGGCGATCTTGACGTAATCCTTCGTCACGCCGCCGACCTTCAGCTGCTCCATGCCGACGTAGCGGCCGATGCCGTGGTGCTCGTGTACGACGAGATCGCCGGGAGTCAGATCGGTGAACGAATCGAGTTTTTTGCGGTTCGTGGCTTTCTTCGGCGCACGGACGCGCTTACGCTCCTGCCGGACGGCGATCTGTCCCTCTGTTAAGATGGCAAATTTGAGCGTCGGGTATTCAAGCCCCGCCGGAAGCGAGCCGCCCGCAATAAGGATCTGCCCCGGCTGCGGGAGCTTCGTCAGCGGGAAGGACAAAAGCGCGTTCAGGCCGCTTTTGGCAAGCAGCTCCTTTAAAATTTCCCCGCGCCGCTGTCCGCCGCACAGGACGATGGAGCCATACTGGTTCGACGCGTAATTTTTCAGGTCAGCCGCCGCTGTTTCCAGACTTCCGCCATAGCCCGGCAGCTGCCGGGCCGTAAAGGAAAGCAGCTGCTTGGGCGGCAGGGACTCCGGGTACCGCGCGGCAAGGAAGCTGTCGCAGTAGATAACAGCCCGGCCGCGCAGTGACGCGGCCAGATCGTCCATCGTGGCGTAATAATCGCACAGCTCTCCAAAGAGCGTGCCGGAGGTCAAAAACGAATCGAGCAGAAGGCCGAACTCCTCCGCACGATCCTTTTCTCCGCGCTGGAGATTGCCGTGGTCGCAGAAGGCGACGATGGCCTCCTGCGGCAGATACGAGGCGGCGGTCGTGAATTCCGGGTAGATCAGCGCCATATACCGGTCGGCGCTGGCGAAAAGCGTCTCGTTTTCGAGCGCCTCGCAGTCCTTCTGCAGCGTTTCGATCAGCGCCTGATTGGGCGTTTTGCGCCGCTGCTGGCGCGCGATGATGGCGCGCAGGTCCTCGCACAGGCCGGATATCCCCTGCGGGTGCAGGTGCGGCTCCGTCTCGGCCACGGGCAGGAGGACGGCCTCGTCAACGTTTTCCGTGCGCCGCTGCGTGATGGGGTCAAAATAGCCCATGGTGTCCAGCTCGTCGCCGAAAAGCTCCGCGCGCAGCGGCTTTTCCTGCGCAGGCGAATACACGTCCAGAATGCCGCCGCGCAGCGCAAACTGTCCCACGCCCTCGACCAGACTTGCGCGGGAATAGCCCGCGCGGGTCAGGCGTTCGATCAGCTCCGGCATACTGTATTCCGCACCGACCCGGAGCGTCACGGACGCGGAAAAGAGCGTCTGCCGCGGGAGCGTGCGCAGCAGCAGCGCGTCCAGACTTGCCACCAGCACCGGGACGCGTCCCTGCGCCAGCGCGTACAAAAGCCGCAGCCGCTGCTGCTCCCACTGCCGGGACACGCCGATGGCCCCGGCCAGCGTCAGCTCACGCGACGGCAGCACGGGCGGCTCTTCGCCTAAGAATGCCCCCAGCTCGGAAGCCAGCCGCTTCGCGGCCATATCGTCCTGGCACACGGCGACGAGGGGTCTGCCGGACTGCTCGTGCGCGGCGGCAAGCACATGGCTGCGCGGGACCTGACTCAGTCCTGACACAGCGACGGCCTGCTTCGCCTCCACGGCCTTCAGCAGCTGGTTATAATCGGTGCTCTTTTGCAGAAGCGAAAGCAGAACGTTCATGGGATTCTCCTAAAAACAGTTTTTTGCCCAACAGGCAACGCGCATAGGAGAGAGTCTCCTATGCGTAGGGGGTGTGGGTATTGAAAGTGAGATGGGGAGGGAATTTGCACAGCACCCTGTAGGGGCCGATGCCTTAGGGTGCGCTCAGAACATCTTCCCGTTATACTCCGCCGCGGCCTTTTCGCAGCCGTTTTTGACAATGCAGAGGGCCGCGTCGCCGGCGTGGGACATAGCCTCCTGATAGTCGGGCCATTCGGTCTTGGAGACGGTAGACAGCACCCAGTCGGCCAGATCGTAATCGGGGTGCGGCTTCGCGCCGACGCCGATCTTGACGCGCGGGAACTGGTCGGAGCCGAGGCAGGAGATGATGGATTTCAGGCCGTTGTGGCCGCCGGCAGAGCCGTTTTTGCGGATGCGGAGCTTGCCGACGGGGAGCGAAATGTCGTCAAAGAGGACGAGCACCCGCTCCGGCGGGATCTTATAAAAGTGCGCGGCAGCCTCGATCGCGATGCCGGAGGCGTTCATAAAGGTCAGTGGCTTCATGAGAAGCAGCCGCTGACCGTCAAAGTCCGCCTGCGCGGTGAGGGCCTTGAAGCGCTCCTTGGAAACCTTGACCTGCAGGCGCGCAGCCAGCAGGTCAAGGGACATGAAGCCGGTATTGTGACGGGTCTTCTCATACTCAGGACCCGGATTGCCGAGTCCCGCAATCAGCCAGTCATAGGTTGGCTTTTGAAACAGCATAAAATCAGAACAGAACGGACATGGAGTTTTCTTCGTAGATTCTCTGGATGGCGTCGGCAAAGATCGGGGAAACGTCCAGATACTTGATCTTGCTGCACGCACCCTCAAGCGGCGGGATGGTATTCAGGAAGGTCAGCTCCTTGATGCAGCTGTTGGCAATGCGCTCGTTGGCCGGGCCGGAGAGCACGCCGTGGGTCGCGCAGGCGTAGACCTCGGTCGCGCCGCCGATCTCAACGATGGCCTTGGCTGCGTTGCACAGAGAACCGGCAGTGTCGACCATATCGTCAAAGAGGATGCACTTCTTGTCCTTGACGTCGCCGATGACGTTCATGACCTCACACTGGTTGGCCTTTTCGCGGCGCTTGTCGACGATGGCGAGGTTCATGCCCATTTTGTTGGCAAACGTGCGGCTGCGGGCGACGGAGCCGACGTCCGGAGAGACGACGACCATCTCTTCCGGATGCTCGAACTTGGACATATAATATTTCACGAAGACGGGATTGGAGAGCAGGTTGTCAACGGGGATGTCAAAGAAACCCTGGATCTGGGACGCGTGCAGATCCATGGTCAGCACGCGGTCGGCGCCTGCGGCCTCGATCATGTTGGCGACCAGCTTTGCGGAGATGGGGTCGCGGCCCTTGGCCTTGCGATCCTGACGGGCGTAGCCGAAATACGGGATGACGGCGGTGATGCGGCCGGCCGAGGCACGGCGGCAGGCGTCGATCATGATGAGCAGCTCCATCAGGTTGTTGTTGACCGGCTTGCAGGTCGACTGTACCAGAAATACGTCGCTGCCGCGGACAGATTCATTGATCGTCAGGGAAACCTCGCCGTCGGCGAAGGTCGTTACGGTGCAGTCGCCCAGCGGCAGCCACAGCTTGCGGCACACGCCCTCGGCAAACGGACGGTTGGCGTTGGCACAGAATACCTTGACGTTCTTACCATGAGAAATCATATGAAATTACCCTCTCTCTTGTGTTGTTCGGTCTGTTCCTGTTCTGTGTGTTCTATATCATGGCGGCACCCGCCGCCGGGGATACGAGGCTTATTTTTTCTCCTTCAGCTTGTGCCGGTTGGCCCAGTCGCGCTTGTTCTGCTGGCGGGCGCGGGCGATGGCGAGCGCTGCGGGCGGCACGTCGTCGGTCACGGTGGACCCGGCGGCGATATATGCGCCCTGCCCGATGTGCACGGGCGCGATGAGATTGGCGTTGCAGCCGATAAACGCGTCGTCGTCAATGACGGTGCGGGATTTTTTCACGCGGTCATAGTTAACTGTGACCGTGCCGCAGCCGAAGTTGATGTTTTTGCCTACGTCGCTGTCGCCGATGTAGGTCAGGTGGGAGATCTTCGTGCCGTCGCCGATGGTGGAGTTCTTGACCTCCACGAAATCGCCGCAGCGCACGTGCGAGCCGATACGCGAACCCGGACGGACGTAGGCGAAGGGGCCGACGGTCGTGTCCGCGCCGATCTCGGAATCGTAGACCTGCGAGGCGTTGACACGCGTATTCTCTCCGACCTTCACGTTTTCCAGATAGCTGTTCGGGCCGATCATGCAGCCGTCGGCGATGGACGTCGTACCGCGCAGCACGGTCCCGGGCAGCAGCTCTGCCCCGGCCCCGACGAAGACGGTCGGCTCGACATAGGTGTTGTCATAGTCCCAGATCGACACGCCTGCGGCGGCCAGATCGTACAGAACGCCCCGGCTGAGCACGGGCTTCCACTCGGCCAGCTGCTGCATGGACGAAACAGCGTAGACGCCGTCGCGGTCGGTATAGGGAATACCGTGCTCCTTCATGAAGTCGGTGAAGATGAACGTATCGTCCAGCGCGTCCATCAGCGCCTGACGGCTCACGGAGCTTACGCCGCTTTCAACCGGTGCGCCGGAAAACGCTTCCTCGTCGACGGCAAACGGGTCAATGACGGCGGGGCCAGTGACGACGATGACGTCCTCCTCCTGCTCGTCGGCCGTGGACAAAAAGACGTGGAGCTGGTCGGCAGTTTCCTCGAGCTTCGCGCAGCTCAGCTCGCAGCCGTCCGGGAAGCAGTGCTTCGCCTCGGACAGGAACCGCTCGTGGCAGACCAAAAAGAAACGCCCGACCCCGCCCGCGGCCAGAGAACGCGTCAGCCACGACAGCAGCGGCGTCCCCATGATCGCCTGCAGCATCATCGGGCGGGAAAAACCTGTTTTCGCGGTATCGTCAGGCACAAAGACGACGGCAGACAAATCAGACAACAGACCCACGCTCCTTCACCGATAGACATTCTGCCTGTATTATAGCACAATTACAGCGCTGAGCGCTGTATGCACGGCGCAGCCGTGCAAAAAATCGGCATCGCCGATTTTTATTGTCGCTGTAACAGCAACACAAAGACTTTTGCAAAGCAAAAGTCTCGTGCCAATGGCACGTGAGCGCACACAGTGCGCCCTTTGTGGCTATTATAGCAGAGATTATGCTGTTTGTACAGAAAGCCGCGCGGAATTTTCACGGAAAAACAGAGAAAGTTTTCTGGAAAAACGGGCTATTCATTGCACAAATGAACAAACTATGATAGAATACCCACAGATTATCAGAAAAACAAAGAGGAGCAACTATGCTGACACTCAAGAATCTCAGCCTGACAGCAGCTGACGCGCAGGGACGCGCGGACATTGTCAAAAACGTCTCTCTGGACGTAGAAGACGGAAAATTCCTTGTCATTACCGGCCCGAACGGCGGCGGCAAGACGACGCTGGCCAAGCTCATCATGGGCCTTGCGACCCCCACCGGCGGCCAGATTTTTCTGGACGGCGAGGATATCACCGGCCTTTCCATCACCGACCGCGCAAAGCGCGGCATTTCGTATTCCTTTCAGCAACCGCCCCGGTTCAAGGGCATGAAGGTCTCCGACCTTCTCACCATCGCGGCGGGCAAGGCGCTTTCCCATGACAAGGCCTGTTCCTATCTGACGCAGGTGGGTCTGTGTGCGCGCGACTATCTGAACCGCGACGTGGACACGAGCCTGTCCGGCGGCGAGGTCAAGCGCATCGAGATTGCGACCCTGCTGGCCAAAAATTCCCGGCTTATGATCTTTGACGAGCCGGAGGCCGGCATCGATCTGTGGTCGTTCGCCCGGCTGACGGAAACATTCCGCGAGCTGCACAAAAAGGGCGGCCGCACGATCCTCATCATTTCCCATCAGGAGCGCATCATCCGTCTGGCCGACGAGATCATCCTGATCGCGAACGGCGAGATCGCCGGACGCGGCACGGCGGACGAGCTTTATCCGAAGCTGCTGTCGCAGACCGTTGCGGGCTGCAATCTGCTGGAGGTGAACGGAATATGCTGAACGACATTCAGAAAAGCATTCTCAAGACCGTCTCGGATATGACGGGCATCCCGGACGGCGCGGTGAACATCCGTCTCGACGGACAGAAGGCGTTCCGCCAGAACTCCGAGCATATCCAGATCGTCTCCAAGACCGACAAGGACGGCATCGACATCAGGATCGCGCCCTTTACCAAGAGCGAAAACGTGCATATCCCTGTCGTACTGAGCAGAGCCGGGTTCCACGACATGGTCTATAACGACTTCTTTGTCGGCGAGGGTGCAGACGTGACCATCGTGGCCGGGTGCGGCATCCACAACTGCGGCGACTGCGACTCCGAGCATGACGGCATCCATACCTTCTACATCGGCAAAAACGCGAAGGTTCACTATATCGAAAAGCACTACGGCGAGGGCGAGGGTACGGGCAAGCGCATTCTGAACCCGCAGACCATCGTATATCTCGAAGAGGGCGCGTCCATCGTCATGGACACCAGCCAGATCGGCGGCGTGGACGATACGAAGCGCTATACAAAGTGCGAGGCCAACGGCGCGAATTCCGAGGTGCAGATCAACGAAAAGCTCCTGACGGCGGGCGATCAGCACGCTGTCAGCGAAATGGACGTGATCCTGAACGGTGCGGGCGCGCGCACACGCGTTGTCTCCCGGTCTGTCGCGAAGGAGCAGTCCACGCAGGTCTTCTACCCGCGCGTACAGGGCAACGCCCCCTGCTTCGGCCATGTGTCGTGCGACTCGATCATCATGGGCGCGGCAAAGGTGCGCTCCATCCCCGAAATTTCCTGCAACCACGTCGACGCGACGCTTATGCATGAAGCCGCCATCGGCAAGATCGCAGGCGAGCAGCTGCTGAAGCTCGAAACGCTCGGCCTGACGCCGGAGGAGGCAGAGGAGAAAATTCTCGAGGGCTTCCTGCGTTGACCTACTTCGGTAAAATCCACAACAAACCTTCGTTAAATCTGTGCAAATTGTCTTGCTTTTCCAGATCTTATCCCATATACTGAGCCTGTAAGCGAATGAAAAGAGATACCCCGCCGCAGGAGCGGGAGGAGAGGAGTCAAAGAGATGAATCTGGAAGAATTACGCGCCCGGAAGGGCTTTATCTGCGACATGGACGGCGTGATCTATCTCGGCAACCAGCTGCTGCCGGGCGTGCGGGAATTTGTAAGCTGGCTGAACGAAAACGACAAGCAGTTTCTGTTCCTGACGAACTCGTCCGAGCGTTCGCCCAAGGAGCTGCGGCAGAAGCTGCAGCGCATGGGACTGGATATCGGCGAGGAGCATTTCTACACCAGCGCGCTTGCGACCGCCGCGTTTCTCAAAAAGCAGGCGCCGGGCTGCACCGCGTTCGTGATCGGCGCGCCGGGGCTTCTGAACGCGCTGTATGACGTGGGCGTCACGATGAACGACGTGGACCCGGATTATGTGATCGTCGGCGAGACGGCAAGCTATAATTACGAGGTCATCACCAAGGCTGTCCGGCTGGTTCTGAACGGTGCGCGGCTGATCGCGACAAATTCCGACCTCACGGGGCCGACGGAGTTCGGCATTGCGCCCGCCTGCCGGTCGCTCGTCGCGCCCATTGAGCTGGCGACGGGCCGGAAGGCCTATTTTATGGGCAAGCCGAACCCGCTCATGATGCGCACGGGCCTGCATCTGCTGGGTGTCCACTCCGAAGAGGCCGCCATGGTCGGCGACCGGATGGACACCGACGTCATCGCGGGCATGGAATCCGGCCTTGCCACCGTCCTCGTCCTCTCCGGCTGCACAAGCCGCACCGACGTAAACGGCTATCCCTACCGCCCGACCTACATTCTGAACGGCGTGGGAGAGATCGTAACGGGATAAAAATGACTGCGCCCCGGTTTTCCAAACGGAAAACCGGGGCGTTTTGCCTGCTCTGCGGTGCACTGGCGCGGGAGCGCCCAACGGCTTCCCCTCCGGGGAAGCTGGCTGCGGAGCGAAGCGGAGCAGACTGATGAGGGTGAGCAGCACTTGCACTTTATTTTGCAGTTTCTCAAAATCGCAGCTGCTCCCCAGCCCTCATCCGGCCCTTCGGGCCACCTTCCCCGGCGGGGAAGGCTTTGGTTTGTACGATCTTTGTACGGCTGTTACAGCTTTTCCAGCACTGCGGCCGGGACGGGGCAGTCGTCTGTGGTCAGGCCGGTCTGGAAGTCGAACTGGGCCGAGATCGACACCTGCGTGTCGACGACACCGACCTGTACGCTGCCGCCGGTCGTGACGCGCAGGGCTGTGATCGCGCCGTCCTGCACATCCAGCTCCAGCGTGCCGGGCAGGTACTGCACGTCCAGCTTCTCCGCCTCCGGCGCAATGGCGCAGGCGGCCTGCTTTGTCTGCTCGGCGCTGAGGCTGAGCGTATAGTGCCAGCCGGTCTCCGTCTGCTCGCTTGCGGCGCTGTCCTCCAGACAGGCGCGGTAGGCCAGATCGATCAGATCCGCGCACTTGACCAGCGTCTGCTCACTCACGGCGGGAGAACCGTCCTTCGAAAGGACTGTTTCGCCGGAGAAATACAGCTCCAGCGCGCCCGTGCGGATACAGCTGACGGTCTTGCCGTCCTTTACAGTCCGGGTGTAATCCAGCGACGTATCGAAGATCACGGGGCCGCAGTTGGCGCTGAGCTGGACGCGGGCGGCAAGCGGGTCGCGCCTGCCAAGCTCGGAGGCGGCAGACAGCACGCGCAGCAGATCCTCCGTCAGCTCCAGCTTGCCCTGATAGCCGCCGTTCGCGATCGCATCCGTGACCGCCGTGGGGACGGTGTGCGCCGTCTGCGCGTCCTGCTGGACGGTAAGCTCGGCCCAGACGGTCATCGGCTGTGTCTGGCCGCTGTCGTCTTCCGCTTCACAGCTGCCGGAGGCTTCGATGGAGCGGATCTCCCCGTCTTCAACGTGCATACACAGGTCGATGCTCTCGACGGCGCTGAGCGAATCCGCAATCGTCGGCGTCAGCAGCGAAAGCGCCTGCTCTGCGTCGCTGCCGTAGGCGGTCACGGAATAGACCTCCCCGCCAGCCTCGCGGGCATGGGTCACGTCGGTCGCGTTGTAGAGCGTCAGCAGATGCTCGCCGAGCGTGGAATAGTCCGGGAACAGGCCGCTCGTGCGGTAGGCGCTGCCGTTTTCGAGGTAGATCGCGCCGTCATAATAATACAGCTGCACGCCGTTGTCCTCGATGCAGAGGATGGTGTTCCCACCGGCCTGCGTGCGGAACAGGCGCACGTCCGTTCGCAGCGTCTCGTCTCCGAGATCCATCTGCACAGATGCGGTCATGTCCAGCTCCTTCCTGCCGGAGAGGTTTTTCAGCAGCAGAAGCGCGTCCACGCTGCTCTTGAGACTGGCCCGGTAGATGAGGATCCCGGCGGCGATCAAAATCACGGCCACAAGCGCGATGATCCACCAGACGCGGCGCTTTTTCTTCTTTTTCTGCAGCTGCTCCGGTGAGACGGGCGCTTCCTGCGCGTCCGGGTCGATGACGCCGATGACGGCGTCGTTGGCGTTCTGCTCGTCCTGCATGGCCTTGCGCAACGCCTGCATCTGGCGGCGGCGCTTTTTGCCGGTCTTATGGATCAGATGAATGATCAGCAGCACCAGCAGAGCCGCAAGCCCGGCCAGCACTATCCACACCCACCAGACGGGGAACGTGGACAGCGCCGCAAGCTGCACGGTCTGGCCGGAGGCCTCGAAGGACAGATAGCTGCCGATCTCGGTCGTGGGCACCTTCTGCCAGACGCCGTTTTCGTTTTCCAGATAGATATCCAGCTTGCCGGACTGCCCATCGGGCGCGCGGAAGCGGATGGTGTGCGTGTCCGCGCCGTCGTCCGGCAGGCGGAGCTGCCACTGCTCGACGACGGAGCGCGCCACGTGCGCGGCGGGCGCATGGCCGTCTGCGATATTCTCGCAGTATTTCCGGATGGCCTCCGGGATGCTGGCAGAGATCTCGCCGAAAGCGGCGGGCGTGATGGCCTGCGGCTGCGCCTGCAGGCGGTCGGCGCTCGTATACGCGCCCTCGGCCAGGAAGACGGGCCTGCCGTCGGCACGCTGCGCATCGCTCGGGAGCGCGTCGATGCTGGCGTGGTACTGCGCGGTCACGGTGGTGTCAAACTGGATATTTTCAAGCGTCTGCACGTCCCACTCGCCGTACTGTCCGTCGACGGCGGGGATGTCCGGGTACACGCTGTCCGGCAGGGACTCGCCGTAATTTACTTCTACGGTCTTGAGCACCTCCTCGCCCGCGACGAACTGCACAGTGAAGGTGCGGAACGCATCGGGAAGGTCTTCGTTTTCCAGCAGCGTTTCATACGCGACCGGCTCCGCCTGTCCGGCAGCGCTTGCGCCGTCAAGCCCGGCCAGCGTGTCGGAGACGAAGAGATTATCCGCGAACGCACCTGCGCTGCTGCCGCTGATCGCGCCCGCATACTGGGAATACCCGGTGATGGACACGAGCGACACGCAGCCGGAGACGGTGCTGCCGCTGCCGGTCACGCTGTCCGTCACACCCGTGCCGGTGATGCCGCCGACATAACGTCCGCCGGAAAGCGCACACTTGGCCCAGCAGTTTTCAATCGCCGCGCTGCAAATGCCCGCGACGCCGCCGACATAATCGCCGCTCTGGCTCTCCACGCTGCCGTAGGCCTCGCAGCCGTCGATCAGGCCGAGATCCATCCGGCCGCAGATCGCCGCCGCGCAGTCCTTCTTGGCTGTGACTGCGCCCGTGGAAACGCAGCGCTGCAAAACGGCGCGCAGCTCATACTGCTTGCGCTCGGTCGTGGACAGGCTCTGGCTGACGTCGCTTTCCGGGTCAGCGCCAGCCTCCATGCCCATCGCGCCCGCGATGCCGCCGACGTTGCGGTCGGCCTGCACCGCGCCGGTATTTTCGCAGCCGCGCAGAGCGCCCATGGTGATGCTGTCGGGATCTGTCTGCGAGCCGTCGGTCACAAGGTCGCGGTTTTCCAGACTGTCCATGGCGTCAAAGACGGTCGTGCTGATCTCATCCAGCTTGTCGCTGACGGCCTGCACGTCTTTTTGCAGCGTCTCGGACAGATTCGCCGCCTGTGAGCCGATGGCGCGCATCTGTGCGCCCATGCCGCTCAGCGCGCTTGCCAGTTCCGGCATGGAAGCGTCTGCATTCATCTGCAGCGACGCGCTGAGCGCGCCGGAGCCGTCCGTGCCGCCGGAGATTGAGAGATCGGACGGGTCGATGTATCCGCCCGCACCGATGCCGATCCCGCCTGCGCTGATGCCAAGGCCTGCGCCGATGCCGGCTGACGCGTCCCCGACGGTGAGGTCTGCCCCGCCGCTCACACCGCCATTTGCCAGCGCACCCGCATCGATGGTCGCGGTCGCGCGGAGATTATTGGCTGCATTCGAGGCGCTGTCGAGATACGTTCCCATTCCGGCCAGCTGGGAGCCGAGGTCGCTTGCCGCGCTGCCCGCGTCGGCGGTCGCCTGATCGGTGAGCGTTTTTAATTCCTGCAGCTGGCTTTGCAGCTGTACGTCTCGGTGCTGCTGCGCCGGATGTGCTTCCGGTCTCTTCTACTGTAACATCATATACGTTGCCGTTAACGGTAATTGTATAATTCTTCATTGTAAAATCCTCCTAAATTAGTGATTAATGTTTTCTGATACTTCTTACTACAAAACCATCTGTAGAAGAAGCTCCCTGGCTGGCTGCAATCGCTGCTGCAATGACTGCAACAAGCTCTGTATCGTCTGCCTGTTCTTCTTTTTCAATAATCTGCGCAATGGTATGATCGACTGCTGCAGTTTTAGGTTCTTCTTTCTTATCCTTCTTCTTAAAGGCTGCCTGGATCTTCGGGATGAAGTTAAAGCAGCTGATTAAAAGACTGATCAGAATTAAAACACAGAATACGGTTCCCATACCAAGAAGTGTATTCAGTGCAGCCT
>OMBG01000906.1_pt1 | contig 14366 bp, 17 predicted proteins | sample 1674251 | NCBI WGS metagenome assembly OMBG01 (sample SAMEA103958153, study PRJEB25191) | human gut metagenome | reverse complement strand
TTATCGAGCATTTTGGCAACGCAGATGCCGTGCCGCAGCCGCCGGAGCGGTGCTTGAGCCGTTAGGCGGGAATTGTGCGGTATTGCCTTAGGAAGTAGGAGTGAGGAGTTAGGAGTTTATGGTCGGGCGCACACCGTGCGCCCGCCTTTTGAAACAGCCAAGGCCGTTTCCGTCCGCGCAGAGCCTATCTCCCACGCAATAGCTCCTAACTCTTTTACAGCGTCTGCTTTGCTGCTTCCTTCATTTTGCGGCTGCCCAGGTGGACCAGGGGCAACTTGCCCTCCTTGCAGATGGGGCATTCTTCGGGAGCATAGTTGGGCAGATCCAGCTTCAGGGCACTGGCCAGGATGGGGATCGGGGACGGAGCTTCGGGGCGGGTACGGTCCACCACGCAGGTGATGCCCAGGCAGATACCGCCGGCTTCTTCGATGACGCGCTTGGTTTCCAGGCTGGAAACACCGGTGGTCACAACATCCTCGGCGATGATGCAGCGCTCGCCCGGATGGATGGCAAAGCGCTTGAGAGTCATCACGTTATCCACGCGCTCGGTAAAGATGGCGCGCTTGCCCAGCTGGCGGCCCAGCTCGTAAGCATACACAATGCCGCCCATGGCAGGGCCAACGATAACGTCAACATCAGTATCCTTCAGCTTTTCTGCCACATGAGCCATAACCTCGGCACACTTATCCGGGTACTGCTGCAGATAGGCCATCTGGCAGTATGCGCCGGAATGACGGCCGGACGAAAGGAGGAAGTGCCCCTCCAAAAATGCTTCACATTCCTTCAAAACTTCGATCGATTCTCTTGCCATGATACTTTCCTCCGTTTATAAAAGCTGTTTTACTATACCACAAGTTGCATAAAATTGCAACATCTTGAATGTTTATACAGGTAAATTCAAAAAATAAGGAATAAATAATAAGGAATCCTTGTGGTGGACCGCCGCGCGGTGCGCACTCCACCATTTTTTCATTATTCATTATTCTTTATTCTCTGTTCTTTAACCCGCTTATCCTCTCGCGCACCCGCGGATCTCATCCAGCATTTTCACGCCGTGGGCGTCCATCCATTCCCCAATCTCGGCAGTAATGCGAGTGCAGGCTTTCGGGTCCAGGAAGTTTGCGGTACCCACCTGAACGGCGGCTGCACCGGCCATGATGAACTCCAGCGCATCGCGGCCGGTCAGGATGCCGCCCAGCCCGATGACCGGGATATTGACGGCCCCCACAGCCTGCCACACCATGCGCAGTGCAATGGGGCGGATGGCCGGGCCGGAAAGTCCGGCAAAGGTGTTGTTGAACACCGGGCGGCGCTTTTCCAGATCAATGGCGCAGGCCTGGAAGGTATTGCACAGGCTGATGCCATCGGCACCGGCAGCTTCCACGGCCTTGCACATATCGGGGATGCTCTCTGCCTGGGGGCTGAGCTTGACCACCAGCGGCACAGTGCACACTTTGCGCACAGCGGAAACCACCTCTTCGGCGTCCTTGGCGCGGATGCCGAACGCCAGGCCGCCCTGCTTGACGTTGGGGCAGCTGATGTTCAGTTCCAGCACATCAATGCCTGCGGCGCACAGCTTCTGCACGCCCTCCACGTTTTCCTCAATGGTATGGCCGCCCAGGTTGACCCAGACGGAGGTGCCGCAGGTTTTCATGGCGGGCAGCTCGTTTTCAATAAAGTGCTGCACGCCGGGGTTCTGCAGGCCGATGGAGTTCATCAGGCCGGAGGGAGTTTCCAGCAGGCGCTCGCCGTCGTTGCCGGGCTGACCGTTCAACGTCAGGCCTTTGCCGGAAATGCCGCCCAGCACGCGCAGGTCCTCAATGCCTGCATATTCCGGGCCGAAACCAAAGGTGCCGGAAGCGGCAATGACCGGGCCGGCCAGCTGCTTGCCAAACAGATTTACGCAAAGGTCTGCCATCAGTCAAACACCTCCTCAGCTTTGAACACGGGGCCGTCTTTACATACGGTCTTGGCCCCCACCTTGGTGCGGCAGGTGCAGCCCAGGCAGGCGCCAAGGCCGCAGGCCATCTTGCGTTCCAGGCTGGCCACGCAGGGCGTGCCGCTCTGGGCGCACAGCTGGTATACGCCACGCATCATCACCATGGGGCCGCAGGTCAGCACCATGGCGAACTGTTCCGGGTGCAGGATGCCGGTTACCAGGCCGTGGTAACCCACCGCGCCGGAATCCGTTGCAATGCTGATGGCGGCGCAGTAAGGCAGGAAAGCTTCCAGCCCATAGGGCTCATCACGGAAGCCGCAGTACAGTTCCGGCTTGCAGCCCGCCGCAGCCAGCTCCTTGCAGAGCTGCAGCAGCGGCGCGGTGCCAATACCGCCGCCCACAACAGCGATCTTGCCGTTTTTGCCGCCTGCCGCCCGGGCGATCGCGGCCACATCAAATCCGTTGCCGCATGGGCCGGTCACCGTCAGGGTGTCGCCCTCTTTCAGGGCGGCCAGCTTCTGGGTTCCCTCACCCTTGACCTGATACAGGAAAGTCAGTGCGCCGGTCGCGGCGTCAAAATCATGCACGCTGATGGGGCGGGACAGGATGGGCGTTTCGTTGGCAGCCCAGGCGCGCAGCATAAAGAACTGCCCCGCCTTGGCCGGGCGGCTGGCATCCGGCCACTGCACCGTCAGGCAGCGGATATCCGCCGCAACGGTACTCTGGCGCAGGACCGTTACCTTACAGCTTGTTGCATTCACCCTGGATATCCTCCTTCATTCGCACGCATTCATTATAAGCAGCTTCATCAAAGGCAACGCCGGGCTGCTTTTTGTAAGCCAGCAGGATGCCGCGGCTGGAGTTGACCACACCGCCGTTGCTGTTGTTCATATACTGGGCAATATCGGCAGCTTTGCCGCCCTGTGCGCCGTAGCCGGGGATCAGGAAGAAGGTCTGGGGGTAAGCAGCGCGGATGGCGGTTGCTTCCTCGGTATGGGTGCCGCCGATGACCAGACCGATGCTGGAATAACCAGATTCGCCGATGTAATCCCTGCCCAGCTCGCTCAGGCTGTCGCCCACCAGGTCGTACACATGGCGGCCGTCCTCCAGCTTTTTATACTCAAAATCTTTTGCGCCGGGGTTGGAGGTGCGGCACAGTACAAACAGGCCCTTGCCCTGTTCCTTGCAGTACGGCAGGTAGGGGCTGATGGAATCCAGGCCCATATAGGGGGCCAGCGTGATGATATCAGCCTCAAAGTCGCCGGTAAAGTGTGCCTTGGCGTACATCTCGGCGGTTTTGGCAATATCGCCGCGCTTGATATCGGCAATGACCGGCAGGCCGGTGGCGCGCACCATCTTCAGGGTTTCGGCGTAAGCGCGCATGCCATCCAGACCAAGGGATTCATAATAAGCGATCTGAACCTTGTAGCAGCCTGCGGAAGCCTTGGTGGCTTCAATAATGCGGCGGTTGAATTCCACCACATTTTCACCGGCAGTCTTGGTGCAGTCCACCACATCGGCGGGCAGGTAGCTGAACTCGGTATCCAGACCCACGCACACCGGGCCGTTGGCTGCCACGCTGGCATACAGTTTATCCATGTTGGTCATTGCTGTTCCTCCGTTTTCTGTATCAAAAAAGCTCGTTCAAACCTTGCTGCGGGTTACTGTTTATCTTTCTGGTAGGTCACTTTGCCGCCCTTGATGGTCATCATGACCTGGCCATAGAAGCTTTCGCCGTCATAGGGGCAGTTTTTGCTCTTACTGTGCAGCTCGTCCGCATGTACGGTAAACATGTGGTCGGTATCCACCAGAACAATATCGGCATCAAAGCCGGGCACCAGGCGGCCCTTATGCTCATCCAGGCCAAGCACCTGAGCGGGGCCGGAGCTCATCAAAAAGCTCAGCATTTCCAGCGGCAAGCCCTCCATGCGGCACAATTTGGTGTAGCACACGGCAAAGGCGGTTTCCAGCCCAACCATACCGGCAGCGCCCTTGGCCTTATCCTCGGCGCTGTGGGGGGCATGGTCGGTGCCGATGCAGCTGACTGTGCCATCCTTAATTGCCGTCACCAGGGCGGCCACATCGTCCGCCTTGCGGATGGGTGGGTTGACCTTATACTGCAGGCGGGAATCATCGAACCACAGGTGGTGCGGGGTCACTTCGCAGCTGACCATTGCACCGCGGCGGCGGCTCTGGCGCACCATATCCACAGATTCTTTGGTGGAAACATGGCACATATGCAGGCGGGTGCCGTAATATTCGGCCAGGTGGCAGTTGCGCACTGTCTCAATGTTTTCGGCCAGGCGGTAATCCCACGGGCTGATCTCGCGGTCCTCTGCGTGGGACATCACGGTCAGACCGCGCTCGGCTGCCACAGCAAACACGCGAGCCATCGTGGCGTTATTCATCACGCCGTTGCCGTCCTCGGTGATAAACTTGATATCATCCGGCAGGTCCAGCAGATGGTCAATGGTGTGGCCGTCAAAGTTTTTGGTAATGGAAACGGTCTGGTTGGCATCACACAGGCCAATCTCGCGCGCTTTCTCCTCCACCTCATGCACGATCTCTGCCGAAGAGCAGACCGGCTTGGTGTTGGGCATCAGGTTGACGAAAGTATATCCGCCTGCCGCTGCAGCCGCAGAGCCGGTGGCAATATCCTCTTTATATTCAAAGCCGGGGGTACGCCAATGGCAGTGGGTATCAATAAACGCGGGCAGAATGGTCAGCCCTTTTGCATTGATCACCTCGCCTGCTTCCGGCAGGTCGGTTCCGATTGCTCTAATTTTGCCGTCCGCGATCAGATAATCGCAGATGCGGCCCTCGTAGTCCCGCGCATTTTTAATCAGCATGGCTGGCCCTCCTTTTGGTGTGGGGTTGCAAGATTCTGTGTGAGAATTTGTGGTGGTTGTGGGCGCGGCAGGAACAGCCTATCCTCACGTTAAGTGCCAACTTTGCGCGGCGTGGCGATAGCTTGTTGGCGGTGGTGCGGGGTTTGCTGCTCCCCCCAGCAGTAGAGCCAGGTTGTCTCCTCCACCCATTCGCCGCCTGTTCGGCGGCGGGTGAACAGAGGAACATCCTATCTCCGCGCCAAGTGCCGCCTGCGGCGGTTGCGCTCCGAAACGCGCCTGCGGGCGCAGCGCTCTGCGCTCCGGCTGTTTTTGCACCGCGCTTCGCGCGATTGCGCGGCAATAGCCTGTTGGTAGTGGGGCAGGGTTGCTACCTCCACCCATTCGCCGCCTGTTCGGCGGCGGGTGAACAGAGGAACATCCTCGCTCTGCGCTCCGGCTGTTTTTGCACCGCGCTTCGCGCGATTGCGCGGCATAGCCGCGCAGGCAAAAAAATAACTTTTCCCCAAAAGAGGAAAAGTCAAAAAGAAGCACCTGATACAGCGTGGGGAAGAAACACTGCACCGTGGGTTTTATCGCAGCAGGACAAGCCTTCGCGGATGGATACCATGACACAGTTCACCCTTTCACATATAATTTTAATTATTGTACCATGCCGGGACGATGGTGTCAACACAACACGAAATGTTGCACCAAGAGGGATTTTTTGTATTTTTGTGTCAACTTTTGGGCAATATGTCAAAACAGCGTGCAAGCCTCTTTTCTCCCAACGGAACATATCCTGCAGACCTTCTATTTTTGCTGCTGCCATAGCCGCTTTGCCTTTATTTTATCAAAGCAAAACAGCGGTCCCTCCCTTATGGGAAAGGCCGCCGCTTCAGACAATCCGTTGTCATGCGTTCTCTTTCATCTTCGCGGAGCAATCTCTTCATTCTGCGCAGCATATCGTATTACTTTTTATCTCCGCCAATCTGCTGGTCGATATAATCGTTCAGTTCTTCTATTGCGTCAGCCCACTTTGTGTCATCCATGTTGACCTTTTTCCCTGGCCGCGCTGGTTCTGACTGCACTGCTTCCGGTGTGTTCTGTGCCGGTTCTACTGTTTGCACCGGTGCTTCCGTCTGTACCGGCTGCGTGTCATTCTGGCGGGCATTCAGTGCCCCGCTTGCCCCCAAAGCTGCCGTCACTGCAATCAAAGCAACTGCGCAAAGGCCTATCACTTGTTTCTTCATCGTTTCAGCGCCCTCCTTTTTATCTATTACATATTTCCAGCTGCCGAGCCTGCTTTGTTATCATTATCGTATCATTTTTAAGTAACAGTTGTCAATCCTATTTATCCCCATGCTTTCTCTACTCCACAGCTTTTACGGCAGCAAAAAAGCAGCCCCTCCCTTTCGGGAAAGGCTGCTTTTTAGAACAAATCAGTTACAATCAGTTCTGCTTCATCTTAGCGAAGCACTCGCTGCAGTAGACCGGACGGTCTTCGCGCGGCTGGAAGGGCACCTTGCAGGCCTTGCCGCAGCTTGCGCAAACGGCGTCGAACATCTGGCGCTCACCACGGGTAGCGTTCTTGCGGGCATCGCGGCATGCCTTGCAGCGCTGGGGCTGGTTCTCGAAACCACGGCTTGCGTAGAACTCCTGCTCACCGGCGGTCCAAACGAACTCTTTGCCGCAATCTTTGCATACCAAAGTCTTGTCTTCGTACATAGTGGGTATCTCCTCTTTGTTTACTTGCCCGCGGAAGAATTTCAACCAACGCTTGGGGTCACCAATGAACTGATTGCTAAGCTACTGGGGGCATTGTTTATATGTCCAGGCCAAAACGCCTGAATCCAAATTCATTCTCGCACTTCATCACTGCGCAGCTTTTTGCGGGCGCGCATCAGGGCGTTTTCCACCGCTTTGGGGGTGCAGTGCAGCAGTTGGGCTGTCTGGGCGGCGGTGTGCCCCTCCAAACTGGCAAGCAGACTGCCGCGTTCCAGGGGCGAAAGCTGCGTGTTGATGCGTTCCAGCACGGCGGCGCAGCGCTCGTTGGCAATGGCAAGCTCTTCCGGCCCCGGCGCGGCAGAATTTTCCGGCAGGGGCACACTGTTATTCAGCGGAGCATGCTTTTTGCGGGTGGCACTGCGGCGGGCATCCTGCTGTGCGTTGGCAATACAGGCTGCGGCATACGCGGTAAAGGGAACTTTTTTATCCGCCCGGTAGCTGCGCACGGCATGGAACAGGCCAATCAGCCCTTCCTGCACCGCATCGTCAAAGTCAAGGCCGGGTGCTGCAACGGCAGCGGCGCCTTTGCGTATGGCAGGCATCATGGCGGTGATCAGTGCGGCAATAGCGCCTTCCTCCCCAGCCTGTGCCTGCTGCAGCAGCTCGTCATCCATCTGCTGCGGCATGGCTACTTTCCTCCCTGGATAAATGCGATTGTTCTTATTTTACCGTTTAACGCCGCGTTTGTCAATAAAATTTTGCCCTGTACGTTAAATAATCCCTTCCTCAAGAGAGGGATTTGCCGCACTGTGGCTGCGCCACGCTCCTACCTTCCTTTAAGACCCCCCATCGTCGGCAGATCTCCGCCAATGGAAACGGTTTCAGAGTTGTTCGGCAAATCGGACACTTTACTTTTTTCGGTTTGTAAAATGCTCCAGCAGCTCCACCGCCGCCACAATGATAATTGTTACCGCAAAAACACCCAGCCAGCCAAGGCCCGCTTTGGGCAGCACCTGCATAAACAGTGTTAAATTCATCTTGTTCTCCCCCTTTGTTTAGAGTGTATCTGAAAAGTCGAAAATATCCGTCATTTTCTTTGTTTTCAGATACACCTTAGGCAAACAATGTCAGAATCATACCGCCCGCAATCACGGACGCGATCTGACCGGATACATTCACCCCAACGGCGTGCATCAGCAAAAAGTTCTGGTTGTCTTCCTGCAGGCCCATCTTGTTCACCACACGGGCCGACATCGGGAATGCCGAAATGCCCGCTGCACCGATCATGGGGTTGATTTTTTGTTTGGCAAACAGGTTATATACCTTGGCCACCAGCACGCCGCCGATGGTATCGAACACAAAGGCCACCAGCCCCAGCGCCAGAATCATCAGGGTCTGCCGATTCAAAAAATACTCTGCCTGCATTTTGGATGCCACCGTCAGCCCCAGCAGCAGGGTAATGAGGTTTGCCAGTACCTTTTGTGCGGTTTCGGACAGGCTGTCCAGCACACCACATTCCCGGATGAGGTTGCCGAACATCAAAAAGCCAACCAGCGCCACACTGCGCGGCACAAACAGCCCAGCCACCATGGTAATAATGATGGGGAACAGGATTTTTGCCGTTTTACTGACTTGCTTTTCGGCATATGGCATGCGGATCAGGCGCTCTTTTTTGGTCGTCACAAGCCGGATGACCGGCGGCTGGATGATGGGCACCAGCGCCATGTAAGAATACGCCGCCACAATGATGGCCCCCAGATAGTTGGATTCCAGAAAGTTCGCCACAAAGATGGAGGTCGGCCCGTCCGCCGCACCGATCACGGCAATGGAGGCGGCATCTTTGAGTTCAAAGCCCATCAAAGCCGCAGCCCCCAGCGTGAAAAAGATGCCAAACTGCGCCGCCGCCCCAAAAATCATCAGCTTGGGGTTGGAAAGCAGCGGTGTAAAATCAATCATTGCACCAATGCCCACAAACAGCAGCAACGGGAACAGTTCGTTGGCAATGCCAGCATCAAACAGCACATCCAGCGGGCCGACCTCGGTGCCGGTGGACAGCACCTGGGTAACAGCACCGGACAGCGGCAGGTTGACGAGAATGGCCCCAAAGCCCATTGGCAGCAGCAGGGATGGCTCCATCTCCTTTTTGATCGCCAGCCAGATCAACAGGCCACCGATCCCCCACATAACCACCTGCTGCCATTGCAGGTTCCATAGATTTCCAAACAGTTCTTGCATCCATAGCCCTCCTTGTTTTAATGCAATCTTAATACAAACAGCAAAAAGAAAAAGACTTCCGCCGCGCAGGGGTACTACACCCATGCTCGGCAAAAGTCTTGCGTTATTTCATACAAATTACGGGCTGTCAGCCGTCTTGACGTAACTTGCAGACGCTGCGCGTCCGCTACTCCCTTTTGCTGGTTTCATTATGCAATATTAATACCGGGATGTCAAGGGGGTTTTGCCGCCGTGCAAAATTCTTTTTCAGCAGCCTGACTTTTTACACATCCAGCCAACGGTGGATCTGGCGCAGATTTGTTTTTGGGTGCAGCTGCCCAGCTCATGCAGCGAGTAAAACACCAGCAGTTCGTGATAGTTCATCCCATTGGCACGCGCCCAATCGGCATAGGCACCGCGCAGCTTGATGACCGCCAGGTTGGATTGCCACATCAGCGGCCAGTATTGCTCTTTCATTCGCTCCCCTTTGTTTGTATTTCACGTTTTGTATGTTTCGTTTTTGTGTTTATAGTCTTTTTTAGGACTAAGCAGTAGAGTATAGCACGCATGCGGGGAATGCCAAGGATGGATTTTGAGCGTATTTGAGGCGTAAAAATCAACGCAAAATAAATCTTGATTTTTTGACAGGCCTGTAGTATACTATACAAGCAACATATGAGCCGGTGTGTTGGAATTGGCAGACGAGACGGACTCAAAATCCGTTGGTGGTGACACCGTGTGGGTTCGACCCCCACCACCGGCACTGATATAAGACCCCAAAAGGCGCAGAGCTTTTTGAGGTCTTTTTTTTGCATGGTCACGGGGGCGAACAGGGCGGCACGGCTAAGCCGCGCACAAAAGTCTCCGGTGGAGACTTTTGAGGCCCACGCCCCCACCACCGCTTAACAAAACAGCCCGGAACTGCCGCCTGCATTTGCGGTGGTTCCGGGCTGTTGCTTTACCTATTCACCTTGCAGCTGTCAACGTGCAGGTATGGGCCTTATGCTTTTTTGCTGTAATCGCGTGCGCCGTAAATGGCGGTGCCGATGCGCACAATGGTGGCACCCTCACGGATGGCATCGGGGTAATCCCCGCTCATGCCCATGGAAAGGATATCCATTTTGGCGTTCTCATAATGGCGGTCAGCAGCTTTTGCCAGCAGTTCCCGCATTTTGGCAAAGAACACGCGGGTCTCATCCGGGGTTGCAGCTGCCGGCGGGATGGCCATCAGGCCGCGCAGGCGGATATGCGGCTGTGCGGCTGCCATATCCAGCAGGGGCCACAGGCTTTCGGCAGAAACGCCAGACTTGCTCTCTTCCCCGCCGATGTTGATCTCGATCAAAATTTCCTGGGTCAGGTTTGCGGCGGCAGCGGCGCGCTCCACCTTTTGCAGCAGGTGCTCGCTGTCCACGCTTTCAATCAAAGCAGCACGGCCCACCACTTTGTTGACCTTGTTGGTCTGCAAATGGCCGATAAAATGCCCCGGCTTACCGCAATAAGCGTTGGCGTCGGTCTTTTCCACCAGTTCCTGCACATGGTTTTCGCCAAACAGGTCAATGGGCAGAGCGGCGCTGGCAATCACCTCTTCCACGGTGCGGGTCTTGCAGGCGGCGCACAGCAGAATATCTGCCGGGTCGCGGCCGGCTTCACGGGCGGCGGCGGCCATCTTTTCACGGATGTGGGCCACATTTTCGGCCATCATTGTCAGTTGTTCCTGTGTCAGCATGGTTCACATCTCCTGGTAAACGGCACGGCTGCCGCCGATGTATTTGGGGCGGGTGCGGGCGCAGATGATGGGCGCAGCGCCGATCTGCTTGATGGTCAGGCGCACCGGCACGGCCACGCGCTTTAAGTGCATGCCAATCAGCGTACCGCCGATATCAATTCCGGCAGCGGCACGCACTTCCTCCACCAGAACCGGATGTTCAAACGCCTGCCAGCAGTTGGTTGCCCAGCTGCCGCCCGCATGGGGCTGCGGCACGGCGTTCACCTGTTCATAACCATACTTTTCGGCTGCTTCCTGCTCGATGACAATGGCGCGATTCAGGTGTTCGCAGCACTGGGCCGCCAGATAGACGCCCTGCGCTTTGAGCACCGGCAGAATACCCGCCAGCACAGCCGCGGCGGCTTCCATGCTGCTGTCCTTGCCAATATGCCCGCCAACGATCTCGCTGGAAGAGCAGCCGACCACAAAAATATCCCCGGCGCGCAGGTGTGCAGCCGCCAGCAGTTCTTCCGCTGCCTGGCGTGCCTGCGCCGTAATGGCGGCGCAATCCGGTTTTTGAACGGTGTTTTGTTCCATAATCTACCCACCTTTTTCATTTACTGATTCGGCATTATTATAACACGGGATGCAAGGTTTGTACATTCTTAAACGGTTCTAAACCAATCTTACCCCCATACAAAAACGGTGCAGCAAAGCCGCAGCCTGCTGCACCGTTTTGGGGCACTGCTGAAAACAAACTTATTCTCAGCGCTTGATATCGTAATTCATGTCCATCAGGTTGCGGATGGTGGAAACATCATCGGTGATGTTGGCATCGCCATGGATGGTGTGCTTGATGGCGGAGCTTGCCACCGCAAAGTTGACCATATCCATCGGCTTGTAGTTGTGCAGCATGGCGTAAATCAGGCCGCTGGCAAATGCATCGCCGCCGCCTACACGGTCCAGAATATTAAAGGTAAACAGCTTGCTTTCAAAGGTATGGTCCTCATACCACATAAAGGCTTTCAGGCTGTTCTCGGAGCCGGAATGGGCATAACGCACATGGCGGGCAATGCACTTGATGTTGGGGTAACGTTCCACAAAGCGCTGGAAGATCTCATCCTGCTGTTCATAGCTGGGCTGTAGGGGCACGCCGTCTTTCCAGTCGCCCTGGGCGTGGTCGGCATCGTCTTTCCACAGGTGGTAAGGTTCAATGCCAAACAGAACATCCACATAGGGCAGGCACTTGGTGCAGTAGTCACGGGCTTCTTCCCAAGTCCACAGGGTGGAGCGGAAGTTGCCGTCAAAGCTGACGGTCAGGCCCTTTTCCTTGGCCTTTTTCAGGCAGGCCATCACAAAATCGGCGCAGTTCTGGCCCAAAGCCGGGGTAATGCCGGAAAGATGCAGCCAGTCAAAGCCGTCCAGCAGGGCGTCCAGATCCACTTTGGAAAGGTCATACTCCGTAAAAGCGGAGTGCTTGCGGTCGTAAGTAACCTTGCTGGGGCGGATGCCATAACCGGTTTCCAGGTAATAGGTGCCCAGACGGTGGGTCGGGGTTTCCTCCGGGGTGGAAAGGATCATCGGGGTGCAGTGCACATCATTGGAGCGCAGCCAGCGCACCGCACTTTTGCCCAAAGAGTTGTTGGGCACCACGCTGAAAAACGTGCTGTCCACACCCAGGTTGGCAAGAGCCAGGGCAATGTTGGCCTCGCTGCCTCCATAGCTGGCTTCAAAGTTGGAAGCCATACGGATCTTTTCATAGTTCGGCGGGGTCAGGCGCAGCATGACCTCACCAATCGTAATAAATTTAGCCGGGCTGTCGTTATGCAGGAGCAGGGGGTTAAAATGTTCCATAACATCTACCTCTCATTTCTGGCCCCACGGGCAAAACCAGGTCATGGTCCGCCGCAGGGTTTGTTATGTCATATTTATTGTACCGTATTTTCGTCCCGGTTTCAACGATTTTTACACAAACTGCGCTCATATTTTGCGTTCCTTTTCACTGTTGCACAAAAAGGGCGGTACCGGGCGGCAAAAAACATCGCACACCCATGATTTTTTACCGCCCGGTTCGAATTGCATTTTAATGTCTTTTATTGTATAATAGTAGAAACTGTGCCCTGGCGGCGGCTGCCGCGCGGGGTGTTGATACAAGTGCCGCACAAAACAGCGTTCTGACGTTTTATGCGGGCCATAAATCTGGAGGGAGCCAAACATGGCCGAAACAATGCAGGTCTCCGCGCAGCGCGCCTGGACCCACCTGAAAAAATACCAACCGCTGATCCATGAACTTGTCAGCCGCGATCTGAAAGTCAAATACCGCCGCAGCTTTCTGGGTTACATCTGGAGCATTTTGAACCCGCTGCTGATGATGCTGCTGCAAAGCATCATCTTTTCGTACATGTTCCGCAACGATATCCCAAACTTCCCGCTTTACCTGATCTGCGGCAACACCCTGTTTACCTTTTTCAATGAGACCACCAGCATGGGCCTGACTTCTGTTATCCAGAACGCCCCGCTGATCAAAAAGGTGTACATTCCCAAGTTCATCTTCCCCATCAGCCAGGCGGTTTCCCGCTTTGTCACCATGCTGTTCAGCTTTGGTGCGGTTCTGCTGGTCATGATCTTTACCCGTGCCACCTTCTATTGGACCATCTTTTTGAGCTGGCTGCCGCTGGTGCTGCTCTTCTTTTTCAGCTGCGGGCTGGGGCTGCTGCTTTCCGCGCTGGCGGTGTATTTCCGTGATATGATGCACCTGTACAGTATCCTTACCATGGGTTGGATGTACGCCACCCCGCTGTTCTACCCCATCACCGCCCTGCCGGAAACCCTGCAGAAACTGATGAAGCTGAACCCGCTGTACCACTACATCAACCTGTTCCGCAACCTGATGATGTACGGCAACATTCCCGGCCCCAACACCTGGATTGCCTGCATTTTTTGCGCCGTTGCCTCTATGGCTATTGGCCTGTTGGTGTTCCGCAAGCTGCAAAAGAACTTTATCCTGTATATCTGACGTGAGGTAACGTATGGACGAGATTATTAAAGTCAATGACGTTTCCATGCGCTTTAACCTTGCGCAGGAAAAAACTGAGACCCTGAAAGAATACACCGTAAAACTGCTGACCCACAAGCTGTTTTTTAACGAATTTTACGCACTGAAACATGTTTCTTTCAGCATGAAGCGCGGCGAATCCCTGGCGCTGATCGGGCGCAACGGCAGCGGCAAAAGCACCATGCTGAAAGTGATTTCCGGCGTGATGTACCCCTCCGGCGGCAGCGTTGCCGTCAACGGCGAAATTGCCCCCATGATCGAGCTGGGCGCCGGTTTTGACATGGATCTGACCGCGCGGGAAAACATTTTCCTGAACGGCGCGGTGCTTGGCCACGACCGGGACTATATGATGGAGCATTTTGACCGCATCATTGAATTTTCGGAGCTGAAAGATTTTGTGGATGTTCCGGTCAAAAACTTTTCCAGCGGCATGATCGCTCGTTTGGGCTTTTCCATTGCCACTGAAGTACAGGCCGACATTCTGGTTTGTGACGAAGTGCTGGCCGTTGGCGACTTTATGTTCCAGCAGAAATGCCACCGCCGCATGGAAGAGATGCTTTCCAACGGCACCACGCTGCTGTTCGTCAGCCATGATATCAACCAGGTGCAGCAGCTGTGCCAGCGCTCCATCTGGCTGGATCACGGTGTTCTGCGCGGGGATGGGCCATCGCGTGAAGTCTGCGCGGACTATGTGCGCGCTATGGAGGCCGGTGAAACCTGATGGAAAAGCTGCTGACGGTTTCGGTTGCCGCCTATAACGGCGCTGCCACGCTGCAAAAAGCGCTTGAATCCTGCCTGGTGGCGGATGAAAGCCTGCAGGCGCTGCTGGATGTGATCATTATTGATGATGGCACACTCAAGATCGGAAGAGCGTCGTGTAGGGAAAGAGTGTAGATCTCG
>OMBG01000892.1_pt1 | contig 14498 bp, 9 predicted proteins | sample 1674251 | NCBI WGS metagenome assembly OMBG01 (sample SAMEA103958153, study PRJEB25191) | human gut metagenome | reverse complement strand
CTATAATGGGTCAAGCTGATTCCTCCCGGGTTGAGTTTGTTCAGTTCCACCAGAATTACTCCTACGAGGATATCATGCTGGGCTACCGGCCGGACGGCTCCGGCTTCAAGTTGACAGAGGGTGTATTTTACCGCTTCTGCCAGAAGGCTTCCAACGACCCCGACCGAGAATACTTTTTCCTGATCGATGAGATCAACCGGGGCAACCTGAGCAAGATCTTCGGCGAGCTGATGATGCTGATTGAAAGCGACCATCGGGGCGAAAAGATCACACTGGCCTATAACGGGATGCCCTTCTATGTCCCGGAAAATTTGTACATTATCGGTATGATGAATACTGCCGACCGCAGCCTGGCCATGATCGACTATGCGCTGCGCAGACGCTTCAGTTTCTTCGAGATCGAACCGGCGTTCACCTCCGATGGATTCCAGAAATATCAATCTGCGCTTGACAATGAAACCTTCAATGCTCTGGTGGAACAGATCAAGGCATTGAACCGGGAAATTACCACAGATGCCTCCCTCGGTCCCGGATTTCGTGTTGGTCACAGTTACTTTTGTCTGGCCGACCCTGCCGCCTGCACCACTGACTGGATGCGCTCTGTGGTGGAGTTTGACCTTCTGCCTACGCTGGCAGAATACTGGTTCGACGCGCCCGACAAACTGCACCGTTGGGAAAAGAATCTGCGTGGTGTTTTCAATGACGACTGACAAAGGGATCTTTATCCAGAACATCTACTACATGCTCTCCTACGCCTATCAGGTGCTGCAGCAGCAGGATTATCAGTGCATCGCCTCGGAAAAGTTTGAGCGTATCGACGATTTGTTTGCTGCCATCCTTGCAAAGGGTGTTTCCCGTCAGCTGAAGCAGGGGCTCTATCGAGAATATGTTTCCCGAAGCGAGACCCGGTCAGTTTTGCGGGGAAAGCTGGATCTTCCGCAGACCATTAAGACCCGTATCCAGCACAAGCCACAGGTCGCCTGTACCTTTGACGAGCTTTCCGAGGATAACCTGTATAACCAGATTCTGAAAACCACCCTGCAGGTGCTGCTTCGGGATAAGAATGTTTCTACTGAGCGCAAAGTGGAATTGAAGAAAGCGCTTCTGTTTCTGGACACGGTTTCTGCACTGCTTCCCTCTCAAATCCCATGGAAGCAGTTACATTATCAGCGGAGCAACCAGAATTACGAGATGCTGTTGAATCTCTGCTATTTCGTGCTGCACGATATGCTGCAGACCACCGAAAACGGCAGCTATAAAATGACAGCATTTTCGGATGAACGCATGGCAAAGCTGTACGAACGCTTTATTCTGGAGTATTACCGACAAAATCATCCCTACCTTACTGAGGTCAAGGCTGCGCAGGTCAAATGGGATCTTGTGGGAGAGCACGATGCTGCCATGCTGCGGTTTCTCCCTGCCATGCAAACCGATATTTTTCTGCGTTTTCGCGAAAAAGTTCTCATTCTGGATGCCAAGTATTACAGCCAGACATTGCAGCAGCAGTTTAATAAAGAGACCCTGCATTCTGCCAACCTCTACCAGATCTACACTTACGTTAAAAATCAGGATGCTGCCCATACTGGAAACGTTTCCGGGCTGCTGGTCTACGCCAAAACGCAGGAAGCCATCACGCCGAATTGTCTCTTCAACTTAGGCGGCAATCAGATCGGTGCACGCACATTGGATCTGAATCAGGATTTTCGGCAAATCACCGCACAGCTGGATGGAATTGCCCAGCAGTTTTTCGGGAAGCATCCGCTTTGATCTTTTCCATGTCGATTTACCCGCCTTCACACCCGCCCGTCTGTTTTTTCAAACTTTCTCCTCCTAAGTGTCCGAAGGAAAAAGAGGATGCAATCGTGGAGGCATTGAAGCATTTTCAGATGATTTGATACGCAATCACCCCAGAGAGAATAGCCTCTTGTGCGTTCTCTCTGGGGTGATTTTTGCGTTATGCTACTTCCGGGTAGCGCATATATACATACTCGTAGATTTTCTTCTGGTAGGTCTGGATATCGCTTACATCATAGCTATTGGGAAGTTCTTGCCAAAGGGTCTTACGGATCAGGTTATCCACAATCGCCTTAGTTTCCTGCTTGTCCGTCCAATGGTCGAGTTTGGCAATCTGCTGTTTGATTTTTGTCAACAAGTCCACAGACACCTTCTTGATCGTTTCAATTTCCTGCTTCGTGAGGTTCTCCGAAAACAGCAAATCGTACACTGAAAGTTCCTCATCGCTGGAAAAGCCCTCACGCACATAGCGCTGCTGCTCCGTGTCCAGTGAACTTGCAAGCTCCATCAGATCCATGAAGGTTTTCTCGATGGTCGCCCGGTTCTGCTCTGCATTATAGGCATCGATGATCTCCTGATAGCGGTCATAATAATCAATGCGCTGCGGGTTTGCAAACAGCATTTTCGCCAATTGCTGATTCACCAGTTCATCCAGATCTCGCAGCAAGAGATTCTTCCGCCGGGTGTGGGCAAACTCCCGGCTCAGCAGCTCAAAATCAATTTTGCTGATGTCAAACTGCCGGGATGGTACAGCCTCTTGATCTGGCTTTTCCACATGGATGTACTCGTTGACGATGCCGTTGATCTGCACCATCAGGTCGGTATTGTCCGCGTGTTTTCGCTTCTGCTGCAAGCCCTCGTAGATGGCGAGAATTGCGTTTTTCCGGGCGCGCACGGCATCGTCCACATCGTCACGGTCTGCGTAGCGGAACAGCCGCGCCAGTTCAGACGCATAGGTCTGGAAGGTTTTCTTGGTTTCCAACGTCTCGCACATCGCGTTGACTGCATCCTGTACAAGGCTCATCTTTTCAAAGTCCTGTGCGTCCACCAATTCCTGCAGCCGGAACCCGTGTTCTGCCAGAAAGCCGTCCGTTTTTTCGATGACCGTGCGGATGCGCTGAATCAGCTCCGTTTTATCCACCGTTGGGTCAATGCCCGCCGGGCTGTTCTTGCTGACCGTATAATCTGCCAGAGCCTTGCGCAGCGCCTTTACGATACCAATATAGTCCACGATCAGGCCGTTGCTCTTGCCCTCCGAAACACGGTTTGCACGAGCAATAGTCTGCATCAGGGTATGGGCTTTCAACGGCTTGTCCAGATACAGACAGGACAGACACTTTACATCAAAGCCCGTCAGCCACATGGCACAGACGAACACCACCCGGAACGGATTCTTGCTGTCCTTGAATTCTTTATCCAGCTCCCGCTTTTCCATTTTGGCACGGTGCGGCAGAATATCCAGCCCCCACTTTTTGAAGGTCTGCACCTCGTTCTGCTCCTGACTGATCACCACTGCCATTTCAGTTTCTTTCATCCATGCCAGTTTACGGGCAAGCTCCTGTGCTTCCTGCTGGGTCACTGTGCCCTGCCGGGCTTCCAGCTCCCTGATCTTTGCCCGCCAGTATTCCTGCACATAGTTGTACATCCGCACACAGGTGACCTTATTCAGGCAGACAAACATCGCCTTGCCGCTGGTCCAAAGGTCAGAGTAATGCTCCACAAAGTCCTTTGCAATGGAACGCAGCCGTTCATCTGCGGTGAGAATATGGATCTCCTTTGCAAACTCGCGTTCCAGCTTTTCCTCCTGCGAGGGATCAAGGTCGGCTGCTTCAATGGCATCCAAGATCCGCCCGGTGATCTCCGGCTTGTCCAACTGAGCGATCTTATCCGCACGGTTCTCATAGTACAGCGGCACCGTTGCGCCGTCCTCCACTGCCCGCTTGAAATCATACACCGACAGATACCCTCCAAAGGTGCGTTCCGTGATATGATCATCTGCCAGAAGCGGCGTACCGGTAAAGCCGATGCGGGACGCCGTGGGCAACAGGTGCATCATGTTGTCTGCAAAAATGCCGTACTGGCTGCGATGGGCTTCGTCCGACAAAATCAGAATGTCGTGATCCGGGTAGATGGGCGGCTCCTTGGGCAAGTTGAACTTCTGGATCAGGGTAAACACAAAGCTGGGGTTGCCCTGCAGCTTTTTTACAAGGTCTGTACCGCTGGATGCAATGAACTGTGAAGCCTTTGTCTTGCCCAGCAGACCGCAGTTTTCAAAGGTATCGCTGATCTGCCGGTTCAGCTCGTCACGGTCGGTCAGCACCACAATGGTGGGCGAGCCTGCAAACTTGCGCCGGATCTTCTGCGCCAGAAAGACCATCGAATAACTCTTGCCAGACCCCTGCGTGTGCCAGAACACACCCAGCCTACCGTCTTTCAGCTTGCGGTTCTCGTAAGCACTGACGGCCTCGTTGACGCCGAGATACTGGTGGTTGCGGGCCAGAATCTTGGTGGTGCGCCCACCGGAATGGTCGTAAAGGATGAAGTTTTCCAGCAGATCGAGGAAGGTCTTTTTCTCGCAGATGCCCCGCAGCATGGTTTCCAGCTCCACTCTGCCTACATCGCTCTCCTTCAGACGCTTCCACTCGTGGAAGAACTCGTACTTGCTGCCAAGCGTGCCCACCTTGGCTTCCAATCCATTGGACAGCATAAGGAAGGCATTGTAATAGAACAGCTGCGGAATGGTATCGAGGTAATCCCGATAATTGTCTATGTAGGCGTTCTGCACATCCACGGTGGGCTTTTTCAGCTCGATGAACAGCAGCGGAATGCCATTGACAAAGCCCACAATGTCTGTCCGGCGGCGGTACAGCTGCGAGTGGATCTTCATTTCTTTTACGGCGAGGAAATGATTGTTTTCCGGGTTTTTGAAGTCGATCACCGCCGCACTCCGCGTTTCGGTGCGTCCATCCGGCCGCTTGACCGTCACCGGGATGCCATCCCGCAGCAGAAAATACTTTTCCTCATTGATCTGCATCAGGGATGCGGTGGAAACGTGTGCCGTAAATTTCTTCTGCACCTCGTCCAGTTGGTTCGGGGTGAGCCACGGGTTCAGCCGCAAAAGCGCCTGCCGAAAATACCGGGTCAGCAGCACTTCCCCATAGCTGGTGCGGCCTAACGTCCCATCCGGCCCCAGCTTTTCGGAGTTGTAAGCCAGCACAACCTCCCAGCCCAGAACATTTTGCAGCAGGTTGCCTGCGCTGTTCTGGACAAGGACATTTTCGGAGTATTCGCGGCTCATAGGATCACCTCATTTTAATGCTTTCGCTTTCTGGACACTCGAATTTTCTCAACTTCCGTTAATGGTGCAGACAACGTGCTATTGTCCCATAGTTTTTCAAAATAATTTGAATATTGCTGAAACCCTTTTCCACCATCTGCAAATGCATACGTTATCGTTTGATTGCTCAGTTGTCCATACCAATACGGTCCGACAAAAACTTCTCCATCTACCCGCCAGTAAAAGTCAAGCGTCATACAATTATAGCCTTTGACAATTATCTTTCCTTTATAGTTTTTCGCATTTAATTTATCTGCCCACGCAACCAAGTCCTCTATCGATTTTTTTATTTGATTGGGTGCAGTATTTTCTTCTCTTTCTCTCGCGGCAACAAATTCGCTTTCAGGATTCATTGTCAGGATTCGAAAGTTAACTCCTTTCTTTAAGCAACTCTCAACTTTGTTTTCATACTTATTTCTAAAATTACTCAAGCCAAAAGCTACTGCATCGACCTGATATCTTGCTCTCTCTAATTCCGGGTCGGAATCCGCATTTTTTTCTGCACGAGTGCTGTAAATCTTCGAGATTTTCCACTCGTCCAGTGGGTTCTCCTTTCTACGATCGACAAGAAGTGCTGTAATAAGTGCTACAACAGCAGATGCAAGAAGCGAGCACCCAATATTTGACACAATGGCTGTTGGTGAATCCCATACGAAAGCATCCATCAATGCTAAAAACAATCCTATTGCAAAGAAAATCAATCCCGCAATAATTGCCATCAAATTAAACTTATATTTCATGCAAACACTTCCTTTCTCAGATAACTTTATACTTTAAAGTTTTAACAGTAGTGGCAACAATGCAATTCCTACATCGCAACTCTTATCAGCCATCCATGCCAAAACAGGCTTTACTTTTTCCCACTTTGACTTTTTGCTGTCTTTGGATTTTACCACTTCTTCAATCTCAGAGATTTTATCCAGCACTTCCTGTGTCTGTTCATTCGTGAGTGAAGTCATTTCTTCTACTTCTTTGCGTACCTGCTCAAATGTAACGTTCACATTCACGCTATTGGTCACATTGACGACCTGCGAATTAGAAACTTCCGGCTTGGGCAACTGTACCGCATTCATCTGGTACTTATATGTTTCCAATTTTGCCTTCATCATCTTCAAATTAGATAACACATACTTTTGAGGATTCTGGGCCAAATGTCCATAAGCGATATGTGTTCCATCATTTGTAGAGCACCACAAACCATCACACCACTTGTTGATGCAAGCTTGATACCTTGCATCAATCTGACGATGTAGTTCAAATAGCTCTCCTGCACTTAAATTTCGAACATTGTCTAGTCTTTTAATGTCAGCACACACCATATCATAAAATTCTTTTGGCATGTCCATAATGTCACACCTCCACTTCCCCGCTCATCAACTTTGGCAAAAGCAAATCTCGCGCCTTCCTCAGTTGTTCATTTTGCCGTTGCAATGTTTTTATTTTATCAAAGCAAACTTTTGCCTGCTTGTCAAACTTTTCCAGAGTTTCTTTATCGGGAATTACCACATCCATCGCGTCCAGAATCTTTGTCGTCATGCTGGGTACTGCCGCACCAATATTCATGGAGTACATATCAAATGCTTTGACAAAGAAATATACAAAAACGGCTGTATGTGGTTGTTTCATCGTAGCATAGAACATTGTGTCCACTGTCCAAAATGTTTCATCCACATACATGATATTATTCAAAGAGCCTTTTCGAGGAATCAGGACTGCCTCACCAGAAAACAGCGATTTATTACATTTTCGCATTAAACCGCCAGAGCCATAAACAGGGATATTTCCATCATCGGGAGCTTTTTTATGGTCTTTTCCATAATTAACACTAATGAGTTTCTTTAACAGTCCTCTGCTCCACCCCTCCGGCACACCGTCCACAATTTTCGTGTTTTCATGCCCCGGAAAGCGCAAATCCACAAACCACTCTTTATAAAGCCGCTGGGCTGCTTCTTCCAGCAATTTGATTTGTTTCTGGTTGTTTTCAATCAGGTCATCGTAGGTCACCAATATTGTACCTATTTTATCCTGAACAGGTTTTTCTGGCAGTTCAATTTTCAGGTTCCGAATCGCCGGAAGATTAACATGCGCAACCGTTGCACCATTTGCTGTTCCCAAAAGTTCATACTGTGGCTTCGGCGAGAGCAAATAATACACCAAATATTGCGGATTCACCTTTTGTACGTTCGGTCGAATCAAAACAGTTCTTTGGCCCAAACACACAGTCTGATTTTCCTGTACGAGTGCAACATTTCCTGCTGGGGCTTCTCGTGCAAAGATCAAATCATTAGCTCGTGGAGCACCTCTTTGAATCCGCTGTTTATACACAGATTCACTCACCCGATGCACACCGTTCAAATCGAGTCTTCCCTTTCCAACATTAGGGGTACGAATTAAGGGATATCCTTTTCCTTCATCTGGTGCAGTCGAATGCGGACAATCCACAATAAATTCACACACATCACTTAAAATCATACCCCCATCTCCTCCAGATTCTTCGAGATGGTTTCCATCAGGCGGTTGGACTCTGCCTGCAATTCCAGCAGTTCCTTGTGGATCTCTTTCATCCGCTGGGCAAAATCCACGCCGTCATCCTCCACAGGTGCAACGCCCACATAGGCACCGGGCGTCAGGGATGCGCCTTTCTCGTTGAGGATGGTGTCTCGGCTTGCCACCTTGCACAGACCGGGAATATCCTGATAAACGCCCTCGCCAAATTTTTCGGTGAGCCAGACGGCCTCCTTGGCAACGGTCAGCTTCTCGCTGAGGGCTTCTAGCGCCTTGTCGAACTTTTCCTGCGTAGCTTTGCGCTCTTTGCGGGGTGCTGCCTCCACAGCGGCTTTGGCTTCTTCCCGCTTGGCCTGCACGTTTTGTTCCAGTGCAGCCTGAATCTCTGCAAAGGGGCGGTCGTCCGCCAGCTCTGCGTGATACTCCGCCAGAAGCGCCTTGTACTTGTCCACCTCGCCGCGATAGAGCCAGACAATGGCGTCGAGGTTCTTCAACTGCCAGTCGCTCCACTCGTTCTGGGTGCGGTCCACCACGGTATAATAGTTGCGGGCGTCGATGAACAATACGGTGTCCAGCAGATGTTCCGGCTTGCCCTTATCCAGAAACCACAGCGAACAGGGCAGGCTCTTGGTGTAGAAGAAATTGTTGCCCACGCTCATCATCACGTCCACATGGCCGGTCTGGATGAGCTTTTCACGGATGTCCTTGTCTTTGCCCTGACTGTCGGTAGCCGAGGACGCCATCACAAAACCCGCACGGCCATGCTCGTTCAGGTAGGAGTAGAAATAGGACACCCACAGATAGTTTGCGTTGCCCACCTCTTTTGCCTTGTTCACGCCGGGCAGACCAAAGGGCAACCGCCCGGCACTCTGCGCCGACTCCGACTTGACCTTATCCACGTTAAACGGCGGATTTGCCATCACATAGTCGCAGCAGCCGTTCAGGTTGTGGGCATCATGATAGAAAGTATTGGCTTCATCGCCGGACTTGATCACGCCGGTCAGACCATGCACGGCCATATTCATCAGGCAGAGCTTGGCGTTGTACTCCACCTTTTCCTGCCCGTAGAAGGTCATGGTGTTGTTGGCGATCATGCCCGCATGGTTTACAAAGTCGCCGGTCTGCACAAACATACCGCCGCTGCCGCAAGCCGGGTCCAACAGAACGCCGTGGGCAGGCTCCAGCACATTGACGATCATTTTCACCAGCGATTTCGGCGTAAAGAACACGCCGTCATCCTGTGCCACATTCTTGGCAAACTTATTCAAAAAGTACTCGTAGATACGGCCGATCACATCGCCGCCCACATCGTCCAACGCATCATTGTTGAAGATGCGCAGCAGTTCCCCCAGCAGCTCATCCGAGAAGATGGTGTAGTCCTTCGGCAGAACGCCCTGAAGCTGCTCGCTCTGCTGCTCCACCAGTTCCATGGCGTTGTTCACCACTTCGCCCAGACTGTTCAGAGGATTGCCCTCGATGCCGGTCAGCCCCTGCTCCGGGATGTTGGCGGGCAAATTGACTAAGTAATTGTACTGCGCCTCCTTGGGCAGAAACAGTGCACTCTTCTCGGCAAAGTCGCTCTGTTCCACCGGCAGCACCCGGCCACCGCGCATGGGACGGTCTTTCAGGATCTCCTGCTCTACCAGTTTGAAGCGGCTGTACGCATACCGCAGAAAAATCAGTCCCAGTACCGGCATATAGTATTGGTTCGAGGTGAGTTTAGAGCCTGCACGCAGCAGATCTGCCGACTCCCACAGGTCAGCTTCCAGTTTTTTGACGTTCACATTATTTGCCACGAGGGGGTTCCTCCTGTTGTTTGGATTTTCATTTTCTATTGTATCACATTTTTCTGCAATGTTCATCTTTAATCATCGCTATTTTCTTTTTTGACTGGAAAAAGTTGTTTACCAATGGCTGACAATGTGTTAGAGCCCTATACTTTCTCATTTGGAGACGCTAAGTCTGCATCCAACGAGCGTTCGATTGACGCAGGTTGAGTTATCGGCAGATAAAAATGTTGCCGTACATTCGTGTCACAAAGCAAGCTGAATCGGTAATGGGCATAGGCGGAACCGGCATTAAAGGAAGCAGACTTTTTTGTTTCCGTTGTTAATGCGATGCTGATTCACAATTTGATATGGACAATATCATTTCGTAAGAGATCAGCTTACTGTTTGTGTTGTAGTTGGTTCATTGCAGTTTCAGCTTACAACAAAAAATGAGATAGACAGCCCCTCTTGGGGAAGTCTATCTCATTTTTTTCGTTGGGGCTATTTTGCAATAGCCCCTTCATTTTTGCTTGTTTCCGGTGAAAGCTGCGGCGCGGGAACGTTCCATTCAGCGGGCCTTCTTGGGGCCGCTTTCGTCCGGGGTGCTGCCGCTGCCGGAGTTCAGGATCGCCACGAACTGCTGCAGCTGCTTGAGGGAGCTGACACCCAGTTTGTCGTAGATGTTCTTGTTGTGGAAGCGCAGGGTGCTGTCCTTGATGTCCAGTTGCTGCGCGATCTCCCGGGTGCGCAGCCCGGCGGCGTAGCCGTCAAAAATGCGGCGTTCGGTCTTGGTCAGGGTGGGAATGCCCGCCACAAAGGTCTGGAAGGCATCGGGCACCGACTCGTTGCGGCACACGTCCGCCAGCCGGGACAGCTCCGTCTGCATCTGCTGGCGTTCCAGCTGCAGCTCGTCCATCCGCCGCCGGGACTCCCGCCGGTCTTCCTCGAACTGCCGGAACGCCGGCGAGAGGATGTACCGGTGGAAGTTCATGCAGCAGAACACCACGAAAAAGGCGATGAACAGGCCGATGAGCAGCATCTGCAGATTGCCGGAAAAGACCAGTCTCCGGTAGTCTGCCATGGGGATGCACACCGCCAGCCGGTAGGACTGGCTCTCGCTCAGGCGGCACAGTTGGGAGATGCCCGCATAGTCGCTGTCGGGGCCGGTCAACTGGGTCAGCCCGCCGCCCATGCTGCGCAGCACCAGCGTGTTCCGGGGGGCATGGTAGTAGCCGCCGGTGGTGCCGCTGCTGAGGGCGGCATCGGCGGCAAGGCCGTCCCCCGCCGGGGCCAGCAGGCAGCTCAGCCGGTCAAAGCCGGTGGGCTGGGCAAAGTTCTGCTTGAAGTAGCTCTCGCTGATCTCAAAGCCGCACAGCCCGTACATCGTGCCGTCCCGCCCCCGCAGGGGCAGCAAAAACAACTGCACCTCCTCCGAGGTGCCGGGCAGCTCGAACCGCTCGGTCAGCGTGTAAGACTGGTACAGCGGGGCGCTGCCGGGGGTCATCCAGCGGTCGTAGTCCGGGAACTGGTCGGTCTGGAACTCCATGCGCCACTTGCGGTGGGGCATCACGCTGTGGTCCTTGCCCACCTCCGCACTGCCCCGGTACAGCAGCAGGGGCACGGTGGGGGTGTCGGCACCGCTTTTCTGCACATACAGCCCGGCGCGGGAATGCTCTGCTCCCTCCATGCGGGTGTTGACGGTGGCATCCAGCAGCACAAAAGCGCCGGAACAGCCGGTCTGGCGCAGACAGCGGCACAGCGGCTCGATCATTTTCTCCTCCAGCGCGTTCAGCACCTCGGGGGAGTCGTTCAGCTGGGCAAAGGACATCTGCCGCAGAGCAAGCTCCTTGTCCACCTCTGCGCTCATGTCCTCGGACAGGTTCACGCCCATGACCGCCAGCTGGTCAAAATAGCGCTCCATATCGTTCTGGAACACCGAAAACTGGATCTGCAGACTGCGGCTGATGTCCTTTTTGGTGTTGTGCAGGCTGGCAAACAGGAACAGCGCCGCACCAAAGGTCAACACCAGCAGCACCACCAGCAGCAGGCAGGCCCACAGCAGCCGGCTGCTCATGGGGCTTTGGCGGATCTTTTCACGGTGCCGGTCAACAAAGTGCATCAAAGTCCCTCCTTTCCGGCTGAGCGGCAGGCTCAGGCATTGTCACACAGCAGCTGCCATGTTTCCTCGGCAAGGGCTTCCAGCGTTTCGCCGTCCGCAAGGCGCTGGGGGTAGTCCTTCTGGCGCTGGCGCAGGCTGTCGTACAAGGTTTTGGCCTTGGCGTGGTACCCCACGATGCCCGGTTCGGACAGGGGGGTGTTCTGGATGCGCATTTCGTTGTAGACGTCGTACAGCCGCTGATAGCTCTGCTGCTCAAAGGGATAGTCCGCAATGGCGTCAAAGGCGGCGCTGGATACCGGCATGTAGCCGGTATCGGCGGCAAATTCCAGATTGCGCTGCTGTTCGGTGAGCCAGCGCAGGAACACGGCGGCGGCTTCGGCCTTCTGGTCGGTGGTCTTGAAGGCGCACAGGCCCACACCGGCCTGCGGCATCAGGGGCGTGGCGGTACCTGCGGCGTGGGGCAAAGGAGCCAGCAGCAGGTCGGTGGGCTCGGTGGTGTTGTCCGGGTAGGTGACGAAATCATTGTAATAAAGGATGGCCGCAGAGCTGCCAAGGCCCGCCAGCGTCTCGCCGGTCATCACCTGCGTGTTGGAGTACAGGTCCGAGATCAGAATATCGCCCTGCACCAGCGCCCGGGCAAACTCCATCCACGAAGCGCGGAAGGTCTCGTTGGTCAGATCGTACCAGCTGCCCTTGTACAGCTCGCCGCTGCCCTGCTCCAGCGCGTTCAGCTCCACCAGACGCAGGGGGTAATCCAGCGCGCAGAAGGGCTTGCCCTGCGACCACTGCCGGTAGGCACCCGCCATTTCAAAAAAGCCGTCCCATGTGGCAAGGGTGGAAAGCTGCGCCCCGGTGTCCGCCGCAAACCGGGCGTACTGGGAGCCGTTCAAAAAGATGAGCTGGGTGGATTTGGACACCGGGAACACCACCTGCTTCCCGTCAATGATGCCGTCCTGCACAAAGCCGGGCACATAGGCCGCCATGTCCTCGGCGGTGAACCAGTCGTTCCAGTCCACAAGGTTCTCAATGCCCAGAGCGCTGGCGTCCGCGGGATGGGCCGAGAACAGGTCCGGCAGATCCAGCGCGCCGGGCTTGCCGGCCTTGGCGTCCTGCAGTTGGCCGCCGATGGCGGCGCTGTTGGTCATGTTGGTCACGTTGAGCAGGATGCCCTTCTCTCTGCCCACCGTGTCGTTGAACTCGGTCAGCAGGCGGTTCATGGGCGAGTCGGCCTGTTCGCCGTACACATGCCAGATGCTGAGCATGGTGGGGTCCTTGGGAGAAAGCAGGGTCTTGCTGCCGCCGCAGCCCGCAAGAGCCAGACCGGGGACGAGCGCCGCAAGCTTTAAAAATGTCCTTCGTTCCATTTTTCATGACTCCTTTCCGCACATTGCAGCCAGAGGGAGAAAACCGGCACAGGCAGGTCTGCAGCCGCCTGTTTTGGTGGGAAACCACCCCCAAATCCCCCCAATTTTGGGCTTTTTGGGGGGATTTTTTGAGGGGGAAGCCCCAAACCCCAAAAATTTTTTTGGAATTGCCCCCCAAAAACGGCTTTTCTGAGGGGGCAATTTTTTCCCGGGTATGATACAGTACAAACAGAAGAGGTCCCGCGCCGGTGCAGAAAGCCTGTCGCTGTGCACAAAACGCGTCAACAGGCATCTGCGGATTCTATTCATAAGAATAGCATAAGATGGAGCGGACTGCAAGTGCAGAGAATACCAAAACCAGAGCCCTCTAAAAAGCAGGGGAACAAACAGAAAGGAGCACCCCATGAAAAAGATGAACCGACGCGAATTCCTCGCCCTTACCGGCGCAGCCGTTGTGGCGCTCTCGCTGGCGGGCTGCGACGACGCACCTCCCGCACCTCCCGCGCCTCCCGCACCCACTACGTCCAAAGAAACCGAGCTGCTGACAGCCATCAACAAGGTCTGGAAGGAGAAGTTTGATGCAGGTGCAGGTGGGTTTACGCATGAGCAGCTGACCCTCAATCAGGATGCGGTGGGCGTCATAAGGGCTTACGGGCTTATTCTTGAAAAGGCCAACGAGACAACGCATCAGCTGACAGCCGAGGACGGTGAGATGTTTTCGAAGGGATACCTTGAGTTTACGGAGAAAATGCAAAAGTATGGCGGCGAGGACAGTTTGGCAGGTACTGCCGGCGTCCTCCATCAGTCTGCCGATGATGTGGTGACTCTGGAGGATGAGTATTCTTGCGCGGATACTGCCGTTCGGGCTTTTGTAGAGAAACTGCTGAACAGCAATCCTAATAGCCCCAAGGCAGAGTTCATCAGCATCTACTGCCCGGTGGTTCAGGGCAAGACTTACATGACCGCTGTTATGTTCCGAAATAACAAGCCATAAGATAACAAGACATCAAGACTTCCCCCTTTTGCCCCGGGCACACTCCCCCTGTGTCCGGTGGCTTTATAAGAAGAAAGGAGCACCCCATGAAAAAGATGAACAGACGCGAATTCCTCGCCCTTACCGGCGCAGCCGTTGTGGCGCTCTCGCTGGCGGGCTGTGACGACGGGCCCTACGCACCTCCCGCACCTCCCGCATCTCCCGCACCCACTACGTCCAAAGAAGCCGATCTTCTGGCAGCCATCAACAAGGTCTGGAAGGAAAAGCACGAGGCAGGGGCGGTTGACCATGAGCAGCTGATTCTCAATCAGGATGCGGTGAGTGCCATAAAGTGCTACGGGCGTGTTTTTGAAGAGGCCAACGAGACACCGCATACGCTTAATGACTCTGACAACAAGCTCATTTTTGGGGAACTCAATGGACTTGAGGACAAGATACTGAACAAGTATGGCAAGGACAGTTTGGCAGGTATGGCCGGCCTCTCCGAACCGTCTACCGAGAGAGAGGTGGCTCTGGAGGATGCGTATTCTTGCGAGGATGCTGCCGTTCGGGCTTTTGTAGCAAAACTGCTGGACAATTCTAATAGCGCCAAGGCAGAGTTCATCAGCATCTACTG
>OMBG01000884.1_pt1 | contig 14604 bp, 8 predicted proteins | sample 1674251 | NCBI WGS metagenome assembly OMBG01 (sample SAMEA103958153, study PRJEB25191) | human gut metagenome | reverse complement strand
CGACGAAGGAGCGTTACGGATGTGGGTCTGCCGCTTGCCGGTACACATCGGCCCAGCAGGTCGCACCGTTTTTTATGAAAAACTCCGGCAAATTCGCGGCTTCCCAATGGGCCGACAGAGTCGTCGGCCCCTACAACGACCCTCGCTCTCCCCCTGTAGGGGCGGGCGCCTCTTGTCCACCCGCAGGATGTACCGATTTTACGGGAATCTTCGGCGAATTCGTAACTTCCCAGCGGGCCGATGTGGGCATCGACCCCTACAGAGACTGCGCGTATCCCGGACTGCTTTGTAAAAATGGCTGCCATTGTTCTGCCCAAACCCTTCCTCGGAGGTATCCATGCAAAAGAAACTCACGCTGATCCTGATTTTGATTCTGGTGCTGGCGCAGCTGTGCGCCTGCGGCAAGCCGCAGGCAGAACCCTCGCCGGCAGCAGAATCCGAAGCAGCAGCTCCGGCAGAGCTTCCGGAGGAAGAGGCTCCGGACGAACCGGACGAGCCAGCGGGCCGCACGCCGGATCGGGTGCTGACCTCCACAAAGTATACCGCCGAGGTCTATATTGAAACCACCCAGTACGGGCAGTATCAGATCGAGAGCCGGGAATACGTCGTCTCCGACGGCGTCAGCGCGGCCGGTCTTCGCGCCGCGGGCAGGGGCAGCTATATCCGCTTTTTTGACCAGACTGTCACGGAGGCAGGCACGGTCTGGTATTATGACAAGCGCGCCGGAGACTGGCGCTCGCAGGCGCTGGGGGACGGGCTGTATGCCTCGCCGGTCGTCGTCGTGGAGCTGGCCTCCGGGCAGACGTATTTTCTTGCGCTGCCGCGCACGTTTGCCCTGCGCGAAAACGGCTCACGGGAGTATTTTCCGGAGCAGGACGGCATTCTGCGCACCACGAAGCTGCGTGACGGCGGCGTCCGCATCACGATGGACGGCTACGGCCTTGCGCCCGACTGCGTAACGGACGCACTGATCCTGACTGCGCCGTTCGGGCTGGACTGGTGCGCGGACAACTGCGCAACAGCGTGGGTCAACTATGTGAAAAACGGCGATTCGCACTGGTGCTTCGACGGCTATTTCCGCAAATCGCCCTCCAATTATATCCCGTCCGGCACGAATTATTATTACTGCTGCGCCGCGTCCTACTGCATCCGCGGCTATCTTGGCCTGATGCCGCGCTGCAAGGCAGCGCCCGCGCTCGTCATCCTCTCGCTCGATACCATGTCGCAGCGGCAGAACCAGTACGGCTATGTGCCCACCACGCCCGGCAGCGAATGGCTCCAGGGCGATTACGGCATCGGGCCGGGCTTTTATGACACCCGGTTCAATACCGACCTGCTTGAGCTTTACATCTCAGCCACCCGCAGGCTCGGCAAAGGGATGTTCGAGGAGACGATGAACCGCTATCTTGCCTTTTTCAGCCAGGTTGCGGACACGAGCCACATCCCCACGGAAACCGGCGGCTGGCTGATCCCCGACTACTGGCACCCGGACGAAATTACCGCCCCGCATACCTCGCTCAACCATCAGGCGTCGGAATGTCTGGCGCTGTACCACGCGGCAGATCTGCTGAACCGGAAGGATCTGCGCGCGCTGGCCGACCGGATGCTGCTGGCCATTGTGGACACCGGCTCCGGCTGGGTCATGCCGAACCACAATCTCTATTACAGCATCAAGCCCGACGGCACGTATGTCGAGGGCGATTATCCGTACCTGACGTACAACGATCTGTATGATCTGCGCAAGTATCTGAGCAGCTCAGAGCGGCCGGAGCTTGAGACGCTGACGTATCTGATGGGTGAAAAGCTCCAATGGATGCAGAATAACGGCGTGACCGGTTATGAAAAAGGCTGAAACCCGTTTTTTTACTTGTACTTTCCCGGCAAATCGGTTAGAATGAATTGAATATCCCAGAAGGAGGAATCTTGATGATCCGTATGAATACAGACGCCGGCCAGATCACGGTCGACAGCGCTGTCTATACCAACATCGCGGGCTTTGCGGCGACCAACTGCTTTGGCGTCAAGGGCATGGCCGTGCGATCCATGACGGACGGGCTGGTCCATCTGCTGCGCAAGGAGGCAATGGGCAAGGGTGTCAAGGTCACGTTCAGCCCCGATAATTCCATATCCATCGACCTGCACATCATGGTCGACAAAAGCGTCAATCTCAGCGCAATCGCGTCCTCCATCATCAGCGAGGTCCGCTATTTCGTCACCAAGTCCACGGGCACCGAGGTGCGTGCCGTGAACGTATTCGTCGACTCCATTTCCGTCGACTGATATCGATTTCAATTCACGCGCGCATACAGGGCGCTCACGGAGGTAAACCATGATCAAAACCATTGACGGCGCGGCGTTCAGCCGGATGATGCTCTCCGCCGCTGCCGAGATCGACCTGAACAAGCAGAAGGTCAACGAGCTGAACGTCTTCCCCGTCCCGGACGGAGACACCGGCACGAATATGAGCATGACGCTCTCTGCCGCCAGCACAGAGCTGCGCAAGGCGGACGGCATTACACTCACCAAGGCCGCCGACAAGACGGCCTCCGCGCTCCTGCGCGGCGCAAGAGGCAACTCGGGCGTGATCCTGTCCCTGCTGTTCCGCGGCTTTTCCAAGTCTCTCAAGGGCAAGCTCGAGGCCGACGGCAAGGATTTTGCCGCCGCACTCACTGCGGGCGTGGAGGCCGCGTATAAGGCGGTCATGAAGCCCGCCGAGGGCACGATCCTGACCGTCTCCCGCCTCACGGCAGACGCCGCGCGCGATCTGGCCGTGGAAAACAACGAGATCGAGTATGTGCTGCAGCACTGCCTCGACACGGCGCACGCCGCGCTGGACAACACCGTCAACCAGAACCCCGTTCTCAAAAAGGCCGGCGTCGTCGACGCGGGCGGCATGGGCTTCTGCCTCATTCTGCGCGGGATGCTCGAAAGCCTGCGCGGCAACGACATCGTCTGCGAGGATACCGGCGCGGTAAACGAAGAGGCCGATTTCGGCATTTTCGACTCCGAGGATATCTCCTTCGCCTTCGACACGGTCTTCATCGTGCGCAAGCGCGAGGATATCACCTCGCTCGACCCGCTGCGCGAATATCTCGGCAGCATCGGCGACAGTCTCGTCATCGGCGAGGACGACGAGGCGTTCAAGGTCCACGTACATACGAACATTCCGGGCGACGCGCTGAGCGAGGCCCAGAAGTATGGTACGCTGGAACTTGCGAAGATCGAGAATATGCGACTGCAGCACGACGATCTGACGGCAGGCCGCAAGGCCCGGTCGACCGACGATCTGGAGGCCGTGGAAAAGGAGCTGGAAAACCAGCCCGCGAAGCAGGAAGCTCCGGCGGAGCCTGAAAAGCGCTACGGCAGCGTCGCCGTGTGCGCGGGTGCGGGTCTGGCAGGCGTGTTCCGCGATCTCGGCGTCGACGAGATCATTGAGGGCGGCCAGACGATGAACCCCTCGACGGAGGATATTCTGCACGCGATTGAAAAAACGCCTGCGGAGATCGTCTTCGTCCTGCCCAACAACAAGAACATCATCATGGCTGCGCAGGCGGCGGCGGAACTGGCTTCGCGCGAAGTCGTGGTTATCCCGACCAAGACCGTCCCGCAGGGCATCAGCGCCATGCTCTCGTTCGACGCAGCAATGGAGCCGAGCGAAAACGAAGCGGCCATGACCGACTGCCTCTCCGGCGTCATGACCATGCAGATCACCTATGCCGCACGCGATTCGGACTTTGACGGCTTCGATATTCACGCGGGCGACTATCTCGGATTGTGCGATGGCGCGCTGGCCGGTACGACGCGCGAGATCACCACGCTTCTTGCGTCTCTCGCGGACAAGGCTGCGGAGGCCGGCAAGGAATTCATCAACATCTTCTATGGCGCGGACATTCAGGAACCCGACGCGGAAGCGGCGCTGGAACTGTTCCGGCAGCACGCCCCCGACGCGGAGGTCAACCTCGTCTCCGGCGGCCAGCCGATCTATTATTACCTCATTTCCGCAGAATAACTTCCCCCACCCATATGTGCATGAACAGCCCCATTCGACCGGAATGGGGCTGTTTTATGTATCCGTCGAGACCAAACCCAAGCCGCAAACCAGCAAAGCGTTTGCGGCTTGGAAAGGAGGAAACGGACGCAGAGGATAAGAGACTTCGCGCATAGCGCGGGGGCTCGTTCCGTCGAGGCCGTTTCCGACGCGCCTCCGGCGGCCCCATCTTTTCCGCCTTGCCGGAAAAGATGGGGGAGAAAAGGGGCGCTGGGACGCGTTTGGTGCGTCCTGCGGGTACAGTTCAGGCAGGAACCTGTTTTATAGTCGTTACGAACACACCAAGTCACCTCACGGGCGCTTTGGTACGCGCCGCCTGTTACGATACACCAAATTTGATAGCAGCTGCCTTTGAATGATTGCGGTAAAAACGCCTTGCATTCGAAATTCGTGCTGCCCCGCAAAAAGTCACGGATCCAGCGAAAAATTTCTGCTTCTCGCCGCTATTGGACGCGGCTGTGTTAGAGGCTTCATCCATTCAGCAGAAAAATCATGTTTTTTCGTTTCTGCTTGCTTTTTCTGACGGAATCCGCTATGATGGGGAAACAGGAACTTCCTGAGACTGATTGTTTCCCGAAACCTGCATATGCTACACGCAGGGAGGATCGCGCTATGACGCTTTCGTCTGAACAATTTCACACACTTTACGATGGAGCAGCACAGCCGGTCATCCTTGTGCGGGACGGCGCCGTCGCGGAGCTGAACTGCCACGCGCAGGAGCTTTTTGCTGTGGGAACGGCGCTCCGCGCCTATTTACCGCAGGACGCGGCACTGCCGGAAATGCTGTACGCACGCCCGGCCGTGCTGCCCGTGATGGCCGGCGGCGTCTGCGTCAGCGCCAATACGCAGCCGCTGGACGATGCGCTGCTGCTGTTCCTGCCGCCGCAGGATACGCGCGACGAACTTGCCGCGTTCTGCCGCGCCGCGCAGTCGATCTCCACGCCGCTGACGACGCTGCTGTCCGTATCCGGAACACTTTTCCCGCTTCTTTCCGAAGCAGAGGATCCGGCTGTGCAGCAGAATCTGGCCGTGCTCAACCGCGCCTGCTATCAGCTGCTGCGGGCATCGGAGAATCTGACCGATCTGAGCTATGTGCAGCACGGGCGGCTGCCGCTGTCGCTGGAAAAGACTGACCTGACCGATTTTCTGGACGGTCTGGCCCAGCGCGCGGACGAGCTGTGCCGGCAAATGGGGCTGGCGTTGGAGGTTGATCTGCCGCAGGCTCCCATTTTCGTCTGGATCGACCGCCGACAGGTGCGCCGTGCGCTGCTGGCGCTGCTGTCCAACGCAGTCAAGTTCTCTGCGCCGGGAGGCACGCTGCATCTGACGCTCACGCGGCACGGCAGACGCGCCGTGATCCGTCTGTCCGACAGCGGCGAGGGCATGGACGCGGAGATCCTATGCAGCGCGTTCCGCCGCTACGCAAGGCCGGAGGTACCGGAGGATTCGCGCTTCGGCGCGGGCTTCAGCCTGCCTGTCGTGCAGGCGATCATGCAGGCGCACGGCGGCTCGATCCTGCTGCAGTCGCAGCGGGGCGGCGGCACGGACGCGCTGCTGACGCTGCCGGCCGGAGGGCCGACAGACCGGACGCTGCTCAAATCGCCGCGTATCTCGGTCGACCGCAGCGGCGGCTTTGTCCCGGAGCTTGTGGAGCTTTCCGACGTTCTCCCGCCGCAGGTATTCGATGTGCGGAACTTCCTGTAAGACAAAAGCGGAACAAACGCACGCAGTCCCTGCGGCACACCGCAAAATCGCCAGAGGGCGCTGACCGTTTACCGGCAGCGCCCTCCTGTTGTATAGAATGCCATGCTTTTCTTTTGCCAATGGCACAGCATACGCCATTGATTGACATTTTTCGACCGGTCTGGTAAAATAGGTATGGTTCTTTTTGAACCCCAAGGGCGCCAAAACAGCGACGGGCGGTTTTCCCCGGAATCCTCTGTAAAGGGGGTGTTCCGATGCCGATCACATTGACTTTCCATATCTTTGGATTGACCGTGACGATCCGCATTAACGGGCGAAACCGCCACTCGGCAAAGTGACGGTTTCAAGAACATTTTCTTGACTTCATAAACTAACCGGGGACAACCGCTTGTCGAGGCGTCCTTGGTTACTTTTATTATACCAGACACTTTTGATTTGTCAAGCGGGCACAAACGGCGTAGATTGACATTTTTCGACTGGTCTGGTAGAATAGTTAAGGTTCTTTTTGAACCCCAAGGGCGCCAAAACAGCGACGGGCGGTTTTCCCCGGAATCCTCTGTAAAGGGGGTGTTCCGATGCCGATCACATTGACTTTCCATATCTTTGGATTGACCGTGACGATCCGCATTAACGGGCGAAACCGCCACTCTGGCAAGTGACGGTTTCGAAACGCTATATGTGTTTTCTTTGACTAGCACTTAACCGGGGACAACCGCTTGTCGAGGCGTCCTTGGTTATTTTTATTATAGCAGGTTCTTGCGGTTTGTCAAGGGCGCGGAAACGGTCGCATGGATTGACATTTTTCGATTTGCCTGGTAAAATATATGCGGTTCTATTGAACCCCTGAGGCTCCAACACAGCGATAGGCGGTTTTGTCTCACCTCGTAAAGGAGGTGATAAGATGCCGATTACGATCACATTCCATATCTTTGGATTCACGGTCACCATCCGCATCAAAGGCAGAAACCGCCACTCTGCACAGTGACGGTTTCTTGAGTTTACTCTTGATGCTTTCCCCTAGCTAGAGTCAAAACCGCTTGTCGCGGAGCCTTGGGTTATTTTTATTATAGCAGGTTCTTGCGGTTTGTCAAGTGTGCAGAAAAGGGGGCCCCTTGCGGGGCCCCCTCTTTGCTTTGGGGTTTCAGCGAGGAAATCTCAAATTAGATGTAGGGGATGGTCTTGTCAACGACGTAGATGAAGGAGAACGGCTGACCACCAACATAGATGATCTGGTCGCCAGTAGCGATGCAGGAAGCATCAGCCTTGACAACAGTGCCGTCCGCCAGGACGTTGTAGATGACAACATCGGTCAGGCCGATAGTGGTCTCATACTCAGCGCCAGTCATCGGGTTCTTGCGGATGACCTTGATCGCGGTGGAGTCAGCAGAAGCGTCAGCAGCAGCGATCGCGGAGAAGGTGTTGACGTTCTCCTTGACCTTGTAGACTTCGGAGTAGGTCACGCCGTCAGCGTCAACCTTGGTTTCGAAGGTGTACAGGCCGCGAGCCAGCGGGTTGCCTTCGGCATCAACGCCAGTCACGATGGTGCTGTGCTTGACATTGACCGTGACAGGCTCACCGTCGACGTAGACAGTGATGAGGTCATAGCCATTTGCCCAGTTGAACGGCGTCCACTTCAGGACCCAGCCGGTGATGCTGTCAGCAGCATAAACCGCGCCGACGATGAAGACAACATCAGCGAAGCCGTCATTGTCAACATCGACATAGTCGATTGCAGAAGCAGTCAGTGCGGGCAGAGCCGTGTAGCCAGTGTAGGTCTTGTACTCGCCGCCAGCGCTCTTGACAACGAACTTCGTGCTCTCGGACAGGGAGAGTTCGTAGCGGGAAACGAGCTCATTATCAACAACCGTGTTAGCGACGTTCATCGCCTTGCCGGTATACTTGAAGTTAGCATCGTAATCCACAACCGAGATGTAAGCAAGCTTTGCAGCATGAGAGAGCTTGCCCTCGACCTTGCCGTAGGGGATGCCAAAGGTGACATCGGTGCCGTCGGCTGCGATCGAACTGTTGACGGAAGAGGTAGCCTGGCCGACCCAAGTCAGGGTGTAGACGCCAGCGTCGCTCTTCTTGTAGGAGTACAGAGCGTTGACCAGATCGGTGTCGTTGTGAGCAGCGACCATGTAGATGAAGTGATCAACAGGGTAGTTGTTGGCGGGGCTGTAAGAACCAAAGTTGTCGTAGCCGTCCTTAGCAGTTGCGAAGGAACCAGCAACAGCGATGGGAGCGCCTTCGATTGCATTGCCTTCCATGTCGTGCATGTCGCCCTTCAGAGCGAACTTGCCGTTCTCATGGACACCGTAGATACGGTCGAGGACAACGTAGGAAGCAGCGGTGGTAACAACTTCGTCAACACGGCCGATGACGTTGCCGTAGGTGTCGAAGTAGAAGGTGTAGGTCTTGCCGTTGTTCGCAATGTTCATGGCGTCATCCTTGCCAAGAACGAAGCGGCAGTTGGTGTTGTACTTGGTGCCGTCGATGGAGACAGTCTCCGGATAGGTGATGTCGGAAGCACCGGTCAGCTTGCCAGTCTTGGAATCGGCAACGCCGACAAGGATCGCCTGCGCGGTATCCGTGCTGTTGTAGGAGTAGTACTGCGTGTAGTTGGTCTGCTCATCCTTCTTGAGGGTGAGGTTGACGAGGAGCTTGGTGCCGACTGCATACTCAGTCGTGCCGACAGTCTTCATCTGGAACACGCCAGCGTTTGCGCCCCACGCCGGAACGCGCTTCTCAACGTACGAAGGAACATCGTTTTCCATCTCAAGGTAAACCATGATCTCCGCACTCTCAGCGGTGGCGTGGCTGTACTTGTTGTTCTTGTTGACCTTCTCAACATTTGCGAGGAAGGTATGGACAGTGGTGATGACCCAGCCGTCTTCCGTTTCGAAGACCTGCGTCAGATCGCCCTGAGCGCCGAAGACATGGGACTCCCAGTCATATGCAGCGTTCCACCAAGTCTGGCAGTCCTTCTTCGTGTCATGCTCGAGAACCATGTATTCGCCGTCAATGACATTAACATACTTGTAGCCGTCGACTGCGTAGTAGTTCAGAGCGGTGCCGGCATCGGCGAACATCAGGCCGGTCGTGGTAGCGCCGTTGGCAGTGGGATCAACGCCCTTGCGGTAGCCGTTCAGAACGACTTCCTTCTTGGAGGTTTCGGGAACCTTCATGTCGTTCTTCAGGATGTCGCACATGGTAACAGCAGTGGTGTAGCTGTTGACCGGCTTGTCCATGTAGAACTTGTTCCAAGAGCCGTAGCTCCAGGTGTAGCCCGGACGGCGGAACGCATCGGTGCTGCGCTTCAGACCAACGCCCATCTTGGCAGCGAGCGTGAAGCCGGAAGCACTGACGGACTCGTTGGCGATGAACGCCTTGTCGAACGCCTTGCCGTTCTTGATGACCTGGCCGTACTCAACGAGGTACTTGGTCAGTGCGTTGTACAGGATCTGAGCAGCTTCGCCGCGCTTGACGTTCTCGATGGCCTTCCAGCCCTCGGGCAGACCAGCAAGCAGGCCGATCTCATTGGCGCGGTTCAGGACGTTGACGTCCCAGCCGGTGCCGGTGTAGCCTTCCTTGGCGGTGTCGAAGTTCAGGGTGGTGAGCATCAGCTTCAGCCACTGCACGCCGGTCAGTCTGCGCTCGGGAGCGTAGGTGGTCTTGGTCATGCCGTCAGCCAGACCGGTGATGCGGCAGTAGTTGATGAAGGGCAGCGCCCAGGAGTTGTTGCAGTCAACGAACGGGTTCTGTGCGTTGCTGTACAGGCTGGAGATAGCATCCTGACCCTTGATCTTGCCGTTGGTAGCCGCGTTGTGGACGATCGCCACGATCTTGGCTGCCTGAGCACGGGTGAAGTAGCCATCCGGCTGGAAGTTGTACGTCTCACCAGTCTTGAAACCATCAAGAATGTTGAGGTTGGACAGGACATCAATTGCTTCGGCGTAATCGCTGTCAGCCTTGATATCCGCGTAGTCCTTTGCGCTGGCGACGGCGACGGTGCCCATGATCATGACAACGGCCAGAACCAGCGCGAGAACCTTTTTCAGATTCTTCATTTGGATTTCCTCCTGTTTAAATTTTACACATCGGAGCAAAGCCCCCTGTGTAATTTGTATCTGCATCTTACCGCACCGCCCCCGTTTCGTCAAGCATTTCGGGGGGTTTGTAATTTAACTGTAACATTGCGCGTAACATAACGAAGCAGGAAATCCATATATGGTAGGTGTAAAGAATGGGAGACACGAGAAGGCGTCCGCTTACCGGGACTGCTGCTCTCCCGCCTCCGTCGACAGCTCGTTGAAGGCCGCCGTGTCGAACGTGACGATCAGATGATACGTCTTTTTTCCGTCCTGCAGCTGCGCTTCGATCTGCCGACGCAGCTGCTCGGCGGTTTGTGCATCCTCCGGCGGAATCACCATGTCGAAGATCACATTCACATGATGCGACCCGGAGACCATGCGGAAATCATGAAGGGACAGGCGCGGGTCAAGCCCGTGCATGATCTGCAGAACGCGCGTGCGCACGGCGGCGATCTCCGGGTCATCGGTGACGATGGGGTCATAGTGGATGACGAGATCAACGTGCAGCTCCCGCTTTGCCTGCCGCTCGATCTCGTCCAGAATCTCATGGGCAACAAGCGGGTCGATGCGGTGGTCGATCTCGGCATGGACGCTGGCAAAGCGGCGGCCCGGCCCGTAATCATGCACCATGAGATCGTGGAAGCCGAGAATGTTCACGTGCGAGGTCATAAGATACGCGATGGCGCGCACAAGCGCTTCATCCGGCTTCGCGCCCAGCAGCGGGTCGACGGTGTCCTTCACTACGCCGACGCCCGACCACAGAATAAACAGCGCCACCAGAAGCCCAGCCCAGCCGTCGATCATCAGCCCCGTCAGCCGCCCGACCACGCAGGCAAGCAGCACCGCGCCGGTCGCGATCACGTCGCTGCGGCTGTCGGCAGCGGCGGCGATCAGCGCGGCAGAGCTGATCTTCCTGCCGAGCTTCCGGTCAAACAGCGCCATCCAGAGCTTCAGCAGAATCGAGCCTGTCAGCACGGCGGCGGTCAGGACGGAAAACTCCACGGCCTCTGGGTGCAGGATCTTCTGAACCGAGCTTTTGACCAGCTCCACGCCGATCACAAGGATCATCACGGCCACGGCAAGGCCGGACAGGTATTCCATCCGCGCGTGGCCGTAGGGGTGCTTCTCGTCGGCGGGCCGTGCGGCCAGACGAAAGCCCAGCAGCGTCACGAGAGAGCTTGACGCGTCGGAGAGGTTGTTAACAGCGTCCGCCGTGACGGATACGCTGCCGCAGAGCGTCCCGGCCAGAAGCTTGCCCGCGAACAGCAGCACATTGCAGATGATGCCCACGATCCCGGCAAGATTGCCGTATTTTTCGCGCACGGCGGGGTCGGCGGTATTCTGATAATCCGGAATAAAGCGCCGCAGCAGGAAATTTGTCATAGCGTCCGCCTCTTTCAAAGTGTTTAAGGTTTATTATACCGCGCATTCCGGACGGAAGCAAGCGAAAAAACGCCCTCTTTTTTCCGGGAAGGGGATTGGAAACGCGGCGAAAATATGATATGATTAAAAAAATTGCGATTTTCGCCAGAACATTGAATGAGGAAGCGATCTCTATGGAACAGAACTTGACTTTTGCCGACCTTGGCCTGTCGGAGGAGATTTTGCAGGCGCTGGAGAAGAAGGGCTACGGATACCCGACCCGCATCCAGGCCGAGGCCATCCCGGAATTCATGCAGTGGAAGGACGTCATTGCCAAGGCCCCGACCGGCACGGGCAAGACGTTCGCCTTCGGCATCCCCATGATCGAGCATATCGACGCGGAAAGCGAGGACTTACAGGGTCTGATCCTCGCCCCGACGCGTGAGCTTGCCATCCAGATCTGCGACGAGCTGCGCGGGCTGCTTACCTATTATAAGAATATCCGCGTGGCCGTGGTCTACGGCGGCGCGAAGATCGAGGGGCAGATCAAGCAGCTGAAGAATCATCCGCAGATCGTCGTGGCCACGCCGGGACGGCTGATGGACCACTATAAGCGCCATACGCTCTCGTTTGACAAGGTGCAGACCGTCGTGCTGGACGAGGCCGACCGGATGCTCGACATGGGCTTCTTCGACGACGTGACGAAGATCATCGAGAAGGTCAAGAACCGCCGCAATCTCGGTCTGTTCTCCGCGACCATCTCACAGGAGGTCATGACCGTCTCGTGGATGTACCAGCGCGACGAGGTGGAGATCACCGTCCCCGCCGATACGGACAACCGCCCGGACATCACGCAGTATTCCATCACCTGCCCGCCGCTCGAAAAGATTGAGATGACGAGCAGGCTCATCCGCACGCTCCGGCTGGAGCGCACCATCGTCTTCTGCAACACGAAGGTCATGTGCCAGCGCCTGCGCGACGATCTGGTCCGCATGGGCCTCGACGCCGACTGCATCCACGGCGATATCCCGCAGCAGAAGCGCGAGAAGACCATGCGCACGTTCAAGGACGGCAAGCTCCCCATCCTGATCGCCACCGACGTCGCCTCGCGCGGCATCGACGTCGACGATGTGGACTGCGTCATCAACTACGACGTGCCGGAGGAGAACGAGTATTATATCCACCGCATCGGCCGCACGGGCCGCGCCCGGAAAAAGGGCATCGCCGTGTCCATCCTCGGCACGTTCCCGGAGCAGGCGAAGCTGGCGGAGATCGCGAAATATTCCCACTACGCCATACAGCCCGTGAAATTCGCGGAGGACGGCTCCCTCGTTGAGGAGGAGCCGCCGAAGCCCAAGAAGGCGCCGCCGCGCCGCCGCTTCCGTTGACGGCGGCAGAAACCGGCCTGCTGCTTCTGTGCTGCGCGCTGCCGGAGGCGGAGGACAGGCCGCTGACCATGGCGCAGTTTCAGGAACTTGCCAAGCGGGCGCGCGCCCTCGGCCCCGGCGGAGAAAACCCGCTGCGGGAGCTGACGGAGCGCGATCTGGAACGGCTCGGCTATTCGCAGGAGCAGTGCGGGCGCATCGTGCGGCTGTTGTCGCGCGAAACACAGCTGGAGCGCTATCTGCGCGCGGCAGAGCGGAACGGGATCGTGCCCATCACGCGCTTGTCGCCGCGCTACCCCGCACGCCTGCGGCAGACGCTCGGCCAGCGGTGCCCGGCGGTGCTGTTCGCGAAGGGGGATGAAACGCCGCTTTCCATGCGCTGCATTTCCGTCGTCGGCTCGCGGGAGCTGACGGAGGGCGGGCGCGCGTTCGCGGAGGCCGCCGGGCGGCTCATTGCGCGCTCTGGGTACGCACTCTGTTCCGGCGGAGCGATGGGTGCGGACCGCGCGGCGCAGGAGGCCTGTTTGACGGCGGGCGGCTCCGCCGTTGTTTTCCCGGCCGGGCGGCTTCTGGACTGCCCGGCGCAGGCGCACGTTTTATATCTGGCCGAGCAGGGCTATGATCTGCCGTTTTCCGCACAGCGGGCGCTGTCGCGGAACCATTTTATCCACGCCACGGGCGAAAAAACGCTCGTCGCGCAGTGCCGCGCCGGAGCAGGCGGCACGTGGGACGGGACGACGGAGAATTTAAGGCGCGGCTGGAGCCCGGTGTTTGTAAGCGACGACGGCTCCGAGGGCGCGCAGGCTTTGATCGCGCGCGGTGCAGTCCCGGTGCGGACGCTGTCCGGACTGGATGATCTGCAGCCCGCGCAGCTGCAGTTTTGAGGTTCTATGCGATATTATTACGGACAGCTTTCCCGGCCGCTGCAGGGCGTGTATGACGCGCTTCTGGGCGGCTTTCGCGCGCTTGCGCCCGGCATCCGCATTCCGATGCTGGATGAAAAGCAGCTTGCGGACGTGTATCTGCGGCTGAAGCTCGACGAGCCGCTGCTCTTTTACGTCACCGGCTACCGCTGCCGGTGGATGACCGGCGCGGCGCATATGGAGCTTCTGCCGGAGTATCTGTTTGACAAAGCAAAAATTCGCACGCACCAGCAGGCGGTCAGTGCACGTCTGGCCCGGCTGACGAAGCCGCTCGAAGGGAAGACGGAGGCAGAAAAGGAGCTTGCCGTGCACGATTTCATCCTAGAAAACGTGCGCTACGACAAGCTCAAAAAGCCGTATTCTCATGAAATCCTCGGCCCCATGACGCAGGGCGTCGGCGTGTGCGAGGGCATCGCGAAGACCGTCAAGGCACTGTGCGACCAGCTCGGCCTGTGGTGCATCGTCGCGCTCAGCGAGGCGGACCCCGCGCGCGGGATCAAATACCGCCACACATGGAATGTCGTGCGCGTCGGCGGGCAGTATTACCACCTTGACGCGACGTTTGACAACTCGCTCCAGCGGGGCGAAAAGCGGTACGATTATTATAACCTCGACGACGGCAGGCTCTTCCGCGACCACACCCCGCTCGTCCTGCCCGTCCCCGCCTGCACGGATGGGAAACGATTTTACTATCGAAGCGTCTCGTTCACGAAGCCGGAGGAGCTGGAAAAGCGGCTTGCGCAGGCACTGCGCAAAAAGCAGCCCCTGTTCGTGTTCCACTGGCGCGGCGGCGGCCTGAACCGGGACACCCTGCAGCAGCTGCTGGCGCTTGCCGGGCGGCTTGCAGCCGAACGCGGAAAACGCGCGTCCTGCTCGGTCAATTTCCCGCAGGCCGTCATCCAGCTCGAATTCTCCGAAGCCCCGCAGGAAAGCATCACCATCCAGCAGGCAAATGAGGCGGAGGCCCCTGTCAACGAAGCTGATTGAGCGCGCAGCCGGGCGCGGCCAATGGCCGCGCCCGGCTGCGTTTCGTTATACCATCCGGCAGCAGGACTCGCAGTCTTCCTTTTTGGGGAATTTGCTGTGGTCGT
>OMBG01000881.1_pt1 | contig 14614 bp, 13 predicted proteins | sample 1674251 | NCBI WGS metagenome assembly OMBG01 (sample SAMEA103958153, study PRJEB25191) | human gut metagenome | reverse complement strand
AGCAAGTAATAAACAAGGGCGAAAAAAAGCAATACTATGCAGAAGGAAAGCATCCGGCGATTATAGATAAAGATACTTTCTATGCAGCTCAAAGGCTCAGAGAACAGAAAAAAACAACAAATGGGAGCACGGCAAATGTCGCATACAACATTTTAACAGGACGAATCCTATGTGGTGAATGCGGAGCTACATTTCGGCGGAAGAACTGGCGTGCCATATCCCGCTGGTCGTGCAGGACGCATAGCGAAAATATAAGCGCATGTAGTATTTTACCGATGGAAGAACAGAGCGTCCACGCAGCGTTCTGCCGTCTGTACTACAAACTCAAGCACCACGGCGGTCCCATCTTCACACAGATGCTTTCTAACCTCCAAAAGATCCGCTACAGCCGAATGCTCTGGAGCGAAGACGTGATCTCTCTTAACAAAAAAATATCCGATGTTCTCAGTCAGGTTCAATTCCTAACCCAGCTCCAGCAAGCGGGTGGCGTTGATCCTGATACTTTTATCTCATCAAACAACAAACTCAGCGAACAGCTTCGCAGGCTGAAACAGGAAAAGGCAAGGCTTCTCGATACCGACAGCGACGATCTGGCAGACCGCACCCGCGATCTCATGGACGTGCTGGAGGACGGGCCGGACTTCCTCGACGGCTTTGATGCGGAGCTGTTCGATGCGCTTGTTGAAAAAATCATCGTGGACAGCAACGAGCGCCTTCGATTCCGACTGAAAAACGGACTAGAGTTGACAGAACAAATCGAAAGGACACGACGCTGATGGGAAATCGGAAGCTGCCATTCGGCTATCAGATGCGCATGGGTGAGATCGTCCGGAACGAAGCGGAAGCCAAGGCCGTGCAGGATATTTTCCTGCAATATACGCTCGGCGCGTCGCTCAAAGAAATTGCAGAGCAGATGAACAAAACCGGCCCCCACTACGACGAGGGCAAGAGCTGGAACAAGAATATGGTCGCTCGGATTTTGGAGAATGCCAAGTACATCGGCGCGGACAGCTATCCGAAATTGGTTGACATAAAATTATTTGAAGCGGCATCTGAGAAGCGCCAGACCAAGCAGCGCCTGCCGGAGCGAACACCCGCACAGAAAGCCCTCAAGCGTGTCTGCTCCAAGCTGCCTACGCCGGAGATTGAACAGCAGGTTACGCACCTGCTCGGCAGGCTGGCAGAGCAGCCGGGGCGCATCACGCAGCCAGAAAAACAGCCGACACAAATACACAGCACCACGCAAGCTGAGTTGGATGACGTTCTAAACACCCAACCGCTCGACGAAGATGCTGCCAGAAGCCTGATCTGCAAGCTGGCACAAGAACAGTATGACGCCATCGGCAACGAAGAATACGAAACCGAGCGCCTGCGGCGGCTGTTCGCGGCGTTCGAATGTACAGCAGAACTCAACGCGGAGCTGCTGAAAAGTGCAGTCTCCGCTGTGCTGGTGACGCGCCAGGCGGTGCGCTTGCAGCTCAAGAATGGACAGATCATTGGAAAGGACGATTTGGTATGACAGACGAAAAGCCGCGCGTCATTATCATTCCGCCAAAGCCGGAACTACAGCAAGCGGCTTCGGTCACAAAGCAACTCCGTGTCGCGGCGTACTGCCGTGTATCCACAGAGGAAGAAGAACAGCTTAGCAGCTACGAAGCGCAGTGCAAATACTACACAGATAAGATCATGTCCAACAAGGAATGGACGATGGCTGGGATTTTTGCCGACGAGGGCATTACCGGCACGTCTACAAAAAAGCGCACGGAGTTTCTGAGAATGATTCGCTTATGCAAACAGAAGAAAATCGACATGATCCTCACGAAGTCCATTCAGCGATTTTCACGCAACACGCTCGATTGCATCAACTACACGAGAATCCTGCGTGGCCTTGGGATCGGCGTGTTTTTTGAACGGGAAAACCTTGATTCCCTGCCGCCGGAGAGCGAGTTCATGATCACCATGTACGGCGCGATGGCGCAATCCGAAAGCGAATCCATCTCCAGTAACATCCGGCGCGGCAAACAGATGCACGCGGAGGTCGGAACCCTGAAGATCCCCTGCAATCGGCTGTACGCCTATGAAAAGGATGAGGAAGGGAAAATTCATGCCATTCCGGAGCAGGCAGAGGTGGTACGCGAGATCTATGAGCGATACATGAGCGGTGCCAGCTTTCGCAGCCTGAAAGACTGGCTGGAAGCAAATAAGATCAAAACCGCACTTGGTACGGAGAAATGGTCCATCAGCGCCATCAAAGGCATCCTGATGAACGAAAAATACTGCGGCGATGTGCTGATTCAAAAGACCTTCTGTGCGGATGTCATCAGCAAGAAGATCATCAAGAACACCGGGCAACTCAAGCAGTTTTATATGCCCGACCACCACGAGGCCATCGTCAGCCGGGAGCAGTATCATGCGGTGAAGGCCGAAATGGCAAGACGGAGCGCCCTGCGCAGCCCGTCCAAGGAAGCGGTGACCGGCCGTTCCTGCTACACCAGCAAATACGCGCTGTCGGACAGGCTGGTATGTGGTGAGTGCGGCACGCTCTACCGCAGAAAGACGAGGAATATCAAAGGAAACATCTATCACGAATGGCGCTGCATCAGCCGTCTGGAATACGGCAAAAAATACTGCCACGAATCCCCGACGCTGCGGGAAATCCCGCTGCAAAATGCAATTCTGGCGGCGATCAACTCCGTCATGAGCAATAAACCTGCACTGCTTGACCGTATCAAAAATGCGGTATCTCTTGAACTCCTGCCCGTGCAGGGGCAGACCATGAGCCTTGCCGATATCGAGCACCGTCTGGCGCAGCTCGACGAGCAGTTCCAACAGCTTCTGGCAGAAGCCATTGATGCTGAAGATAAAGAAGCCTGCAATGCGCAGTTCGCGGAAATCCTGTCCGAGCAGACTACACTCAAAAAGCAGAAGGAAGAAATCCTGCAAAGCAGCGCCGATGCAGACCGCGTCTGCACCCGCATGAAGCAGGCAGAACAGGCGTTGGATGCCGCTGCATCCACGCTTACTGAATGGAACGAAACCGCCGTCCGTCAGACCGTAGAGCGCGTGACAGTCCTCTCCGTTGATGAGATTTTGGTGCGGATCAAGGGCGGCGCGGAAATCAAACAACGATTGGAGGGAAAATAACCATGACATACCGTGAGATCGGAATTTCAATCCGTAGCGCATATTCGCAGGGCTGGCCGGACGATGCTTCGCGGCTTGCATTCCGCACGGAAACACGGAAACTGTTCCGTGATGCTGGATGGCAGGTCGAAGAAATGCCGCTGGACAGCGGTCATTGTGATATGGTGCGAAACGGGAAAGATGCCCTGTATCTGCATCCGACCGTGTTCAGCGGTGTCATGCAGGAAGATCATATTCCGGCGCTGCAGCAGCTTTTGGATGGAGCAAATACTTTTCAACCTTTGGGGGCGAGGCTGTATCGGGAATGTTTTGACCTGACAGACGAAGAATATCGCCAGCGGTTGGAAGGACAAACCGAACAGATCGACAACGCCATTCTGGAAGCCTGCCGAACGAAACGGAGAAATTTATTTCACACAGGCTCGATTGCCGAAAGCCTTGGGCGGCAGTTCGCAATCCGACGCCTGACGGACTGGGAACGCTCCGGCCCATACATTGCGGAAGGTTATGTTGGCGAGAGAATCGGGCAACTCATTGCGGATGGGCGCTTGATCACCGCACAGACCCGTTACGGCCAGGGACTGCGGACAGCAACCGAAGCGGAGCTTAAAATGGCGGAAAATGCAGATCCGAGGCAGATGCATTTTTAGGAGATGAAAAACGATGATTTACGCAACCGGCGATCTTCACGGAAATCCACTTCGGTTTCAGCCGCAATACTTTCCGGAACAGGCCAAAATGATGAAGGATGACTACATGATCGTCTGTAGTGATTTCGGATGCGTCTGGAACGGCGACAAGAGCGACGATCCGCAGCTCGACCGGCTGGAGACCCTGCCGTTTACGGTCCTGTTCATAGACGGCAATCACGAGAACTTTGACGCTCTGAGCGAGTATCCCGTGGAGCAATGGCGTGGCGGGAAGGTGCGTAAAATCCGCCCGCACGTCATGCATCTGATGCGTGGGCAGGCATTCGAGTTGCAAGGCTGCACCTTCTTCGCAATGGGCGGTGCGCAGAGCCACGACATTGCGAATGGCATTCTGGACATGGACAGCCCGTTTGTTTTTTTGCGGCGGCCTCTTAGTGAGACAGTCCCTTTTTACCCGGCAAATATATTTGTGCTGATTCTATGACAAATATATCTCGACGAAGGTTACCGTGTCTGGTATAATATAAACGATTGCTAGGAGGGCTATAGAATGTTGATGAACGCAAACGAATATCTGGAAACAGTCGAACAGATCAAGCAGGAGATCCGCACGGCGCAGTATCGCGCGACAGTTCAGGTAAACTGCGAGCTGCTTCGGCTGTATCACGCCATCGGCGCGGTCATCAACGCACACAAGGTTTGGGGCAGCAAATTTGTTGAAAATCTTGCCGCGGACATCAAGCTGTCCTTCCCGGAGATGAAAGGATATTCCGTCCGGAATCTCAAATACATGGCGAAGTTTGCAGCGCGTTTTTCTGCTGATGAAATTGTGCAAGCACCGCTTGCACAAATCACTTGGTATCATCACATCGCACTGATGGACAAGGTCAAAGAGCCATCGGCGCATATCTGGTACGCGGAGCAGGCTGCAGGGAACGGCTGGTCGCGCAACGTTCTCGTTCATCAGATCGAGAGCGGTCTGTATCAGCGGCAGGCTTTAGCCGAAAAGGTATCCAATTTTGAATTGCGCTTGCCTTCTCCGCAAAGCGAGCTCGCCATCCAGACGATGAAGGATCCGTACATTTTCGATTTTATCCCGTTCAAGACGGATATGCTGGAACGGGAAATCGAAGAGGCGCTCGTGAAAGATGTGACGAAGCTCCTGTTGGAGCTTGGGACTGGCTTTGCATTTCTCGGAAATCAGTATCATCTGAACGTCGGCGGCGACGATTTTTATATTGACCTGCTGTTCTACAACCTGAACCTTCGCTGCTATGTGGTGATCGAACTTAAGACCGGCGAATTTAAGCCGGAATATGCGGGGCAATTGAATTTTTATCTCTCCGCAGTCGATGGGATATTGAAAAAGGAACAGGACAATCCGACGGTCGGGCTGCTGCTCTGCAAGAGCAAGAATGATCTGGTTGCGGAATACTCGCTGAAAGATATGAGCAAGCCCATCGGCGTCAGCGCCTATCAGGTGACGAGCAAGCTGCCGGAGGAATTGGAAAAGCAGCTGCCATCTGTGGAAGATATTCAAAAATGGATCAAAGGATAAACCACTCACAATGCTGGTATAGGAGACATCATAAAATGAGTAGAGAGACAGAAAAAGGTCTGAAAGAATTACAGAAATCCTCAGATGAGTATGCGGAGGAAGCGGCGGACGAAGTTGGCGTGGATCTCTTTTCGGCGCAGTCCTTGGTGGAATGCATTCAAAAACACGCAGAGCAGAAAACCCAGTCAGCCGAAACGGCCAGCGATTATCTGGAGCTTGCGAGATGGGCAGCGTCCAGAAAAAAGCGCGCGGAATATCTCCACAAAGCCTTGGAGCTGGAACCGGACAATCTGGATGCCAGACTTCAGCTGATTATGCGCGCAACAGATGACCAGATAGAAGAGCAGCTGCTTGCCTTGCAGGAGCTGCTCGAAGCGGCGGACAAGCAGATGGAAAAGGCAGGCGCGTTCAAAGAGTACGCCAGCGAGTTTTGGACAGCACCGGAAACCAGACCGTACATGCGCGTGCGCTGTACATACTTCGACGTGCTGATCTCCTGCGGTATGATGCGCCGGGCAATCGATGAAGGGCAGCGTCTTTTGGAACTATGCGAAAACGACAACCTTGGCGTCCGCTATCAGCTGATGCACCTGTACGCCTTTATGGAGGACGAGATGCACGCGCTGGCACTTCATAAACAGTATGGCGCCAACGAGGAAACACAGATGCTCCTGCCGCTGGCAGTTCTGTATTACAAAATGAACCAGCTTGGCAAAGCAGAAGACTACATCAAGCGTCTTGCAAAAGTAAACAGGAATACAAAGAAGTTCTTGCGGGTAGCGGTGCGCAACGAGTTGGATGAATACATTGACGAGATGGGCCCCTATGAATACACGCCGTTTACACTGGAAGAACTATTGGATGCGGCTATGAAAGCTCGTTATCTGTTCGACTCCGTACCTTACTTTTTTGAATGGGCAAACAGGATCGTTTCTACGAAAACAAGCACAAAAAAGAGCGCAGGAACGCCGCGTGTCCAGAATTAAACAACGAAATTTATATAGCAAAGGCACGACATCGCGTCGTGCCTTTTGCGTTATCCACAATTGCTGAGCGGTATTCAAAACACCATTCAGGATATCATTTTAGTGCATTTCCACTGCGAGGCGGTGGAAATGCGCTTTTGATGATAGCAAAATTAGACGATGGGAAGTGCATGAGCGGCATGGCCGCCTGTGCGCCGCTGTGAGGCCCGCAAATCGAATACACACCAGAGAAGAACAGCAAAGCCATTCGACGGCGTGTAGGAAGCGTGAACGCGAGTCAGAACCGCACCTTGAACTGCGAGCCAACCAATCATTCCGGCGCGCGAAACGAGTTCGGTCAGTGCCGACCGGTTACTCACTGTCCACCTCTATGACAGAGTAGTTTCCAAAATTCAAGACATGACCTGTTTTATACGGAAGCGGGGTGTGGAAGATCGGCCCATCCACGACCAGGGTGTGATATTCCCCATTCTCCCCGCAGATGTCGATCCCATAGCCTTTCATCTGCTCCATGATGTCCGCATCAATTATTTTCCCGAGAAGCTCTCTTGGGAGTAGCGTATTGTTGATCGACTTGATCAGGCATTGATATCCCAAATCGACAACCTTGCGGACATTCTCTTCCCGGTCATTCTGCCATAACGGAAATACACTTTTCAGACCGGCGTGCCGGCATCGTTCTTCGCACCATGTGCGGTGATCTTCGATATCGATATCGCCAAAGCAGGCAGCTTCCGCGCCCATGGCGGCTGCCTTTCGCAAGCTCTTTTCCATCTCCAGATGATACGCTTCTCCGGTCGTCGGCGTTATCAGAAACGGAATTTTCAATGCGTCAGAGTATGCCTGAAGCATGCGCAGATCTGCACCATGGAAAAAGGAACGTCCGGCTTCTTCGTTGAACATCGTGATCAATGCGACCGGTTCATGACCCTGCGCCATCATATCGTGCAAAGCCAGCGTGCTGTCTTTCCCGCAGCTGTAGGACATAACGAATTTCATATTCCGGTCCTCGCTGTTACCGCGCGGTATTCAAAAGTGCGGTCGTTTTCATATTAACGCCCATAAGTTCCCTCTGTGTTTGCCGGTTTGTCTGGCACATAGGCATCAGAAAGCTCAGCGCCTTTCGGATCTGCTGGAGGTCAGAGGAAGTGAGAGCATTCTGATGCAGATGCTCCAAAACACGGCTATAAGCGTCCTTCAAAGATGCGGACACAGCAGGCTGAAAGAAATAAGTTGAGATCAGGCCGCCGATCAGGGCGGCTTCGTTATCGGTGTACTGCATGATTGCTCTCCCTTCGCAAGAATCAAACGAACGGGATGATCATACCACAAAATATTGTAGCAGGCTATTCGCAAAATGACGAAATATACGATGCGCAGCGGCGCAGAAAGGAGAAATCATGAACGTCAGAAAACCTGTGGATTACGGCGTGATGTATAGGAAACTGACCGCAATTCTCGCACAAAATCTTCCGCAGATGGACGAAATCTATGCCATCGGCAAGGCCATCAGCCAGCGTCCAGAGAAGGGCGCAGCGGTCGCAGCCGCAGAGTTTTTGCAGGCGAATTTCCCTGACTGCACAGGCTTTTCCCCGCGCAACGTGCGCCGGATGCGCGACTTTTATCGGACTTATGAAAATGACCAAACGCTCCTCCAGCTGGCGATGAAAATCGGCTGGACTCTGAACGTGGTGATCATGGAAGCAGAACTGACAAGAGATGCGCACAAGTGGTATTTGGAACAGGCGCAGAAGCAGCAATGGTCGAAAGCGACCTTGTTGGAAAAGCTGACATCTGCGGCGCATCTGGAAAAATCGCTCGACATAGAAGCAGATACCTGCTATACTGGTAACGAAGATATTATGTTTGGTGTCAGACAAGAATTGAATATCAATATTCTTTGGAGATGTCACCGTTGGATTAAGTCATGCTGTGTGTTCAGTCTGTGGCGATGTATGCTAACTCGATTGATACAATGTGTAAGCTCAAGGATGTTCTATGTGCGATGTTAGTTTAGGGCGTTTTTAAGGGCAGGCGAATTTATAATGGGCGAAGGTTGGACAATGCTATGGATGAATTGATAGCGTTAGTAGGGGAATTCCGTTCTGAAATGGATTGTGCTTTTCGCAAAGGACTTTTTTCTACCGACATAGTATTTAAACGGTTTCCCAAAGGCTGTTGCGGGGATACATGCTATCTTCTTGCTGAGTTCTTAAAAGAACATGGAATGCGTACAGTATATGTTTGTGGAACATTTCGCGGACAAAGCCATGCATGGCTTGTGCTCAAGGATAGTAGCATTCATGAACCTTCTCCTAAATATTACACCATACCCGATGAAATTAGAACGCTCTTAAAGACATATGGCGAAGAAGTCTCTGATAAGTCGGCCGACATTTCAAAATATGAAGAAAGAAATCTGGCAAACGGAACACTTATCGACATTACTGCCGACCAGTTTGGGCAAGCACCAATATATATTGGTCCAATGGATTGTTTTCACCGGAAGTTTGTTTTTGATTTTGCACATGATTATAATAGCTTAGAAGATGGACGCTTATACAGCCTATATAACAAAATAATGATGAACAGAGATACACAGCCGTAGTGACCGCTGCGTCTCCACTACTGTTGAGTTTACGAGCCTGCATTGTGCTGTGCGAGAAAAAGTCATCGCGGCCCCGCTTCACCGCGCTTTCTTTCAAAATCACGATTGCCAACCATGGATTGAGGTTTCGTACTTCAAATTTGATAGTTGATCCAAAGTGTTCACATGACACACTCAGAAATGACCTTTGTATGTCAGATGACCGCGCAAGCGCGTTCATCTCGACAGCAAAGGTCTTTCTTCGTTCAAACCCGCAATCGCTTCGCTGGATTGCGGGTTTGTATTCCAAATTTGGCAGTTGATCCATAGTGTTCACATGGCACACCGTCGCCGCGAACTGTGCAGGTTCGCGGCGATTTTTTATGCTGGAAAACAGTCAATAATCGCGTTTGCAGAGGACACCTTGGAACTGTAATCCAGATGCGTGTAGATATTTGAGGTTGTGGAAATGTCGCTATGCCCCAGCCATTCCTGAATGTCTTTCAAGCTGACACCGTTTGCATAGAGTACTTCCGGTTCATGAGCGGCAGTGAGGACGTAGAGCGGAAAAACATCCCGGAGCCGGAATTTGTCCCCTCCGTCACATATTTTACCCACGACACCGGCATCATGTCTGCCTCAGTAGCCCGGGATTTCCACTACCTTCTGCTCATGCAGGAGCCGGAGCGCTATTTCACTGTCTCACTGGCCGCTCAGCAGCTGGGGATCAGTCAGCAGGAGGCTGAGCAGATCCTTTCGGAATTCTACACCAGGCGGCTGCGACAGGGTAGAATAAACATTCCGGTTTCCCGGCACAGGGCACACAGCCACACCGTCCGGAAACGCACCGGAGGATATAAAACGCCGCCTGTCGGAGCAATTCCGACAGGCGGCGATCCCTTTCTGGATATAGAGCTGCCTCAGATGATTTTGGAGCATCATGCTGAGGCAGCCCCTTTTATGTAGGAAGCTGGTTATTTTTCGTTTCATGCTTTGGAACGCCTACGTCGGAGGCGGCTTCCATCTTGAACTTGTCCATGGCTTCACGAGCTTCCGGGATGTTGATGTTGGAAGAGTTACGGTTCGTCATAGTTCTGCATCTCCTTACTTGTTTTGGGGAAATCCGTTTTGATTTCCTACAACCGTAGTTTGACCCGATGCAGGCTTGTTATGAATGGGAATTCGCGGGTCGGCTTCCATGAAATTTTTTGATGCGCATTTGTTCCGCGAATAAAAAGAGATACGGACAGAAGAATCATACTTGCGTCCGGCGCATGGCTATGCTATACTGTTGGTGTACACACCAAAAGCGAAGGATGTGATCCGGATCAGCATTACAAGCGCAAGCCTGCCCGCGAAAAAACGGATCCTGACCGTCTGCGTCAGGCTCTTTCTGGAAAAGGGCTACCGGCGGACGACGCTGGCGGAGATCATTGAAAAGGCCGACGTCTCCTACAGCACGTTCCAGAACATTTTCCGCGCCAAGGACGGCGTGCTGACGGAGCTGGTGGAGTTCATGTTCTCCAATCAGTTCGCCATGGCGCGCAGCATGACGGGCGCGCAGCTGCCGCCGGTGTATACCTACGCCGTAGAAACGGCCATTCAGATGACGCTGACGGAGCTGAACGAAAATCTGCGCGAGATCTACATCGAAGCCTACACGCAGAAGGAGGCCTTGGACTACATCTTCCGCGAAACGGCGAAGGAGCTGCAGCAGATCTTCGGCCCGTATCTGCCGGGGCGGACGGCGCGGGATTTTTACGACATGGAGATCGGCTCGGCCAGCATCATGCGCGGCTACATGGCGCACCCGTGCGACGCAGAGCTGACGCTGGAAAAGAAGCTGCGGCTGTTTTTCTGCATGAGCCTGCGGGCCTATCGGGTGCCGGAGGACGAGCTGGAGCAGGTCGTCCGCTTCGTCGAGGGACTGGACATCCGCACCATCGCGGAACGGGTCATGCACGCGCTGTTCGAGGCGCTGGCCATGCGATTTGAATTTTCACTACAGGGGATCACGGAAACGGAGGAACACAAATGAAAAAACGACTGTTTACGATGCTGCTTCTGCTCTGCCTGCTGCTGACCGCGCTGACGGCGACAGTGGCGGCGGAATCCACCAACGCGAATGGTGGCCACTTGGAGTTTACCTTCAATGGCCGGACAGTTACGTTCGTATTAAGCTTCAACTATGTATGCGAAAACAAACATAATACCCATGATGGCTACTTTACATACAACCTGAACAGCGTTCAGGCCAAGAAAGCTGACGGCACACTGGTTTCGATGGCAGAATGGAAACCGGAAGACACCATCTGTGCAGACATTACCGTTTCAGGAATTCACTGCTATGTTTGCGATGAGAAAATAGACGGAACCATCACAAAAACGGTTGAATTTACGGGAGCTGATGTAGCTAATTTCTGTCATCTGACACGCAATTCGAACAATGCTCTTACGGCCGAAATGCAGCACATTCGTGGGGCCGACACCAACGACCGCATAAAGTTCAAATTTTATTGTCACCTTTACCCCTTCTACCCGCTTGAATACCACAAAGCGGGCGACCCGACCTGCAAAGAGGACGGGTATGATACGGATTGGTATCGCTGCCCGCTTTGCGGCAAGAGTTTTTCGAACAGTAACGGAACTGGCGAAATCACCGTCAAACCAAGGCTGGGGCACGACTTCGATGAGAACGGCGTCTGCCAGCGCTGCGGCGATCATGCCGAAGCGTATATTAGTTCTATCACTACGGGAAAAACCTATTACGACACTGCCGCGAATGCGATAAGCAAGGCTACAGCTCCTGCTGAATCGGTTCATGTCGTTTCTTATACTCGCAATGACCCCATCACCATCAATAAAATTGTCTATCTCACCGTTGCGAACGGCGTCACCGTTCCCGAGATCCGGATGGAATCATTCTCGGATGGGAGCACAGTTGGTTCTTCTGTGAAAATCGATAACTATGGAACCGTAAAACTGTTTTCTTCGGCTACAACGGTTCCAAGCCGATATCCGGGTGTCAGCTACACGAATCACAACGTCACCGAACGGATCACGGCAGCAAGTACAATTGCTGTGCAGGTCATGCAAATCTCGAATAAGGGCAGCGGAACCATCGGCGAAATCAACATCCCACAGACTGACAACCCAACACCGAAGGTTCAGGTTACGAACAGCGGCGGGACGATCAATACGCTGACCGGCTATCCCGAAAATGTCGAACTGCGCAGCGGCACGGGAAGCTATGGGACGATCACAAACGCAGCCGAAGGCGGCTCGGTGGATTCGCTTCTGAATAAAGGCTGCTATTTCTATTTCCCGAATGGTGGGCAGAAATGGGTCAACAGCAATGCCGGAAAAACAGTTTCCGACGTGATCGTCTCCAGCGCGCCGTTCACGGTGAAGGTCAATCGGGATGGCACTGCACTCACGGCATCCAATGGCAGCTATAATGTGGAAGGCGTAAATGTGGACGAGGACGTTGCGCTCAGCGCCGTTTTCACGTCCAACGAGAACGGTCTGACGGCGGACGAATCCACGATCACCAGCCGCTGGTACTATAAGAACGAGAGCAAAACTGCCGCTGACGGCAAGGCCCTCACGCTGAACAACATCCAGTATGGCGTCTATGACCTGATTTTTGAAGCGAAGGAAAGCACATACGGCTTCACCACAAGCGTCAGCGTCACGGTCAACGTGACCCCGCCCGCGGAGAAAACCGCGATCTCCCTCAAGACGCAGCTCACCTCGGACGATTACACAAAGGTCTATGACGGCACAAAAAAAGCGAGCGCCATTCTTCCTCCCATTGAATTCCAGCTCGCCGATGGGCGCGAAATTCGAATCCCGGCAGACTGCTACACCTTCAAGGCGGAATACAAATCCCCGGACTGTGTTCCGGACAACAAAATCATCGTCGAGGTAACGCTGACCGATGTGGGCAGCGAGCACTATGAGCTGACGGGCGGCAGAATCGAAGTCCCGGCGACGATCACGCCGTATGATGGCGAATGGCGTGACGGCAAACAGGAGTACAAGGCATTCTTTGTAGAACTCAACTATGATACCACCGAACGCGACGGCTACCCTTCCATCGGTAAACCTGTTCTGAAGTATCTAGATCTTACAGGATACTTATTCGATTCCGAGGGTAAGCAGAATCGCACGATACTCACACCCGAATCTGGTTTTAAATACTCGTTCTATCATCTGCGTCCGGGCGCAACGGAACCAGATCCCGATCTGGATGAGCTTCTGACAGAGGATTCTGTTTTCACATATTCGGGAGAGTATCGTTTCTACGCCGTTGTGGAACCCAGCCTGAATTACAAGGAGTGCATAACGGATCATACCTACTTCCCAGTCCGCGACAACTATAGCGGAGCACATGCACACGATCAGAAAACCTATGCGGCATGGGACGGCGGCAGCTTATCTATCGCGGCCGGAGGGACAGCCGCCCGCTATCTTTCCAATGCGCAGCCCAACGTCAACGCAGAGCTGGTTCTCGGTCAGAACAAGACGCTCGATCTGTGCCTGTACAACAAGACCGTACACGTCATCGGCTCCAGCTACGACCAGATCTATCTCGCCGGCGGTTCGACGCTGGTGCTTTCCGACTGCACCAAAACCGGCAAGATCATCGGCAGCAAGGTCAAAAGCGGCTCCGGCGGTGTCGCGTATGTGAAGAATGGCACGCTTTCGGTCTATGACATCAAGCTGACCGGCGGTTCCGCATCGACCGGCGGCGCAGTGACCGTTGATGCAAAGGGTGTTCTGAACATCTACAGCGGCGAAATTTCCGGCAACACCGTCACAAGCGGCAAGGGCGGCGCGATTTACATCAAATCCGGCGGCGTTGTCAACATTTACGGCGGTACAATTAAGGACAACCACGTCTATTCCGGCGACGGCGGCGCAATTTACGTCGAAGCGGGCGGCACGCTGAACCTCTACGGCGGCACGATCACCGGCAACACGGCATCCGGCCTCGGCGGCGGCATCTACGTCGAAGCGGACGGCAGGGTGAACATTCAGGGTGCGCCCGTCGTCACGGGCAACACCGCTGGCGGCAAGGCCAACAACGTCTATGTCTGTGTCGACAGCACCTCTCCCCTGCTCACGATCTCCGGCGAACTGACAGACGGCGCAAAGCTCGGCGTCAGCACCGACGCTTCGTACCCCGTGCTGCTTGCGGGCAGTACGCAGGATTACAGCGCGTATTTCACCCCGGACGATCCGGACGCGTTCGTGCTCTTCTCCGGCAGTGCGCTGACCCTGTGCGCGAAGCCCTCGGCCACGCTTGCGGGCGACACACTGACCGTCTCGACCGGCAGCAATTATAAGTCCGATGCGTTTGTGCTGTTTGTGGCAGAATATGGCGCGGACGGCCGGCTGCTCGCCGTACACAGCGAGAAGATCACAGCTGAGTCCGGCACGTATACCTTCAAGGTGCAGCCCGGCGCGACGATCAAATGCTTCCTGCTCCACGCCGACACCTACGCCCCGCTGTTCGCGGCCTTCTCCCCCAAGGCATAAGCACTATCGTAAAAGTCCGACGGATGGAACTCCCATCCGCCGGACTTTATTTTGATAACTGCTCCCGCGCTCTGCGAGAAGCCGGAGCATTCGTTTTGCTTCGTTTACTTTAAAAAGCATAAAACCCCGCCGCAGAATTGCTCTG
>OMBG01000876.1_pt1 | contig 14668 bp, 12 predicted proteins | sample 1674251 | NCBI WGS metagenome assembly OMBG01 (sample SAMEA103958153, study PRJEB25191) | human gut metagenome | reverse complement strand
CCGCCGACCCTCTGCTTGTAAGGCAGATGCTCTGAACCAGCTGAGCTAAACGCCCTTGTTTTCCTCAAAAGCGATGCAAAAGTACGAACTTTTTTAATAACTGCCAAATCTTTCGCAAACTTTTTTCTGAAAAGTTTTTGTAAATTTTACTGTGTTTTGAACGTTGTGTGCTGAGAATCAGACTGTTATTAACTGTGATTGATTTTTGCGAAAATAAAGGCGGATGGGCACTTTTATGACAAAATGGGTAAAAAAGTATGTAAAAGACATTCTTAAAGGTAAGTAGTTTTTTTAGAATTTAAAGAACAAATTTCTTAGAATCATCCTTGATTATTGAGCAGAAGTTTACGGGTAAAAAACTTAATTTGCGAACGTCCTGCATTCGCTCTTTCTTAACACAGAATTTTATATGAACTTGATGTTTTTTTTGTTCGTTGTCGTTCTAGAACTGGGAAGAACCGAGAATTTTCGGACCTTGAACGGCAAAAGAGCAAACTCATAGCAATTTTAGACCGAATTTGTAAGGGAGAGAGAATGATGAAACATTGTGATGTTGATAGGATATTTAAAATAAAAAATAAAAGGAGATTGTGTAAGTATGCTGTAGGTGATTCTACTTGTGTTAATGTGTTTCATCATTGATTTGCATAAAATGCTTTGAACCTCAAAATATTATAAAACGAATTTATTTTAGGCTATAGGTGTAAAAAAACGAGATTTCACTTGGTAAATCAGCTCTCATTTGTTATCTTTGCTTGCAAATTTTTATAACATGGGATTATTTTCAAACTTATTTAAACATAAAGAACAAGCCAACGAGGCAGGTTGGCGCGTGGGTGGCATGGAAGATTTTATGATGCTCATCCGTGTTTATTATCAAGCCGTTATGGCTGCCAATTTGGGTATAAGTAATCTTTCTGCATTGCCTGATTTGCGTGTGTTTAAGCAGACCTTGCATGTGCCCACTGTAAATAATAAATTAGGCATTGGCGAGAAAAATCGTTGTCGCAAGATGCTTATGGAGATTTATGGTATTGAAGAATTCTTCTTTAAAGAAATCGACCAGAGCATTAAGCGTCATTGTCGCAATGTGAATGATGTTCGCAATTATCTCTTCCTGTTCCAAGGTTTCTCACAGGAGCTTATGATGCTTATGGGTAACATCATGAAGTGGAAGTTCCGTCTTCCTTCTATGTTCCGTCAAGCATTGCGTAATCTTACGGCTAAAGCCATTAACGATGTGCTTACTAAAGAGAATTGGAAGGACGAAGGTGTGCGTAAGGCTTGTGCTTCAGTGCGCCGTTACCAACAACAGTTAGGTTATAGTGCAGAGTGGATGACTACTTATGTATATAACGTGGTGATTCTTGCCAAAAAAGAACCTAAACCCACTGATAAAGACGAGTAACCGTATTGCTAAAAAGGTTTAGCCCCCTCTTACTTGTGAAAATGGCACATGCTAATAATAAAATGATGTTTTGTGCATCGTGCATGGTCAATAGCTATTTTCTGCAAGAAGTTGATTATATATTACTCTTTATAAACCGCTCATTTTTTTGACAAAATGACTCAAGATCAAGACATAGAACTTCGCAATTTTGAAGCAAGGGTGCGTCAACTTATGTTGGCGTATCAAGAGGAGCGTCAGCGTAATGCCGAGCTTCAAAAAAAGTTGGATACGTGTCAGCAAGAACTTGCTGATGCGCAGTCTTGTGTCGAGAAGTGGAAGAAGGATTATGAAATGCTTAAAACCGCAAGAATGATTGAGGTGAGTGGTGATGATGTGAAAGAGTCGAGAGCAAAGCTTAATCAGCTTATTCGTGAAGTTGACAAATGTATCGCATTGTTAGACGTGTAGTTTAAAAGACGCATTATGGAAGACAATAAAGACAAAAAAGACAAACTCGTAATTCAACTGTTGATAGGTAAGCAGGTTTATCCTATCACAGTGCGTCGCGATCAAGAAGAGGTTTATCGCAAAGCTGCACGATTGATCAACGAAAAACTTGGTAGGTATGAGCAGTCATATCCGAATCTGAGCTACGAAAGATACACTTCTGTTGCTTTGTTGGATTTTGCTGTGCAGGTGATTCAAACACAGAAGCAAAAAGATCAGTCGCCCTATGAAGATGTGGTAAAAAGACTGACTGAAGAAATTGCGCAACTCTTGGCTAACAAGGAGTAAGGGCATTAAGGCACCTTTGAAAATACGGGCTATCGAAACAGACGGGCACAAAGATGTACCGTCCTAACACAATTAAAAACCCGTTGTGGCGTGTGTGTTTGCGTGGGCAATGCCATGTAAATGCCGCCACATTTCAAACCCCAATATATTAAAATGATTGAAACAATATTTCTCGTCATCGGCTTCGTGGTAGGTGGCGGTGCAGGATATAGCTTTTTTCGTTATGTACTGAAAAAGAAATATCTGCGCATGATTGACAATGCCACTAAGGAGGCAGATGTGATTAAGGAGAAAAAACTCCTTGAAGTGAAGGAAAAATTCCTCAACAAAAAAGCTGAACTTGAAAAGGAAGTGCAGCAGCGTAACCAACGTATCTTGCAGGTTGAGAACAAACTCAAGCAGCGCGAACTTGGACTTAACCAACGTCAGGATGAGTTGGGACGTAGAAAACAGGAACTCGACAATGTGCATAATCGCCTTAACAACCAACAGCAGGCATTGGCACGTAAGGAAGAGGAACTCGAAAAAATGCAGCTTAAAGAGCGCGAGAAACTTGAAGAACTCAGTGGACTTTCTGCTGACGAAGCAAAAAAGCGCCTTGTTGATTCGCTAAAGGACGAGGCTCGCAGTGATGCACAGAGCTACATTAACGACATAATGGATGACGCGAAGCTCACAGCCAATAAGGAGGCTAAGCGCATCGTGATACAAACAATTCAACGTGTAGCTACTGAAACCGCCATCGAAAATAGTGTGACCGTTTTCCATATTGACAACGATGAAGTGAAGGGTCGCATTATTGGTCGCGAAGGTCGCAATATCCGTGCACTCGAGGCTGCTACAGGTGTAGAAATTGTGGTAGATGATACGCCCGAAGCTATTGTAATTAGTGCTTTCGACCCTGTGCGTCGCGAAATCTGTCGTCTTGCCCTTCACCAACTCATCTCAGACGGACGTATTCATCCCGCCCGTATCGAGGAGGTGGTAGCTAAAGTTAAAAAGCAGGTAGACGATGAGGTAATTGAAACAGGTAAGCGCACTGCGATAGACTTAGGTATTCATGGTTTGCACCCCGAATTGGTACGTATCATTGGTAAGATGAAGTATCGTTCATCATACGGTCAGAACCTTTTGCAACATGCCCGCGAAACAGCCAATCTTTGTGCTGTGATGGCATCGGAACTTGGTTTGAATCCTAAGAAAGCCAAACGTGCAGGTTTGCTTCACGATATAGGTAAGGTGCCCGATGAAGAGAGCGAACTTCCACACGCACTTTATGGTGCCAAGTTGGCTGAGAAGTTTAAGGAGAAGCCCGAAATTGTGAATGCCATTGGTGCTCACCACGACGAAATGGAAATGACCACACTGCTTGCTCCTATTGTTCAAGTGTGCGATGCAATTAGTGGTGCACGTCCGGGTGCTCGTCGTGAAATTGCTGAGGCTTATATCAAGCGTTTGAACGACTTAGAGCAGATTGCTTCAAGCTACGAGGGTGTGACCAAGACTTATGCTATTCAGGCAGGTCGTGAACTGCGCGTAATTGTAGGTGCTGACAAGATTGACGATAAGCAAATCGAACAACTCAGTGCTGACATCGCTCGTCGCATTCAAGACGAAATGACTTATCCTGGACAGGTAAAGATTACTGTAATCCGCGAAACTCGTTCGGTAAGTTACGCTAAGTAAAAAACACAAAAAGCAAATGTACGAATGGACTGTGCTACATTTAGAGCAGGTCTTTGTGCATTTGCTTTTGTTTTTAAGTAGCTGTTTGAAACTGAATATGGTTTTAAACAACAACTTATTGTGCCAAATAAAACGCTAATACAAAATTGTGAAGACAAAATTTAATCCGTGGGCATGGATTCCCACTCTTTATACAGCAGAAGGCATTCCTTATGTAATAGTAATGTCGGTAGCCACCGTGATGTACGAACGTATGGGGCTTAAACCAGGTGAAATTGCTCTTTATACTTCTTGGCTCTATTTGCCTTGGGTTATCAAACCCTTTTGGAGTCCAGTGGTCGACCTTTTGCGCACCAAGCGTTGGTGGATTATTACCATGCAAATGTGCATAGGTGGTGCGTTGGGTGGTTTAGCTTTTAGCATGCATTTGCCCCATTATTTGCAGTGGTCGCTCGCTATGTTATGGCTTATGGCATTTAGCAGTGCTACGCATGATATTGCAGCTGATGGTTTTTATATGTTGGCACTTACGCCCCAACAACAAGCCTTCTTTGTGGGCATACGTTCCACGTTCTATCGCATAGCCAGCATTGTGGGACAAGGCTTGCTCATTATGTTTGCGGGAGCACTCGAGGCGCGTATGCGTCCTGCCCAAGCGTGGTCTATCACCTTTGCTGTTGTAGCAGGTTTCTTTATTTTAATATTCTTATACCACGCCATAGCGCTGCCTAAGACCCAAGCCGACCATGCTACCGAAAATACCGATTGGCACAATGCAGCCACGGGTTTTCTTGAAACCTTTGTCAGTTTCTTTAAAAAGCCTCAAATTGTTTGTGCCATGCTTTTCATTTTGGTGTATCGTTTGCCCGAGGCATTGTTGGTAAAAATATGTCCGCTCTTTATGTTAGGTCGTGCCGAAGATGGCGGTTTGGCGCTTACTACAGGACAGTTAGGTTGGGTGCAAGGCACAGTGGGGGTAGTAGGTCTCACATTAGGTGGCATTTTGGGTGGTTTAGCTGCCGAGCGTGGTGGACTGCGTCGTTGGCTTTGGCCTATGGTGTTGAGCATCACCTTGCCTGATGCGGTATATATTTTCTTGGCTTACTTTCAGCCCGATAACATTACGTGGATAAGCACTTGTGTTTTTATAGAGCAGTTTGGTTATGGATTTGGGTTCACAGCCTATATGCTTTATCTTATCTATTTTTCGCGTGGCGAATCATCAACAGCGCACTATGCCTTCTGCACGGGTTTTATGGCATTGGGCATGATGTTGCCAGGTATGGTAGCAGGCTATTTGCAAGAGGCTGTGGGTTATCTTAACTTCTTTATTATAGCTATGGTTCTTTGTGTGCTTACTTTTGTTGTGGCACATTTGGTAAAGATTGAAAAAGATTTTGATGATAACGAGGACGTAGCCGAAGGGGCTGAGCCTGAAGATAAGATGGTGTAAGATCAAGATATTTCCTCGATTTTAGAACAACGCTAAAGGGGTTAATATAGGGAAAAAGCGAAAATGACAAATGACAAATGACACCTTAACTCTTTGATAATCAAGATGCTAGGTGTCATTTTTGTCATTTGAAATTTTTCTTAATTCGTGGTTAACGAATGTAAAGTGAATTTTATGTCGATAAAACCATACAGAACATTTTGCCGATTTTGAACACCCTAGTTATTTATTATTGTTTGTTTTTAATGACAATGTCCAAACAAAGTAAGAGCGTACGATGCCAATGAGGGCATAGCAAAGGGCGTTTACGATAAAGAAAACAAAGGGTAGATAGCTTGGCAAACCAAAATTATCGCAGCCTAACATCGATTTTGTAGCAGCCATGCGACTGAGGATGTATAGCGTCTCGGGTAAACTTAAAACCAATGTGCAGAAGGTTGTGGGGATAAGCACCAACAGCATCAGGATAAACGGAATGCCCAATGCGTGTTTAAAGGCATACTTTAAACTTTGAATTAAAGTGTGATTACTTAAACCATATTTCATGGTGCATAAGGTGCTGCACGAACTCATGAAAACACCGATTAGCAAAACCACAATTAACAACCACAAGGTGTATTTAAGTGCCAAGAAAACTACAATGGCACTAATCAAACAAGCGGGTAAGGCTGTGCAGAGCAAGGCCCTTACAATGCGCCCCATACATTGCCAGTCGCACTTTTGTAAAGCCAATCTACACGTCTTGGGCATGCAGTTGTTTGCCTTATAGTAGTTGATTACGCTGAAATAGCGCACCCCTACGCAAAGGTTGGCGAAGACAAAAAGCAGTGTGGCTAATAACATGTAAATGCCATTACACCAAGTGGGTGTAGCCATCCACTTAGCCGTTTGCAAGTCGCCTTCAGAGGTAAAGAGTAAGTAAGCAGGCATTGCTTGTTCGCACACATATTGCAAAACTATTTCAATGAAAAAAGCATTTGCCAAACCTGCAAATAATGCATACGCCCAAAGTTGTTTCACGTAGTCCTTCCAATTAAGTGCTAACATTTTCCAACCATCAGCCATGCATCCTTTTATGCCGCGTTCTTTATTGTAAACAATTTTCTTTTCCATTTTTGTGAGTTATATTGCTATTGGGAAACAAAATTACTCAAAACCCATTGTATGGCAATAATATTAAGGTTTTTTCTTATTGAAGTCGTCTAAACTTTTATAAAGTTCAAGATTTGACTTTATTTTTGAAGCGATTCTTGCACAAAATTTAGTTTTGCTCCTTACTCTAAAGTTTTGTAGTTGCTTGATCGTAAAAATACTTATAGAGCGGTGCTACCATTAAGGCCTGAACAAGTTTGCCATTGAGCAATAATTGTTTCACTTGCTCCTCTTCCATGAGCATCACGGTGAGTTCTTCGGTGGAGTCGAGGTGTTGTTCGCCAGTCTTTTCAACCCCTTTGGCTAAGAAACAATGAGTAAGGTTGTTCTGAGAGCCAGGATTTGCACAGATGGTCATAATCTCGCTCCATTCGCCTCCAGTATAACCCGTTTCTTCAAGCAATTCGCGTTGGGCAGCTTGCAAGGGGGCTTCGCCTTGTTCCATTACGCCACACGGAATTTCGGTGCTATTTACCTGTAACCCATGACGGTATTGTCGTTCCATTACGAATTTACCATCCTTGGTAATGGCAATAACATTTACCCAATCAGGGTATTCAAGTACGTAATATTCATCGTTTATGCGTCCGTCTTCAAGTTGCACCTTGTCGCGACGTGCAGTAAGCCAAGGACGTTTAACAAGATATTCAGACTCAAGAATCTTCCATTTCGTGTCTTTAGTTTCCATAGATGTCTACTATTTTATGAAATTAAAAATCAGATTTTTCAGTACTACATGCCACATACAAATCTGCATCGCTCAAAGGTACGTTTTTTATGATAAATAGCGTTGAAAAGCAACGACTTTTTTCTTTTTTTTGTGTCCAACCGTAATTTTTTTGTTGCTACGCAAAAAGAGTGCGTTGTGCGTAGCTTATTTTGCCGTCGCAAACTGAAAACGTCAGTATTGCACCGTCGCTGAGCTATACGCACCACTCTAAAACAACAAAAAACATTCAAACAATGGAAGTAAAAGTAATTAACAACCGTTTGGTAAAAATCTGGACGGACAAGGTAGAAGAGTCTGCCATGGAACAAATTGCTAATTTGGCATCATTGCCTTTTCTCTTTCATCATCTAGCCATTATGCCAGATGTGCATACGGGCAAAGGAATGCCTATTGGTGGTGTGCTTGCAACAGAGGGTGTAGTAGTGCCTAATGCCGTGGGCGTGGACATAGGCTGTGGTATGTGTGCCGTAAAAACCAATTGGAAAGTGAGCGAAATTAGTCAAGATGTGTTGCGCAAGCAAATAATGCGTGGCATTCGCAAACGTATACCTCTTGGTAAGACCCATCACAAAGTGGCACAAGATGAAGCATTTTTGCCCACAGGTCACGACATTGACAAAATGGAAGTGGTAAAGCGTCGTCAAGAGTCAATCCGCAAAGAAGTTGGTACATTGGGCGGAGGAAACCATTTTATAGAATTGCAAAAAGATGAGGACGACAATTTGTGGATTATGATTCACTCAGGTTCGCGCAACTTAGGTAAACAAGTAGGCGATTATTATAACAATTTAGCTGCCACGCTCAATGCACGTTGGTATACAAGTGTACCCGCAGAGTTACACCTTCCCTTCTTACCCCGTCGCTCTAAAGAGTTTGGCATGTACTGGGACGAGATGAAATATTGCATAGACTTTGCCTTGTGTAATCGTCGTCTCATGATGTTGCGCATTGAGGAAGTGTTGGCAGATGTGTTGCCAGGCATAGAGTTTGACCCCATGATAAATATAGCCCACAACTATGCAGCCTTCGAACACCACTTTGGCAAAGAAGTAATTGTGCATCGCAAAGGGGCAACATTGGCAAGTGTGGGTACAACGGGAATCATACCAGGTTCGCAAGGCACAGCATCTTATATTGTTGAAGGATTAGGCAATCCAGAGTCATTCTGTTCATGTTCGCATGGTGCCGGACGTCTGCTTTCGCGCACGGCAGCCATAAACACGCTAAATATGAAAGAGGAGTTAGAAAAGCTCAGTGCCCGAGGCATTGTTCACGCCATTCGTTGTCAAGACGATATGCAAGAGGCTTCGGGAGCATATAAGGACATAGAGGAGGTAATAGCCAATGAACTCGACCTTATAAAAGTAAAAACGCGCCTATTGCCTGTCGCGGTGATAAAGGGATAAAGAGAGGGGGTATAAACCTCCATCTGTCGTTGATAAAAGGCATGGTTAAATGGGTAACCCTACCTAACAGGGTAACTCATTTAACCATGCCTTTTTTATCGCCAAAACCGATACCCACGCAGAAAATAAATTTAGTCTCCTACTTATCTTTACCTTCCCGCCATTTTAATCATATCGCGAACCTTATTGTTAAAGCCTGTAGCTTGAATAAGATTTTCGATGGTGAGGTGCATGCGATATTGCCAATATTGGTTAGGGTTAGAGGGCACATTAATTTGTTCCTGCTCAGGGTGTGGCGAACGCAGTTGTGCCGATATGGCAAGCCAATCTTGCAACGCCAAAAGACAAAGCATAGAGGGCGACTGCAGGTGTTGGTTAATAACCTCTTCGCACACAGAGGGAGTAGCTTCGGCAGGCACCTCACTGGTGTGATGCAGTGCTTCGTGCCAAAAAGCTTGTGTCTGTTCACTATTTTCCGTCCACCAAAGGCGCAAGGGGGGCATATCGTGCGTGGCAATAGTGGCAACCGACAGATAAGGGTTGTGAGCAAGATTGCCAAAACGCACACCATACTCCTTAGGCATTCGTTGAATTTCGAGCGAGAGAATGCGCAGACGATCAAGCACCCCTTTCACAGATGCAGGCACCATGCCCAAGTCTTCGGCGCAAGCCAACATACCCTGACCGCCTATGGGATAGAGACGGAGTGAGGGAGAAAGAGAATCGGGACTTTGTGTCACCGCAGGAATCTTCTTCATTGCCTCGTCAGCCCAAAATTGGTTGTTGCGCTCGTAGAAGAAGTTGTCGTGCAAGTGGTTAAACGCCTCGCGATCGTGTGCCGAGAGTTGTTGAAACACCTGTGTGAGTTGTGCCGATACACGGGGATGGAACAATTCAGGATTTGTGGCATCGCGCACAAAGAGCACCTCGCAAGCAATGTCGAAGAGAATTTGACGTATTTTTCCCTCGGGCAACATTTGTGCCACCTTGCGCTGACTGCGATAGGTAGTTTTCAAAACGTAGCCATGTTCATCCTTGTCAAAGTAGTGTGCAGCAAAGTTCGCATCGCCAGTTTCGTCAATGAATAGTTGCATCTGTTCGTCAGAAACGCGTGGCACGCTGTAAGCCTCAATGTCAGCTTGGAATCCCCAATTACGAATTTCGTTTTGCGTAAAGGGTAGGGCAGGACGGAACTGTCCGAGTAAACCATATATCTGGTTAGATGGAACCTCCCAAATTCGGAAGAAACCCAATACGTGGTCAATGCGATAAGCATCAAAATATTGCTCCATGTGTTGCAAACGCGCACGCCACCACTGGTATCCATCTTTAGCCATTTCGTGCCAGTTATAAGTGGGGAACCCCCAATTTTGTCCATGTGTGGCAAAAGCGTCAGGAGGAGCACCTGCTTGTCCGTTAAAGTGGAATAAGTGTCCATCAACCCATGCAGGCACACTGTCGCGACTAATACCAATAGGAATATCACCTTTCAAAATCACACCTAAGGCGCGTGCTTCGTTATGTACACACCGCATTTGTCGGTGGAGCAAAAATTGCAGCCAAGCATAGAAAGCACGTGCTTTGGCAATTTCGGGATGCTTCTTTTCGATTTCTTCGATATGGCAGAAAGTAGTACCTTCGGGCCAAGAACGGAAATCGGCAGTATGATAAAAATCGCGCAGGGCAGAGAAAGCCGTGTAGGCAGGCAACCAATGCGCATTGTTGTTAACAAAAACCTTATAATCGGCTGAAGCACAAATTTTGGCTCCGCATTCTTTATATAATGCGTGAGCAAACGTCATTTTTAGTTTAAACGCCTCTTCATAGTTGAGTGCTGGTAAAGCATTGAGCGCTCCGCCTTGTGCCTTTGCAGCTTTAAAAGCCTTGCTGTCGCGCCATTCGCGAAGGTCAAGGTAAAGAGGGTGCAAGGCAAACACCGAAATGCCACTATAAGGGTAAGAATCGTGCCAATTGCCAGAGCGTGTCGTGTCGTTAATGGGCAATAATTGCACAGCTTTCATGCCTGTTTCGGCAGCCCATCTAACCATCTTTCGCAAGTCGCCAAAGTCGCCCACGCCCATACTGCCTTCGCTGCGCAGCGAGAACACGGGAATCACGCATCCTGCCCCCTTCCAAAGGTCGAGTGCGATGCGAGGCATTTCGTCTTGTCGCACAGCAGAGGCAGTTTGTGGATAAGGTTGTGCTATGAGCTGACGGTTCCCTCCCTCTTCCCAAATCGTGGGGTGACTCTCGTCGGCTCCAACCATGATGTATTTATATTCAACCCCCTGTTCAAAGTCCTCGCGCGTGAGTGGTAAAGCCCATTCATAGGTACCTGTGCGCTGTAACACACGAGCCTTGCGCTCATTCCATTCACCAAAGTTGCGAGTATTGCCTACAACAGCCCATTTCATCCCCTCGGCAGGAGGCAGTGCATGCACAAGCAATAAGCAAGGCGAAGTAAACAAGTCCATGTGCAGCTTTTCGCCACCACGGGGTGCCATAATGCTTTTTTCAAAAGCCGAGCGATGATAAATCTCGCTCAAAGACTGTTCGGTCCAAGCATCGAAAAAGCACACGTCGGTGCGGTGGTTAAACAAAAACATACGCCAACTATTGGCTTCCGTTCTAATTAACAGGTTCTGGCTATTTTTAATTTGATAAGCATAGCGAATATGTTTGCTTGCATCGGGCACCTCAATGCACACGTGCCAATGTTGGTTATCGGTGCTGCAGAGGGGCGTGAAGTCAATTTCATTGCCGTCGATGGCATAAGCAATTTCAGGAAAATCGCCGTTCGCAGTGTGATATTCTATATTGAAGTGTAAATGCTTCATGGTATACTAATAAGAATAATAAAAACTATGCATTTTTGATTGCACGATATTGGCGGTAAACTTAGCACAAAAAAATGAGATAAGCGTACTTTTTAAGATAAAAGTGTAAAAATCTTTTTTTAGTAAAAAAAATGCAGAAAAAGTTTTGGAGGTAATAACAGATGATTGTATATTTGCAACACAAAAATAAAAACATAAGGCTGTACCGGTTAGATTGGGATACTCATCAATAATTACTTGAAAACCGAGACAAACCAGTATTTTAATGGCGTGCCGATATGCGCTTGCGTAGGGTCGGATTACAGAGACTTACTGGAACTCAAATCTTATTTCGCTCGGAGTTTCATCACATCACTGGTACAGCCGTTTTTATGCGCTTACGCATACAACCGCGGTGCTCAAGTGTATATAATCAAAGAACTAAACATTTTGTAGCACACACCTCTTATATATATATATAAACGTCTTATGCAAAACGGTTTTATTAAAGTAGCGGCTGCCATTCCTTCGGTGAAGGTGGCCGATTGTGCTTTTAATATACAGCAAATTGAAGGAATGATGGCAACTGCCGAGGGACAAGGAATTGAAATAATCTGTTTGCCCGAACTCGCCATCACTGCTTATACTTGTCAAGACTTGTTTCAGCAACAACTTTTGTTGGATGAGGCAGAAGCATCTTTGCTCAAACTAATGGAGTTTAGCCTAAACCTAAATGTGACGGCTTTAGTGGGCGTGCCTATTGTGTATAATAGCATGCTCTTTAACTGCGCAGCCGTTATTCAGCGAGGCAAAATTCACGGACTTGTACCTAAAACTTACATCCCCAACTATAAAGAATTTTACGAAAAGCGTTGGTTCGCTCCTGCACAAGTGTTGGGCGATGGGGCAGAATTGCGTTTTTGTGGTCAAACAGTGCCCCTTACGCGCAACATTCTTTTCTCTACATCGCATTGCACATTCGGCATTGAAATTTGCGAAGACCTTTGGGCACCTGTGCCACCAAGCAACCATTTGGCATTGGCAGGAGCCGACATAATATTTAACCTAAGTGCCAGCAACGAACTTATTGGCAAGGCCAACTATTTGCGTAATTTGGTAGTCAATCAAAGTGCACGACTCATAGCAGGCTATGTTTATGCAGGTTGTGGCTATGGCGAGAGCACACAAGACTTAGTGTTTAGTGGCCGTGCCTATATTGCCGAAAATGGCACATTGCTTGCCGAAGGAAAACGATTTGCTATGCACGAGCAAATGGTGGTTAGCGAAATCGATGTGGAGCGTCTACGTGCCGAACGTCGTGTAAACACCACCTTTGCCAGTGCCGTACGTGTAGAGAATGTAAAGAGCATGAAGGAGGTAGAGCTCGAACCCTTTTCAAGCAATCTACCCTTCACATTGTCGCGTTTTGTCGATGCCCATCCCTTTGTGCCTGAGGGGGCAGAACTTGATGAGCGTTGCGAGGAAATTGTCTGCATTCAGAGCGAAGCCCTTGCACGTCGCATAGAGCATACTCATTCCAAAACAGTGGTGGTGGGCATAAGTGGTGGTTTAGATTCAACCTTGGCACTGCTTGTGGCAGTTCATGCCTTCGACCGCTTAGAGCGTAACCGCAAAGGCATTGTCGGTGTAACGATGCCAGGCTTTGGCACAACCGATCGCACCTATACCAATGCCATGAACCTGATGGAACAGTTAGGCGTGACGATTCGTGAAATTAGCATCGTACCTGCAGTGACGCAACACTTTAAGGACATAGCACACGACATCAATGTGCACGACTTGACATACGAAAACTCACAAGCTCGCGAACGCACACAAATCTTGATGGATGTGGCAGGTCAGATGGGAGGTTTTGTTGTGGGTACAGGCGACCTAAGCGAATTAGCTTTAGGATGGGCAACCTATAATGGCGACCACATGAGCATGTATGGTGTGAATGCCTCCATCCCTAAAACCTTGGTAAAGCACCTCGTGAGTTGGGCAGCACGCAATATGGCAGACCAAGCCACCTATGCCACATTGCTCGATATTGTAGACACGCCAATCAGTCCCGAACTTATTCCTGCCGACGAAGCGGGTAATATAAAGCAGGTAACCGAAGACTTGGTGGGACCCTATGAGTTGCACGACTTCTTCTTATATTACACACTGCGCTTTGGTTTCCGTCCGCAAAAGATTTATTATCTTGCCCAACGCGCATTTGACGGTTCGGGCAATGGTACCGCCTTTGCCGACGAAATCATATTAAAGTGGCTTCGCACTTTCTTCCGTCGTTTCTTTACGCAACAATTCAAGCGCTCTTGTTTGCCCGATGGACCCAAAGTGGGTAGCTGCTCGTTAAGTCCGCGTGGAGATTGGCGTATGCCTTCCGACGCAAGTAGTGAAGCTTGGCTCGCTGATATTGAAGCAGAAGAACCACAACTTGAATATCCCACAACTAACCCTGCTGAATGATGAAACGCTTATTATTCGCCCTGTTTATAGCAGTGTTGGCGCTTCAAGTGCGTGCAGCCGAAGATGCGCATCTATTTGCGCGAATAATCCCCGATCGCGACGTGGTGTATGCAGGCGACAGTATGTTAGTGTCGGTAGTGCTTTATGCCACATCGCCTATAGCAAAAGCCGAGAGTACTACAGATTTTATGGTAAAAGGCAAATGTAGCACGCGCAAACTCCCCATCAATCGCAATGCTACGGCAGGGCGTACGCGCGAGGGGCAAAATATCTATTACACCCTTGTGTGGAATCAATATGTGGTAGCTCCAACCCATGCCGGAAAGTACACAATCCCCGTACAGAAATTTAAAGCCACCTTGCAAAAGGTAGTTCGCATGCCCGACTTCTTCGACCAAATGATGGGGGCGCAACCTGAGTATAAGAACATCAAGGTGCAAGGCGCTTCCAAAGCATTTACTTTCGAAGTGACAGAAAAACCCCTCCGTTCCACTCAGGAGATGATGCGAAGCGGAAAAGGGGTAATTTAGAGTAAAAGCGAAAATGACAAATGACAAATGACACCTTAATATCTTGATAATCAAGATGTTAGGTGTCATTTTGTCATTTAAAATTTTTCTTAAATCGCAGTTAACGAATGTAAATGGTATATTATTAAAGATTGCCCCGTTAGGTAGGGGGTCAAAATCCATGATTTTTTTCTGCATGGTTTTGATAAAAAATTGATATCGTAAATAGTTGATATTCAACAATAATAAACGCAGA
>OMBG01000868.1_pt1 | contig 14792 bp, 9 predicted proteins | sample 1674251 | NCBI WGS metagenome assembly OMBG01 (sample SAMEA103958153, study PRJEB25191) | human gut metagenome | reverse complement strand
CTCATCTGGTAGAGCGCCACCTTGCCAAGGTGGAGGTAGCGAGTTCGAGCCTCGTCGGCCGCTCCAAATGGAGTGGAAATATTCACTCCAATATGGTGACGTGGCCAAGTGGTAAGGCAAGGGTCTGCAAAACCCTCATCCACCAGTTCAAATCTGGTCGTCACCTCCAAAAGAAATCCTGAACGTGAACGCGTTCGGGATTTTTTGTTTTATTGCATCCTTCCCTTCCCCATGCTACAATAGAACTATCTTTGTGAAAGGAGCGCCCGCCATGCCCGCAAAACCAGAACTTCATACGACCCTGACGCCGGACACGCCGGTGCGCTACCTGAAGGGCGTCGGTCCTAAGACCGCCGAGCGGTTCGAGAAGCTGGGCATCGTCACGCTGGCCGACCTGCTCTGCCACTATCCGCGCCGTTACATCGACTTTACCAAGCCCTATTCCATCGCCGAAGCGCCGAACGACACCGAATGCGTCGTCAAGGCGGAGGTGTTCGCCAAACCCGGCGGGCGCATCCTGCCGGGCGGGCGGCGGATGGAGCGGATCACCGCCGGGGACGATGTATCCAGCCTAGAGATCACATGGTTCAATAACCCCTACGCCGCACAGAAGCTGGAACTGGGGCAGGAATATTATTTTCAGGGCATCGTGACGGGTGGGATGCTCCGCCGCCAGATGGTGAACCCGCAGGTGCGCACGGCCGAGCAGATCGCCGCCGCGCCTTTTGAGGCCGTCTACCCCCAGACCGAGGGCGTTTCCAGCAGCCTCATCGCGAAATGCGTCCGGCAGCTTCTGCCCCACGCGGAGCTGCTGCCCGACCCGCTACCGGAGGAGATGCGGAAAAAATACCGTCTGCTCTCCAAGGCGGATGCGGTGCGGGCCATCCACTGCCCGGAAAGCGAGGACGCTGCTTTCGCAGCACGGCGGCGGCTCATCTACGAAGAGCTGCTGGTACTGCAGCTCGGCATCGGCCGGATGAAGAACCGGGGCAGCGCCGCCACCGGGGCCCCCATGCAGCGGCTGGACCCGAACCCCTTCTGGGACACCCTGCCCTTCTCCCCCACCGGAGCACAGCGGCGGGCCGTGGACGAGATCTTGACCGACATGGCGGGCGAACAGTCCATGAACCGGCTGCTCCAAGGCGACGTGGGCAGCGGCAAAACGCTGGTGGCCGCCGCCGCCATCTGGGCGTGCATCCGCAGCGGCTATCAGGTGGCCCTGCTGGCCCCCACCGAGATCCTTGCCTCCCAGCACGCCGAGAACCTGAACCGGATGCTGGCCCCCTTCGGGATGCGGGTGGCCCTGCTGACCGGCGGGATGAAGGCCGCAGCCCGCCGCAGGACGCTGGCGGCCATCCGGGCCGACGAAGCCGACCTCGTGGTGGGCACCCACGCCATCCTGAGCGAGGGGGTGGAGTTTGCGCGGCTGGGCCTCGCGGTGGTGGACGAGCAGCACCGCTTCGGGGTGCGGCAGCGCGGCATGCTGGCCGAAAAGGCCGAGAACCCGCATCTGCTGGTCATGAGCGCCACCCCCATCCCCCGCACACTGGGGCTGCTGATCTACGGCGACCTCGACATCTCGATCTTGGACGAACTGCCGCCGGGCCGCAAGCCGGTGAAGACCCGGTGCATCACCGGCAAAAAGCGGCAGGACCTCTACGGCTTCCTCGACCGGGAGATCGACGCCGGGCGGCAGGTGTATATCGTCTGCCCTGCCATCGAGGACACCCCGGACGGCGGGCTGAACGCCGTAAAGACCTACTACGAGGACATCGCCAAGGCCCTTTTGCCGGAGCGCCGGGTGGGGCTGATGCACGGTAAACTCAAGCCAAAGGAAAAGGCCGCCGTCATGGAGGATTTCAAGGCCGGGCGGCTGGACGCGCTGGTGTCCACCACCGTCATCGAGGTGGGCGTGGATGTGCCCAACGCCACGGTCATGGTCATCGAAAACGCCGAACGGTACGGCCTGAGCGCCCTGCACCAGCTGCGGGGCCGGGTCGGACGCGGCGCGGCAGAAAGCTGGTGCTTCCTCGTCAGCGACAACACCGGCGAGAATGTTCAGAAGCGGCTCAAGTTCCTCTGCTCCACGGCAGACGGCTTCGCGGTGGCCCAGTACGATTTGGAGACCCGCGGCCCCGGCGACTTTTTCGGCAGCCGCCAGCACGGTCTGCCTACGCTGCAGATCGCCGACCTGATGAACGACACCCGCACCCTCCATGCGGCCCAGAGCGAGGCCGCTGCCCTGCTGGCCGAGGACCCGCTGCTCACGGCCCCGGAACACGCCCTGCTGGCCGCGCAGGTCGAGCAGATGTTCGAAAAGGCGGGCGCGATGAACTAAAAAACCAGAAAAGGCAGACGCCGCGTCTGCCTTTTCTGGTTCGCATTATTTCATGGGGATCACATCGCAGAAGACGCAGCGGCTCTTGGTGGAGAGGGCTACGTCCTTGTGGTAGCAGCCGAAGAACCATTTTTCGTACTGCATTTTCAGCAGGATCTTATCGAGGAAGAGGTGCAGCCGGTTCGACTCTCCCGCCGCCAGCGCAGAAAAATCAAGGAACTTGCTTGGCGCATCGTGGGTCAGCACATAATCTACCTGCCAGTTGTTTGCCGCGAGGCTCTGTTCGCAGAAGGCGTATTCCTCGTCCGAGGGCATCTCCTGCGGCCACCAGTTGAACCCCGGCTCCCGCTCCTCCCGGTCGGGGCTTTCGGCCCCGCCGAAACAGAGGTATTTTTTCTCTTCCAGCGTCAGCACACTGCCCCGGCAGACGTGGTAGACATTGCCGCCCAAGGCCTGCACCTTGCCGCCGAACAGCTCTTCTTCCGGGTACTGGGCCAGCCGGTCGTAGTTTTCATGCGCGCCGTCCAGAAACAGCAGGGTGTAGGGCCGCTTGCGCAGCCAGTCCAGCTTTTTCTGCTCCTCTTTGCTGCCGTCCCACACGAACCCGAAATCGCCCAGCACGATCACCACGTCCCGCTTGCCCAGCCAGCGGAGCTTGCCGTGCTTGAAGCGATCCATGTCGCCGTGGGTGTCTCCCGTCAGATATACCATCGTTTCCCTCCTGCCCTGTGTGAAACCCGTAAAAACCCTTGTCTCCGCAGGGCAAACCTGTTATTATTATAAGGCGAAGCTTTGCTTCGTTTGTTTGTCATTTCCGGTCGCATCCTGCGCTCCGGTTCTTCTATTTTATCGCTTTTTGAAGGAATTGTCCACATGAAACGTATCGCCGCCCTCTTTTTATCCTTGGCTGTGCTGTTCAGCTTTTTGGCTGTGTCGGCAAGCGCCATGTTCGACCCCAGCCCCGTGTATGAAGTTAAGGCCCAGAGCGCCTATATCGTGAACACCGACACCAACATCATCGTCTACGACAAGGACAGCCAGAAACAGGTCTGGGCCGGGGGCCTGACCAAATATATGACCATCGCGCTGGTGATGACCAACTACGCCGACCAGCTCGACAACACCTTTACGATGCCCTTCGCCATCTCGGATTACGTCCACAACACGGACAACGCCGATATGCGCTCCGGCGAGACCTTCACCTACCGGGAGGCCGTCTACGCCATGGTGACCCGGAACGCCAACGAGGCTGCCATGGGCCTTGCCTACGAGCTTTCGGGCGGAGACCTTGCCGGGTGGGTCAGCCAGATGAACACCCTGTCCCAGCGCATCGGCACCACCGGCAGCACATGGACGGATGCCTGCGGCCTTGACCGCGGCAATACCACCACCGCCGTGGATATGTACCTGATCCTGCGCTACCTGATGAGCTTTGATGCGTTCAAAGAAATTTCCAGCGCCCCGACCTTCACGATGCCGGCCAAGGAAAAGCACGCCAAGAGCTTTGTGCTGCTGAGCCAGAACGTTGCGCTAAACAAGATCAGCGGCGGAAAATTCTACCGCAGCGCGATGCAGGGCGGCATGTGCGACGTGATGGCCTATAAGAACGACAGCGGAAACCAGAGCTACGTTTCGTGGGCCAACAAAAACGGCGCGACCTATATCTTCTGCATCATGCAGAGCCCCGACACCTGCGACGACTACGGCTACGCGAACCGCCGCCCGGCGCTGTGCGAGACGACCAAGCTCATGGACTGGGTGTTCGACAGCTTTTCCATCCAAGCCGCGCTGGACACCGATCAGGCGCTGGCAGAGATCCCGGTGAAGTATTCCTCCGACACCGACACCCTGCAGCTTTACCCCGACGACAACATGATGACCCTGCTGCCCTCTTCGGGCGACGGCACTGTGACCCAGAAATACTTCCACCTGCCCGACTATGCTTCTGCCCCCATCCATCAGGGCGACGTCATCGGCACGGTGGAGCTGAAGCTGGCCGGGGAGACCATCGGCGTGGTCAACCTCATCGCCGGGCAGGACGTCCACCAGAACACTCTGCTCCTGACCGTCTCGAAGGTGCAGGAATTCTTCCGCAGCCTCTACCTGAAAGTTGTGATCGTCCTCAGCCTCCTCACCCTCGCCGTCTACGGCCTGTGGTGGCTGCTGAACGCATGGCACGGCCGGAAGCCGAATAAGAAGATCCACAGAAGATAATAAACCTCTCCGTCAATGCTTCGCATTGCCACCTCCCCTAATAGGGGAGGCCTTGGCAGCCGGATGAAGCTTGCTGGATACGCCAGAGGCTCCCCTACTAGGGAAGCTGGCGAGCGCAAGCGAGACTGAGAGGTTGTACAGAGCAGAAGCTCCCCCTTACGGAGGAGCTTCTTTTTTATTTAATCAATGGTCGTCTTGGTCCGCCCGACGCCGATGACGGCAGTGGTGATCTTTTTCCATGTGTTGCAGCCGCAGACGCCGTCCACAGAAAGGCTGGTGCGGCGCTGGTAGCCCCGGAGCGCTTCCTCGGTCTTGCTGCCGAAAAGCCCATCGATGCGGGTGCCGGTCTGGTAGCCCAGCGTCGAGAGGGCATCCTGCAAGACCATGACGTAACAGCCCCGGCTGCCCCGCCGCAGGGTGGGATACCCGGCGGTGGTGCCTCTGCACGCGGGGGTGCCGTAGCGGCGGTCAAAGTGGACCCATGAGAGCCTTGCTTCGGTGGCGCTTGTTCTCTCGGCATTTTCGCCGGAAACCGCCGAGGGCTTTTCTCCGCCGCCGAGACCGAATACTCTGAGCCCGGATATCGAAAAATTCTGCCCGTATGGAGCACTTGCAAAGACTATGCGGATATAACGAGCCCTTGCGCGGCGATGGATGAGCTTGTGCGGAAAAACCGTGTTCTGCGTTTCTTCGTAAGGAGCCCAATCGGTACCGTTTGAACTGTATTCTATTCTGTATTCATAGCGGACAAGTTCTTCTTCGATATATCTCTCCTGAGTGAATGTTCCGCCGTATTCTTTCATCGGGGCGCGCTTCTTTTTTGTGAAGCAGTCGGCAAAATTTACCTGTACCGCTTCAACATTATATTCTTTCCCGAGATCGACGCTCAGCCATTCTCCGCTGTTTCCGCTGGTTGCCGACCAAGCGCTTTTTATGCTTTCGTCAAAGGCGTTCTGCGGGTCGAATCCGCTGCGGCTTGAGGAGGCGCACGCCGCCTTGTGATAAGACAAAAGCATCCATTCCGGCTCAACGGTCAGCGGGTCAAATTTTCCGTCAGGGATGTTCTTTGGATAGTCCGCAAAATACTGGTTGCAGAACAGTAATCCGTCTTTGTCAACTCCCGCAGGCCAAAGACCGAGACGGCGTTCAAAATTATGGTTGACACCCACGCAGACCGTGGAGGCGTGCCAAAGATTTCCGGATTTGTCGCTGAATGTGCTGCCGTGACCGGCTCCGCAGGTGAATCCGGACGGAACAATGGAATACGGATTGTGCTTCTGCCATTCAAATTTGCCAAGCTGGTTATCTGAAATCAGAACCGCATCGCCGTAGGTCGGAAACTCCGTGCCGGGAGTTGCATACTGAAAATAGTATCTGCCGTTTATTTTATTGAGAAATGCGCCCTCGATAAACGCGCCGTCTCCGACAAACAGATTGATATATTTTTGCCACAGACTGATTTTTTTGTCGGCATAGATATCCTTGTTGTCTATGCCGTGGTTCTCTTTGTCGCCGGACACTATCGGTACCTTTTTGCCGATGGGAGTCATCGTCTTTATATCCATCTCAATCGCGTAGATAGGCTCTTTTGAAGAACAGCCCCAATAGAGATACGCTTTGTTGTCTTCAAAATGAAGGTGCGGATCCCAGAATGCAAACGGCGCCGAGACAAGCTCGAAGCCCTTAAAGGGGTCGCGTGTGCGCAGTATCCTGCTCTTTTTTGAATAAGAAGAGGCGCAAAAATACAGCCATCCGTCGTGCTCACTCACATCGGGAGCATAGCCGTGTATTTCAAGCTTTCTGTCCTCGTGAAAGTCCCAGTGGAACAGGTCGTCCGAATAATAGAAGCCTCCGCACTTTGAGGTAAAAAGAAAATATTTGTTATTGAAGAGAATTACAGTCGGATCGGCCGCTTCCTTGTAGGCATATTTTCCGAACAGCGGATGCTGATATTTATATGCTATTTCGAGCGGATTGCAGTATAATTGCGCCATGTTGTTATTCCTCTTTTCCGCCCGCCACTTCTATGGAGAACGAGACAGGCTCTGTATTTTCGGAAGATACCGTGACGGTTGATTTGCCGTCGGCTTTCCCTGCGCGGAACACAGCGAGCGCTCTTCCGCGGTATGTATTATGATAAGGGTGGATAAAAACTTCGTCGGTTTTTGTCAGCGCGCTGCCGAATCCCTGCAGAGTGACTGCATTGCCGTCAATTTTTATGTCAACGCGCTGTTCCATATACGGAAGAAGAACTCCGTTTTTGTCGGTGAACTCAATTTCCGCAAAGCACAGAGCCTGCCCATTGGGCGGCAGAACCGAGCGGTCGGGCCTGACTGTCAGAATCGGAGCTTTTTCGCCGCTGATAAGTTGGGTGCGCCCCGCCTCGTTTCCGCTTCTGTCCAATGCTATCGCAGCGAGCGTACCTGGGGCATATTTCACGGAGAACAGAGCTTTGTTTTTGCGGACTTCTTTTGTTCCTATAACCTTACCGTTGAGCTCCAATCTGACGCTGTCGGCTGTTGTATAAACCTCTGCGACGGTCGGCTTTCCTTCAAAGCCGTGCCATGTCCAGCTGTCGAGCGCATTTGTGAACTGCCATGCGCCCTTGCTCGGCGTTTCTCCGCTATGGTTGAGCGGCCTGACTGCGAGAAACGGCTCGGTTTCCGTTCCCCATACGGTTCGGAGAAATGCCATTTGCGCCAAAGGCAGACCGGTAATGTCAATCATTCCCTGTCCGGAGAGGAGCGGAAGCCCCTTGTAGGACTGATATGTCCATCCCATGCAGGTCTCGCCTATGTAGTCCCATGCCGACCATACGAAGTCACCTATCAGCTGCTTGTGCCGGAGAACGCGGTTCCAGTTATACGGCAAATCGGCGGACATAGTCTCTGTGCCTATCATCAGCCGGTCGGGATATTTTTCGGCATCCTTGTCATAGCGCGAGGATGCGTAATTTAGTCCGACAATGTCAAGGGCGGGGGATATGTCACGCACTGCTTTTTCTGCCAGTCGGGTATCGCTCAGCACAAAAAATAACTTGCCGAGCTTTTCCGCCCAATAATTAAAAAATGCCGAACCGGATTTCTTTTCTTTGTAGCCTTTGCCTTCCGGCAGAGGTTCTCTTTTGTATTTCTTTTTGTCGCTGTAAACGCCGATGCCAAGACGCGCATAGACGTCGAGAAGGACATTTATTCCGCAAGTGACCGGACGGGTGCCGTCGAGCGAGTGAACTGTATCGCGCATTTCGGCGCACAGCTCGATCCCGCGTTTCGCAGCCGTTTCTGTGACCTCGTTGCCGAGAGAATACATTATAACGCTCGGATGATTGTAGTCGTTTTCGACCATTGCAGCGAGAGCGGATTTGTAATCGGAGAGAAAATCACGCGAATAGTCATGATATTCCTTCGGTATATACCATCCGTCAAATGCCTCGTCCATGACATACATGCCTATTCTGTCGCAGGCATCGAGCAGTGAGCGGGAAGCGGGGTTATGCGCCATGCGCAGAGCATTGAAGCCCTGGCTTTTCAGTATTCTTACGCGGCGTTCCTCGGCATCGGCAAAAGAACAGGCACCGAGAACACCGTTGTCATGGTGGATGCATCCGCCGCGAAGCAAAGTCTCCCGGCCGTTGACAAGCAGCCCGGTTTTTCCGTTCCATTCGAGAGTGCGTATGCCGAATTTTTCTGTCAATTCTTCGCCGCCTCTCGAGACCTTACAGGTATATAGATACGGCGTTTCCGCGGACCACAAGTGCGCTCCGCTAATCTCAAACCGGCCTTTTTGACCGCTTGCGGCAAGATTGCCCTCGGCATCGAAAACCTGTATTTCCGCGCCGTCGTCGGTATCGATTTCGATAACGGCGGGTGAGATTCCGACGGTTTTTATCTTCAGAAAAGTCGGGGCATCTTTTTTTGAAATTTCAAGATATACGGGGCGGTATATGCCGCTGCCCGAATACCAGCGGCAGTTCGGAACAAGACTGTTGTCGGCGAGAACCTCAACGGTGTTTTTGCCGCTCGTGACTTTTTCGGTGAGGTCGGCGGTAAACGGCGAATAACCGTATTTGTTTTCTTTAACGGCTTCGCCGTTTACGCTCACAACTGCATTGCGGTATACACCGCCGAAGTGCAGCCGTATATTTTTGCCGATGTCACTTTCGTTGATTTGAAATGTTTTTGTGTATCTGTACTTTCCGCCCGGAAAGTATCCGCTCTGAACCGAGTTTCTGCACGAAGCGTATCTCTTTTCGCCGAGCATCGCATCGTGCGGAAGACAAACGGAGAAGCTTTCACCGTTTTCTTTTGTCAGCGTCCAGCCGTCGTTAAAATCGAATATCATTTGGATTCACCGTGTTTTTTGGCGAGCTTCGCCGCCTTTTTCTGTTCTTTCTTTGCCTTTGCGGCAAGATATTTGGCGTTTTCTGCCTCAAAGTCAAGTCCCTTCTTTTCACAGCGGGCCTTGAGATCCTTTATTCTGTTTTCCTCGTATTCGCGCTCGTCGCGTTCTGCCTCCAGTCTGTCCAGCTCTTCCGGTTCGATCCACTCTTCACCTTTGGCAAGGACAGCTTCTCTCTTTCTGCGGAGCAGTTCGGCGGAAATTTCGGGCATCTTCTTTTCTACATCCACGAATGGAAGCAGAATTATGAACGCTGTAGAAAGAATAATATCGAACAGATAGAATGAGAGGGTCATGAATGCTCTGACTTTTTCGTTTGGCATAACTCCGGCAATATCAACGAAGCCGAGGCGGAGAATAGCCGATTCGTATCCGCCGGCAAACGGTGCATATATAAGAGTCATAACAGCAGTGACAATACCTGTGCCGAGAAGTCCCTCAAGGCGGATATGCGACTTGTATTCGATGCTGTCAAATGCAAAGCAGGTAAGCGTTGCAAATATATATGCGTTGGGAAGCCAGCCGAGATTTCTTAAAAGTCCCGCTATCAGAGCAGGAATCATTTTATCCGGGAATATCCAGCCGATGATGCTGCCGATAAGCACGAGCGAATATCCGCCGACGGTCAGATTCTTTATTCCGACTTTTTTGGATATCGGGTATATCAGGAATGCACCGATACCGAGCGGAACTCCTGTTACGATTTGATAGATCATCTGCATGAAATCGTTGTTGATGCCGCCGAGCATATATTGAATATAGAAATATTGAACGTTTCCGCCCTTGTAGTTGTCAACAATTCCTCCCAGAAGCACAAGAAAAGTCAGAATGACCCAGTATTTGTTGGTGAACAGTGCTTTCATCTGTTCTTTAAGAGGAATATTGTTTTCTCTGTCAATTCCCTGTTCGAGTGCGATATCTTCGATAATGCGCTCTCTGGTGAAATAGTACTCCATGAGCACAAGCGGAACGGCGACTATCGAAAGGATTATCATAAGTATAGCATATCCTTTGATATCATACTGGAGCCATAACGGGATAATGACCGAAGAGACAAGCATTCCGATGAGTATGCCGGAAATGAGAGTCCACGACATTTTGCGTATAAAAGTCAGCTGAGCTTTCTCTTTGGCGTTGTGAGTTGAAAGAGATACTATGTTGTCGCGGAACAGGTAAAAGTAGGAGGTTCCGATTGTATGATAGCATATGAGCAGGGTGAAGAAATAGTACCAGTAGTTATCACCCAGAGTATTTCCCGAAAACAGGAAGATGGTCGCCGCTATTGCAACGGAACAGAATCCGAAGATCAGATACCACGGACGGAGTCTACCCTGCTTTGACTTTGTGTGCGAAATGAGCCACGACACCAAGAGACCTGTAGCGACGGCAAGAATCTTTGCAACAGTCATTACCATCTCATATTTTTTGCCCATTGCGGATATCATCGCGGCGTTGCCTTCGCCGTACATTGCGCCGACCTGCTGAGTGAAAAACTTTTCAACGAGCGCGGCGACAGTGTTGACAACGAGAATGAGTCCGAGGGGACCGATAAGGTGTCCGAGATATTTTTCTTTCCATGACACCGAGCAGGTTTTTATCTTTGAATCAAAAAACTTTGTATTTAGTATGCTTTTTTCAAGCAAGGATATTTCTTTCATAAGTTCACCTTTTTTATCAATAATGTGCCGTCGAAATGTTATTTCGATACTTTGTTGAAATCTATTTTGATGGTTGTTTTTCCGCCCTGTTCAAATGTTACCGGAACGGAGAAAACGCCGTTTTGACCTTTGAATGTCTTGCTTTTTCCGGCGGCAACGCCTATGTTGCCGTTTTCACTCTGGTTTTTAGGTGTGAGGGTCAGCTCCGTTCCATCATCATTGATTTCCCAGTAGCCGTCGCTCCACATGGAATATTTTCCTGCGAACTGAGCGCAGTGAAGCTCGTAGATTCTGCCTTTTTCACCCCACTCGTTTGCGTCAGAGGTGTTTCTGAGCAGTATGTATGCATCGCCGACGACTCCCGCCCATATCTTGCTTTCGGAATCGGATCGCAGAATGTCGCCCTTTTTATCCTTTATAAAGGCAAACTTGCCGACAGAAACAGACGGCTGTTTTGCCGGGACGGCTGTTGTTCCGCTTGAAGAGGCATCTGCTTTTGTCTCTTCAATGGATGCGGATTCGGAATCTGTTTGCGGTGCAGTTGAGTCCGGCGATGCCGCAGACGTGTCCTCAACTTGAGCTTCAACGCTTCCCGAGGATGCGTCGGTGGTATCGGTTTCGATGTTCTTCTGGTCGCGGCAGCCTGCAAATAAAGCAAGCATTGCCAGTGAAAGAAGCGTGCAGATAAATTTTTTCATATATGATCCTCCTGTTTTTGATTTTGCTCTTTTGCTGTGATTTTAGACGCGGCAAACACACAATGCCCAAAATCAGTCAACAAAGTCTGCAAAAAATAATCATTATACATTAATTTTAATCAAAAACAGTTGAACGGTATTTCATTATCGGGTATAATATTATAAAATAAGGTTCGTGGGGGTGTTCTTTGTGGATGACAGAATAAATAATATATGCAGTTTATTTTATGCTTCACATTATATACCGCTGGCGGTGTATGAAGAAAGGGCTATAGTACATATTTTTTCGTCGGCGGGCAGCAGTCTCGATTTGTTTTCTTCATTTGAGGTTCAGTCGTTTTCCGTCGAGCAGACTATGTATATCCTGACTTTGCCTGAACAGGGGACGTATGGGCAGATAAGAATAAAAAACAGCCCGATGAGAGTACTTCTTGGTCCGGTTTTTCCGACGCCTATCACGGAAGATACGGTTATGACTGTTGCGCGAAGAAATTTAACGGATAAAAAAGATATGGATGCGTTGGCGGAATTTCTGTATTCCATTCCGAATTGCTCATATAATCAGTTTGTGAACCTTACCGCGCTTCTGAATTTTATTATCAACGGTGAGATGTTTGACATTGCGGAGCAGTTTCGCGAGGAGTCGTCAGATGTAGGAAACAAGCTTGCGGTTACATATACCGAGGACTTGTACAAATCACAGGACGAGCAGGTTCTGCACGGAACATATCAGTTTGAAAATATGCTCCTCTCATTTGTAAGGGACGGCGAGACAGACAAACTGAATGCGTTTTTGACCTCCACCGCGAAAACAACACACCTGCGGGAGGGAAAACTTGCGGAGGCGCCGCTGCGTCAGGCAAAAAATCTTTTGATAGGCGTAGCAACCATGGTCGGCAAGGTCGGCGCTATCGGCGGCGGACTCGGAGTTGAAGAGACTTATCGCCTTATCGATCTGTATATCCAGGAGTGTGAAAAGACCTCCTCAACAGAGGAGGTTAAAGTGCTGCAGTACAACATGCTTCTTGATTTCACGGACAGGGTTGCACAAGTGAAGGCCCCGCGGAATGCGTCGAAAGAGATATATGCTTGTATGCAGTATATTCAAAATCACACAAACTGTCAGATAGGAATAGATGATGTTGCGGGATTCATCGGAAAGAGCAGGACATATGTAACAAAAAAATTCAGGCAGGAAACCGGAGAAAGCATTACAGATTTCATTATAAAAAGTAAAATAAGAGACGCCAAAAGGCTTCTCAGATACTCCAACCGAAGTCTGTCGGAGATCAGCACCCATCTTTGCTTTTCAAGTCAGGCGTATTTCCAAACCGTGTTTAAAAAGTCTACGGGTATGACGCCGAATGAATACAGGAATGTTCACAACGAAAAGTGATTGGAACTTGAGGAAAATCGAAATTTTAAAGGAAAAATGCGATTCTTAGCAGTTAATCAAAAATTACAGAAAATAATAAAGATGCAGTGCCGAACGCGCAGAACGGCTTCATCATCAAACAGACGGTCGATAGGATAACCATCTGCGATAAATATATGCAAATAAAATTCAAATGTGGGGTGACATTCGCCCGGCAATATGTAGAATAAAAAGAATGAGCAGCGCCTCGAAATGTCTTATACAGCATTTCGAGGCGCTGATTGCGATTTTTATTGCGGATATTTCTTCAGAAAGTGGTGGAAATAATCACAACGATATGTTACAATTCCTATGAAGAGGAAAGATGAATCATGATTTTTGCCGCCTTTTTCTTTTTATTGAAAAGATGCGTTGTTGAATATAGGAGTAATAATGTAATTTGTGCTTGAAAGAGCAGCTGATACACACAACAATGCGGTTCAGCTTTCGCTGTGCCCACTCACATCCACGTACTCTGCAATGAATATAAATTCTCAAGTATGTCTCAACACAGATTTTTAATGCTGTGTTACGGTGCAAGGCTTTCCGAGCCTTTTGTGTCTTACACGCAGCGGAAAGGAACGGTCATAACAATGAAAGAAAACCAAGAAAAGAAATCAAGGCTTTCCGGATTGGGTGCCACGCTTCAGCTCGGGAATAAGCCGCTTTGGAAGGAACGCGTGTCATATTTCTTCGTGAACCTCGGAAACATCCCTATAATGACCATGGTCAACGCATACCTTTCGATTTTCTATACCGACACACTCGGTATGGACGCAAAGGTCGTCGGAACAATGTTTTTGATCGCAAGAGTTTTTGACGGAGTGAATGACCCGTTCATCGGTTATTTCATTGACAGAGCGCCAAACTCAAAGTTCGGAAAATTCAGACGAATTCTTATTGTCGGAACGATCATCTGCACCTTGAACTATGCCGTGGTATGGATGGGTCCGGCATATGTTTCTGACTCGATGAAGGTTATGGTTGCCTATATTTCATATATGCTTCTCGGTGTGACCTTCCCCGTTATGGACATTTCACTCAACAGTATGCTTCCTGTAATGACAAACGATATGGAGGAGCGAAATTTCCTTGCAATGCTAAAAAATTTTGCTTACGGTCTCGGCGGTGGACTCAACCTCATAGCTCCTATTGTTTTCGCAAAGTTTAACTCTTCCGTCAAGGGCTATAATATTATGAATCTGCTTGCTATGGGAATCATCATTTCGTGCTCGCTCGGCGGAATCACGGGCATTCATCAGCGAGTCGAACCGCTCAAGGATGCCGGATATAAAGCAAAGGATGTTTTAAGAATCATTAAATTGAAGCCGATTATCGCTTTCTTCATCGGCGGACTCATTGTTCAGACTGGACTTGCGTTCGTTGCAACGTCTAATCCATATTATGCAACGCACGCGCTCGGCTCGATCGGAAAGCTCACGATTATGAATACGGTCGCAATTGTCGGCGGCCCCGTCTCATTGCTTGCCATTCCGCTCGCGAAGAAGATTGGAAAGCGAAGGATTTATGTTTGCGGAATGATCGTCACGGCGATCGGTTGTCTCGTTCGTCTTGTTGCGGTCAACGACAAAACGAGCGGTCTTGTCGCCGCCTGCATCTCAAGCGTAATTTGCAGCTGCGGAACAAGCTTTGCACAGCTTTTGTATTATTCGATTCAGGCGGATAATATCGACTATGTGGACTACAAGCTCGGCCTGCGTGCTGAGGGCGTGATTGCCGCAGCGACCTCAATGATTACAAAAATCAGCAACGGAATAGGCGCAGCTTTTTCGCTTTACGTTCTTTCATGGACAGCAAACGGCGACGGCTCATACACAAAGTTAGGCCTCAGCCTTGCTGACGGCTTGATTCCGGGTATAGTGGTTTTTGTTGGTGCGATTGTATTCTTGTTGCTTTACAGAATCAACAATGAGGAAGCCGAAAAAATTCAGGCGGTGCTTTCGGAAAGACGGGAGACGGCGGAAAATGAAACTTAAAAATATCCGAATCGATGATCTGTGCGGTTTTGCCGTGACAGACAGTGAAAATCCGCGCTTCACTCTTGAAACCGA
>OMBG01000867.1_pt1 | contig 14799 bp, 9 predicted proteins | sample 1674251 | NCBI WGS metagenome assembly OMBG01 (sample SAMEA103958153, study PRJEB25191) | human gut metagenome | reverse complement strand
GTTGGCTTGGAAGCAGCCATTCATTCAAAGAGTGCGTAACAGCTCACTAGTCGAGGGACTGTGCATGGATAATAATCGGGTATGAAACCCATTGCCGAAGCTGCGGGATTTCTAATGAGATCGGTAGGGGAGCATTCCAACGGCGTCGAAGCTATAAGGACAACTTATGGTGGAGCTTTTGGAAAAGCAAATGTAGGTATAAGTAACGATAAAGAGTGTGAGATGCACTCTCGCCGTAAGACTAAGGTTTCCCGGGCAACGTTAATCGGCCCGGGGTGAGTCGGGACCTAAGGATAAGCCGAAAGGCGAGGCCGATGGCAGAAAGGGTTAATATTCCCTTACTACCTTTATGGGCGATGCGGAGACGGAGAAGTGAAACTCTCGCGTGCTGACGGAAATGCACGTTAAAGAGTGTAGGCGTTGATCAGGATAGGCAAATCCGTTCTGAGAGTCGAACTTGATAGTACACAAAGCCCTCGGGCGGCGTGATAGTAGAGGTAAGCAAGCTCCCAAGAAAATCCGCTAAGCATAACCATAGAGGTACCCGTACCGCAAACGGACACACGTAGTCGGGTAGAATATACCAAGGCGCTTGGAAGATTCACGGTTAAGGAACTAGGCAAATTGACCCCGTAACTTCGGAATAAGGGGTCCTCACGCGAGTGAGGCGCAGAGAATAGGTCCAGGCAACTGTTTAACAAAAACACAGGGCTGTGCGAAATCGAAAGATGAAGTATACAGTCTGACACCTGCCCGGTGCCGGAAGGTTAAGAGGAGATGTCACCGCAAGGGAAGCATTGAATTGAAGCCCCGGTAAACGGCGGCCGTAACTATAACGGTCCTAAGGTAGCGAAATTCCTTGTCGGGTAAGTTCCGACCTGCACGAATGGTGTAATGATCCGGACGCTGTCTCAACCATGAGCTCAGTGAAATTGTAGTATCGGTGAAGATGCCGATTACCCGCGATGGGACGAAAAGACCCCGTGAACCTTTACTGTAGCTTAACGTTGTGACCGGGCAGCGGATGTGTAGGATAGGCCGGAGGCTATGAATCGGGCACGCCAGTGTTCGTGGAGCCGCCGTTGAAATACGGCCCTTCCTCTGTCTGGTTCCTAACTCGGTATATCGAGGACACCGTTTGGCGGGCAGTTTGACTGGGGTGGTCGCCTCCAAAAGCGTAACGGAGGCTTCTAAAGGTGCCCTCAGGCCGATTGGTAACCGGCCGTAGAGTGTAATGGCAAAAGGGCGCTTGACTGGGAGGCCGACAAGCCGATCAGGTGGGAAACCAGAGCATAGTGATCCGGTGGTTCCGTATGGAAGGGCCATCGCTCAAAGGATAAAAGGTACTCCGGGGATAACAGGCTGATCCCTCCCAAGAGCTCATATCGACGGAGTGGTTTGGCACCTCGATGTCGGCTCGTCACATCCTGGGGCTGGAGAAGGTCCCAAGGGTTGGGCTGTTCGCCCATTAAAGTGGCACGCGAGCTGGGTTCAGAACGTCGTGAGACAGTTCGGTCTCTATCTATCGTGGGCGTAGGAAATTTGCGTGGCTCTGACACTAGTACGAGAGGACCGTGTTGGACTGACCTCTGGTTTACCAGTTGTGCCGCCAGGCGCACCGCTGGGTATCCATGTCGGGATCGGATAAGCGCTGAAAGCATCTAAGTGCGAAGCCGGCCACAAGATTAGATTTCCTCATGAGGGTCGTCAAAGACGATGACGTTGATAGGAGGCAGGTGTAAAGACAGCGATGTCAAAGCCGAGCCTTACTAATTGCCCGAAACTTGTAACACGCCACGCTACATGGGGCGTGCCTGCTTAAAGTTAGTACAAAACAAAAAATGAGTTTACCAAAGCAAAGCTCAACCGATAAGATTAAGTAGCTCAGAAGAGCGAAGATAAGTAAAGACAAGTATCACATAAGAATGTAATACTTAATACTTAACACTTAATACTTACTTGTGTTGTCCAACCGATATTCTGGTGGTTATAGCGTTGGGGATCACCTCTTCCCATTCCGAACAGAGAAGTTAAGCCCAACCGCGCCGATGGTACTGCACACCCGCGGGAGAGTAGGTCGCCGCCAACTTTTTTCCAAGCCTCACTTGATGTATTTCAAGTGGGGCTTTTTCGGCTTTTGACTTTTCGGAGAACTCGTGTCGTTATTATGGATTTTGAACATCCTACCTTTGGGGGCTAAAGATTTTGGTTTTATGTGAATCGAACTAATGTTTTATTATTTCTTATTTTCTTGAATTTCTTTCGAGACTAATTATATAATCGTTATATTTGCATATAGAACACTCCTTAATTTTTATAAAGAACAAATCTTAATGCCATTTCAAGCTCGTATAAATATTCCTCTTCCTGAATCTCCATTTCGTCATAGTCCGCTTTTTGTTTTTGCTTTGCTTATGGTTGTAGGCATTGTTATGGGGTGGGCGTTTCGTTCGTATGTGGACTTTTGGACTTGGCTCGTTGGTGGAGTTGTTTGTGCGCTTGTAGGTTTGTCATCTTATATTTTGTGGTCACGTGATGCCAAGAAACGTGAATGGAGTTGGTATGCTGCTGTTTTTTCTTTGATTATGTATAGTGGAGCATGGTGCTTGCATAGTATAAATCAAGTAACAGTGCAATGGCCAAAAGAGGCATGTAGTTGGGTGGCTACTGTTGAAAATATTCAAAAGGTAGATACTGCTTGCGTAAATGTGGATGTACGAATAAAAGGTATTTATGATTCGGAAAAAGTTAATCAGCTCTGTGATATAAATAAAGCCAATGGTATAACACCTAAAAATAAAAGTTTAGAGGGGGAATATGCAGGGAAAAAAGTGAGAGTGCGTCTTGAAGCAGAGAATGTGAATAGCATTGTAGAGGGGGATTGCATTCTTTTTAATGCACGCCTCCGTGAAAAGCCATTGCCACAAAATCCTACAGACTTTAATTATTCGAATTATCTATTGACACATGGCATTAGTGGGCAGGTTTATGTTCCAGAAGATTCTTGGGCAAAAATAAATTCGGACGCTTCTAAATATATTGGATGGCGAAGTGAATTATTACGTTATCGTCGACAGATGCTTGAGATGTATCGTAAATATATTCCTGATGCCAATGCTTTAGCAGTGATTTCAGCTTTGACGTTAGGAGATAAGACACAGCTAAATGCAGGTGTTCGAGAAGTGTTTTCTGAAACAGGAACAAGTCATGTGTTAGCACTTTCGGGATTACACTTAGGTATTTTGTTCTTTTTGTTCAATGCACTTTTAATTCATCCAATAAAGCGTCGTGCGCTACGTTTGAGTATGGCTCTTTTTGCCGTGCTTTGTTTGTGGGCATTTACTTTTTTGGTAGGAGCCCCTTTATCCTTGTTGCGTTCAGTTACGATGTTAACGATGCTACAATTGGGAGTACTTTTTAAACGTACACAAAATGTCACGCTCAATAATTTGAGTTTTGCTGCGATTGTTTTGTTGATAGCCGATCCGCTCTCTCTATTTGATGTGGGCTTTCAGTTATCTTTTGGTGCTGTGTTGTCAATAATTTTCTGTAATCAATATATTTGGCAACGTTTTAGATTACCTTTATGGGAAAAAGCCCCTTGGATTAGCTCATTCACTTGGAAACGTCGTGCAGGTATGTCGTTAGGCGAACATTTACGTCTTAATGTATACCCCTTGTGCAAGAATGCGCTTCAAAAGCACACCTATTTAATTTTTAGAAACAAGTTAGTTCCCTTCATCACAGTTAGTTTAAGTGCACAATGGGGAACCATGCCTTTAATAATTTACTATTTTCATATTGTCACGCCATATACATTCATTGCCAATTTTGTAGTAATACCTTCGGCAATGGTGTTGCTATCTTTGTCCGTAGTCTTTTTTGTGTTTCCTTTCGCAAGTCTTCAAGCTATAGTGGCAAAGGTTATGCAATATGTGTTGCAATTTATGACAAGTGCGTTGGCAAATATAACCGAATGGCCATTTGCTACCTTCAAGGTTTATGTATCCCCCTTCTTGCCTTGGCTTATCATCATCCTACCTATTTGCCTTTATATTTATTTAAACGTGCGTTATCGTGACCAACGTCGTTTTGCGGTTGCAATGTTTGTGTTGCTTTTGACTTTAGGCGTAACCACGGAAGCTTTATATCGCTATGTGCAGCGCGTGGTGCCACAGCTATGTGTCTACAAAATGCCTCGGGCTACATGTATCCACTTTGTGCATTCGGCGCAAACCTCTTATATTTATACATCAACATCGTCTGACACCACGCGCCAACAACTGAATTATCTTACAGATCATTATTTTGCCCCTCTTCACCTGACTCCTCCCGAGGCACTCCCCAAGGCTAAAGAACATTTTCGCAATAAGTATCTTGCTTATAATAAGGGCTTTTTTATTTTCCATCATAAAAGTCTGTATTTGCTCAATACCAATTTGGTTATAGAGGAAAAAAATCCCTCAGAGGTAATAGATATTGACTTCCTTGTGGTGAGTTTAGGTTGTTGGATGTGTTATTCGGATGTTTCAAAACAGATACATCCGCGCCAAGTCATCTTATCGTCCGATTTCCCCTATTCTTATCGGCAGATATGGATAGCAGAATGTAAGAAGGCTCACATTCCCTGTCACGATGTCAATACACAAGGTGCATTTTTATGCGATTTATAAAAACATTTCAAGAAAAGAAAAAGTCGACAACCCTCCACAATGTAAAATACCAAAAACAAGAAAAGAGCACACAAAAACTGTATGCTCTTTTCTTGTTTGGTTATGATAAAAAATTGCGAATATTTACTTCTTAGAAATAACCTTCGCGTTTCTTCTGTTCCATTGAAGCATCTTGGTCAAAGTCGATGACACGTGTAGTACGTTCACTCTTCGTGGTAGTCATCATTTCCTCTACAATCTTTTCGATTGTGTCAGCCTCGCTCTCAATGGCACCAGTAAGGGGCCAACATCCAAGTGTACGGAAACGAATCTTGCGCATTTCAATCTTGTCGCGATATTCTTCGGGCAAGCGGTCATCGTCGGGCATAATAAGTTGTCCGTCAATTTCCACAACAGGACGTTCTTTTGCAAAATACAATGGTACAATAGGAATGTTTTCAAGGCGAATATACTGCCAAATGTCCAACTCAGTCCAGTTGCTCAAGGGGAACACACGTATGCTTTCTCCCTTGTGTACGCGGGCATTGTAAATATCCCAAAGTTCAGGACGTTGGTTTTTAGGATCCCATTGATGGAATTGATCGCGGAATGAGAAAATACGTTCTTTAGCGCGGCTCTTTTCTTCGTCGCGTCGTGCACCACCAAAGGCAGCATCAAAGTGGTGCTTATCAAGTCCAGCCTTGAGTGCTTGTGTTTTCATAAGGTCCGTGTGAACCTTAGAACCATGCGTAAACGGACCTACACCAGCTTTAAAAGCCTCCATGTTGCTTTCCACGATGAGGTTCCATCCGTGTTCTTTAGCATACCAATCGCGGAATTCAAGCATTTCCTTAAATTTCCACTTAGAGTCAATGTGCATCAAGGGAAAAGGAGGACGACCTGGTGCAAACGCTTTTTCTGCCAAACGCACCATAACGCTTGAGTCCTTACCGATGCTATAAAGCATCACGGGGTTCTCGAATTCCGCAGCCACTTCGCGGATGATGTGGATAGACTCAGCCTCGAGTTCTTTAAGGTGGCTTAAGCTATAATTCTCTGTCATTTTTAATCTCTTTGAAGTTTGTAAAGCAAAAAAATGCCTTGCAAATTTTATTTTCACGGCAAAGGTAAGGTTTTTTCCGCGAAAATACTTACTTTTGTGCCATTACTTAATATTGTTATTTGCCGTAATGAAAGAATTGCACATCATTACCCCTGTAAAGGACTCGATAGACTCAACACTTGTCACCGTGAAGGCTGTGCTCGACAGTCACCTCACGATGCCACATACATATACCGTTTACAACGACTTTTCAACACCCGAGAACACACTGCGCCTTGAACAGGCTGCTGCTGATATGGGGTTTAGATTAGTCAATTTGAGCGATCTCACACAGCATCCCTCGCCCAATTACTTATTGGTGCTTCAGCGCACCCAACGCGAGGCTATTGAGGCCGATGCTGCATTATGTATTGTCGAGAGCGATGTAGTGGTCAATCCCGATACACTTCAAAAACTCTATGATGGTGCACTGCAACATTCTGATTGCGGCATAGCAGCATCCGTAACAGTCGATGATGAAGGCGAAATAAACTATCCCTATCTTTTTGCTAAAAAGTTAGAGAAAGGTGTGCTCGAGACTAAAAAGCATTGCAGTTTTTGCTGTTCGTTGCTTACGCCCGAATTTTTGCGTGCGTTCTCTTTTACTGAACTTAATCCTGAAAAGAATTGGTTCGACGTAACCATCTCTCACGAGTCGCGCCAACGCGGGTTCCGCAATTATCTCTTCACTTCAAATCCGGTAATTCATCGTCCCCATCAAAGTCGTCCGTGGAAGCAACTTAAGTACAAAAATCCATTGAAGTACTATTGGTTGAAGTTTACTCGTGGGCTCGATAAAATTTGATAAGTAGCAATGAAAAACTTGAAGCTATACATCACCCTTTTTGTGGCACTGTTCTTTGGTTGCATAAGTTCAGCCGTGGCGCAGACCGACACGCTCGAGCACGAAGTGTTGCTCGAAACCACAATGGGCAACATACGTGTCAAACTCTATAACGACACCCCCATACACCGTGATAATTTTTTGAAACTCGTAAAACGTGGTTTTTACGATGGATTACTTTTTCATCGTGTTATCCCCGATTTTATGATACAAGCGGGCGACTCAGCCAGTCGCACAGCTAAAGAAGGCGAATTGTTGGGCGATTCCCCCGAGCCATACACCCTTCCAGCAGAAATACATTATCCGCAGCACTTTCATCGTCGTGGTGCATTAGCTGCCGCACGCGAGTCAGATGTTGAAAATCCAGAGCGTCGTTCGTCATATTCGCAATTCTATATTGTGACAGGTGCCATTTTTACCGACGACGGACTCGATCAGATGCAAGAGCGTCTTGATTCCACCACGCAGGGAACAATAAAACTCACTCCTAAGATCAAAGAAATCTATCGCACCTTTGGTGGAGCTCCCCATCTCGACGGACAGTACACCATATTTGGTGAGGTAGTCGAAGGTTTCGATATAACCGATCTCATACAATGGGCAGGCCGCGACGAGAACAATCGTCCTTTCGATGATATACGTATCATTCGTGCCACCGTTGTAAAGTAAAAAATCTTTCTTAGAAAACCATTAACCCCTAACTAATATGATTACCAAAAAACTCATTGTAGCCGGTTTTATGACATTTGCTTGTGTCACAACCGCCTTGGCTGATGGTGTAGGCACCTTCCCCGAAAAAGGAAAGACCTACCTTATCCACCGTTTCAACAATGAAAACTCTTACATTTACGAAAACGGTGCCTCACTCCTTGCTTCGCCCAAGACCAATACGCAGAAGCAATATTGGCAGTTCATCCCCACAGAAAAGGAAAACCGCTACTACATTCAAAACGTCACATCCAAAAAATACATTCAAAGCACTTACACTGTCGAGAATAATCAAATCAAGGTAGGAGCCAATCCTGTGGAACTTGAGGTAAAAATCAATACCACCGAAGGGGCTGCGCCCAAGGGCTACTACTACATTTGCAGTACCGACCAACCAATCGATACTTCAAAAGATGGTACCTTAGGTCTTAACTACCAAGAGTCCACAGGTAAGGTAGTAGCTTACCACATTCGTTACAATCGTGGCAATTCTTATTGGGACATAGTAGAAAGCAACTACGACTACGAAGCCCCCGCCCCCATTGAGCGTTCAGAATATAGCAAGCGCTTAGGCGTATACATCCTGCCCTGTGGCGAACAAGGCGATGCTTATCTTCAATCGCTCACCGTTTCGGGCGACACAGCAGTGCTTCATCCCATGAACTATACTGCAACGGCTAAACCTTCAGGTTACTACACAATGGTTCGTAAAGACTCAATAGGCGTTGCTCCTGGTGCCACCTTTGTGTTGAACTATGAGGCAGCCAACCTTGGCAAAGACTACACCGTGACCGTTTATTTCGATTGGAACCACGATGGCATTTTCGAAACTTCGCAGAGCTTCATGAACGAAACCAACGGACAAGCAGAAATTACCGTACCTATTGATGCTGCACTCGGCAAAGGTCGTATGCGTGTACGCGTTAATGATAATGGTATGGACGAGGCCGACGACGATGTACACGGACGAACCTACGACTTCCAATTATTCACAATTGCGCCAAGCACTGCCACAGGTGTAAATCAAGTAGTGCTCAATCCCAATGCAAAGCGTGTCAACCCCAAAACCTATGCCGTAGATGGTCGACGCGTAAAAAACAGCAAGCACCAAAAAGGCGTTTTTATACAAGGTGGCGTAAAGGTTGTAAAATAACCTCACGCTAAATCTTCACCAACCCATCTATCTATTTTTAAAAACAATACACTCAATATGAGCATCACACGAAATCTCCTTATGGGCAGCACCGCCTTAGTTGGTCTCACCGCTTTTGCCCAAAATACAGATAAACCCAACATCATCTTTATTCTTTGCGATGACATGGGTTATGGCGACCTCGCCTGCTACGGACAACCATACATTCAAACCCCCAACATCGACCGCATGGCAAGCGAAGGTATGCTCTTCACGCAAGCCTATGCAGGTAGTCCTGTAAGTGCCCCCTCACGTGCTACATTGATGACAGGTCAGCACACAGGTCACACCCACGTACGTGGCAACAAAGAGTATTGGAAAGGCCGTCCCCAAACACAGTATGGTGTAACTTCAGAGCCCGACCGTGTAGGTCAAGAACCCTACGACTCCAATCACGTAATCTTGCCCGAAATTATGAAAGCTAACGGTTATACCACAGGTATGTTTGGCAAGTGGGCAGGTGGATACGAAGGTTCAGTTTCAACCCCCAAGACCCGCGGTGTGGATGAGTATTATGGCTACATCTGTCAGTACATGGCACACCGTTACTTCCCCAACTTCCTCAATCGTTACAGTCCCCGTCGTGGCGATAAAGATGTGATTCGCATCCCCATGGAAGAGAATATAAAATATTCAGACGGTTGCACCAATCCCGATTACGCCAAGCGTACCCAATATTCGGGTGATATGATACATCAAGAAGCACTTGAATGGCTCGATTTGCAAACCAAGGACAAACCCTTCTATGGACTCTTCACTTACACCTTGCCACATGCCGAGCTTTATCAGCCCAACGACTCTATCCTGCAGGCTTACTATGGCAAGTTCTGCAACGATAAGAACTTTGGCGGTACCGATCGTTACCATGCCACCATCAACACCCATGCACAGTTTGCTGCAATGATTACTCGCTTGGATGCTTATGTAGGCGAAATCATGGCAAAGCTGAAAGAGAAAGGTTTGGACGACAATACCATCTTAATCTTCTCGTCAGACAATGGTCCTCACGAGGAAGGTGGTGCTGACCCCGACTTCTTTGGTCGCGATGGTAAGTTGCAAGGCAAAAAGCGTTCTTGCCACGAAGGTGGCATTCGCATCCCCTTCATTGTGCGTTGGCCTGGACATGTTAAAGCAGGTAGCGTAAACAACCACATGTTGGCATTCTACGACATCATGCCCACCTTCTGCGACCTCATTGGTCAAGAAAACTACATCGAAAAGTTTGGCAATAAGAAAGTAGAAAACGACTACTTCGATGGCATTTCATTCGCACCCACCCTCCTTGGTAAAGATGGTCAAAAAGAACACGACTTCCTTTATTGGGAATTCCACGAAACCAATCAGATGGGTGTACGTAAGGGCGATTGGAAACTTTATGTAGATGGTGGTAAGTGCAAACTCTTTAATCTTGCCAACGACATTCACGAAGACCACGATGTTTCAGCACAGCATCCCGAGGTTGTGAAAGAATTGGTAAAGATCATTTACGAGCAGCACACAACTCCCGATGTCAACGAGTTTAAAACCGTTACGCTTCCGCAGCAGTAACACATCTGGTTCTTAAATAAGCAAACCAATCTAAGTTTGTTGCACATTCATACGGCTGGTGGGAAAAAGAAAAGCGCAAAAAACATAAAAAAAGCGAATTCCTTTGTCCCGTCAGCCGAAATGGTTAACTTGCACCCCGAAAGGCAACGCCACATAGCATAAAAGCCCTTGCGCAGACAGTAATAAAGCGTCTGTCACAATGCGCCATTTACAAACGAAAACAACAAGACTGAAATGAAACACATTAAATTTTTAGCACCCGTTGCAGCACTTTTACTTCTAACAAGCTGTGTAACCAAAAAGCAGTATGCCGAAGTGCAGAGCAACTACGAAAAACTTAAAACCGAGCACACCGCCTTGCAAAACGATTACAACGAAGCCAAGGTGCGCATAGCCGAATACACCTCCGACTCAAAGAGCCTCGCAGCTCGTCTTAAGGAAGAGCAAAATCGCAATAAAGAAATGAAGGCAGCCTATGCTCAATTGCAAACCTCGTACCAAAGCAATGTGCAGCAAGGCAACGTAAACATTTCAAAGCTCGTCGACGAAATCAATGCCTCAAACAAGTTCATTAAGCAACTTGTCGATGCAAAGAGCAAGAGCGACTCACTTAACCAAGCACTCACCAACAAACTCACTCGTTCGCTTTCTAAGCAAGAGATGAACGACGTAGACGTGCAAGTGCTCAAAGGTGTAGTCTACATCTCGTTGGCAGACAATATGCTCTACAAGAGTGGTAGTTACGAAATTGGTGACCGTGCAGGCGAAACACTTTCAAAGATTGCCAAAATCATCACCGACTATAAAGACTACGATGTACTTATTGAGGGTAACACCGACAATGTGCCCATTTCGCAAAAGAACATTCGTAACAACTGGGACCTCTCAGCCCTTCGTGCATCGTCTGTTGTACAGGCATTGCAAAACCAGTATGGTGTAGATCCTAAGCGTTTGTCGGCTGCAGGTCGTGGCGAGTATAACCCCATTGCCTCAAATGCAACCGCTGTGGGCAAGCAGCGCAACCGCCGCACACAAATCATCATTACGCCCAAGCTCGACCAGTTCATGGATCTTATTGACGAGGCTCCTGAACAAGAAAAGCAGTAAGCTATTCACCCATCCTTGTGTGTGAAGCATAATTTTAATCCTCACATCTTGGATGAGAAAAAAAATCTCGAATCCCGTCCCTCACTTTTTTAAAGAAGAGTAGGGGACGGGATTTGCGCAACCCCATGCACCCTTCCATGCAATTCATGCTCCCATGCAATTATCCGAACTCTTAAAAACATACGCTCAACATCCGCAGGTGGCAGCACTTGCCAAAATCATTGCCGACCATTCGCCCGCCCTCACGCACATACAGGGTGTGCAAGCCTCTGCAGCCCCTATGGTTTTGGCATCCTTGTCGGCACGCAAGCACCCCTTGAGCAATGCATTCCTCATTGTGCTCAACGATGAAGAAGAAGCAGGCTATTTCTATCACGACCTAACCCAAATGCTTGGCGATGAACAGGCATTATTCTACCCATCCACCTATCGTCGTGCCGTGAAGTATGCCCAACGCGATGCAGCCAACGAAATTCTGCGCACCGAAGTGCTCAACCGTCTTGCTGCCCTTTGCGAAGAAAGTGTGAGTGCAAAGTCCACCTCCCCTCTGTATGTAGTCACATTCCCTGCAGCCATAGCCGAGCGTGTGGCGCCTCCTCGAAGCATGGCAGAGCGCACCTTGCGCATAGCCACAGGCAGTCAGCACGACCTAACCGAACTCAGTAAGCGTTTAATCGATTTAGGATTTAAGCGCAAAGACTATGTCTACGAACCAGGCGAATTTGCTGTGCGTGGTTCCATACTCGACGTCTATTCCTTTGCCTCCGAATATCCCTTCCGCATCGACTTCTTTGGCGATGATGTTGACAGTATACGCACCTTCGAGGTGCAAACCCAATTGTCAAAAGAGAAAAAAGACGAAGTCAGCATCGTGCCCGACACCGAAGCCCATGCTACGGCACAACTCGTGCCCTTTACCGACTATTTGCCCAACCACACCATTCTTGTGCTCAAAGACCTTGGATTTATTCACGACACCATCGAGCGCATCTATCAAGAAGGGTTTGCCCGACAAGCTGAACAAGCCCAAGAAGTCACCTCCGAGATGGACGAGGCAGCACTCCACCAGCGTCTAAAAAAAGAAATGTTGCTCATCACGGGCGAAACTTTTTTGCGTGGTGTAGCATCCTTACAGCGTATAAACATCGGTACCCAACCCCTTGGCACAGCCCAAGCCGTGTTACATTTTAACACCACCCCCCAACCACTCTATCACAAAAACTTTGAACTCCTAAGGCAGAATCTTAGCCAGTTCCGTGCCGACGGTTACCAAGTATACATCCTTGCCGACAGTGCCAAGCAAACCGAGCGTTTGCAAAACATCTTCGAGGAGATGCATGCAGCCTCCCCCCTCTTTGCACCCATCGAACGCACCCTGCATGCAGGTTTTTCAGATAGCGATTTAAAAATATGTTGTTTCACCGACCACCAAATTTTTGATCGTTTCCACAAATACAATCTCAAAAGCGACCATGCCCGCGATGCCAAAATGGCACTATCGCTCAAAGAACTCATGCAGTTCGAACCAGGCGACTACATCGTACACATCGACCATGGCATAGGCCGTTTTGCCGGATTAGTGCGCATGCCAGGGGCAGATGGCGAGATGCAAGAGATGATAAAGCTCACCTACAAAAACGACGATGCTGTGTACGTGAGCATTCATTCGCTCCACAAAGTGTCGAAGTATAAAGGCAAAGAAGGCGAACCACCACGCATCAGCAACCTTGGCACAGGCGCATGGGAGAAACTCAAAGAGCGAACCAAAAAGAAAATCAAAGACATTGCCCGCGACCTCATTCGTCTTTATTCGCAGCGCAAAGAAGAGAAAGGCTTCGCTTTCAGTCCCGACTCTTTTATGCAGCACGAACTCGAGGCAGGCTTTGCCTACGAGGACACCCCCGACCAACTACGCGTAACCCAAGAGGTGAAACACGACATGGAGAGTGCCAAACCCATGGATCGTTTAGTTTGTGGCGATGTAGGCTTTGGAAAAACCGAAATAGCCGTGCGTGCAGCCATGAAGGCAGCTGCCGACAATAAGCAAGTGGCAGTTTTGGTGCCCACCACCGTGTTGGCATTGCAACACTACAAAACCTTTGCTTCACGACTCAAGGATTTTCCTGTGCGTGTCGACTATCTTACCCGTGCACGCTCAACCACACAAATCAAAAACGTGCTCAAAGACCTTGCCGATGGTAGCATCAGCATACTTGTTGGCACCCACAAACTCATAGGCAAAAGCGTGAAGTGGCACGACTTAGGACTACTCATCATCGACGAAGAACAAAAGTTTGGCGTTGCCGTAAAAGAAAAACTCCGCCAACTCAAGGTCAACGTCGACACCCTAACTATGTCTGCTACTCCCATTCCGCGCACACTGCAATTTTCACTCATGGGAGCTCGCGACTTCAGCGTCATACAAACGCCTCCACCCAATCGCCGCCCCATACAAACCGAAATACACACCCTTAACCACGAGGTGATAGCTGAGGCAGTCAATTTCGAGATGAGCCGCAACGGACAGGTTTACATCGTAACCCACCGTGTTGCAACCCTGCAAACCTTGGCTAACCTTGTGCACAAATATGTGCCCGATGCTCGCATAGCCATTGGCCACGGTCAAATGCCACCCGATCAACTCGAAAAAATAATTACAGGGTTTGTCAATTACGACTACGACGTACTCATCTCCACCACCATCGTCGAAAACGGCATCGATGTGCCCAATGCCAACACCATCATTATCGATGGAGCCCACCACTTCGGCTTGTCCGATCTACACCAAATGCGTGGTCGTGTCGGACGTGGTTCACGAAAGGCATTTTGCTATCTCATAGCTCCCCCATTAGCCCTATTGCCCGATGAGTCGCGTCGTCGTCTTGAGGCTATCGAAAACTTCTCCGACCTCGGCTCAGGCATACACATCGCCATGCAAGACCTCGACATCCGTGGCGCAGGCAATCTTTTAGGCTCAGAACAAAGTGGCTTTATAGCCGACTTAGGATATGAAACCTATCAAAAGATTTTAGCTGAGGCAGTTACCGAACTTAAAAACGATGAGTTTGCCGACCTTTATGCCGACGAACTCAAAAAGACGGGACACCTCAGTGGCGAAATGTTTGTAGACGATTGTGCCGTAGAGTGCGACCTTCACGCCTACTTCCCCGAAACCTATGTGCCAGGTGCCACCGAGCGCATGTTGCTCTATCGCGAACTCGACTCCCTCAGCACCGACGAGCAGATTTCAGCCTTCCGTCAGCGCATGGAAGACCGTTTCGGCGCATTGCCACCCGAGGGCGAAGAACTCCTGCGCATAGTCCCCTTGCGTGCCTTAGGTCGCAAGTTGGGTGCCGAGCGTCTCACACTCAAAAAACGTCGCATGTCGCTCTATTTTGTGTCCAACCCCGATAGTGCATTCTATCGCAGCGACACTTTTGAGCGCATCATCACCTTCGCCACCAACTCTTACCAACGTTGTAAGCTCGATGAAAATCGTGGTCATCGTCGCATGATTGTCAACGATGTACCTACTGTTGAGGCAGCCCTACTCACGTTACGCCGAATTTTGGGCGATGAGAAGTTATAGTCATACGTTCAAAAAAAAACATTAGAATATCGGCATGGTTTTGATGGTGTCCTGATA
>OMBG01000864.1_pt1 | contig 14818 bp, 8 predicted proteins | sample 1674251 | NCBI WGS metagenome assembly OMBG01 (sample SAMEA103958153, study PRJEB25191) | human gut metagenome | reverse complement strand
TCGGATGCTATGATTTCTCTGCTGCGTAAAGTGCCTCACTTTTCAGAGAAGAAGCAGGCGGGGAAAATCAATGTGATCGGTCAGTGCATCCTGGATCCTGCGTCCGATGAAAGCTGGGAGAATGTATTGTTCATTCCTGGCGGGCAGTTGATGATGTATGGAGAATTATCGCTGCTGTCTGAGGCGGAAAGAAATGTGGTCGTACATCCCCGAGGTCTTGCCGTTGCGAGATGGCTGGAAGAAAATACGCAGGTGCCGTATAGTATGCAGTATGAGTGAGAGGGGAAGCGTGATGGTTCATGCTGCAGTGATGAGTAATTATATCATTTGGCACCCGTTATCATATTCTTAAGAATGGAAATCGAAGAGAAGGGACTGTAAAAAATGATTTAACATTTTTTACAGTCCCGAGTTTTCAGCATCCCTTTATGATTTTTTATCATGAGGGGATGCTTTTTTGATTTTAAAATGCATTTGATTAAATTCACAAAATAAAGAATTAACAAATAATTGTAATTAAATAAAATATAATGTATAATTGTCATAGTTATATCTCATCAGAGAATAGGGAAGACTGTTGAGAGGAAACTGTTCCGTTTTATAGCATTTATAGAGGAGATAAAAATGACTAACAAGAGAACAGTCTATGGAAAGAAGCTGCTGACTGCTGCTGTATTGGTATCCATGCTGCCGGGGGGGGGGCTTGCGTTTGCCGAAGAAGCCCTTCCACTGTATACGCTCGATGCTGTCGTCGTCACAGCGACGCGCACAGAGAATGATGTGAAGAATGTGCCGGCGTCTACGCAGATCATCACAAGCTCGGATATCAAGAAGAGCGGTGCGACGAATGTGCGGGATGCGATCACAGACTTTGCGAATATCACCATGACGAAAAAGGTGCGTGGCGGCGGTCATGAGATCATCGTCCGCGGGATGAGTACGGATAAGTCGCTCATCATGGTGAATGGGCATCGCGTAGCGAATGAAGCAGATGGCTCGGGCCTCGGGAATGCGAATGCGCTCGACCGCATCAATGTAGATAATATCGAGAAGATCGAAATCGTCAAGGGTCCTTCGAGTGCGCTGTATGGGTCAGAGGCCATGGGCGGCGTCATCAATATTATCACGAAGAGCTCGAAAGAGGCAGAAGTACGCACGGGGCTCGTGAACAGCAGTGAGGATTTCACGAACTGGTGGCATTTGGACTCTGGGGAAATCGGGAAGTTCTCTGCAACGCTGGATATGCGGTTCAATAAGATACGTCGCGATGGTGATGATACAGACTTCCTCTCAGATTCTTTTGGTACGGCACAGACATACAATTTCAATGCCAATTACCATTTCAATGACCATAACTATTTGAATTTCTATGTAGATCATTATACACAGAATCTGAAGCGGGATTTGTACACACATAAGCGGGATAACATTAAGGTCGATTTCCCAGAGGGAATGAGACCTATGGGACAGACATCTATGACTGGTGAAGGCTCTATGGAGGATGCGCTGGCCAATTATCACTACAAGCAGCAAACGTATGGCTTATCCTGGAACGGTAAAACAGCACGGAATGATTGGCAGATTCAGACCTATTTGAGTAAATTTGATTGGAAGAGCGATATTCGATATTCTGGTATCTTTAAGGGGCATGTACCAGCAGGTTTAAATCCCATGACAGGGCGAATGTGGGATACCATTTTTTATGGATTCATGGCAGGTGATTCAGGCATATATAAGAATGATGTCAATGTAAACAGCAATAAAATCTTTGTAATCGAGGGAAGAAATTCCACGAAGATCAATGACAACCATCGGATCACTTACGGGGCAGAGTACATCAAGAATACGGTCAAGGGGACGAACTTTGGGGATGATAATCAGTTCGGCGTCACTCATATCGGATCGGTTAGCAAAAATGGAGTGAAAAAAGAAATTTCTGAAAAAGAAATCGATACCTATGCGGCGTATCTGCAGGATGAGATCAATTACGGGAAGTGGTTCATTGTTCCTGCGATTCGTTATGATCATCATGAGAACTTTGGCAGTCACACATCTCCTAAGCTCGGTCTTACATATAAAGCGAATGATACGTTCCGTGTGAAGGCAAATTACGGAAAAGGATTCAAAGCGCCGACTATACAGAATCTGTATTGCAAGCTTGTAACACACATGGGACCGGCAGGGATTATCACGGTGAATCCAAATGCGAATTTAAGGCCTGAAACTTCTAACAGCTGGGATGTGGGGGTAGAAAAGGAGTGGGGGAAGATTTCTACCTCTCTGGTCTACTTTGATACCAAGCTGGAAAATATGATCACGACAGAAAAAATTATCGATAAAACCTATCGTTGTGTCAATGTCGGGAATGTTCGTGTCAAGGGCATTGAACATACATTGGGGTATGAACTGAACCCTATGTGGAAGTTCAAAGTCAATTCGACATGGCTGGATGCGGTGAATAAGGATAAGAATCAGCCTTTGCCACAGCGTTCCAGATTGAGCCAGATCTACTCCTTGAGCTTCGATGACGGCAAGGACATTGGTTGGAGTGCTGTTCTTTGGGATGAGCTGAACTACAAGTATGTGACTCCTGTGACTGTCAAAGGAGATATAGTGGCCGGGCCGAAGAAGACCTACAATCTCCTCAATTTCACTCTGACGCGCAAGATCAATAAAGATACCAAAATCTACGGCAGCGTGCAGAACATCTTCGACAAGGTGGACAGTGACTGCGATCTTGACGGTCGCTACTGGTCTCTCGGCTGGGAGCATAAGTTCTAAGAGGAGGAGCTATGAGGAAGTGGCTCGCGCTCTGCCTGCTGCTCTTCCTATCGGTCGCTTCGGGCTGCGGATTTCCTCAGGCGATGGGAGGACACACAGAGACTTTCTATCGCATGACGGATGCGGTGGGAAGAGAAGTGGTGCTTGCAAAGAAGCCGGAGCGGATCATCATTCTCGCACCGTCGTTTCTGAATATCATGCATGCGGTGGGGGGAGACTTCATCGCCTGGGCGGACAGCCCGGGGGACAAGGCGCCTTCCTATGCGGCGGGGAAGAAGACGGTGGGATACACGTTTCAGGTCAATGCGGAGGCGGTGATTTCCGAGAAACCGGATCTGGTGATCGGTCTGCACGGGCTGCATGACAGGTTTACGGAAGTGATGAAGCAGAATGGGATCCCTTTCATGCTGCTTTCTGCCTCTTCGCTGGAGGATGTGGAGCGCGCTGCAGAGGTCCTGGGTGATGTGACGGGGCATCATGCGGAAGGCGTGAAGGCGAGGGATCAGCTCAGGAAGGACATGGAGAGCGTGGTATCCGGCCTGTCTCTTAAGGAGTACACGTGTGCGATCCTTCATGGGACGCCGCACTCGGTGACGTTGGAAGGGAAGGGGACGATCGCGACGGAAACGGCAGCGCTTCTTCATATCCGCAATGTATTCGTGCTGGACAATGACCGGGATATGAAGCTGCCGCCTTTCAGTCTGGAGACGTTGGTCGCAAAGGACCCGGATATTATTTTCCTGACGACGATGGTGATGCCGGGACAGCAGCAGGAGGCGTTTCGAAAGTCCTTGATGGAACAGCCTGCCTGGGCAGGGATGCGTGCAGTGAAGGCAGGGCGTGTGTACTTCCTTCCGCAGAAACTGTTTCTGTCGAGTCCCGGTATGGAGTATCCGAAGGCGCTTTCCTATATGGCGGATGTAGTATATGGAGGGCAGCGATGATTTCTTATGAGAAGAATATAGAGTCTATGTACCGGGAGCCGGTGTATGTGGCGGGCGGCGGGACGCGCCGCACGGCTTGGGATATCGAGTGGCAGGATGAACCTTTCGCGGCAAGTGATACGGCGGTGGTGTCTCCGCTGAAGCTGCCGTCGCTCATGAAAGATATTTGGGAGACGGGAGTTCCTACGAAGGAATCTGCTGTGTACATCCATGTGCCGTTTTGCCGGCTTTCCTGCACGTATTGTGCATTTTTCAAAAAGAAGGCGGATGAGAGGGAGCAGCACGAGTATGCAAAGCTCCTTTGCCGGGAGATAGATGCGCTCGCCGGCCGGCCGTACCTCACGCGTTCGCACATCCGCTCGGTTTTCTTCGGCGGTGGGACGCCGGGGATCCTGTCGGCGGAGGATATCGAAAGGATCTTGGGACGGATCCGCACGGTCTTCCCATTGATGGAGAATGCAGAAATCACGATGGAGTCGAGCCTTTCGGATATGACGGATGAAAAGATGGATGCGGCGATCTCCGGCGGGGTGAATCGATTCAGCTTCGGCGTGCAGTCGTTCCAGACGAAGATCCGAAATGGGATCGGCCGTCCGCTCCCCCGAGAGCAGGCGATGGAGAGGCTGGCGCATTTTGCGAAGAAGGATGCGCTCATGATCCTCGACCTCATCTATGGGCTTCCGGGTGAGACGGAAGAGACGATGCGTCAGGATATACGTGATGCAAAGGCGTGTGGCGCAGCGGGGCTCGATCTCTACAAGCTGCAGCTTCTTCAGGGTTCACCTTTGGCGAAGTCTTTCGCCAAGGCGGGAAAGACGCTCGAAGTTCCCTACCTGCAGGCGCTCTTTCGCGCGGCGGAGGAGGAGCTGGGAGTGTCGGGTGCTTCGAATATTTCCTGTACCCACTGGAAGTGGGACGCGCGGGAGGAGAGTGTCTACAATACGCTTGCGGCAAATGGCAGCGATATCTTCCCCATCGGCATGGCCTGTGGGGGGAAAATCGGCGGTCTGGGGCTCATGAAGCCTGTCGCGGAGGCGATGTATCGCGGCGCGGTCCTCCTTGGGAAATTCGTCCCTATGGGGGCGCGGAAGGAGAGCCGCTACCAGCGGATCTATCAGGCCATCGAGGCGGCGAGCGATCGCGGACGCATTTCTCCAGCCGCGTTGGAAACGCTGTGCGAAGTGCCTTTCACCGCGCTCCTTACACCGCTCTTGGATCAGTGGGCAGATTGGGGGCTCGTCACGAAGTCTGGCGATATATATGTGTACACATCTGCCGGGCGGTACTGGTACCGCACGATGCTCCGCCGCATGCTCCATATGACCCAGTACATGCTGCTGGGCCGCTCGGAGAGTGCGGGCAGGGCGCGTTTCGGCGATATGATGAATATGAAATGAGGGGATCGTATGAAGGTTTTAATCGCATACTCCAGCCGCACGGGAAATACTCGGCGTGTGGCGGAAGCGCTGGCGAAGGCGGCTCCGGAGGGAAGCCTACTGGCTCGCGTGGAGGATACGCCGCCTACGGATGGATTTGATGTGGTCTTTGCCGGTTACTGGCTCGATCGCGGTGGCCCGGATGCGAAGGCAAAAGAATTTTTGCACTCTCTTCATGGGAAGCACATCGTTCTTTTTGAGACCATGGGAGCTGATCCCCGATCAGAGCATGCCTATACGGGATTTGCGAATGCAGGGACGGCGCTCTCTCCGGATAATCAGATCGTCGGTGTTTTCGCAGTGCAGGGGGCTGTCGACCCCGCACTGCTTGCAATGATGAGAAAAATGCCAGAGGGCAGTGCGCATCATTCGGCTCAAATGGAGCAAACGGTGAAGGAGGCTGCAAAGCATCCCAATGCCGAGGATCTTAAGCAAGCCGAAACGTATATGAAACAATTTATAGAAACATATGGCCGATATCACCATTAAGCGTGGTCTACCGGCAAAAGCCGAAGCGTTTGTGCTTCGGCTTTTTACATGGTACATATTCATTGATCGATCAGGGCTGCATGACTATGGAGCATATCATGTGCGTGTAAAGGGGAAGTGATGATGGAAATGTTCGTACTGATAAAAGGAGAACCGTCAGAGCCGTATGTATGTAGATCTCAAGAGCGGATCGAACGTTTCTGCTTGCGGCAGAGGAGCCCTTGCAATGGATAAACAAGCGTGAGATCGGATGAGGATGGTATTCGCCTTTTGCGGTAAAACACTCCCGTGCAGGACAAAAACATGATATAATAATTGTCGATAAATGACAGCAGCTATGGGCTGCCCGGTGAAGAGGGGTATATGTATGCATTTTCAGGATGAATTGACCATCGATATGACGCATTTTTCCGGCGAGGGCTGGGGGATCACGGAGGAGGAGATCGATGCCTGCAAGGAGCGCATCCGTGAGGCGGCGCTTTCTGTGGAGCGGCTTCGGAAGAGCGGGAAGGGGCCGGACGGCAGTCTCGTGCTTTTTCCGCATCTGCCGTATCTTCTGGAGGAAGAGATCCTGATCTCCAAAGAGGAGAGGGAGAGGCTGCTTGCCCTCTCGAAGCTGGCGAAGGAGCAGGATATCGTGGTGTCGATCGGTATCGGGGGCTCGTATCTTGGAAATCAGGTGCTTTTTGATTTGTTCTGCGGACAGTACTGGAATCTGATGACGAAGGAGGAGCGCCACGGGTATCCGCAGCTGTATTTTGCGGGGCAAAATCTGGATCCGGTGAGTCTTCTCTCGCTGGTGGAGCGTATCCGGCGGAGCTCGCAGACAGCGTGGTGGAAGCACAAGGTGCTGCTGGTCGTGAATTCGAAGTCCGGGACGACTTTGGAGCCGGTTATGGCAGAGCGGGCGCTGCGTGAGATGCTGGGGAAGTTCTGCGAGGTGAGCGTCATCGCGGTGACGGACAAGGAGAAGGGGGCGCTGCGTCCTCTGGCGGAGAAGAATGGCTGGCCGTGCTTCACGGTGCCGGATGGCATCGGCGGACGTTTCAGCGTTTTCTCTCAGGTGGGGCTGGTCTTTGCGATGCTTTCGGGGATCGATATCCGGGATTTCCTGGCGGGGGCGAGGATGACGGAAGAGGCTTGCCGCAGTCTTTCGCTTTCGGAGAATCCGGCGCTGCAGCTGGCGGTTCGTAAGTATCTGGCGCGGGAAAATCATGGTGTCGATGCGGAGATCATCATGCCGTATGGGGACAGTCTCCGCTCGCTCGGCTGGTGGTATGCACAGCTTCTGGGTGAGTCTTTGGGCAAGGCGCTCACGGTCTCCGGGGAAGAGATCCACTATGGCCGTATCCCTGTCGCAGCGGTGGGGACGACGGATATGCATTCGTTGACGCAGGAGCATCAGGAGGGGAAACGGAATAAGCTCGTGCAGTTCATATCGGTCAGGGAATCGAGGGAAGACGCAGATATCCTCTGTGATGAGGGAAAAGAGCGCGGCCCGGTCCCGCTTTTCTACATGCTTTCTGCGGCGCAGCGCTCGGATGAGGAGGCGCTCGCGCATGATGGCCGCATGAGCTGTGATCTCATCATGAGAAGGTGTACGCCTTTCCATGTGGGGGCGCTCATGTATTTTCTCTTCCTCACGATCGCCTACGAGGGGGCGCTTGCGGGCGTCAATGCCTATGACCAGCCGGGGGTGGAGAGTTATAAGAAGATCCTCCATGCGGATCTGAAAGAGTATATCGTGAAGCATAAGAAGTGACTAGGAACTAGGGAGTAGGGATAAGGGAGTAGGAATAAAAAACCGCAGCGACGTGGTCGCTGCGGTTTTTGCGAGCTAAGGAAAGGCGGATTCATTGCAGAATATAATCGAAAAAGGAACATTGGCAGCAGGCGGCTTTCTCGTAATGTCATTTCGAGCGAAGTCGAGAAATCTTCCTTGCCCTGCGGTTATCCATGTCAGTGTGAAAATGAAAATCGACGTCTTTGTGTTTCGTTTCCCTGCTGTATCACGTCGGCCGTTTATGGGTCTGCCAGAAAGATCCCTCGGCTGCGCTCGGGATGACGAAACGGGGAGCGGATGGTTTCTCACTCGTTTTCAGATCGCTGCCATCCATCCGCTTCCTTCGGTGTGTCCCTCTTCAACGAGTTCGCAGCGGGGAGGAATGCCTGAAGAACTGCGGAGAGCGTTCTTCTCGTATCGTCGCAGAGTATAATCGGAAGGGGGGACATTGGCAGCAGGCGGCTTTCTCGTAACGTCATTTCGAGCGAAGTCGAGAAATCTTCCTTGCCCTGCGGTTATCCATGTCAGTGTGAAAATGAAAATCGACGTCTTTGTGTTTCGTTTCCCTGCTGTATCACGTCGGCCGTTTATGGGTCTGCCAGAAAGATCCCTCGGCTGCGCTCGGGATGACGAAACGGGGAGCGGATGGTTTCTCACTCGTTTTCAGATCGCTGCTATCCATCCGCTTCCTTCGGTGTGTCCCTCTTCAAAGATTTCTCGCTCGCGCTCGAAATGATGATACGGGAGTATCAGCCCTAATCCCTAATCCCTAATCCCTAATCCCTAGCCACTAGTCACCAGCTACTTCTTCAAGTATGGCACGACGGCGCTGCCGTGGGGGATGATATTGATGGCGTAGTCTGTCTTGCCTTCGCCTTCGAGCTGCTTTTGGGCGAGCTGCCAGGCTTCTTCGACGGTGGCGACGGGGATCTGGTGGGTCTTTTTGCGGAGGATGTCGAAGTTTTCCGGACGGGTGACGATGTAGACGGTGTGGGTGAGGGCGGTGTTCAGATTTTCAAAGGCGACGAAGAAGGGGATGGTGAAGCAGTCGCGCAGGCCCTTTTCCATATCGACCAGGTTCTTGTACTTGAAGCTGCCGAGGTAGGCGGCGGGTTCCATGATGTCTTCGGCTTCGATCATGGTGATGATGATGCCGCCTTTCTTGGTGGCGATCTCAGCCGTGGAGTAGCACTTGGTTCCCTGATACAGGTTCGTGTCCTTTGGATAGCCGCCGGCGGAGACGATGGTGACGTCGGCCTGCTGCTTCATCGGGACTTTCTGGAGGCGGTAGGTCTCCTTCGTGCCTTCGAGCCATGCTTTGTAGGGGTCGCCGCCGACCATGGAGGAGATGCGGCCTTCTTCATTGATGATGGAGTGGACGAGAAAGCAGGGGTGTACCATGTCGCAGGCTTCCTGCATGTCGCTGGATACGGGATTTCCTTCGATCTTTAAGAGCTTGGCGTCAGGGTTGAGGCCGCTGCCGAGGGTGGCTCCCAGGGCGTGGCAGTGGTTCTGCTGAACGGTGTCGAAGCCGGCAACGCCCGGGAGGATGAGCTTGCGGCCGCCGCCGAAGCCGGCCATGTCGTGGGTGGAGACGGCATTGATGAGGATGATCTTGTCAGCATCTACGACGCGCTTGTCGATCCAGACTTCGGTGCCGAGGGTGGTTTTTCCGAGGTAGGTCTGCTGGGATTTGTCGGTGGAGATATGCTGGTACATGGTGATGCGGCGGGCGACTTCTTCGCCGACGCAGGTGATGTTCTCTTCGTCGGTATGGGGGCGGTGGGTGCCTTGCGCGAAGACGATATAGATGTCCTTGTCGGGGATGCCGGCGAGGTTCAGTTCGTCTACGACGTAGATCAGAAATTCGGAGGCGCGGTTCCAGGCGCGGGTGATGTCGGCGACGACGAGGCAGACTTTGTCGCCGCTCTTTACGACCTCTTTCAGCGGGGCGCTGCCGATCGGGCTTCGCATGGAGGCAAGGGTCGCTTCTTTGACGTCGCAGGCGGGTGTCGGGACGCCTTCCAAGATGTCAGAAATATGGTCTTCCGGCAGCATGACGGACTGCACGCCGCGGCCGAATGCGAGTTTGAATTCTTTCATGGATGAGATCCTCCTTGGTGGTATGGAAATGGGTATGTCGTCTCATTATAGCATGAATGGGGAGAGGGAATGAGAAATGAGAAATTAGAAATGAGAAATGGTGGTGGCGGCTTCGCCGCAGTATAAAGGAAAGTAATGCCCGACCGTTTTGGGGGGTGACGGGTTTCCCGTTTTCGTTTTTCTGACATTGTCCGCTTGCCCGCGGATGACAAAGATTTCTCGGCAACGCTTTCAATGACAATGTGGGAGGCTGACGTCTCTTAGTCTTCCAGCCTTCTGGTCACCAGTCACCAGTCACTAGCTACCAGTCCCCAGTCACTTATTATTTCTAAATTTTCTCTTTCCAAACGATTTCCTTCCATGATATAATACGAATTACACACTTCATAGGAAGGTCCGAAGTCGGGCGAGGCAGCTAACGCTGTTTTCGCTCGGCTTTTTTTGTAGGAGAGAAGGAATGGGCATGAAAAAATGGAGAGATCTGCCAGAGGCGCAGGGGCTGTATGACCCCAGAAATGAACATGATGCTTGCGGGATCGGCTTTGTGGCGAATATCCGCGGCGAGCGCTCGTATGGTATTGTCGATGATGCTTTGAAGATCCTGGAGAATCTGAAGCACAGAGGCGGCGAGGGCGCAGACCATAAGAGCGGGGATGGTGCGGGGATCCTGACGCAGATCCCGCATGATTTCTTTCATCGCGAGTGTGAGGTGCTGGGCTTTTCGCTTCCGCCGGAGGGAGAGTACGGTGTCGGCATGATCTTTGCGCACCGCTATGAGGATTTCCGCAAGGAGCAGATGAGGGCCTTCGAGGAGATCGTGAAGGAGGAAGGACAGACGGTCCTTGGCTGGCGTGAGGTGCCGATCGATGAGAGCATCATCGGTGAGGCGGCGCGCTCGATCCGTCCGCGTTTTCTGCAGGTCTTCATCGGCAGGAATCCATCGCTCCGGGATCAGATGGATTTCGAGCGCAAGCTCTACATCATCCGGCGGCTCGCGGAGAAGAAGATCATTCCGCTCTCGGAAGGCATGGGGACGGATTTCTATATCGCCAGCCTGTCCTCGCGCACGATCGTGTACAAGGGGATGCTGACGAGTGAGCAGCTGCGCCATTTCTATCTGGATCTGTCGGATCTGGACTATAAGACGGCGATGGCGATGGTGCATTCGCGTTTTTCGACGAATACATTCCCGAGCTGGGCGCGCGCTCATCCGAACCGTTACATCGTCCACAATGGGGAGATCAATACGATCAAGGGGAATATCAACTGGCTGAATGCGCGTGAGAGTAAGTCGCGTCCGTCGAATGATCCGGAGCTGGTGAAGGCTTTCCCTGTCGTCGATGACACGGGGAGCGACTCGGCGATGTTTGATAACTGCCTGGAGTACATCCACATGGCGGGGCATTCGCTGGCGCATGCGATGATGGTCATGATGCCGGAGCCGTGGGAGAAGGATCCGGCGATGGATGAGGAGAAGAAGGCATTCTACCGGTATCACAATTTCATGATGGAGCCATGGGACGGCCCAGCGGCGATGTGCTTCTGCGATGGCGTGTCCATCGGCGGGATGCTGGATCGCAATGGTCTGCGTCCGGCGCGCTACTATGTCATGAAGGATGACCGTGTCATCCTGTCTTCGGAAGTGGGGGCGGTGCCGGTCGATCAGGAGAATGTACTCTACAAAGGACGCCTCGAACCGGGCAAGCTCTTCCTCATCGATACGGCGCAGCAGCGCATCATCAGTGATGAGGAGATCAAGCACACGATGGCGAAGGCACATCCCTATGCGAAGTGGTGCGAGGAGCATCTGCTCGATCTGAAGGATCTGGCGAAGGAGGAGAAGGAGCCGGAAGTGCCGGAGGATCTCCTTCTCGAGCAGAAGAATTTCGGCTATACGGTCGAGGATCTGCGCGATATCCTGACGCCGATGGCGGAGAACGGCAAAGAGCCGATCGGCGCTATGGGGATGGACTCGCCGCTCGCTGTCCTGTCGGAAGCGCCGCAGCTGCTCTACGACTATTTCCAGCAGAATTTCGCACAGGTCACGAATCCGCCGATCGACGGTGTCCGTGAAAGGATCGTGACCTCGTCCTCGGTCGTGATCGGCAACATGGCCAATATCATGGATCCGGATGAGAAGGGAACGGCGGCGCTCTTCATCGACCGTCCGCTCATCACGAATGAGGAAATGGAAGTCATCAAGCATCTCAAAAGCAGCCAGCTGAAGCCGGTCGTGCTTTCGCTGCTCTATCCGGCAGCCGGCGGCGGCCGTGCGATGGAGAAGGCGCTCCATGACCTTTTCGCAGCCGCGCTTGCTGCGGTGAGGGATGGGAAGAATATCCTGATCCTTTCTGACCGCGGTGTCGATAAGGATCACATGGCGATCCCGGCGCTTCTCGCTTCGGCGGGGCTGCACAATGATCTCATTCGTGAGAAGGTGCGTCCGGATGTCGGTATCATTCTGGAGTCGGGCGAGCCGCGTGAGATCCATCATTTCGCTGCGCTGATCGGTTTCGGCGTGACGGCGATCAATCCGTATCTGGCACTGGAGACGGTGAAGGATCTCGCGGACAAGAACCGCCTGCATGGCAAGAGCGCGAAGGAAGCGCTCACGAACTACCTCACGGCAGCGGTGAACGGCATCCTGGGCGTCATGAGCAAGATGGGGATCTCTACCGTCAAGAGCTATCACGGCGCGCAGATCTTCGAAGCTGTCGGCATCGGCAAGGAGGTGGCGGAGAAATATTTCGGCGGCATCACCTCTCCAATCGGAGGCATCGGCTTGAAGGAGATCGCCAAGGAAGCCGAGATGCGCCACGAGGCGGCGTACGAGGGGACCAAGGGACTCTCCTCCGGCGACGTCTATATGTATCATAGAAATGGCGACGAACCGCATATCCTGACGCCGGAGGCTATCCGCCTTCTGCAGCGGGCATGCCGCACGGGAAGCTATGAGGTCTACAAGGAATTTGCGAAGGTGGTCAATGAGCCGCTCATCCGTCTTCGTGACCTTCTGGAATTCAATTACCCTGCCGGATGCAGTATCCCGATCGAAGAGGTCGAGAGCGTGGACTCCATCGTGCATCATTTCCGTACCGGCGCGATGAGCTATGGCGCACTCAGCAAGGAAGCCCATGAGTGCATCGCGAAAGCCATGAATGCCCTCGGCAGCCGCAGCAACACCGGTGAAGGCGGCGAGGATACCGAGCGCTTCGCGCCGCTCCCTGACGGTTCTTCGGTCAATGACGAGATCAAGCAGGTATCGACAGCACGCTTCGGCGTCACGGGGAATTACCTTGTCCACGGGAAGGAAATCCAGATCAAGTGCGCGCAGGGGGCCAAGCCCGGCGAAGGCGGACACCTTCCGGGCAGCAAGGTCGATCCGGCCATCGGCAAGACACGCCACTCCACCCCGGGCGTTGCTCTGATCTCGCCGCCGCCGCACCATGATGTCTACTCCATCGAAGACCTGGCAGAGCTTGTCTTCGACCTGAAGAATGCCAACCACAAGGCGGAGATCAATGTCAAGCTCACCGCCGGTGCCGGTGTCGGTACCATTGCGGCCGGTGTCGTCAAGGCGAAAGCCGACGGTGTCACCATCAGCGGCTGCGATGGCGGCACGGGGGCATCGCCCAGGACCAGCATGCGCCATGCGGGACTTCCATGGGAGCTTGGACTTTCCGAAGCGCAGCAGGTCCTCCTCCTGAATCAGCTCCGCGACCGCGTGAAGCTCGAAACGGACGGCAAGCTCCTGACCGGCCGGGATGCGGCTATCGCCTGTCTCTTGGGCGCAGAGCTCTTCAGCTTCTGCACCGGGCCGCTCATCGCGATCGGCTGCCAGATGTTCCGCGTCTGCAACAAAAATACCTGCCCCTTCGGTATCTGCACGCAGGATGAGAAGCTCAGGAAACGCTTCGCCGGCAAGCCCGAGTATGTGATGAACTACATGCGCTTCGTCGCAGAAGACCTGCGTGAGATCATGGCACACCTCGGCTTCCACAAGCTCGAAGACATGGTGGGCCGAATTGACCGCCTGAAGCAGAAGAGCTTCACCGGCAGCAAGAAGGCAGATACCCTCTCTCTCGATGCCCTGCTCTTCCGTCCGTATACAGACATTACCGTCGGTCACCATTTCATGAAGGCACAGGATCATGAGATCGAAAAGACCCTCGATATGGCCAAGCTCGTCCGCATGTGCAAGCCGGCTCTCGACGAGCAGAAGCGCGTCATCGCAAAGCTCTTCATCAAGAACACCGACCGCGTCACCGGCACCATCCTTGGCAGCGAGATCTCCCGCCGCTACGGCGATAAAGGACTGCCCGAAGACACCATATCCCTCTCCTTTGTCGGCTCTGCGGGACAGAGCTTCGGCGCCTTCATCCCGAAGGGCCTGACGCTCACCCTGGAAGGCGATGCGAATGACTATGTCGGCAAGGGCCTTTCCGGCGGCAAGATCATCATTTATCCGCCGAGAGAAGCCACCTTCCGTGCGGAAGACAATGTCATCATCGGAAACGTCGCCTTCTTCGGCGCGACAAGCGGGGAAGCCTTCGTCTCCGGCAAAGCCGGGGAACGCTTCTGCGTCAGAAACAGCGGTGCGACCGTCGTCGTCGAAGGCATCGGCAACCACGGCTGCGAATACATGACCGGCGGCAAGGTCATCATCCTGGGTGAGACGGGCAAAAACTTCGCAGCCGGTATGTCCGGCGGCGTCGCTTATGTACTCGACCTCGATGAACGCCTGTGCAATCAAGAGCTGATCCATTTGGAACCGCTCACGGACAAAGAGGAGATCGCAAGCGTCAAGAAGCTGATCGACGCCCACTATCTCTCGACCAGAAGCCGCAAGGCGGAATCCATCCTTGCACGCTGGGATGTCTACTACTCCCGCTTCACCAAGGTCATCCCGAAGGAATACGAGGCCATGGAAGAAGCGATCAGGACAGGCATGGCCGAAGGCCTCACACGAGAAGAAGCCATCAGAAAAGCATATGATAAAAAGTTTGGAAAATAGTCACTGGTGGCTAGGGATCAGGGGCCGCGAGTGACTGGGAGATATCAGACTCCCGTGTCGTCATTTCGAGCGCGAGCGAGACATCTTTGTTATTCGCGGTGAAACGGATGGCGTCAGAAACCATAAACGGGAAACCTGTTACCACCTGTCTTCGGGCAGCGCCCTTTATAAAAATCGACGCGAAGCGTCGCTCCGCCTAAGCCTTCCCCTCTAGGTAATGCTATTAAGTTAAGCGGCAGAACGTTCTTGGCTCCCCATCGGGGGAGCT